>Ga0181538_10000274_pt1 | contig 60566 bp, 41 predicted proteins | sample PEATcosm2014_Bin_40_FD_119773 | JGI IMG/M metagenome (GOLD analysis project Ga0181538, IMG submission 119773) | Peatland microbial communities from MTU Mesocosm Facility, Houghton, MI, USA - PEATcosm2014_Bin23_30_metaG | ecosystem: Environmental > Terrestrial > Soil > Wetlands > Peat | place...
CCTCAAGCTCAAGGAACTCGTTATCATTCCAGGGCTTGCCGCAGCGCCCCTCGCTGATTTTAATATTCTGCCAATTTCGGCAAAAACCTAACTACGTAGGTACTTACGGTCGTGGCTCCGAAGCTCTTGCTGGATGCGCAATTACTTTTGACGCTGTGTTTGGCGCTATTCGTCTCCGCGCTGTGGGCGCAATCCTTCGAGGTGGCATCGGTAAAGCTGAATAAGTCCGGCCGGAATCCGGGGTCCACCAGCCGATCGGGCGGCCAGTTTGTTCTCGAGAACACTTCCCTCCGCGAGTGCATTGCCATCGCGTACGGCATCAGCGCCGATCGCGATTACGCGCTTACGGGACCCGCCTGGATCGGCTCGGAACGGTACGATATCGTCGCCAAAGTGCCGGCCGAAACGCCCACGGAGCAGGTTCTGCGCATGCTCCAGGCGCTGCTGGCCGAGCGATTCCACTTGCGGCTCCATCGCGAAAGCAAGGATCTCCGCGTATATCTTCTGACGCTGGCGCGCACTGGGGCGAAGCTGAAAGCCGTTCCTGCCGGCGAGGGCAGCTTTACGTTCGGCGCGGGCCATATATCTTGCAGGGCCACGTCGCTGGCCGAATTCGCCGACAAGCTTTCGCGCCCGATGTTCGGCGTGGGCGCGCCGGTGATCGATTCGACCGGCCTCGCAGGCGTTTTCGATTTTACGCTCGATTGGACCCCGGACAACGCTTCGCCCGAAGCCGTGGCGGGTCCGGCTCTTTTCTCCGCGCTCCAGGAGCAATTGGGGCTCAAACTGGAGCCATCGAAGAGCCGGATCGAGGTGCTGGTGATCGATCACGTAGACCGGATCCCCACGGACAATTAGTGTTTGACCGAGAGGCCAAGGCACCGCTCTCTCGGAAGCCGTGAAAGATTACTGAGCCACGACCGCAAGGGAGTGGTGCCTTTCTTCGAACAGTACAGCAAAAGCACCGCTCCCTCGCGGTCGCGGCTCAGCAATCGCGCCGTTTTAGCGGCGGCGCATTTCCTCCACGTACGTGGTGGGGAATGCGGCGTAGAATTGCGCCGCTTTGAGCAGATGGCGGATGGAGGCGACTTCGGCGCCATCCCCGCCCGCGCCGAACGCAATGGCCGGAACGCCCGTCGGGCCGAGCGGCGATGGCGCCTGGCTGATGATCGGCGGCAATTCGAAGAGCGTCTCGTAGGTGGCGATGGCAGCCTGCACCAGGGGGTGCGATTCGTTCAGGAAACCCTCCACCGGCGCTTCGCGCATCTGGATGCACAGGTTGGTCGGTTCGGCCAGGACCATGCAATCCGGGTGCAGATCGCGCAGAGCCTGACCTCTTGACTGAGAGGCCGAGACCCAGAGGATAAAATCGTCATACATTCCGAGCTCGTGGATCAATCGTCCGGCGGAGACCGCCGCGACCGTCCCGGCGGCGCCTTGCGCATGGAGGAGCATGGTGTTTTTGCCGGCTCCGATGCGCGTCAGAAGGCCCTGCGAATCGATCTGGATTCCTTCAAAAGGCGCCTTCTCCAACTCCTTCAAAATTCGTCGGATCGCAGCGCCGGCGGAACCGTTTTCGCTGGGTATGGCGAGCAGATCCTGAAAGAACTGCTGGATCTCGCGCTCATACTCATGAGCGAGGGTGGAGAGGCGCTGGGTATCGATCACACGTGCAGGAGTCATAAGAATGTCCGAAAGGAGCGGGTGGGGGATATGAGGACCGAGCGCGTTCCGGGCGTGAACCGGGCGCAAAACGGACCGGGCCGATGATACGAAACGACGTGGTCGAACATCGGTTGCAACCTTGGTACGACTGAATTGTAGCAGTTCGCCTGCCTCATCGGCCGGGGCTCTTTGGGGCCGTGGCGCTGGGCGTCACAATGGAGTCTGTTTTCAGGTGGGGCAGGCAATCGTGCCCGGGGTCCCCTCTGGGGAGGGCGTTCAGCCGGCTGGACCCGCTGGAAAGCGGTGAGAGCCCTCTGGGCACAGCCAAGATTAACTACCCCACATCTCGCATGCGAACGATTGCCAATTGTTACCTGAGACTGGAGGGGCAGTTGCAAAATTCCTTGGTCCACACGAAAGGCACCGCTCCCTTGCGGTCGCGGCTCAGTAGGCGCTCCCGTCTCAACGCATGACTGAAGAGCCGCGATCGCGAGGGAGCGGTGCCTTTGGCAACCCCCCTGAATTTTGCAACTCCCTCTGGAAACTAGCGGAGCAACTCGCGAACCGTCCGTAGCAATTCCTCCCCGTCAATCGGTTTGCGAAGGGCCGCATGGGCCCCCAGCAGTTCCGCGGTCTGCAGATAGACTGCGTCCAGCGCTCCGGATATGGCGACGATTCGGATGGACGGATAATCACGGTGCAGGTTGCGAATGGTCTCGATGCCCTCCTGGTCCGGCATGATGAGATCGGTGAGGACGAGGTCAAAGGGATTGGTCGCCACCATCCGCATGCCCTCACGGCCGTCGCGGGCGGAAAGAACCTCATAGCCGGCTTCCGTCAGGGTCTGCTGGAGCAGCCCGCGAACCGCGTCGTCATCGTCCAGCACCAGAATCCTGCCCAGCGGTTTCGCCTGCCCCAGCACTTCGCGGACCTTGAGCGCGAGTTGCGCCGGGGTGAACGGCTTCGGCAGGTAGTCTACCCCCTCATCGAGTACGCCCTCGCGTCCAATGATATCCGCGGTGTAGCCGGAGACATACAGCACTTTGGTATTCGGACGCGATTTTTGCACGCGAGCCGCCAACTCCCGCCCGGTCATCTCCGGCATGACCACATCGGTGAGTAAAAGATCGATGGGGCCGCCGTAGCAGCGGCTCAATTCCAGCGCCTCCGGGCCGCTCGACGCCTCCAATAACCGATAGCCGTTGCTTTTGAGAATGCGCAGCGCGAGGCGCCGCACCTCCGGCTGGTCTTCCGCGACCAGAATAGTTTCCACACCGCTGGCGGCTATTGCGGAGGGAGCAGGACGCTCGGGCGCTGGCGCCGCGGCCTCCACTCTCGGAAGGTAGATTCGGAACCGGGAACCCTCGCCTGGACAGCTATCCACCTCGATCCATCCGCCGCTCTGCCGTACCGTGCCGTAGACCGTGGAAAGCCCGAGTCCCGTCCCGAGCCCCAAGCCCTTGGTCGTGAAGAACGGCTCGAAGACATGCTGCAGGGTTTCCTCGCTCATGCCTTCGCCGGTATCGGCCACCGAAAGCACCACGAACGGGCCGGGAACGGCGTCCTTCGACGGCAGGGAATCCTGCTCCAGATCGAGGTTTGCCGTTTCGATCAAAATCCTGCCGCCGGCGGGCATGGCATCGCGGGCGTTGATTACCAGGTTCATCAGAATCTGGACCATCTGGCCGCGGTCGGCCACTACCATCCCGAGGGCGGGGTCGAGCGAAGTAGCAATTTCCACCTGCTCGCCGATTAGCCTGCCCAACATCTTTCCGCTCTCCGTGACCAGTTCGTTGAGGTCCAGCGGCTTTCGTTCCGCGATCTGCTTGCGGCTGAATGCCAGCAATTGCTGGGTGAGGCTTCCGGCGCGCTCGCCCGCGGCGCGAATTTCTTCTATCTCCTCCCGTGTCGGGCCGGGTTCCAGGTTGGCCAGCAGCATGTCGCAATAGCCGTTGATTACCGTCAGGTGGTTGTTGAAATCGTGCGCCACGCCGCCGGCCAGACGGCCGAGGCTCTCCATTTTCTGAGCTTGCAGCAACTGCTCTTCCAGCCGCCGCTTTTCGGCTTCCGCCTGTTTGCTTTCGGAGATGTCGCGCAGAAACACGAGGGAAGCCGGCTGCTGATCGTACTCGATGGGTGTGGCCGAAACCTCCACCGGGAATGGTGTCCCATCCATGCGCAGAAAGGCTCTCTCAGTTGGAGGTACGGCCGTCCGCCGCGCCACGGACATGGATCGCGCCGTGATCTCCTCGTGATCCTCAGGCCTGGCGAAATCGAGTTGCCTCCGGCCGACCAGGTCGGCTGCGGTGGACGCTCCGAACAGCGATACCGCCTTTGCATTCACATACAGAATTTGCAGGCCGCGCTCCACCAGAATGCCATCCGGCGCGTTTTCCACCACGTGCCGGAAGCTCTCTTCGCTCTTGCGCAGCGCCTCTTCGGCATGCAGGCGTTCGGTGACATCCTCTACCACTCCCACGAAATGCAGCGGCTCGCCCGATTCGGTCCGCAGCAGCGAGACCGTGACGTGGAGCCACACCAGCGATCCATCTTTGCGAATGAAGCGCTTGTTATACGACGTAGTAGCGCCATGACCGCTGATCAGCCCCCCCACCCGCTCTGCCTCGTCCTGCAAATCCTCGGGGTATGTGATTTCCTGGAACCGCAGACGCAGCAGTTCCTCCTGGGAGTAGCCCAGAAGCTGGCAGTATCGCGGGTTGACGCGCAGGAACCGGCCAGCCAGGGAAACGTAATTCATTCCCACCGCCGCCTGGTCGAAAGTGGCGCGATACAACGCTTCGTTGCGGCGCAAAGCCTCCTGGGCCGTGGTCTGCTCAGTAGTGTCGAGGAAATTCAGGACCACGCTGGCGGAACGGCCCGTATGATCGTGCAAACCCGCTGCGGATATGCTCAGGGTAATCCGCCTGCCGTCCTTGCAGATCCCCCATCCGTGCAGGCCGGAGATCACTTCGTCGCCCATCGCTCGTTCATGGATGTCTTTGGCGCTCTCCGCGCGATCCGGAGGCACAAATAACGGAGGGCCGCCGAGTATCTCCTCGGCCGTCCAGCCGAAAATGCGCTGCGCCGCTTTATTCCACGCGGCTACGCGAAACTCCGGCGTCAGCGTGGCGATTCCGGCCGGCGACGATTCGATCACCGCGGTGTGGGCGTCGAGCATGGTCCGCAGTTTCTCGTCGAGAGCTTTCCGCTCGCTGATATCTCGTATGATGGCTTGCCGGAATTGCTTATCGCCCACGTGGAGGAACCGGGCGCTGATCTCCACGGGAAAGGGATGGCCCTCGCGCGTCTGATGAATGCCCTCAAAGACTCCCGAGCCGTGTTCACCCACGTCCTTCCATTGGCGTTCGAAGACCTCGCTATCGGAAGGGTGCCGCAAATCGCGCACCGTTTTCTCGACCAGTTCTTCGCGGCTGAAGCCATATGCGGCCACCGCGCGGTCGTTAGCCTCCAGAATCCGCCCGTCGCTGTCCAGCAGGAGGATGATGTCGTTGGCAAAGCGGCTCAGGTAATCGTAATGGCCCACCAGGGCCCGGCGCTCGAGCTCGGCCTCATATCGGGCCCGGTAGAACTGTAGTTGCTGGCGCCGCCACATCGTAAAAAGAGCTGCGCCGGCGGCCAGCAGGAGCGACGCCGTGGCCAGAATCAGCAATTCCGACCGCCGCCGGTTAGGAGCCTCGACCTCCGAGGCGTCCACCTTGGCAATGAGAAACCACGGCACATCGGGGACCGCGCGCACCGCGGCGATTACCGGAACGCCGGGCGCTGCAACGCCTGAAACGAGACCATTGGCGCCGAGCACTGCCTGGACAGCGGGGTGGTCGCGGCGGCTGAGCGGAATTCGCAAGCGGAGAGCGGCCTCGGGGTGAAAACGCGTGTCGTTCAAATAAACGACGTCATCGCCTTCCCGCCGCACGAGTACCGTCTCGCTGCTCTTGCTCGCGACCGGCCACCACGCCAGCAGCGGATAGAGACGCTCGGCCGGGTCGAGTCCCAAGAGCAGCGCGCCGAACGGTTTCTCTTCCGGGCTTATCCGTAGCGGCAGATTCACTCCCATGTGGACCTTCCCCGGCCCCGCAACGTGGAAATCGTGGAAAACTAACCCCCGCGAGGCGAGTGCCTCGATCGCCGCCGCGTGCAGATGGCCGGCGTCTCCGAAGGTCGTGCCGATTGCGAGCACCGCGTTCCCTTGAGCATCCGTCAAGGTGGCGCTGGCGTAATGCAAACGGAGGAGGACCTGGTTCAACCACGTTTGCGCTTCGGCCAGATCCGCCCGCTCGCGAGAACCCGCTATCGCGCGCTGCAACATGCGCTCGCTGGCGGTATCGGCCATCAGAAGGTAAACTGCGTCCCGCCGTTCGGTGATCCAATCGGCGATCTGCTTCACCTTCATATCGGCAATGGAAAGGAGTTGGTTGCGGACTTCGTGCTCGACTGCCTCTTTTTGCGCCCGGTAGTAGCGATACGCGATGGCCACGACGATGGTTGCCAACACCAGGAAGAATGCCACCGCCCAAGGAGGCAAACCCGGAGCATGGGGTCTGCGGGGGTCCTTCTGGGCGGGCGTCATGGCGTAGATCCTCACGAAAATCGGGGGCAGGAGCCGTCGCCGCGGCCGTGAACGTCTGTCCCAGCGGACTAAATTGCAGATTAACAGAATTACACCCCGGTTTGTCCTTCCTACTTTTGTGGGGATATTGGAGGATAACCGGTTATTACCATGCACGTCGAGTGGGGCAGCCAATCGTGGCTGCATCCGGCTTTTTGCCGGATTCTGCGGATTGACGCGAAACTGGCCGCGCTGAAAGAGGCGGCTGCAGCCAATCCTGAGGCACTTGCAAAATCAGCGGCAAACCGCTTGCCTGCGCGCGGCTCATTCACCACGTGCTGAAACAGCAGCGGCTACTGAGCCGGGCCCAGAGGGCGCCCCGCAAGGGAGCGGTGCCTTCGTAATTTGCCTAATCTTCAAGCGCCTCCTGCCGCACTGCCCGGCGCAGCCTTGATTAACCGCGTGGTACAAATTTTCTATGCCCTCTTTCCGCGTGGAGACGCCGCCTCACAGCTATGCCGCCGTGGTCGAACGCGGCATCGTCGCTTGCGCGGCACAGTATTTGCCTTCCAAGGCCGGTAAAATCTTCGTCGTCTCGACCGAGGACGTCTGGCGCCACCAGGGCGGCCGGCTCGCCGCCGCGCTCTCCGATGTCCCCACGGAAATTCTCTTCCTGCCGGGCGGCGAAGATCAGAAGCGGTTGGTGCCCCTCGAAGCGCTCGCCGAGCGCATGGTGGAACTGGGCGGCGACCGCACCAGCGTAGTGATCGCGTACGGCGGCGGCATCGTCACCGATATGGCCGGATTCCTCGCCGCCATCTTTATGCGCGGCATCCCCCTGCTCGGTATCCCCACTACCTTGCTGGGGCAGGTGGACGCCTCTATCGGCGGCAAGACCGGCGTCAACCTCGCGAGCGGCAAGAACCTGATCGGGGCGTTTCATCAGCCCCTGGCCGTGCTCATCGATCCCGACGTGCTCGATACCCTGCCCGAACGGGAATATCGCTCGGGCCTCTACGAAATCATCAAAGCCGGCATCATCCGCGACCGTGCCCTGTTCGATTTTCTGGCCGCCGGCCGCGATGCGGTTTTGGCCCGTGAGCCGTACGCGGTCGACCGCATCATCGACGATTCTGTCCGCATGAAGGCCGAGGTGGTGAGCGGCGACGAGCGCGAGGCCGATCTGCGCCGCATTTTGAATCTCGGCCACACCTTCGGCCACGCGCTCGAGACCGAGACCGGCTACACCCGCTTTCTGCACGGTGAGGCAGTCGCCTGGGGCATGCGCGCCGCAGTCCATCTCGCGCAATCCACCGGCCATCTCTCCGCCGAAGACAGCGTCCGGATTCTCGAAGTCATCTACAATTACGGCCCTATTCCGCCGCTCGACGGCATCGACGCCGGAAAACTGCACGCGCGCCTCGTGCACGACAAGAAAACCGTCCATGGCAAGGTCCACTTCGTCCTGCCCGTGCGGATCGGCGAAGCGACGGTGGTTTCGGGCGTGAACGAAAGGCTGGTACTCCAAGCGATCCGGTCGGCCCTGGCATGAAGGGCGCCACACCGGAAGGAGCGCGCAGCGAACAGGAAGCCGCCACCTGGGTGCGCGCCATGTTCGGCCGCGTCGCGCCCCGCTACGATCTGGCCAATCACCTGCTCTCTTTCAATATCGACCGCCTCTGGCGCACGCGCACCGTGCACCGCGTAAGCCGCGTTCTCGAACGGCCCGGCGCGCGGGCTCTTGACATCTGCTGCGGCACCGGCGACCTGGTGATCGCTCTGCAACGCGCCTCGCCGCGGCCGGTCTTCGGCTCCGATTTCTGTCATCCCATGCTGTTGGCGGCGCGGGAAAAACTGGCGCGCGAACACGCGCCGTCGCTGCTGTTCGAATCGGATGCCTTGCGCCTTCCGGTGCGTGACGCCTCGCTCGACCTGATCACCGTGGCCTTCGGCTTCCGCAACCTGGCTCACTACGGGGATGGATTGCGCGAGATGCGCCGCGTGCTGCGCATCGGCGGCATGGCCGCGATTCTGGAATTCTCGCAGCCTCCCGGCGCGGTTTTCGGCGCCGCATACGGATTCTATTCGCGCCGCGTCCTGCCGTGGATCGGCGGAATGCTCACGGGCAGTCCCGACGCGTACCGCTACCTGCCCGAGTCGATCCGCAAATTCCCTTCCGCGCCGCGGTTGGCCGATGAAATGCGGCTCGCCGGCTTCTCCAGCGTAACCTTCGAACGTTTCACTGGCGGAAGCGTGGCGCTGCATGTGGGAGCGGCCGGCGCATGAGTTGGAAAACGCAGCGATGGGTTCTCCTCGCCGTGGTGGCGCTCTATGTGGCGATGCGCATTTACCGCGGCGCGGCCGTTTGCATGGATGGCGACGAGATCTTCAGCGTCGGCGTGTCCGAGAAAAGCTGGATGGACCTGCTGCGCGCCGTGGGACGCGATGCCATTCATCCGCCGCTGTTCTATTTCCTGCTGAAAATCTGGGTCGCCATCGGCGGCGATTCGCTGTTCTGGACGCGATTGCTGCCGGCATTGTTTTCCACCCTGGCCATCATCCCCATGGTGCTTCTGGGCCGCGAATTCCATCTCCGGCCCCTGGTCATCAACACTACCGTCGCGCTCGCCGCTATCCATCCTTATCTCCTTTACTATTCGCAGCACGTCCGGATGTACACCTTGCTGATGCTGTGTGCGCTCACGTCGCTATGGGCATTCCACGCCTGCATCCGGCCCGGCGTGCGGTCTCCGATGACGAATTTCGCCGCGCTCACGCTGGTGAATACCGTCATGGTCTATTCGCATTACTACGGGTGGATGGTGATCGGCCTGGAAGGCCTGTATCTGATTTTCTGGCAGCGTGAGTATCTGAAGCGCATGATTGCGTCGAGCGCCATCGTGTTCGTCGCCTTCACGCCTTGGATTTACTGGGCGGGCGGATATATTCGCGCCAAGGGCGGGCTGGCCTCGAACCTGGATTGGATCCAGAAGCCCGATGCCGGTGCGCTGGCCTGGTTTTTCGTCGATCTCGCCGGTTTCGGCGATTTCCCCTCTATTGGACGGCAGGCGGTCGTCGGACTAGTGGTGCTGATTCTCGCCGCCGCCTATGCGACCTGGCGCGAGCGCGCCAAACTGCACGCCGGACACTTCGTGTACCTGGCGCGATTCCTGCTGTATTTCGTGCTGGGGTCGGTGGCCGTCGCGTTCACCGCATCGCGATTGCTGCCCAATTCGGTCTGGGGCCATCGTCACATGGTGTACCTGGTTTTTCCCATGTTGATGCTGGTGACGGCCGCGTACTACGAGTTGAATTCGAACGCGGTCCGCATCACCGCGGGAGTGCTCTGCGTGGTTTGGGCCGGGATGGTGATTCAGCATCACCTGAAAGGCGACGACAAGAAAACGCCGTTCGATTCGCTGGTGATCCAGATGCTCGCGCAGGAGGCCGACAATCCGAATCACGTTACGTTTTTTTCGGTCGACAAATATCTACACTATCCGATTTGGTTCTACCTGGAAACCCTGAAGGCCGAGAAGATCACGGGCTTCGCGGCGCCCGTCCGGAAAATGGATCGGGCCAGGCTGGCGGCATACGCTACCCGCATTCAGGTGAGGAATCACGTCAGCATCGACGAAGCGACGGGAGCGCACTTCTGGGTGGGATACAGTTCCGCCTGGGACGAAAAATTATCGCCCGAACAGATCCTCGCCGCGCGCGGCTGCCGCGTCGGCGGCGATGTCACAGTACGCGATCGCTACCACTGGTCGACGATTTTCCCGGTGTGGTGCGGAAAGTAATTCAAAAACGCACCGCTCCCTCGCGGTCGCGGCTCTGTAACGCCGCGTCGTGAACATTCGCAGCCCGTCCGAGCATCGTGTGCTGGGATTTGTGGGGCAGGCAATCCTTCCTGCATCCGGCTTTTAGCCGGATTCCGCGGATTGACGCGAACGCGGCCTCAGCGCTCAGCACCCGCGCGCGAAGGGCTAGCTGATCGCTGACAGCTTCCCGGTTGCAAGCCCTACTCGATGGACACTTCCTTGCGGCTCCGGCCGTTGGTATCAAGGAAACGGAGTCTCACCGGAAGGCCGCCCACCGACGGCGCAACCTGCCGCGTCAGCGCCTCAAAAGCGGACAGCGCTTCCGAGCGCTCCCAAGGGGCCTGATGCACCACGAATGAGAGCGTGGTGACATCTCCCTTCGCCAGAATAACCGTCATGCCCGTGTCACGCAGCGCACCGGCCGAACGTAGCGACTGCCCCAGATTTCTGGCATCTTCCTCGGTCGCCGAGCCGTAATAATAGATGGTGTCCCGCATCCCGACGAGTTCCTTGCCGACCGCCAGCTCTCTATGGACCGCGAGTTTTTCGTCTAACAGCCGCACCTTGAACGGGAATCCGCCGACGGCAGGAGCGATGAGCCTTGCCATGTCCCCAAATTCGGAAATGGTGTTCGGCTGGGACCAGCCTTCATTGCTGAGGACGAAGCCAACTACCGTGCCGCTTCGGCTCTTATCCAGGACGACGGCGGCTCCCCGGTCGGTAAAGTACCTGATGTTTTTCAGCATGCGGCCCAGCGCGCCGGCGTCTTCCTTCGTCGCGCGATGAAAATAGACCACTTCGTCTCTGGACCCGACGATGACTTTAGGAAACTCGATCGCTTGGGGTGTCTTGGCTAAGCAAACTACCAGTCCGAGCCCGATGCCAACAGCAAGCCAGTTGGGAGGGCTCGCCGCCCAGTTTCGGAAAGCTGAAGTGGTGAATGTCATGCGGCTGTCTCGGTGCGTCTCGATAACAGATATCGGCCCATCGTCGAGAGAACTTCATGGCTGGAAGAGGAATACTGTCCCCGCAGGGCCAGTCAACGGCCTTGTCGCGCCTCCCTTTCGCACGCGTTCCTTGGAAACTCCGAGGCCGAAAAAGATCACGGGCTTCGCCGCGTCGGTCCGGAAACGGATCGGGCCAAACCGGCGGCATACGCGTCCCGCACAGGTCCGCAATCACGTCAGCATCACGAAGCGAAGGGCGCGCGCTTCGGGGTGGGCTACGGCACCGACTGAAACAAAAAACGATCGCCCGAACAGATCCTCGCCGCGCGCGGCTGCCGCGTCGGCGGCGACGTCACCGTGCGCGATCGCTACCACTGGTCGACGATTTTCCCGGTGTGGTGCGAAAAGTGACTTACAGCCGCGACCGCAAGGGAGCGGTACCTTTGCATACCCGGCCGCTTTGACGCTACTTTGCTATGCAGCCCAGCCCAAGCGCGGCGTTGGATCCGATTTGTACGTCTACGATATTTACTCCGCCGTCGTTATTGAGATCGTCAGCGGGAGGCAACAGCCCGAGGGCCTCATTAATGATTGTCTGGACCCCGCTGACGTCCACGATCACCACCGTGCCGGGGCTGCACTGTGCGCCGTTCGGGACCAGCGAATCGGTCACCGCGATCATTTCGGCAATGGTGCCGAGGTTGACGGTACCTAGTGGCTCCAATGTCACCACGCTGACGCCGCTGCCGGAGAGGTTGATGGTCTGCGTGTACGTCGAGGAACTCACGGTGGCGCTCGGAGGGCTGCTCAAAGGCGCATTGTCGGTGAAGACCAGGGTTCCCGTGGCCTTGGTTGCATCAGTCCACGAGATTGTGAAAGTGCACTGGTTGGCGCTGGCTAGCGAGGAGGGGAGCGTGGTGGCTCCGTTGGTGCAAATGGTTTGCGCGATCCCATAACCGGCGGAAATACTGGGTTGCCCGCTGAAGACGATGGGCGCGCTGCCCGCATTGATGAGCGTCAATGTTTGAGTTGTCGCGGTCGATCCGCTGAATCCCACCGTGCTCGCCGAATACCAGGCAACCGGGCCGATATAGTTGGACACGAGCGGCGCCACAGTCACCAGGTCGTCGACCAGGATATTCTCGCTATCCATCTGACCCAGGAACGTCACCATGTCGGTGACCAGGATCGTCTCGGTGTCTGTCGGCGGAGGGCTCACCGTTACCGATACGGCACTCGAGCTGCTGCCGGCGTAACTCGTGTCGCCGGGATACGTGGCGGTGAACGAATAGGAGCCTACGGCCGGCGCGAAAGCATAGGTTTGAGTAAGGGCGCCCGCCGATCGAACGGTGGTCGCTAAAGTGCCGCCCGCGGGTGCTCCGGTGAACGTGACGTTGGCACTCGGCGCGGCCGGACCATTAGCGGAAACCACCGCGGTCAGTGTCAGCGTCTGTCCGGAATTCAGAAAAGCGGCGCTGGCAGTGAGCGTGGTGCTGGTGGACTCCAGCACGCTGAGCGTCGCCGATCCCGAACTGCCCTGGTAGGTCCCCGACCCGGAAAATGTGGCGGACAATGTGTGCGTGCCCAGAGCCAGGCTCGACGTCGGGAAGCTGGCTTGTCCCAACCCGTTCAGCGTCCCGATTCCTAAGGTGGTAGAGCCATCGAAGAAAACTACCGTTCCGGCGATCGGCGCTGTCCCGGTGAACGTCACCGTGGCGGTGAGGGTAACTGTTTGCCCCAGGCCCACTGGACCTTCAGGCGACACACCCAGAGCCAACGACGTAGGCAAAGAGGGAGGACCCGGTGGCGGCCCATTGATCACGTCAATCTTCCCCGTGATCGACTCGCCCACGTACACCACGTGGGTCAAGGGGTTCACCGCGATCGCAAACTGGCCATTGTTCACGTTCCCGGCCGGCAGCAGAAGGGTAGCTAATGTGGCGCCGGATGGTCCGTCGATCAGGCTTAACAGGACCGAAGTCACGCCCCCTTGCGTCACGGGGCATGTCGTCATGTAAGCCTGGTCGGTCGTCGGATCGACGGCGAAGACGTTCGCCAGTGAGCTGCACGCGCTCTGCGGACGAGCGATTGAGGATAGCGACAACTGCTGAAAGGTTTGCAGGTTGAGCGAGAAGCTGTCGCCATAGCCATCGGTGAAGTATGCGACTTCATGGGTCGAATCGATGGTGACGTGATAGGGATAAATAGCTTGGCCCAAGGGAACCTCGAAGGCCTGCCTGGCGTACGACCAGATGGTCACAGTTTGCTGCTCGGTATCCGCAATCAATACGTTGCCGGTGGTCTCATCCACGGCAATGCTGTCGGGCGGAATGTCGGTGGATTCGCCCTCGAATTCCGAGACGACTTTCGTGACGGTGTCGGTAGTAGCGTCGATGATGGCCATGGAATAGTTCTCTCCGCCCAGTGGTGAAGCCAGGCAGAAGCATCGCAGGTAAACCAGGTTGTGCACGGTGTCCACCGCCAGGGCGCTCGGAACGCCGAGATTCGGAATGGTGGCCCCGGCGCTCGCCGGCGTGAGGTTGGACGGTCCTGACGGTCCGATGATGACGTTGACGGATGTGCCGCCCGAGTTCGCCGCGTAGGCTTTATCGAGAGCCGGGTCGACTGCGATAGTTGTGGCGCTGGCCGCCACGGGGACGTTGGCGCTGAGCGTGTTCGTAATGCCGTTGATCACGCTCACCGTGGCGGAGCCCTGATTGGCCACGTAGATCACGTTATTCAGGCTGTCGACCACAACTTGCGTAGGCTGATTGCCAACCGGAATCGTGGTGATCAGGGCATCGGTTTTCGTATCGTAGACGTTTACAGCGCTGGTAGAAAAATTGGACACATAGAGCTGCTGCGTAACGGGATTCACGGCGAAGCCGAGACCCAACAAGGGAAGCTGGTCGGTGAGGGTTAGGGTGGTGGGTCCGCATTCCTGGCAGCCGGCGGTGTTGGTGACTACCCGCACCAGGTTGTTTTCCGTGTCCGCGATATACAGCGCGCCGCCGCCGGTCACCCAGATGCCCTGCACGTGGTTGAGTTCCTGCTTAGTAGCTTGCAGCGCGACGCCGCCTACACTAAAGCCGCTGTTGTAGCCACTGGTTCCCGTGCCGGCGTATGCCGGGACCGAGGAACTCCCGGGAGTGAATTTCACTATGAGGGAACCTTCGTTGATATAGAAGTTCCCCAGCGGATCGAGCGCCAGCGACTGCCCGTAGGCGGGGGAGATGCCCGAAAATCCAGTGGGTGCGCTGGCGATCGGTGCGAAGGAAGCGACGCTGGTAACACCGGCCGGCGAAGTGGTCAGAACAAATTCGAGGATCGATGGCTGAATCTGGCCCTGGCTGTTGTGGTATCGCGTGTCGAACGTATAAAGATTGCCGCTGCCGTCCACCGCGAGCCCGTAAAGACTGTCGTTGACGAGGCCGCCGGTGGTAGTGGTTCCTGCGAGGAGCCCGGTTCCGCGGGAATTGACCAGGTAGATATTGAAGAATTCAGCCTCCACGCTGGTGAGAACGTAGAGATTGCCTTGGGAATCGGTGGCGAGAGCTTCGATGGAGGAACTGATGGGGGCGTTCCAGGTGGCGAGGCCCGATCCGTTCTCGTAAACTCCACCTCCGCTGTCGCCGTAATAAACGTTGCCCACGGAATCCACGGTGACCGCCGTGGCCTGCGTTCCCTGGCCCGTGCCATTTACCTTCGCGTAAGTCCCGATGTTGCCGTTGTTGTAGATCACGCGGATGGCGCCGTTCAATCCGTCGGCAACGTAGACGTACCCGTTGGGCGCGAACGCCACGCCGTAGGGCAAATCCAACTGCGCGCCGATAGCGGCGTTGTTGTCCCCCGAGTACCCGCCGTTGCAGATGGGTCCGGAGACATTGGTGGCCTGGCAGCCTGGAACGCTCAAGGTGGACCCCGCGATGATGGTCATCTCCTGGGCGAACACCGCCGGTGCACTGGAGCAAGCGGCGGCAGCGCAAAGAAGATTCAAAAGCCGCCGGCGATGGGTGGACGCGATCATCTCCTTCCGATGAGCTACCGCGGGCTAGTCCGCGCTGTTGAACGTGATGGAGACGGTGACGCCGATAGTTTGATTCGCGGCGACCGGGATGCCGCATAGCGTTTGGTTGGCGGGCGCTGGGATAGTGGTGTTTTCGCATCCCGCGGGCGTGGTCAGGTTTCTGAGAGTGAACTGGTATTGGCTATACCCATCGTTCACCCAGGTCTGGACTGTGGCGATGTGACCGCTGTAGGTAGCCTGAACGCTTCCCGTGAGCTGAAAGCTGGTGGTGGAGGGGCTCACAATAAGATTGCCGGAGCACCCGACCTGGGGAAGCGCACCGCAGTATGCATAAGGGGCGCTTCCAAACTCTTCGCTAGGAACGTACAGTTGAGAGTTGGTGATTATGCAGGCCGGAGGCATCCCAAGAGTTGAGAAGAAAACATTCGCGCACGGGTCGTCGGGGAGGGGGGTGAGAGAAACGGCTTGGTTGTTCCCTAGGAGAAAGATCCACCAGGTGAATCCTTGGCCCGGTTGTAGATTAGGGTTGGAGAGAAGCTGGCCAGAAAGCAGTTGCGACAGAAACGCCGCGCCGCCCGGCAAGGTCCCGATGCCGGGCCCCAGACCGTTCTCGAACTCGACGTGTTTATCGAGAGAGCCGTCGGGATTGCGGATTTCGATGGTCCAATGGCCATGGACGGTGATGCCTTCGGCGTGGCCTTTCGATGGCGCTTTCTTGGCAGGCGCCGCGTTCGACTGACCGTACCCGGCCATCGCTGCCAGCATAAAAAGGGCGGCGGACCCCATGACCCGCCGCCAGGATCGTGTACCCATGAAATAGCTCATTGTGTCGCCTTCCTCCGAAACGAATTGGAGTGAGCGTAAGCCGCGCGCGAGATGCCGATCAATAGACCCGACCTTAATTCTGTCTTAAGGTGTAACCGCCAGATTCGAGGATGTTTTTGAAATATAATCATCAGATTGTCTCGGAGTTTTCATGCAGCCGGCGTCCTCGCCATCGACGCTTAAGTTCGGACCGTACGAGCTCGACCTGCGCGCCGGCGAGTTGCGCAAGTTCGGTATCCGCATTCGCATTCAGGAAAAGCCCCTCCAGTTGCTTGCGGCCCTCGCCGAGCAATCCGGCCAGGCGGTGAGCCGGGAGGAATTGTGCCGGCGGCTCTGGCCGGGCGATGTTTTCGTCGATTCGGAAACCGGGCTTAACACTGCCGCCAGTAAATTGCGCGACGCCCTTTCCGACCGCGGCGAGAAGCCCCGGTATATCGAAACCATTCCCAGGCGCGGGTATCGCTTTCTGGTTCCGGTGGAAGCGGTCAATGGCCATGCCGCGATGGCGCCACCGGAACCCGCGGCAGCGCCGCCCGAATTACCCGCCAGGAAGCCGGCGGTACGCCGCCTGGTGTGGATCGCGCTGGCGGCGGCGCTCGCGATCGGGGCTGGCATAACGTATTGGCTGACCGAAGGCAGCCCCGCATTTGCCTTCCGCTCGCGCGATTCCGTGCTGATTGCCGACTTCGAAAACCGCACCGGCGATCCGCGTTTCGATAACGCGCTGGCCACGGCGTTTACCGTTGGAATCGAGCAATCGCGCTACGCCAACGTGGTGCCGAGGATGAGGCTCGATGCCGTGCTGAAACGCATGGAACGGTCCGTAAACGAACCGATTACGGCGGCGCTCGGGCGGGAAATCTGCCAGAGGGAAGGGGTGCGGGCGTTGATTGCCTGCGGCATCACGCGCGCCGGCAGGGAATATGAGCTCACCGCCCAGTTGATCGATCCGCAATCGGGCGAATCGGTCCGCTCTTTTCAGAAGAATTGCTCCGGAGAGGACCGCATCCTGGACGCTTTGGACGCGCTTTCCAGGGAAATTCGGGGCGCGTTGGGCGAATCCCGCTACCAGATCCACCTCGCCGGCAAGCCTTTGCCGGATGTAACCACGCGTTCTCTCGGCGCATTGCAGCAGTATGCCGATGGGGCGATTCTGTGGCGCCAGGGCAAATACCGCGACTCGGTAGCCCACTATCAAGCCGCGATCGGCGCAGACCCGGATTTTGCCATGGCGCATTCCGCGCTCGGCCGCGCCTACTACAGCTACTTCTACAACCAGCAAAAAGACGGCGAGTCGGAATACCGGAAGGCCCTGGCGCTCGCGTCGCGCACTACCGACCGGGAGCGAATGGCGATCGAAGCAAATTTCGCGCTCGACCGGGACCATGTGGACGAAGCCGACGTGCAGTTTCGCGCTTATCTGGGCCGCTACCCCGACGATGGGGCGGCGCGGTTCGATTACGCCAATCTGCTGCGGAGGTACCACCTCGAACCGGAAGCTATCGAGCAGTACCGCGAGGTTTTGCGGGTGATGCCCGAGTTCGTGCGAGCTCATATCGGCATCGCCAACGCTAACCGCGCCCTTAATAACTACCCGCAGGCTATCGAGGCATATGCGAAAGCATTCGCGGCGGATCCGAACGTGTTGACCACCGGGGACGTGAGCCGGGAATACGGATTCACGTTGGTGGCGAATGGCCAGGACGAGAAGGCCGCGCAGATTTTCTCGGGACTTTTGACAAACCGGGAAACCCGCGAGAGCGGGCTGCGATCTCTGGCTTTTCTGGACCTCTATCACGGCCGCTATGCCAGCGCCCGGAGCCATTTCGAACAATCGCTCGAAATCGTCCGCAAGATGAATTTTCCGCTCAGCCTGGCGCGGCTTCATCTCTGCCTGGCGATTGTGGCGGAGGGACTGGGCGACCGGGCGGAACAGCGGAAAAACCTGGACGCAGCGTCGTCGTACCTGGAGGACATTCAGGCGAAAGTGGTCTTCGGGGCGATGCTGGGCGATGCGTATGCCCGCGCGGGTATGGTGGAACAGGCGGGCAAGATCGCGGCGACAATCGCCCCGCTGGTGGATGACAATAGCGCCGAGCAGCTAGGATACTGGCATCTTCTCCAAGGTGAGATTGCTCTCTCCGGCGGCCAGTTCGGCAAAGCCATCGAGCTGCTGAAAGAATCCGAAAAAGATAATACCACCGGGCTCTCGACGGAAGCTCTGGCGCACGCCTATCAGCAATCGGGAGCCGGGGGCGATGCGGTTGCCCTGTACGAGAAGATGCTTCCATCCGTGGATCGCGCGCTCGGTTGGGAGCCTCAGCAGCGATGGCTGGAGGGTCGATATACGCTGGCCATGGATTATTCCGCGCGAGGCGACCGGACCAAGGCCCGCGAGATGCTCGCCGGGCTATTGCACATCTGGGCCCATGCCGATGACGGCCTTCCGCTCTTGCGCCAGGCGAAAGCGCAATACGCCCGGCTACAGTGACCGGTCCAGGGCTTCGGAGATCAGCTCGAAAATGCCCAACTCACGATTCTTGCGGGCGCAGCGCGGACTCCGGGTTACCCGTACAAAAGCCAGTAAGCTCTGTCAACCCCAAGACGGATTCCTCCCGTGAATTCCCCTCTGCGTCAATTGGCCGCGTAGCGCCCTTTTGGGGCTAGTGGCCGGCACGCGATCGCGCCGTCGCTCCATGAGGACAGTCTCACTCAATCAACGCTTCGGCCCCACGACCGCGCGCCTTACTCCAGCACCACCTTCTCCCCCGTCCGGCACGACCGGTAAATCGCGTCCACCAACTCCAGCGCCTGATAGCCTTCCTCGCCCGAGACCAGCGGCTTGCGGCCCTCCGCAATAGCATCGCCGAAATCGCGGAACTGGCGCTCGAACGGCGTGAGCGAGATCGCCATCGGGTCGGAAGCGCCCGACGCCGATTCGCGCACCATCGGCGCCGGTTCGCCGGAATCCTCCTCCACGTCCCAAGTCGTGAGTTTGTCGCCCGAGATGACGGCCGTCCCTTTGGCGCCGTGGAATTCCGTGCGCTCGGTATATCCCGGCCAGAACGCCGTCGCCGCCTGGATCACGCCGGTCGCTCCGCTGGCGTAGCGGACCACGGCGTTCACCACGTCTTCCGATTCGATGCGATTGCGCGCGCCCAACTGCCACGCGCCGAAAAGTTCCTTCACCGGTCCGGCTAGCCAGCGCAGAAGGTCCACCTGGTGAATCCCCTGCCCGATGAGCGCGCCGCCGCCTTCCGTCTGCCAGCTCCCCTTGATCGGGCGCGCGTAATACTCGGCGGAACGATACCACTTCACGTAGCAGTCGCACTCGATCAACCTGCCCAGCCGCCCCTGCGGAATGGCGCGCGCCAGAAACAAGCTGGCATCGTCGAAGCGGTGCTGGCTCACCACGCCGAGCAGCACTCCCGCCTGGCTCGCCGTCTGCATCATGGCGCGGGCCGTTTCGAGGTTCGTGGTCATGGGCTTTTCCACCAGCACGTGCTTCCGCGCCGCGGCGGCTAGTTCCACCGGCTCCAGGCGGAACTCCGGGAACGTGCAGACGTCGATGAAATCCACTTCCGGATGGCGGCAAAGATCCTGCCACGCGGGAACGAACTCAGCGCCGAATTCGGCGGCGAAGCGGCGTCCCGGTTCCTCATGGAAGTTGCTGCAACCTGCCACCCGATACCCCATGTTCCGATAGGCGCCCGCGTGCTTGCGCGCCACCGCGCCGGTGCCGATGATGCCGACTCGCATGAAGGTCCATTCTAGCTACAATAGGTGATCGCATGAATCGCTCTTTTGTAGTTTTTCTTGCGGGGCTTGCTGCGCTCTGTCAATTGTCGTGCAAGCACAAGGTTCCCGCGGGAGTCGCCGCCGAGGTCAACGGCTACGCGATCACAACCGCTTACCTCGATAAGATTTACCAGTCGCAATACCCCGAGCCCATCGCGGAATCCAACGAAGACCAGGTGGCGGCGCAGCGGCTCGATCTGCTCAGCCGCCTGATCACCGCCGAAATCATGTGGCAGCGCGCCGAAAAGCTGGGCATTACCGCTACCGATGCCGACGTCGATACCGAGATCAACAAGAATCGCGCGCCCTACACCAAGGACGAGTTCGACAAGAAACTGGCGGAACGCCACATGACTATGGACGACCTGCGCATGCAGGTGCGCCGCGATCTGACCATCAACAAGCTGGTCAACCATGAGATCACTTCGCACATCAGCATCACCGACAGCGATGTCGCCAACTTTTATAACGCCAACAAGGCGATGTTCAATCCCGCCGAGCCCACCATCCATATGGCGCAGATTCTGGTGACGCCCCAGCCTGACCCCAACGTGCGCAATCTGAAGAACAGCAAGGCGCAGAATCCCACCGAGGCGAAAGCGAAAATTCAGGACGTCATGCGCCGCCTCCAGCAGGGCGAGGATTTCAATATGCTGGCGCAAAGCTACTCGGAAGACAATGCCACCGCGCCCAACGGCGGCGACATGGGGTTCGTGCCCTCAGCGAGCCTGGATAAGCTGCCGCCCGACGTCCGCAAGATCATCGATGCCATCCAGCCCAATAGCATTTCCCCCGTCATTCAAATGGGGGACGGTTACCGCATCATCAAGGTGTTTGAGCGCGAGCCCGCCGGGCAGCGCGAACTAACCGACCCCCGCGTCTTGCAAAACATCCGCGATACGCTCATGAACCGCAAGGAGCAGGTTTTGCAGGCGGCATACTACGAAGTGGCGCGCAACAACGCCAAGGTGGTCAATTACCTGGCACAGCAGGTAGTGGATAACGCGGGGAAGAAGTAGGCCTTACCTGGTCTTGCCGATCTCGTACAGGTAGATGGTGTATTCCATGCCGGCCTTCACATGGTCCACCGTCACCGGCTTCCATTTCTTGATCGGGAATTGATTGGACACCACGCGCGTGCCGGGCTTGAGGTATTTTTCCAGGTTGGGGCGCAGGCGTTCGTTGGAATCAGTCATGAAATACATGGTCACCACGGTCGCGGGACTGAAGTTCACGTGGAAGACGTTGCCTTCCACAATCGACGCGCGATCGTCGAGGCCCAATTCGTGAATGCGCTGTTGCGCCTGCCGGCACAAGTCCGGGAGCATCTCCACTCCCACGGCTTTGGCGCCGTATTTCTGCGACGCGGCAATCACGATTCGCCCGTCGCCGCTGCCCAAATCGTAGACGATGTCGTTGGCCTTGACGTGAGCCAGCTCCAGCATCCGGTCTACGATGGCCGAGGGCGTGGGGATGGAAGGAGCCAGATTCTCCGGCGAGAACTTCTGGCAAAATCCGGGGACCCCCGCGGAAAGCGTAATGAGTACAACTGCAATTGGCCTCATGAGATTAATGCAGGGTGGCATCGGCGGTGGCCGCCCGCCCCACCTTCGATTTTACAATGCGGCCAATGATCTCGGACCAGGCAAAAAACAAATCCCGCGGCCGGCTGATCGTGAACTCCGAGCCCTTTAGGACCCGAACGGCGTTTCCGATAGCGTCCCGCCACGGGTTCGTCTGCGGGTTCGCATTGTAGTTCATATAGAACACTGGGTATTTGACGTCTGACAACTGCTTTAAGGTTTCGGCGGAAACGCCGTCGTCGAGCATAACCTTCGGGCCGGCGAAAATCAGCGCGTCGAGATCCTCCTTGGGATCTTTGATTTCGTTTGTCATCAACTGTGTCAGAAATTCCGTATCGCTATGTTTTTGAACGAGTTGTTTCAAATCCACAGTTCCCAGATGCAGCGCCTTGACGGCTTGGCCCAAAGCCGGGAAATCGATCTGCGAGACTTCATCCTGCCGGCAGATCACCTTTTGCTGCTGCATGTTATAGGCGACCACCGAAAACTTCGAGATACGGGGCTCGCGCGCGATGCTGCGCAGCATCGAAAGCAGCGCCCGGGTGTCCAGGGGCTGCAATGCCGACCCGTTGGCATCCTGCGGCGCGAAATTCACCATCACCTTCACCGTGAGGGCCGCCGGCTTTTGCGCCCGCTGGATGGGAGGCTCCTGTTTGAAAATCTCCGGATCGAGGGCTTGCACTTCATCGCCGCCGATTTCCAGCTTCATTTGCTTGTCTTTGGGCGGCAGGCTGGCTTCCGCGTCCCAATGAAAAGAGCACATGCGCTCCGCGCGGTCGCGCATCAGCCAATCGATATGGTACTTGCCCTCGCCCACATTGAAAGACCCGACCAGATAGGCGGGACCGCCTTCCTCGCGCTCAATCGCCGGCACTTGAAAATGTTGCGAGAAGTAGATGCCGTCGGGATGGTTCTCGGGAGTCACTCGAAAGACCATGGCGAGCTGATTCTGCGCCCCCACGAGTTCCTTGATGGGAATCGTGACTTCGTAGTTCACATGGAATTTGAGGTCAAAACCGAGAACCGGTTTGTCCGGATTGACGACACACGGTAGGTCTTTGCGATTTTCCTGGGATTCCAGAATAGCCGCATCCGAGGGCAACAGCCGCACCATGCCCCCGGTGGGCGCCATCATCTCCTGTGCGTGGAGGAAACTGTAAGGCAACAATACCAGGCAGGCACACAAGGTTCGACCCCAGGCCCCGCCTGCTCCGATCCTAGATTTGGGTACCATCCGCCACCCGCTTTTTCCGCCGATGTCCGCAAGGCCCGACGGTTGATCTGTATTATGGCGCAAATCGCGCGATCTGCAAAGTATACCTTGCACAGCATCGAATCGTGCGTGGACGGGAGTTAACAGTCTCGGAAAAATAAAAAACCCTGGTGCCGCAAGGGCGCCAGGGTCGAAAGTTTGTAAACAGACCGAACACGCGGCCGACCGGGCTGGGAGTGCCCACAGTCAAACCCGCGGTAATTTCAGAATACCATTTTCACGGCGGGTAGGCAACCCGGCCGAAGAACCAGGACACCCGGTACTAGACTAGACTAGCGTCTTGACCGCCAAATGGAGTGGGGCGGTGCCCTCTGGGCCCGGCTCATTCATCATGCGTTGAAATGGCAACTGTTACTGAGCCACGACCGCAAGGGAGTGGTGCCTTTCTTCGAACAGCACAGCCAAAGCACCGCTTCTCAGCAAGCGGGGTCAGCCTGGTGAAATCTCGGTGATTTCCAGCTTCAACAGCGTTCCGCATTTCACACAGACCAGCGATGCGTCATCGATCATATAAACATCTGTGGAGTCGCACCGGGCGCAGGCAACAGTCGGGTCTCCCGCCTCCGGCAGAGGATTGGGAAACAGGACGCCGGAGACAGTTCCGCCAGCCGCCGTGGTCGCGGGCTCGAACGTCGTGCCGCATTCGGCGCAAACATGGTTGAAACAGCAATTCGGCGTGCAACTATAGAACACCTCGCCGGAATGGCACACCGGGCAGGCAAGAGCCAGCTTGCGAGTTTGCACGTTACTTCTTGTCCGGAGGCTTGAGGGTCGGAGGCGGCAAGGGAATGGGACGCGCGGGCGGCGGAGGCGGCGCCGGCGGAAAGAACTCGGGATCGAGCACCGGCGGAGTGGCTTTCTGCAGGTCCGCCACCAGACTGTTGACCGCCTTTTGACTCTGTTCCGGCTTCATGCGATTTTCCAGGTCGGCGCGGACTTCCTCGAACGGCTTGGTATCGTGCGATACCACCAGGATGATGTGGTAGCCGAACTGGCTTTTCACCGGTTCGCTGAGTTCGCCCGCCTTCATCGCGAATGCCGCCTTTTCGAATGTCGGCACCATCTGCCCGTGGCGGAACGGAGGGAGTTCGCCGCCGTTCCCTCCCGAACCTGCATCGTCGGATTCCGCCTTGGCGAGGGTGGCAAAGTCCTCGCCGTCCTGGATCTTCTTCCGAATCTCCTGCGCTTTGGCCAGCGCTTCGGCATCGGTGAGGTCCTTCTGCCCCGCGCGCACGGGTACTTGCGAGCCCTGGAATCGGATCAGGATGTGCTTGGCATGCACCGTTTCGAATTCGTTCTTGTGCGCTTCGTAATACTGGCGGACATCGGCCTCGGAAATCTGCAGGTCCTTGCCGGCCTGGGTTGCCAGGGCGTTCGCCATCAGGTTGTAATGCTGAAACAATTCCTGGATCTTGAATTCGGAGGTCTCGTCGAGCTTCCGCTTCTGCGCCTCTTGGGCCAGGCTCAGGGTCTTGACGATATTCTCGGCAAGCTGTCTGCGCCCGTTACCGCGGGCCATTTTCTGGTACTGCGCCGGCAGCGTGTCGACGAATGCATTGAACTGCGCGGCGGTGATCTTGATGTCTCCCACAGTGATCACCACGCGATCCGGCGGGACCTCCGGCATTTTGACTTCGGGATTCTCCACCGACAGATGAACCTGCGGCGTTGGCGGCGGGGTCGTTGGAGGCGTCTGGCCCAGCAGCACGGAGGCTGCGCCAAACAAAAGGAAACTACGGCAAAAATTCATATAGATCTATGATAAGCGATTGCAGCGGGCAGCCCGTGGGGCAGGCAATCTTGCCAGGCAATCCTGCCCGGGGTCCCCTCTGGGGAGGGCTTTCCAGCCGGCGGGATTTCATTCGATTGGCCGAGCGCTTCGGGCCGCCCCCAAGGTGATCCGAATCGACCGGTGTGATTTCCCGTCCCGGATGGCCGAGCAACTTCTTCGACGCGAAGCACTCGGATTCACGACTTCCTGAAATCGGATCGTGCTGTGTTGCAGTAGCTACTTTCCGGTTTTTCGTCCAAGTAAAGCAAGCTCGTTCGTAAACAATCGCCGTACTTTCCGTTATCTGCGTGTCAACTGTATTAGATTAGCCGGCTTCGTGCAGCGGTCTTGACATGGTGGGGGCATTTCGAAGGTGGAAGCTATGCGGGCTGCCGAGCGCCCTTGCTCGGCGCCGATCGCGCCACCGCCGGCACCAAGAGCCGCCCGGTAGATGGAGATTACCCCTGAATTGGGAACCCGGCCTCCCGCACAAGGTCGCGAATCTCGTGGATTTCGCGATCTCGCTCATCGAGAAAGTCTGAGCTCGGCTGATTCAACACCGCGGGCAGATGATCGATGAAAGCCTTTTTGTTCCCGATATAAAACCCGATATATTGACTCAAACTGAAGGTCGGCCCATACAGCCCTGCGACTTTAACTTCCAACGCCGCCATCTTCTGAATCGCCTGTGACAGATTCTGCCGGACCTGCGGATTCGATTTGAACTGACCCACGGATTGCTCCAGCAGTTGCCGCGTCCGGCACAAAGGATAAAGGAAATACCGCCAGTCCTGTTCTTCTCGCATGCCGCGATAGAAGTCCGGCCGTGAAAACAGCGGCGCCAGCGTGCTTGCCAGCTCCGATTCCGTTGGCACGTGGCCGTTCTGTTTCAGCGCCGCCAGGTTTGCCAGCACGTCATCGATGACCTTATCGCCGGTCTTCCCTACTGTTGGCTGCGGCTGCGTGGGCCTCCCGCCGTCGTGCTGCGAGGCCCCCTGCGACGTCACGTTCTGGAGCGTGATCTTCAGGTCGTCGCTTCCCACCTCGTATTCCAAATCTGCCGGAACATACGGCTCCTTCGCTGCGCGCACCTTTACTTTCGCGCCCTTGGCCGCGTGCGTATTCAGCACGAACCCGCCGTTCTGGTCGGTGTTGACGGTCTGCTCTCCGTAGCGCCCGACCCGCGCGTTCGGAATCCCATTCCCGGCGCTGTCCACCACCACGCCGCGGACGGGCAGCTCACCTTGCTCCTGCAGTTGCAGCTTCACGGTCTGGAAGCGCTCGCTCCCCAGTTGCACTCCCGTTTCGGATTGCCAACCCCGATCCGGCACTTCGGCCAGAACTCGGATCTCCCGTTTCGTCTTCGCATACTCCCCCGCGATCGGAATCTCCCACCCGCCGGAAACTTTCTTCGGGTTGCACGGGGGAGAACACGAGATTTGCGCGTCCTCAACCAGGCTGTTACTCGGACTTCGCACGGTCACCGCCACCGTATACACGCCCGGAGCAGATGAGCCGGGGGCCAACACACCGATCACCAGCATCACGACCGAGAGCGCTGCCAGCAACCCGGCCATCGTACGTCCACCCTTCGGCGACTTCGCTGCCGCCACAACCAGCAGCAACGCCCCGAAGCTGTAGGCCAGAATCATGAATAGAGTGGCCTGTTTGGCATCCAGCGTCGGAAAGGCCAGCTTTGCGAACAGCATGAAGAACAGGCCGCCCGCGAGCCCGGCAATGCCCGCGAGCCTCGTCAACTTAACCAGCACTCCGGCCTGACCACCGGGCGGATCTTCGCCCCCGCCGCCCCCGGGCGGCTCTTCACCCCCGCCGCCCCCGGGCGGCTTTCCGCCCCCGCCGCCCCCGTGCTTCGGAGTGCCACCATCGACAGGCGCCTTGCCGCCCTGGTCGCCGCCCTGTTTGCCGCCCGAAGACGCGTCGGAAGGCAAGGGACCTCTCACCGCTGTCTCATTCCGCTCCGGAGCCTTCACCTCCGGATATTCACGCTTGATGCGAACGATGAGGTCCTTCTGGGCCGCGTACTCCTCGACTTGACGCTCCCTTTCCCGCTCCGTCATATGGAGCCTTACCCACTCTGTTAAAACGTCATTCACGATCTTGCTGCGGCTGGACTGCGGCTGCTCCTTCAGAAGAGCGAGAAACTCCGTGAGCATCCGCTCCAGCAGGAAGGGACTGTACTCGGCGGCCGCCTGCAGGGCCTCGGCAAAGCAGAGGCCGGCCTCTCTCTTCGGCTTGGCCTCGGAGAGCGCCAGTCTTCCCTCGGCAAACGCAACCGGTGCCAGATAATCGCAGAAGCGGTCTCCCGGCATCTCGCGGAGCGCCTGGGCGGCCTCCCGGAACTGCCCGCGATCGTTCTTCTGGGCGTAGACTTGACATTTCGCCGACAGCAGCCGCGCCTCCCCGAACCAGGAACCGTACTCCCGCATGACGCTCAGCCCATCATCGAGGTGTTTGAGCGCCTCATCGAAACTCCCCTTCCCGGCGTTAGCCAAACCCATGATGTGCAAAGACCAGCCAGCCCCGAACTTGTCCGTCGACTTATTCTGCAGCGCCAGGCACTCGGCGCCGAACTTCAGTGCGTCGTCCCACCTGCCCTCGATGATGCTGCACTCCGCCAACCCGCCCAGCCCGAGGGACCGAACAAAGCGGTCTTCTTTCTCCTTGCCCAGCGCCTCTACGAAACTAAAAAGCTCAATCGCTTTCGCGAATTGGAAGCGGCCCAGCGCGATATTGCCGAAGCCGATCTTGATCCAGCTGTTCTCCTGAATCCGCGCGCGCGGAGATCGCTGGTACAACTTGTCGATGGCATTGAGCTCCTCTTCGGCCTGCCGCAACCGCCCGCGCCAGATCAGCAGCATGGCATAGTTGAATTGCGCTCCAGCCGCATCGAACGGCATCTGGAGCTCCTTAAATGTCTTGATGGCCGAATTGATCTTGTCCTCGGAGTCTTTGAAGCGCCCCGCCATGCGGTCGCCAATGCTCAACTCCTGGTTGGCCCAGGCGCGGATCCGTTCCGTATCTCGTCCCTCGGGGAGGACCTTGCACAGCTCCAGGGCCTGGTCGAACCAGAATTTCCCCTGTCCCTGCGCTCTCTGAGCCAGGATTCCCATCCAGATCTTCACCCGCGCCTGCCCGGCGTTGTCGCCGTTCGCCGCGCGCAACGCCATGCACTCGTCATATAATTGACGCGCCTTCTCCGTGCCGCCCTCACCGAGCTGGTTGTAATACCAGTAAATGGCGGCCAGATACTCCAGTACATCGGCCCGCAACTTATCGTCGAGCGTCTCGCGGCAGAGCGCTTCCAGAATCTCCGCCGGTTTGCTGGCATCCTTCTCCCGGTAGATTGCCGTCAGGCCCTGGTAGTATCTGGCTAACTGGCTCGCCTCCTGGTCGAGGGCATAGCTGCCGAAGTCGTTCCATATGGCGCTGCAATCGGCAAAATCACGGCGCCGGAAGAACGCGTCTTCAAAGATCAGGCGAAACGCGGCGAGGCCCAGCGCCTGGTTCTCTTCGAAGCGGTGATACAGCCGTTCGAGCTTCCACTCCAACAGCTCTTTCCGCGACTGATCGGACTGCGGTGAGCGCGACAGCTCTGATTCCCGGCTCTCGCAGTAATCGCCGGCTTTGTGATGCAGTTCACCAAAGCGTTCGGGTTCGTCGCCCCGGAGTTTGCGGTTCAGCGTGTCGCGCAGATGCTGCACCACGGTCCATCGTTCGCCCTTGGGCTCCAGGAAGGCAGACTCAAATAATCTTCCCAGCGCCGCTTCCGTCTGGCCGGGCTGGGCGACTGCCCGGAGCGTCTCCCGCGTAAAGAAACGAAATATGGCTGCCGTCTCCAGCACGGAGCGCAGATCGGAAGGGGTTCCCAGCAGCAGCCGGTCATAGGCGCCGCGCGCCACCAGTGCCTGCGAGACGTCGAACTGTCCTTTCTGGGTGTGCCAGTACCTCAGCGCGAAACACAGCAGTGCGGGGACCCCGTAGCTCCACCTCCACATTGTTTCTGCCAGCGCGGGATTCGGCGCCGCCTTGCCTCCGGTGAGGACACCGGCAAAGCGTTCGATCAGCTGATCGGCATCCGTCCGGTTCAGGGCACTCATTTTGTGGCTCAGTACGGCGTTCGTCCATGTGGGCCAGGTGACGGACCAGAACTGCTCGGCGGGCAGCGGCCGGCGGCCGGCCAGCACCACCCGAACGTGGCCCGGCATGGCCTGCAGTAACTCCCGAAACCAATCCCCGGTATCGCCGCTGCTGAACATCTCCCAGCGGTCGATCAGGAGGACAATGCAGGTGGCGGGTGCGGCCTGCAAATCGTTCAGAAACCCGGCGGTCAATCGCGCCGCGCCTTCGCTGTACAGTTTGACATCCTCGGGCTGCACTGGAAGAGTCGAAAGCGCGTCGACCATTCCCTCTGAGAACACTGCGGGCCGCGCGCCCGCGCCGCTTTCGACCTGGCTGGGAGCGTGCTCGGTGGCGCTGCGCCTCACCGCCTGGTACTTTGTCAGCAAGGGATCGAAGCGGCCCATGGAGATTCCCGTCTGGCTCAGGGCCTCGGCCAGGGACTCGAGCATGCCCACGGGGTCTTTGGCCGAGTCGCCGTTGGCCAGCGCGACGGGAATATCGTCGCGGCGGCAGCGCGCGCGCAAGATCTTCAACAAGGCCGACTTGCCGTAGCCGGCCCCGCCCTCGATGTCCAGGATCCGTATCCCGTCCTGGGCCGCCAGTGCCTCTTCGAACCTGGCGCGCGGCTCCTCGGCGTTCACAAAATACTTGGCCAGTTGGCCATCCGAATCAATCGCGTTTAAGGATGTCGTAGACATTGCGGCGCTCTACCTCCTCATCGCTCATCACCACCACCCGCTTTTCCGCCTCCAGCCAGTCGTCTAGCGGCTGGCTGTGGCCACGTTTCTGCGAGAGGAAGTACGCTTCCAGTCGCGTGAGCCAGCGGCGCTTTACGGTGGTCAGGTCGCGCAAAAGCACTCCCGGAGTTTGCAGCCCGTTCATTGCCCGGCTGCAGATCAGAATCGTGCCGTAGTTCTTTTCGAACCCGTGGCGCACCGCCACGCCTCGGTCGATTGCCAGCAGCGGCTGGATCTCCCGCACCTCCGGCCAGAAGTAACGGAGCCGCTCGATGATGTCGAGCCCGTACTCGCGGAGATGGCCATAATGGGACCCCGACCCGAGGCTGGTGGTGGGGGCCATGCAGTGCTCGAACGTCTCGAAGCGGCGGTCGTCGTACGGCAACTGCAGCAGAACCAAGCCGCCGGGTGCCATCATGCGGCGCATCTCCTCTAGTGCATTGTAGTCGTAACTGACGTGTTCCAGCACATGGCTGCAGACGATCAGGTCAAACCAACCGGTGGCCAGCGGGGCCGCCACCACATCTCCCTGCACGTCGCCGAATCTGGGCCACAAATCGAGGCTCAGGTAGCTCAGGCCGGCCCCTTCCAGCACGTGCTTGTACGCGGGGATCATTCCCGGACCAATCTCCAGCGCCCTCCGGTGACCGCGTAGGATACCGGTGGCGCGCAGGTAGTAGGCGGCGGCGCGGTGCCTCTCGTATGCTCCGCATCGCGGGCAGAACACGTTGAGATCGCCGATCGCGTGGCCGGGACTGGTCAACTCCCCGAATTGTTCTCCGGCCCAGCCGCAAACGTTACACTCGACCAATCATCCCCTCCGCGCTGAAATCGAACACATCCGAGTGGAAAGGCTTCCAGCGATTTCCCCGGCATCGTAACACGGCGTAGGAATTACGTAAGCGGCACTTCCCACTTTGCACCTCGACCCGTTCGCCGTTCAGCACCTCAGGATAGTCGCCGTCCGGTAGCAGCACCTCGTAGACACCCCGGCGATTCAAGACGTCGAAGATGCCGTACAGGCTCTCCTCTTCCGTTTGCCACGCGGCCTGCAGTTCGCGGCTGGCGGCAGTGATGGTGAAGTGGCCGCCGCGCACCGCCGGCTCCTTCTTCAGTGCCGCCATTCTCGCCAGTTTCGGCTGCAGCTCGTAGCCTCCCCACTCGATCGGATCGCGCTCGAACAGCGAAGGCATATGGGCGGTGGCGGCTTCCTGCCCGGCACACAGCAGGAAAGCGCCCCGATTGAAAGCCTGAAACGCCGTCCAGGCCAGAGCTTCATCCCTGCCCGGCGCCAGCGCTAAGATGCGATCTTGATCGTGATTCTCGACAAACCGGACTTTTTCGGCGCCGCTGCGGTAGATTCCTTCCTGCATGCGGAGGATTTCGGCGTAACGCCACAGCGGAGCCACGCCCAGCACCGCCGCCTGCCAGGTGGCCAGGGCGTCGTTGTCGAACGTCAGGTCGAAGGCTTCGTACAACTCGCTGTCCGACAAGACCGGCAGTCCCGCCGCCCGACGCTCAGCGATCAAGGACCAGTAGGTCGACTCGGCCAGCCAGATCAGCTTCGGGAATCTGACGTCAAGCCGGGATCGAGCCGCCCGCCAGAAATCCAGCGGGAGGAACGAAGCCACATCGCAACGAAAACCGTCGAAGCCGAACTGCGCCCAATATTCCAGGACGCCGATTAGGTAATCGCGCACCTCCGGGTGGCCGTGGTCGAAGCCCTGCACATCCGTCCACCCCGGCAGTGTGTTGCGTCTGCTTCCCGCATCGGCATACCAGGTGGGATGTTCCTGCACCAGTGGGCAGTCGCGGGCCGAATGATTCAGCACTACGTCGAGAATTACTCGCAGCCCCAGATCGTGGGCGCAGTGCAGCAAGCGCGCTAGCTCCGCTTTGCTGCCATATTCCGGATTCACCTCGCAAAAACCGCTCACTGAGTAGGGGGAACCGAGAGTTCCTTTGCGCCCAAGTTGCCCGATCGGATGGATCGGCATCAGCCAGATACAATCCACTCCCATTCCGGCCACTCGCGGCAGATCGGCCTCGACGCCGGCAAATGACCCGCACACACTGTGATTGCGCACGGACACCTCATATAGGACCAGATTCCGGTAAGAGCGCTCGGAAACCGACATGCCTACATTCTTGCAGGCTCCGAGCAGCTGCCGCCAGCCAGTGGGCCAACTGGAGGCGCTGCGCTGCCGGCCTTGCGTCGCCAGCCGTGAGCCGTTGTGCGCGATTGGAATGCTGTTTCCATGGGTGCCGGGAAACTCCCCATGGTCTAGGAATGCCATTGAGCAGCAAACCACTTGAGCCAATGGTCGCCATCTCGAACAAGTGACCTGGAAATCCTTTACGGGCTTGCAAACACAAGCAGTGAATGATAAAGGACGCTATCATTCGTATCTCCTTGTCGCGCTGCGATGAGGTCAAGTCCCTAAGGTCCGATTCTGGGAAGCTGGATCCGATTTCCTCCGTCCGATCACGCGCTTACTCGGAGAAAGGTCGGATTCGCGCGTCAGCGCCCCATATGTCGCGTTCAGGGAGATTGACCGGCAGAGTTCGGGTGCGGGACCACGCAACCGCCCCTCTTTGTACGAGTGGCCGACGACATGCCCGTCGAAGCACAGTTAGGTAACACAACGGATTGCGTGAGCAGTCCCAAGCCGCTCGCGAAATTGCGCCCATGCGGTCGGCCAGCTTGGTTGTAGATCAGCTAGTGCCCGATTTCGATGATGTTGAGCTTCAGACTAGGGGATATCAGTTCCGCCAGTGCGTTGGCAACTTTCGATTGATTGACTCTTTCCTGAGGCTGCCGACGATGACGGCGACATCGCGGATGTTGTTCATTTGATACCTTCTCCGAGCCGCTTTGGGGGCAGGTTACTCGGTGCCCTTGTTTTCCAAAATCGGCTGGCGCGCCTAGTATAGACCGAAGTAGTGCAATAATGACAGCGGTCGACATTTACTCACCCGATTGATGAGTTCCGAGAAATGACTGTGAAATCTTCGCCTTCAGAGCCCGTACTTGTAAATCTCGATGGTCTGCTTCCTGAATTGGAGACGATCTACAAAGATATCCATTGCCACCCAGAACTTTCGATGCAGGAAGACAGAACAGCCGGTGTGGCTGCGGACCACTTGCGGGCCATCGGCTATGAGGTGACTACCGGGGTTGGCAAGACGGGCGTTGTCGGCTTGCTGCGCAACGGCGAGGGGCCAACAGTGATGCTCCGCGCCGACATGGATGCGCTGCCGGTTCAGGAAGCCACCGGCCTTCCCTATGCCAGTAAGGTCACGGCTACGGACAGCACTGGAAAGAGCGTGCCGGTGATGCACGCCTGTGGTCACGACATGCACGTGACCTGGCTGATCGGTACGGCCAAACTGTTTGCGAAGTCCCGCGCTGCGTGGAAAGGGACACTGATGACCGTCTTTCAACCGGCTGAGGAGACGGCGCAAGGCGCGCAGGCGATGATTGACGATGGGCTCTTCAAGCGCTTCCCGAAGCCCGATGTCATCCTCGGCCAGCATGTGATGTGCATGCCCGCTGGCGTGATTGGCGGACGCATCGGCGTCACCACCTCAGCCGCGGACAGCCTGCAAATCAAATTATTTGGGCGCGGCGCTCACGGCTCCATGCCCGAGGCGAGTGTCGATCCTGTCGTGATGGCAGCGGCAACAGTGTTGCGGCTACAAGGCATCGTTTCACGTGAGGTACCGCCGACGGAAGCCGCTGTGGTTACGATCGGCGTGTTGCAAGCGGGGACGAAGGAAAACGTCATCCCCGACGAGGCGATCATCAAGCTGAACGTGCGCACTTTCGATGAGGGAGTACGCAAACTGGTGCTTGCCGCCATCGAACGGATTGTTAATGCTGAAGCCGAAGCCTCAGGTGCGCCGAGGAAGCCGGAGATTACGCCACTGGACCACTATTCACTGACGACGAATGATCTGGACGCAACCAAGCGAGTGCGCGATGCGATGCGCGCACATTTTCCTGCCGATAGCGTACAGGACACAAAGCCCACGATGGCAAGCGAGGACTTCGGATCTTTCGGAGCCGAGTGGCACGTTCCGTCGGTCTTCTGGTTCGTAGGCGGAGTAGATCGTGATGTGTACGCGAAGGCGAAGAAGGACGGCACAATCGGTACACTTCCGACGAATCACAGCCCATACTTTGCACCAGTCATCCATCCAACTGTGGAGTCAGGGGTTGAAACGCTGGTTGTCGCCGCGCTGGCTTGGCTGGGAACGTAGGGCGTAAGCGGGAGAGAATGGAGCCTTTTCACTTTGCAATACGGATGGACACGTTTCACGCCATCCTCGACCTGGGCGGCACATTCGTGTTCGCGCTCAGCGGAGGCGTAGCCGGAGTCAAGCACAGGCTCGATATCTTTGGCGTGCTCGTGTTGTCCTTCGCCGCGGCCAATTCCGGAGGGATCGCACGCGACATAATGATTGGTGCGACTCCGGTCGCGGCGCTCAGCGATTGGCGATATGTTGCTGTTTCGCTGGCTGCGGGTCTGATGACGTTTTATTGTTATTCGTTCATTGACCGTTTGAGTGGCTCCGTATTGATCTTCGACGCTGCCGGGCTCGCGCTTTTCGCTGTTACGGGCGCAACGAAAGCCCTGGCCTATCACCTTCATCCGGTCGCGGCGGCGCTACTCGGGATGTTGACGGGCATTGGCGGCGGAATGATGCGTGACGTACTGACCGCAGAAGTACCGGTGGTGTTACGTGCGGATTTTTACGCCGTTGCTGCACTGGTTGGCGCTGCCGTCGTGGTGGTCGGTCAGATGCTTCATGTTTCGTCCTCAGCGGCTATGACGTTTGGCGCGCTTCTCTGCTTTGGGCTCCGCTTTATGGCGATCCGATATGGCTGGAAGCTTCCGGTTGCCGTCGGCGGAAGACGGCAATAGCGGTTCGCAGTCGGAAGCACGCGTCTTGGCGCGCTTTGCTGGCCGCTCCGGGCGGTTGACGCGCCATGCGTACAGAGCCTGGGGCAGCGGCAGTCCCACCGCAACCGGTCGGCCATCCGAAGCCTTATAGAATGCGCCAAGAACACCACCCAAACCCATGCGGGCCAAGATCGAGCTCAATCGCCCGCGCGACCGCGACAACCGTCAGGCAGCGGCTGGAGAGTGCTATGCCTCTTGGGCGTGCCGGCTGAACCAAGACCCCGCCGCCGGCTTGCGACCGTTAACTCGAATACTGGCAGAGGGCGCGATGCCCGGCCAGACCAGATCCCACGCCGAAAAAGAATCCCACCACCCTGCGCTTTCCCGGATTGGCCGGTAAACCTTTATCAATCACCGCCCGCCAACAAAAATAATCCCCATACTTCTACGCACTTACCCCCAACCACCCCCGACCCTCGCCCCGTCGCCATGCTAAATCTCCACCGAATGCCAGCTACACTCAAACGTCTCGCTGCTGGGGCGCCCTCTGGGCCCGCCAACGCCCGCCGTTCCACCGGACCCCGTACCGAAGAAGGTAAGGCCCGCGCCTCCCAAAATGCCCGCAAGCGCCCCTTCAACCCCGACCCCTTCACCATCGACCGCATTGAGGACCGCGCCCGCGTCGCCGCCCTCGTCGCCGACGCCATCGCCACCTACCAGCCCATCAACTCCCAGGAGCGCCTCGCCGTCGAACGCATCGCCATCGCCCAACACTCCATGTACCGTCTCGCCGCCATCGAGGCCGGCCTCTTCACCAACTGCCTCAACATCGCTATGCTCTCGCCCGAAGACCCCAAAATTCTCGAGCGCTCCCAGCTCTGCCAAAACATTCCGCCCGCCGTTGATCAAAACCGAGCTTTCTGGCTCGCCTTCGGCTTCGACCAGGTCAATCGCCAGTCCAAAATCGTTCCCATCTTTCTCCGCTTCCAGGCCCAGGCCGAGCGTCTCTACCGCCGCGCCGTCGACGATTTTCACCGCCTCCAGCGCCTCCGCGACCAGTTCCCGCCCGAAAATGACGTGCCAAACGAACCCATCGTCGAACCCCCCTCGCCTCCCGCAATACATACAAAAAACAACCGCTTCCGATTCCTGCGAGCTCCCGCCCGCAACCCCAAACGAACCCAAAACGAACCCATCGTCCGATGCCGATCCGCAATGACCGAGCCCGTTCGCCACACGAAACCTCGCAACCCGCTAATTACTTCGCGCCAGAAAGTAGTTAATGAGCCGCGACCGCACTCGCGCTTTGGCGAGCAAGGGAGCGGTGCCTTTGTTGTCACCTGCGGAAGCCTGGCTATCTGGCTGTGCTCCGCCACCTCTGTGTTCTCCTCCACCCGAAGCAAGACGAGGCGCCTGCTAGCACGACAGCGGCCATTCTCGTCTTCTCTCCGTGTCTCTGTGCCTCTGTGGTGGATTCTCAACCGAGCGGTGTCTTGGGTTGTCGCCTGCGGAACCCTGGCTGTCTGCCGTACCGTGCACGCTCAGATCGCGCCAGTTTTTCCAAAATTTCGCCGCGCCTCAAGTTCTGTGTCGCGCCCCCAACCGCAACCGCACTGCGCCCCCAATTGCGATATACTCCGCCAAATGAGGCTGTTTTCGCTCCTATTATGCTGCTCCGTAATTGCCGTCGCGCAGGATGAACCGCCCGCTACCGGCGGCCGCGGCCGAGGCAATGAAGATCCCATCAACGCCCGCACCTTCTCCACCCTGAAGGCGCGCCAGATCGGGCCGGCCATGATCTCCGGCCGCATCTCCCAAATCGCCGTCTTCCCCGACGATTCCAACCATTACATGGTGGCCGAAGCTTCCGGCAACATCTTCATGACCGCCAACAACGGCACCACTTGGACGCCGGTCTTCGACAACTACGGGTCGTATTCCATTGGCTGGATCGCCATCGACCCCAGGAATCCGTCCATCGTCTGGGTCGGCACCGGCGAGAACAACAACCAGCGCAGCGTGTCGTTTGGAGACGGCGTTTACAAGAGCGAGGATGGCGGCCGAACTTACCACAACGTGGGCCTGAAACTCACCGAGCACATCGCCCGCATCGTTATCGATCCGCGCGATTCCAACGTGGTTTACGTCGCCGCGCCCGGGCCTCTCTGGAAAGGCGGCGGCGAACGCGGTCTTTATAAGACCACCGACGGCGGCAAGACGTGGTCGCAAAGCCTCATCAAAGTGGACGATTACACCGGCTGCTCCGACGTGGTGATGGATCCCCGCAATGCCGATGTCCTGTTCGCCGCCACGCACCAGCGTCAGCGCGCCTATTTCGGCATGATTCACGGCGGTCCCGGCAGCGCGCTCTGGAAAACCATCGACGCCGGAAAGACGTGGACCAAGGTGACCAGCGGCATCCCCACCGGCGATCTGGGCCGCATCGGCCTCAACTACGCGCCCAGCAATCCCAACTACCTTTACGCCATGATCGAGGCGCCCGAAGGCCGCGGCGGCCTGTTCCGCTCCACCGACGACGGCGCCACCTGGGAGCGCCGCAATCCAACCGACTCGCAAGGCCAATATTACGCCAAAGTGGTGGTGGATGCCGCCGACCCCGATCGCATCTACGTGATGAACGTCAACATCCAGGTCTCCGACGATGGCGGCCGCACCTTCACCTCCCTCGGCACGCGCGACAAGCACGTCGACAATCACGATATCTGGATCGACCCCAAGAACGACAACCACTACCTGGTAGGTTGCGACGGCGGACTCTATGAAAGTTACGATCGCGCCGCCACATGGATCTTCAAGGCGAACCTTCCCACCGGCCAGTTTTACGACGTGGCGGTGGACGAGGACGTGCCGTTCTATCACGTCTATGGCGGCACGCAGGACAACAATAGCATCGGCTGCGCCGCGCGCACACGCAACCAGTCGCTGACTAACGCCGATTGTTTCGTAACCAACGGCGGCGACGGATTCTATTCGCGCGTCGATCCCCAAGATCCCAACACCGTCTACGCCGCCATGCAGAACGCCGGCATCGTGCGCTTCGACAAACGCACCGGCGAGCGCGTGAGCATCCAGCCGCAACCGGCGAAGGACGATCCTGCGCTGCGCTGGAATTGGGACGCGCCGTTCATCGTCAGCCCGCATTCCCATACCCGTCTCTACATCGGCGCGCAGAAGCTGTATCGCAGCGACGACCGCGGCGATTCCTGGGTGGCCGTCAGTCCCGACCTCACCCGCCAGTTGGATCGCAACAAGCTGCCGCTGATGGGCAAGATCTGGCCCATCGAAGCCATTCAGAAAAATGTTTCCACCGCGCTCTACGACAATATTTCCTCCATCGCCGAGTCGCCGGTGAAAGAAGGCCTGATTTACGCCGGCACCGATGACGGGCTGGTGCAGGTGACCGAAGACGGCGGCAAGCATTGGACCAGGATCGATAAGCCGGCCGGCGTTCCCGAAAACGCCTACGTGCAGCGCATCGTGGCGTCGCAGCACGACGCCGGCACCGTCTACGTGGCGTACGAAAATCACCAGAATGGCGATTTCAAGCCATATCTGATCAAGAGCACCGATGCCGGCAAGACGTGGATCAACATCTCCGGCAATCTCCCCGAGCGCGGCGGAGTGTACGCCGTCGCCGAAGACCCCAAGAACAAGAACCTGGTCTTTGCGGGCACGGAGTTCGGCCTGTACTTCACCAGTATCGGCGGCGAAAAGTGGATCAAGCTGAACGTCGGCCTGCCCACCACCATGATTCGCGACCTCGCCATTCAGAAGCAGATGGACGATCTCGTCATCGGCACGTTCGGCCGCAGCATATACGTGCTCGACGACTACGGCCCGCTGCGCGTCGCCACTCCCGAGATGATGCAAAAAGAGGCCGCGCTTTTCCCGGTTCGCAAGGCGCTGGAATACGTGCCGTACGATCCCGGCGGGGACCTCGGCACAGCCTATTTCAAGACTCCCAACCCGCCGGTGGGCGCGGCCATCACCTATAACCTGCACGAGGCCATCCGCACGAAAGCGCAGGAGCGCGAACAGCGCGAGCGCGACGCCGTGCGGGGTGGCGAAACGCCGCCGTATCCTGCGCCCGAGGAATTGCGCGCGGAATCTCTGGAAGAGCCGCCCGCGATCCTCATCACTATCAAGGATTCCAGGGGCAACGTCGTGCGGCGTCTGGATGAACCGGCCACGCAGGGCATTCATCGCGTCACCTGGGATCTGCGCAGTACCGGCATCGGTCTTGCGCCCTCTATCCCGTTGGGAAGCGGCGGCGCCGGCGGCGGTCGCGGAGGCCGTGGCGGCGCTGGCGGAGGCTTTGGCGGACCTGCCGGAGGCGGTGGCGGCGGCGGCGATGTCGAGCAGTTCGCGCAATTTGGCGGACGCGGCGGCGGCGGGGGAGCATTCGTGCTGCCCGGCAAGTACACCGTCTCGCTGGCCAAGCGTGTAAATGGCGTAGTGACGGAGTTGCCCGGTACGGAAACCTTCGAGGTGGTGAGCGAGACTCCCTATACGCAGGAAGAGCACATCACCATGGTGGAGTTCTCCGAGAAGCTCGGCAAGCTGCAAAAGGCCCTGACCGCGACCGAGGAAGCGGCCACCGAAGCCGGCACGCGCCTCGATTCCATCAAGCGCGCCATCGACGCGGTGCCTTCGCTTCCGCCGAAGCTCCACGAAACGGCGCTGGCGCTCCAGCGCGATCTCGACGCCATCAATCTCGCCCTGAGCGGCGACCGCATCTGGCGCTCGCACAACGAAGGCGTGCCCGCCGCTATTTCGGAGCATATTCAGGCCGCCGCCAGTTCCACGCGCGGTTCGAGCCATCCCACGAAAACCTCGATGGAGCAATACCAGATCGGCTCCGATGAGCTGGCCACGCAGATTCCCAAGCTCAAGAAGCTGATTGACGTCGACATCCGCAATCTCGAGAAGCAGCTCGACGCCGCCGGCGCGCCGCCTACTCCGGGACGCCTGCCCGATTGGAAAGGCGGAAAGTAATTACACTTTGCGTCGCATTAGGGCCACGTTTTGCGGCCGGAATCTGGAGCCCCCACTCCTATCCTTCCCTCAATCCGGCATGCGTAACGGGATCACCTTGTTTCCGTGGCGGCGATAGATCCTGAAGTCGCTGTCCAGAGTGAGTACCTCGGCGGCAGCGTGGATTTCAGAGAGCCTGACTAAGCAGGCGTCTGCTAGCGACATCGGCCGGTTGCGGTAGCGCCGCATAAGCGCCCGCAGGTCCGCCCGGTGTTCTTGAATGGAAAGGCCAATCCGAATGACGCCCCGATCCAATAACGCGAACAGAGGATCCGTATCGCGTCCCTCCCTCTTCAGAAGAAATGCCGCTTCCGTGAGGACCGGCTCGCACGTAAGCAGTGGCGGCCGCAGACGCTTCCATTCCTCTATTACCCATTCGTGATGCTCGAGTCCGGAAGCCAAAAAGCTTACCAGCGGTCCCGTGTCGAGAAGAGCCAGCGGCGTCATCACTCGCCGAATCCATCCATGTATCTCGGATTGCTGGCGAGATCACGCGGCAGACCCTTTACCGTTCCCGCAAGATCGCGAGCCATGTCATAGCAAGAAGCGCCGCGGCGCGATCGCTGCCGCAGAGCTACCTCCACGCTCTCGCGGACCAGAGCGGACTTGCTGACCCGCCTCGCCTTCGCCTCGCGCTCGAGCTCCGCAAGGAGATCCTCCGGGAACTTCAATGAGATAGTCTGCATCTATCTTTTATCGTATTACCGATCAATCTGGTGCGCAATACCGAGATGCTCGGAGCGATTGGAATCCGGACCGGCCCGGCCGTCCGAATCATCCGCACTCGCAGGGGGCGGTTCAAAAGGAAAACCGCCGGGGAATCGACCGGATGGATTGGAACTGCGAGATTTCCGCGGAAGCGCGCCGCACTCAGTCCGCCATCAGCGTTGCCACATGAGCCGCCGCCGCGCAGGCCAGACCCTGCAAGTCATATCCGCCTTCCAGTATCGACACCACTCGTCCACCTGCATGACGGTCCGCCAGTTCCATCACGCGGAGCGTGAGGTCCGTGAAGTCCTCATCGGTGAGCGTGAAGTTGCCGAGCGGGTCGCCCGTGCGCGAGTCGAACCCCGCGGAGATGAGCACCAGGTCGGGACGGAAGCGGTCGGCCGCGGGCATCAGCGCATTCTCCACCGCGCCCAGAATCTCCGCGCGTCCCGAGCCCGGAGGAAACGGAAAGTTCATCGTCGCTCCCTTGCCTGCGCCTTCGCCGGTTTCGTCATGACGCCCGGTCCCCGGATAGAGCGGCCATTGATGCGTGCTGAAGAAGAAGACGGACGCATCGGAGTAGAAAATGTCTTGCGTGCCGTTGCCATGATGGACGTCCCAATCGACAATCAGGACCCGATCGAGACCGTAACGCCGCTGCGCGTAGCGCGCCGCCAGCGCGATGTTGTTCAGCACGCAGAATCCCATGCCGCGATTGGCGGTCGCGTGATGACCCGGCGGACGCACCACGCAGAAGGCGTTGCGCGCGCGCCCGTTGACCACCGCGTCGACCGCGTTCAATGCGCCGCCCACCGCCCGCACCGCGGCATCCCAGGAGCGCGCGTCGATTTCGGTATCGCCGGTGCTCAGGTAGTGATGCCCTGCATCGATATCGTGCCGCGCAGTTCGCAGGTATCCGGGGGTGTGGCACAGGAGAATCTCGTCCTCCGTCGCCGTTCGCGTCTCCAGACGTAGCATTCGGTCGACGGGCAGCGCTTCCATCACTGCATCGAATCGCTCCGGCTTCTCGGGATGCGGCCGTCCGGCGAGGTGTTCGCGGCAAATCGGGTCGGCTGAGAGCGCGGTCATGTCACACTCCTCGCTGGTTTCCGTACAGTTCCACCTGGAGCCGTGGGCTGAAGCGGAAGCCCGCCTCTTTACAGATTTCCGCCAGCCACAGCGCACGCTCGCGCAGCACGTCGCGGTCGATGCCTTCGGGCATCAGAATGACGCGCTCGCGCTCCACCTCCAGCGTTTCCACCAGCGCCCGTACTTCGCCCAGATCCTGCCGGCGGGCGATCACGAATTTCAACTGATACTCGTAGCGGTCCATCAGTTCGCGCAGCACGTCGGGCTGAATGCGCAGGCGATCGTGCTGCGCGGCCCACGGCGCCGACGGCGTGGAGTTGGCCAGCTTGGGGCTGATGCTCATCAGGTCGCAGGCCACCGGACGAAATACCGTGCCCGCCGTCTCGATGGTGATGTGCAGGCCGAGCCCGCGCAGGCGCTCGGTGAGCGGCGTCATCTCGGGTTGGATCATGGGTTCGCCGCCGGTCACCACCACGTGGCGCGCGGGATGGGCCTTCACTTCCTGCAGGATCTGCTCGATCGTCAGTTCATTCCCTTCGGGCTGCCAGGATGTGTACGGCGTATCGCACCAGGAGCAGCGCAGATTGCACCCGCTGGTGCGGATGAAGACCGAAGGCACGCCCACCAGCGAACCTTCGCCCTGCAGCGAGTAGAACAGCTCAGCAATCTGCAACGCCCGCCTCCTCGAAGCCCTTGCGCCGCAGCAGGCAGGCGTCGCACTGCCCGCACGGGCGGCCATCGGGGCCGGGATCGTAGCAACTGAAGGTCATGCCGAACGGCACCGCGAGATCGCGCGCCAGCATCACGATCTGCGCCTTGCTCAATTCGAGCAGCGGCGCGTGGATCTTGAGGCGCGCCGTGCCTTCGACGCCGGCCTTCGTCGCCAGATTAGCCATCCGCTCGTAGGCCGCGATGTACTCCGGGCGGCAATCGGGATAGCCGGAATAATCCAGCGCGTTGACGCCGATGAAAATGTCGGCGCTGCCGAGCACTTCGGCCCAGGCGAGCGCGAACGAAAGGAAAATGGTATTCCGCGCCGGCACGTACGTGATGGGAATTCCGTGACTCATCTCTTCGGCCGAACGCGCTTTCGGCACGGCGATCTCCGCCGTCAACGCCGAGCCGCCGAAAGCATCCAGGCCGATTTTCGCGACGTGGTGCCGTTCGGCGCCAAAATGCGCGGCGATCCGCGCGGCGGCTTCCAACTCGCGCTTGTGGCGCTGGCCGTAATCGAAGGAGAGCGCGTAGCAGGCGTAGCCTTCGCGGCGCGCGAACGCCAGGCAGGTGGAAGAATCCAGCCCGCCGCTTAACAGGCAGACTGCTTTTTGGGGGATTGGCACCGGGATCCTATACAATTATAGTCGCCCGGTGCGCATTCGCTTCCTCACATCTACTCCACTCGATATCCGCCGCGGCAGCGGCACCTACGTCGGGATTCACGTCCTGGCGCGCGCGCTGGAGAACCTGGGACATCGCGTCGAATTCGAAACGCCGCGCGTGCGGCTGCCGGTTTTCACCGCGCAGCGCCTGCTCTTCAACCGCATGGTGCAAGCGCGGACCGATTGCGATCTTACCGTGGGGTTCGACATGGATGGCTACCGCATCGCAAACGCGCCCGGCCATGTGGCGTCGCTCAAAGGCGTGATTGCCGACGAACTGCGCTTCGAATCGGGCGCCACGCGGCTGACCATGAGCGTGCAGGCGCGGTGCGAGCGCCAGCATGTGAGGCGGGCCGCGCGCGTGTTAGCCACGAGCCGCTATTCGGCCGGGCGCGCGCGGGAGTTATATGGATTGGAGCAACTGCCGGCCGTCGTTCCCGAACTGATCGACCTTGCCGAATGGCGAAAACTGCTTTCCGCGCAAGCGCCGGCGGCCAGTTCGCAATTCACCGTGCTGTTTGTGGGCCGATTCTATCGGCGCAAGCGCGTGGATGTGCTGCTACGGGCGGCCGCGGCGCTCCGCGCGCGCATTCCGAGCCTGGAAGTGAGGCTGGTAGGCGGCGGGCCGTGCGCGCGAGCGCTGCGGCAGCTCTCCGCCGAGCTGACATTAGATGCGACCGTCACTTGGCTGGGCGATGTCACGCGCTCCCAACTCGTCGCCGAGTACCATCGCGCCGATGTTTTCTGTCTGCCGAGCGTGCAGGAGGGGTTCGGAATCGTGCTGCTGGAGGCGATGGCCGCGGGGAAGCCGATTGTCGGTGCGCGCGCGGCGGCGATCCCGGAGGTAATACCGCACGGAATACTGGTCGAACCGGAAAGTGCCGAAGCGCTGGCGGCGGCCATCGAGGAGTTGTACCGTTCTCAGGAAAAACGGGCCGAACTCGCGCGCGCCGGCGCGGCTTGGGTGGAACAGTTCGATGCGCCGCGCGTGGCGCAGCTTTTTCTCGACGCCGTTACTGGACTCGGAACACGATCGTGAGCGGCGCCGGCTGTTGTTTCGATTCGCCGGCCTCGGGAGAAAAATAAACCTTCAGCTCCACGCGGCCGCGTTTGTCGAATGACGGGAGCGGCGTATCGGAAACGATTCCGTGGGTTACCTGCGGGTTGGCGATGGTGCGCTTGCCTTCGACAACGCGGAGATAACCGTCGGCGGCCGGAGTGATGCGCAGGGTTAAGGAACTGCCCGCCGGCACGGATCCGTCCGGCGGTACGGAAACGGGATCGCTGCCGGGCTCGATTCGCAGGAGTTGGTAGGAGATGGCTGGTGCCACTTCAGCCTTCTTGGCTTTCATGGCGGGCATTGCGCCGCCGCCGAATCCGGCGCCGCGAACCGTTGCCGCTGCGCGCGTCTGAAGCTGGACGTTGGCCGCGGTCACCTCGACGGCCTCGGCTGTGGAGGCGACATTCAACTTCAGGCTGACGGCAGCCGGTGTGCCGTCGAGCGGCGGGATATCTTTCACCGTGGCGGTTTGGAAGCCCGCTTTCGATGCGCTGATCTCGTAGGTGTTGCCGGGGATTTCGGCGGCCGAAAACTCGCCCCGCTCGTTGGTGGAGGTGTTCACCATCGTGCCGCTGGTCAACGATTTGACGACGATGTTGGCGGAGGCCACAGCAGCGCCGCTGGCGTCGGTGACCGTCCCGTGTACGGGAACCAGAGTCTGCGATGGGAAAGCGTCGGCAAGCTCTCGCACCGGAACCTGCTGAGCCTGTTGTACCTGCTGCGTCTGCTGCGATTGCTGTGCCGGTTGAAACTGCTGGCGCGCCAGATCGCCGATTGACGACCCGGGCGGAGGTGGGGGCGGCGCAGCGGCGGCGGGCAGCGCCAATTGTGGGCGCGGCGGCGCCACGGGTGGTGCCGCCTCCGGCAACGGAAGCTTCTCCGCCGGGCGCGCGGTCTTCACTTCCGGCGGCAGGGGCAGGGTCGGCGGCGCAACGCTCGATGGCGCCACCGGCGGCTGAAATCGCGGCAACTCCACTTTCGCCACTTGAACCGGCTTGGGCTCGCGCGAGCGCTCCCACACCGCGACCCCTACGACGACCGTGAGCGCCGCCGCCATCACCACCATGGGACGCCACCACGCCCGATACCACGCCGCCGGAGCGTTATCCATGGCGGCGAGCAGGTGCGCGCGCGCGGCCCCGTCACTCAGGACATCGCGCAGAGCTTCCTCGCGGGCCAGAGCGTCGAACAGTTCCTGATCGGTGAGCGCCGCCTCGAACAGCGCGCGCTGCTCTTCGGGAGTGAGCGTGCCGGTGGCGTATCCGCCGAGCAGCTTCTGGATATCGTCCCGATTCATCGCGATTTGGGCTCCCAATCCCCGCCCATGAGTTCCAACAGGTTCTTGCGGCACCGGTGGTCCCAGGTGTAGATCGTGTTGATGGCCGCCACCCCCATGATCTGCTGGATTTCCGGAAAACTTTGGCCTTGCAATTTCAGCCGCATCAGTTCACGGCAGCGTTCGCCCAACTGCGCGAGCGCGCGAGCCAGGCGGTCGAGCATCTGCTTGCGTTCCAGTTGGTCGGCCGGGCTCGAGTCGGGGTCCGGCAGCGGGATATCGGTGACGGAGACCTGGCTATATTCCCCATGGCGCACCGCTTTGCGCCGCAGGCTCATCATTTTGAAGCGCGTAATCTGGAGCGACAACGGCAGCAGATCTTCCACCCGTTCGAGGTGCGGGTATTTTTCGTGCAGGAGCATGAGCACCTCCTGGGCCAGATCCTCCGCGGCGTCCCCTGCAAAGTGGGATGTCGCGAACCGGAGAATCCTTTCACGAAGCTGGGCTAAAATCTCTTCCCGCTGCACGGTTTCTTCGCTATGGGAATGATAGCATTCGGCTTGGCGCCGGACCGGTGGCGGACTGAAGAGGGAGTTGCAAAATTCGTTGTTCCGCACCGAAAAGCACCGCTCCCTCGCGGTCGCGGCTCAGTAGGCGCAGCCGTTTCAGCGCATGACTGAAGAGCCGGGCCCGGAGGGCACCCCGCGGGGAGCGGTGGTTTGGCAGCCGTACGACTTATAAACGCGAGGCTGGCATCCCGCCCGGAGCGCACGCCTTCGGCCATTGCTACAATTCGGGTGTGGCCCGAGTCCTCATGGTATCTTCGGAGGCGCAGCCCCTGGCAAAGACCGGCGGCTTGGCCGATGTCGTCGGTGCGTTGCCGGCGGCGCTGCGGGAATGCGGAGACGAGGTGGCGGTCGTCGTCCCGCGCTACGGCTCCATTGACCTGAAGCGCGCCCGGCGGGTTTATGACGGCATCGCGGTCTATTTGGGAACCGACCGCTACGACATCGCCGTTTACCAGGCTCCGGCGGATTTCCCGTTTTACCTCGTCGACTGCCCGCCGCTTTTCGATCGCAAAGGCTACTACGGCGAATCGGGCGTGGACTATCCGGACAACCACATTCGCTTTGCTGTGTTCGCCCGCGCCGCGCTCTCCGTGGCGCGATTTCTCTTCCGCACGGAAATCTTTCACTGCCACGATTGGCAGGCCGGACTCGTGCCGGCGCTGCTGGCAAGCAGTTTCTCGAGCGACCCGACGTATCTCGGCGTCAAGACCCTTTTTACCATCCACAATCTGGGTTATCAGGGCCTGTTTCCCAAGGGCGCGATGGCGGAGGCGGCCCTCGACGCGGCCTTGTTCCGGCCCGACGGCCTGGAATTCTTCGGGCAGATCAGCTATATCAAAGGCGGCATCGCGTTCGCCGACGCGCTGAATACCGTCAGCCCTACCTACGCGCGCGAGATCCAAACGCCGGAGTATGGTTTCGGGATGGACGGCGCGTTGCGCTCGCGGGCGGCGGTGCTCACGGGCATTCTCAACGGCGTGGACTATCAGCAGTGGAGCCCCGAGATTGATCCTGAGTTGCCGGCGCGCTATTCGGTGGACGATTTGAGCGGCAAGCGGGTCTGCAAACAGCGCCTGCTCGAGGAGTTTGGGCTGCCGCCAGAGGCCATGGATCGGCCGCTCGCCGGCATCGTCTCGCGGTTCACGCGTCAGAAGGGCACCGACATCCTGGCGGAAGTCGCAAGTCAGATGGTGGCGGAGGATCTCTACCTGGTGGCGCTCGGTAACGGCGAACCGGAGTATGAGGCGTTTTTCCGCCAGATGGCGACGGATAATCCGGGGCACATCGCGGTGCGGATGGGGTTCGATAATGGCTTGGCTCACCGCATCGAAGGGGGCGCCGACATGTTTCTCATGCCGAGCCGATACGAGCCTTGCGGGCTCAATCAGATCTACAGCTTGCGCTACGGAACGGTGCCAGTGGTGCGCGCCACCGGGGGCCTCGATGATACTATCGAGGAGGGTACGGGGTTCAAGTTTTGGGAATACTCCGGGCCGGCGCTGCTAGGCGCCGTGCGGGCGGCGGCGGCGGTGTTTTCGGACCAGGCCGCCTGGCAGGAAACCATGCGCCGGGGCATGCACAAGGACTTTTCGTGGAAGGCGTCAGCAACCTTATATTCAGCACTTTACCGGCGGCTTTTGGGCCGGGATTGAATCTTTTTTGGAGTAAGCGATTCTAATAGCACAGGAGACAAAATGGCAGGCGATAACACATTGACCTTTACCGATTCGGCTTTCGACCAGGAGGTGTTGCGGTCGGACGTACCGGTTCTGGTGGATTTTTGGGCCGAATGGTGCGGCCCCTGCCGGCAGATGGGGCCGACCATCGATCTGGTGGCCACGGAATACGCCGGCAAAGTGAAAGTCGGCAAGGTAGACGTGGACTGCAACGGCAACACGGCCATGCGCTACAACGTGCGCGGAATCCCCACGCTGCTCTTGTTCAAGGGCGGCCAGGTGGTGGAACAGCGCGTAGGCGCCATCGGGAAGTCCGACGTCAAGAAGATGATCGATCCGCACGTCTAAAAGCGAACGATCGGCCGGGCCTCATTTTCGTCACTGTACGAAAACTCACAAAACCCACAACCGGGAGCCTGAAAAGGTTCCCGGTTTTTGCTTTTTTGGTTGAAAAGCACCAGGGGGTGGCTGAAAAGAGTGCATAACCATCCCGCAACTTGTAGCATCTATAAGGGTGTAGCGAGAAGGAGGTGGCCAATGGAACGCCACTTGGTGAGGATCGGATTTCGAAAGCTTTTATCCATAGGCTGTGTTTTACTGATGGCCGGAATGGGCTCGGCCGCGCTTGCGCAGGCCCCGGCGCCACCTCCGGCAGCGGCGCAGTCGCAGACTTTCGCGCCGCAGCAGTTGGACAACCTGGTAGCTCCCATCGCTCTTTATCCTGACCCGTTGCTTGGCCAGGTACTGGCAGCCAGCACCTATCCGGTAGAGCTGGTGGAGGCGCAGCAATGGCTGCAAGCCAACAGCAACCTGCACGGGCAGCAGTTAGTGGACGCCGCGAAACAGCAGAATTGGGACGCGAGCGTGCAAGCCTTGGTCGCTATGCCCGATGTTCTGGCGAAGCTGACTCAGGACATCCACTGGACGACGGATTTGGGCAACGCTTTCCTGGCGCAGCCCTCGGACGTCATGGCTGCGGTGCAGCGCTTGCGCGCGCGCGCCGAGGCCAACGGCAAGCTGCAATCCAACCAACAGGAAACGGTGACCACGGAGACGCAGAACGGACAACAGGCGGTTGAGATTCAACCGGCCGATCCGCAGGTGCTCTACGTCCCGAATTACGACCCGGCATACGTCTGGGGACCCCCGGTTTGGGGCGCTTATCCCCCGCTGTACTACCCTTATTACGGGATCGGTTGGTATCCGGGTATTAATATTGGACTGTGCTTCGGCGGCTGGTGGGGCTGGGGCTGGGGCGGCTGGGGTTGGGGCTGGGGCCCCAACTGGTTCGGCGGCGGCCTCTTCATTAATGCCGGCTTCTTCAATCGCTGGGGCTACGGTTTCGGCGGCGTTTATGGCGGCCGGTTCGGCGCGGGGTACCGCGGGACCGCGGCCTGGGCGCACGATCCGGCGCACCGCATGGGAGCGGGTTACTCGACGGCGGGGTTGAACGCGCGCTACGGCGCGGCTTCGCAAGCGGCTCGCGTGTCAGCGGGACGGTCGGGTAGCTATCACAGCTTCGGCGCCGCGGGCAGCTCGGTCCGCGGAAGTGCCGGGAGTTCTTTCCGCGCCAGCAACTCGGTAGCGGGTGGCTCTCGCAGTTACAGCTCCGGCGCGGGCCGAAGCTACGGTGCGGCGGGTGCGGGCGGATATCAGCACTTCCAGAGCGGCCGGCAGGCCTATCAAGCTCCGGCGCAGCGCTCCTACTCGACGGGCGGACAGCGCTCCTACTCGACGGGCGGCGGACAGCACTACGGCGCGCCTTCCGCGGGGCACTACTCGGCTCCCCATTATTCGGCTCCGAGCGGCGGCGGCCATAGCGTTGGGGGTGGTGGCGGTCACAGCTCCGGCGGTGGCGGCGGTCACAGCGGTGGTGGCGGCGGCCACGGAGGCGGCGGCAGAAGGTAAGACGATTTAGTTTGTACTAGCGGAAGCGGGCCGGCTTGAATTGCCGGCCCGCTTTTTTTGTTTAAAGGCACCGCTCCCTCGCGGTCGCGGCTCAGTAACGAGCTGCGGCTCAGTATGAATGAGCCGCGCGCGCAATTACGGGAGTATGATGCGGTAGAGGGGATCCGAAATGCGGATTGGCTCGCTGCTTCTGCTCCTTCCTTTGGCGATCGCAAATGCGCAACAGCCGCGCGCGCTCGATGGCGATGTGGTCGATTCCGTGACTGGCGCGCCGGTGAATGGCGGCCGGATTCTATTTGTGTCGAGCTCCGGCGTCCGGTCCGAGGGTTGGGTCGATTCGAATGGCACATTGACGGCGAGTCTGATGGCGGCGGGCGAGTATCGCGTGTACGTGATTTCAGGCCAGGAAGAGTCCGATTCGTTCCACGATCCGGATTTTCTGGCGGCGCACCGCGAGGATTTTCCGCCGGTTCAAATCGCGGAGGGCACGAACGCACCGCTGGTGCTGCGGATGCCGGGGCGGTAAAAAGGCAGCGCTCCCTTGCGGGAGTGGGGCAGGCAATCCTGCCAGGCAATCCTGCCTGGCAATCTTGCCTGCATCCGGCTTTCATCCGGATCCCGCGGATTGATGCGAGTGCGGCCGCCTGAAAGGCGGCTGCAGCCAGGATTGGCTGCCCCACTAAGATGTCAGGCGAGGGCGTTTCGCTGGCTCGCCAGACGCTGATCGCGCTCGCGGGCGAAGCGTTCGATGCCGGCGAAAATGGATTGCGGATCGAGGTGCGCTTCGGCGATGACCTCAGGTTCGAGGCCGCCGGTGCGCCATTGGTTGTCCCAATCGGACGTGAGCGAATACTCGTCGGTGAGCGGGCCGACATTGCGTACCGGCCACATGCGGCGCGTGCCGGTGGAGACCACCATCAGGTCGTAGTAAGCCTCGGGCGGGAGCACCGCGCGGCGGTAGGATTCCGGCTGGCGATCGAATAAATCTTCGCTGACGGCGGCGATCACCTTGACGTTCACGCCGGCGTCTTCGAGGTGCTTCAGTTCCTTGAGGAGATTGACGGTCGAGCTCGATCCTTGCACGACCACATAGCCGTGGCGCGGGCCGGGAGCGAAATCGCGTATCACGTAGAAACCTTTGGCGGCGGCTTTCGGGTCGGGATCGGCGAAAGCGGAGCGATCGGCCACCGGGAAATCAGGGCGCGCAACTTCGATGGTGATGACCCCGACTTTAGGATCGCGCGCGGCGATTTCGGCGGAGGCGAAATACCCGGGCGCGACGTCGTTGTAGTCCCAGAAATTGAGATTGATGGCCTGGCCGCGCGGAAAGAGCTTCCACACCTGCGGGGCGAAAATGCCGAAGTGCGTGCGGGCATCGGCCGCGGTCTCCGGGCCGGAGTGCGCCGAGAGAATGTGCAGCACGCCGACGCGGAATTTGCTGTCCTGGTTCTGCTGGCTCCAGACGCGCGCGGGCGTGTACATGAGCGGCGTGAACGCGCCGTAGGTGCCGCTGAGGGCCCAGACGCCGGCGAACTTTTCGGGATCGACGGATGCCGTCTGGCTAATGAGGCCGATGGCGGTGGAGACGTTGCCAGCTTCCTGGATGGGCGCTTTGAGGCGCGTGCCCTGGGGATTGGTTTCGGGGTTGTAGTGTCCCCACAGACTGCCGTGCTCGACGTTGATGGATTCCGAAAGGTCGGCGGCGACGGTGAAGAAGCGATTGCCGGTGACGTAGTTCATCCACTTGATGATTTCGGAAACGGCGCGGCGGGGCCCGGCGGTCTCACCCGGCTTGCGGAAGAGTGTGATTTCCACCGGCTTTTCGGCGCCGGAAACGGGATTACGAGCGGTGACTTTTTGCGGCTCGACGGGCAGCACGGCGGGGCGCAGGCGCTGGTCGAGGAACGGATCGTGACGCGTGTCGATGCGCAGCGGGAAATCGTCCCGGACGGTGTCGCCGATGGCCACGAGGCGGTCGGCGAGCCAGTCGCCGAGGCCATTGCGATCGAGCAGCGACATCACCACATCGATGTTGGTCTTGAACTGGATGAGGCGCTCGCGCGCGTCTTTGACGGCGCCGCCGCGAATGCCGGCGAACTCCACGCCGTAGTGCTTCTCGAACGTCTGCGCCAATGCGACGAAGTAATCGGAGTTCATCTTCATGGCGTAGGGATGGCTCTTGTAGCCGACCAACTGATCGCCGAAGCCGGGGATTTTGCCATCGATCGCCCCGGGCCAATAGCCTTTGGTGGTCTTGCCGATCAGCACCATGGGCCGGCGATCGGCGGGATCCCAATCGTCCATGGTTTTGAGGGCGGAGACGATGGACGGGTAGTCGTTGCCGTGCGCGGTCTGAAGGACATTCCAGCCGTAGGACGACCACTGATCGGCCAGGCGGTAAGCATCGAAACGGGATTGAATGACGCCGCCGAGCAGGGAATCGTCGATGCCCGCGTTGTTATCGGAAAGCAGCACGCGGAGGCGCTTGCCCACGGCGAGCGCGACGGCCTGCGTCTTGAATTCCTGGGCGTGGCCTTCGGTGAGGGCGAACTCGCCTTCGAGGGCGACGATCTTGGGCGAATTGAGGCTGGAGGCGCCGGCGTAATCCCAGAAGGCGGCCTTGCCGGCGGCGCTGGCGATACCGACGCCGGAGGGTCCGCCATTGACGTCGTTGGTGAGATCGGTAGCTTCCGAGTGGCCGGAGAGCGCGCGGATGCCGCGCAGTTTGGCTTGCGCGAAGAGCGGATGGTCGGCGAGGCCGTGGTCTTGGAGGAGGGTGGCCAGCGCGCCGGCGCCACGGCGGAATCCGAGGGCGTCGATGGCGAGCATGGCGACGCGGGGGTCGACGTAATAGCGGCGGTCGCCGGTTTTGGCGAACTTACGCGCGAGCGCTTCGCCGAGGATCATCCACAGCGCGTAGCAGGTGGGGACGCTATGGCCGGCGGCCATCATGAACTTGTCGCCGTAGGGGTGCTTGGGGCGGCGATAATCGTAGCGGAGTCCGCCGAGCTCGGGGCCGGCGAGGTGTACGGAGACGTTATACGGCGTGTAGGCCAGCGGTCCGCCGAAATGGCCGGTCTGGGCGTAATTGCCGAGCATGACGAGCGCCATCGAGGTCATGTACCCGATATCTTCGATGCGGTGGAGGTCTTCGGAGGCGAGCAGGCTTTCCGTCTGCGAGACGAGCGGTTCGGTGCTAAGAGACAATTTCAGACTCCCAAGCGTGATGATAACAGGGTGTGGGATCGGCGCGGCTAGTGGTAGTCCGACATTTGTGTGTGGGTCCTGGTGGCGGCCTGGGCAGTGGAGGTAGCCATCGGATCACGCTGCCTCCAGTAGTTCGCGCACCACTCCATATATGGTTGCTGATCCCGGCGGCCATGGCGGGCGGGATTTGTGGACGCGGCAGAGATTGTAGAACGCGAATCACATCGCGACCGCTGCCTAATGGTTCTTGAACTTTTTGGAGAAGGCGTTCGTCAGTCTCGTGAAGCGGCGCGTGCCCACGCGAGCGGAGAGATTCTGGCGTCCCACCAATCGACGTGCAGATGCGCTCTGGATCAGGACGTCCCATGACTGGGACCTCCTCCGCACTGGCAACTTCGGCGGGGCTAAGTGGGCTTCGCCCTCTACGCTGGCCTCGTAGACTCTGATGAGCATCGCGCAATCCGCCCGGTCGCTGAGCGTCGTCGTGATCGCGGAACGATAAGGCGAGAGGCCATCGCTTATGTTCTGGAAGTCGCCGCGAGTCGCTTGGCGCAAGCTCTCGATGAACACGTCGGTGGTGGCCTGATCGCGTTTGCCAGCGACGATGTCTCAGCACCGATTTGGAATTCCGCTCAATAGCGGCGGAGATATACCAATCGCCCCTGCTGGGATCGTCAGAGGCCTTCACGCGTGCTTCTTGCCGATGAAGCTCCACAACTCGTCGCATATCGGATGCGCTTCGCTATGATCGTCTCGCACCTTTCACCGGCCTTCAGCAGCAGTTTCAAAATGGTGGCGATATGAACGTTCAGCAGTCGTGAGACGCCCGAAGCGCTCTGCTGGCAATTCCAACGCTGGTTTCCTTTACGGTCGCGTCCATGGTGCCTGGCGTCGATCCGGCAATTGTGGCACGTCATGACTGGAATCTCCTTGAGATTCACAGCCGGAAGCGCGATACTTGCCTTGGAAGGTCTGTACGGCTTCGGCTGTGCGGATTTCAGCCCTAGGAGAGGTTGCAGCCTCAACTGGGGCTTTTATTTGGAGCCAACGGTGGGATTTGAACCCACGAAGCTGGAAGAGCACACCCTTGCAGAGGGGACGGGTTTGACCACTTCCCTACGTTGGCAAGACCACAAGAGGCCGGCAGTTCCAGTTTAGCGATGGGCTGCTGGCCTTTTGTGCTTTGCATTGTTTGGTTTATGATACACCAAAAATGGTGTCGCACACAAGCGGAGAACGGGCTGGCGGCAACACCTTTTTTGGTGTAATATGGCGCTGTGGACATTTCTATCGTGCCCCGCTCCGGGCGGCGGAAAACCGCTGGACCGATTCTTGGCCGAGTTGGGGCCAGAAGCCGAAAACGACTTGAGCGCAGTTCTGGAATCATTGGCTGTCTTGGAAAGGCGTTTTTGGAATCGACCGCAGTTCGATCTACTCCATGGGGAGCGGTACAGGGGGATGGGCGAGGTCCGATTCAACGGAGAGAACAAGACCTACCGTTGATTTGGTTACTTCGGACCAAAGCAGCTGCACTTCACCTTCCTTCTCGGTGCAGAGAAAAAAGGAAAACTAAAACACGAAACGGATCTGGCGGCGAAACGCCGAGATTTCGCGGAATCCAATAAGCATCTGCCTATGCATTTACATTCCAAACAGGAACTTCACGAAAAACTCAAGAATCCCAAGTATCGAGAGGCGTTCTTGTCTTCCCGCATCGCCCAGATAATCGCGGCCCAAGTCAAGGTGATGCGGCAGAAGAAGGAGATGAGCCAAAAAGACCTGGCTCGTGAGTTAGGTACCAGCCAAAATGCTATCTATCGTTTGGAGAACCCGAAGTATGGAAGGCCGAATATCTCCACGTTACGAAAGGTAGCCTCATTCTTCGATGTTGGGCTGGTCGTTCGATTCGGATCATTCAGTGAAATCGTCGATTGGACGCTCGCAATGACGGAGGCGTCAATCGACGTTCCTACCTTTACCGACGACGCCGGATTCGTTGAAAAGAAACCGGCTGCATCACAGAGTGGAAATCCGATCTTGCAGCGCCTCGCGACGGCCACCGCATCAGGTTTCGCGCCGCCGGAGTTCGCAGCTGAGGAAATAGCCTCTAAGAATGCCACTAAAGCTGGAAGCGCCGAATCGGTCGACTGGGTTAGGTTTTTACTAGACCCGGTTCTGACTAGAAGTGTCAAGACTGATCGTTCAAGCGCACCTAAACTAATTCCGATTGAAAGCAAAAGAAGGAAAAAGAAGGGTCATCCTGTTAGACCATTTAGCCAGAGGAGGCGTCATGCCTGAGCCGGCAGAGAAGATCGATTTTCGTCGTAATCCTGATGAGTTCGAGTCGTTGTACGCTAACAATGTGCAATTTGAGACCAGTGCATGGGACCTTAAACTCATATTCGGCCAACTGGATCAGTCGCAGGGACCATCGGTAGTGCAGCAGCACACTGCAATCACCGTATCTTGGCCAGAAGCGAAGATATTGGCCTACTTCCTGTTGGTAAACATAGTGAATCACCAAGCGATGTACGGAGCTATTCAAGTCCCAGATTTCGTTCTTCCGCATAGGCCTGATCCATCCGCGCCAGGTTTAGATGTTAACGCTAGAAAGACTATTGAATATGCAGCTTGGATTCACGATCAGTTCTTCAGTGACCATCCGTACGTTCCTGGCGGCCCAGAAGCGCCCAGTCCTTCCGAATGACTTGCCGTAGGCCGAGGCCGTTATTGCAAATTGCAATCCACACACAAAATGTCGGACCACCCAGTGGCGGACTGAATGAAGTCGGCCCCGCAGGACTTTTCGATGCGGTCGAAGTTTTTGGGGCCGGCAAAGGGCCCGGAACGCGTCGAGGGTGTACTCGACCATGGGGTCGGTGATCCCTGGGTAGACGCCGATCCAGAAGACGCGATCCATCACGAAATCGGTGTTGGCGAGATCGCCGATGACGCGGAAGGGCAGGCCCTGGTAGGCCGGCTGGCGCGTGAGGTTGCCCCCGAACAGCAGGCGCGTGGCGATTCTGTTCGATTCGAGGTGCGCGACCACCTGATTGCGGGTGAACGGCGCGTCCTCGCGCACGCCGATCGGGAAACCGAACCAACTCGGGTCGGAGCCGGGTGTTGGTTCGGGCAGGACGAAGAATTCCGCCATCTCGCGCAAGCCTTCGGCGAGGGCGCGGGCATTGCGGCGGCGTGCTTCGATGAAGCAATCGAGCTTTTCGAGCTGCGCGACGCCGACCGCGGCCTGCATGTTGGTGAGCTTTAAGTTATAGCCGATGTGCGAATAAGTGTACTTATGATCATAGCCATGCGGTAAGCCGCCTAACTGCCAGTCGAAGCGCTTGCCGCAGGTGTTATCCTTGCCGGGCGCGCACCAGCAATCGCGTCCCCAATCGCGGAATGACTCGACGAGAGTGCGCAGGAGCGGCACATCGGTGAGGACCGATCCGCCTTCGCCCATGGTGATGTGGTGGGCGGGGTAGAAGCTGGTGGTGGCGAGATCGCCGAAGGTGCCGACCTTGCGGCCGCGATATGTAGAGCCGACGGCATCGCAGCAGTCTTCGATGAGCCACAGGCCGTGCGCTTTGGCGAAAGCGGTTACGGTGTCGAGATCGAAAGGATTGCCTAAGGTGTGCGCCAGGATGATGGCGCGGGTGCGCGGCGAGAGCGCGGCTTCGAGCTGCGACACATCGGCGTCGTAAGTCGGGATGGTAACGTCAATAAATACCGGAACGAGTCCGTTCTGGAAGATAGGGTTGACGGTAGTAGGGAAGCCGGCGGCGACGGTAATGACTTCGTCGCCGGGTTTGAGGCGCCGATCGCCCAACTTAGGCGAAGTGAGCGCCGAGATGGCGAGCAAATTTGCGGAAGAACCGGAATTTACCAGCACGCACTCGCGGATTCCAATCCAGCGGGCGAATTCGCGCTCGAAACGGTCGGCGAAACGGCCGGCGGTCAGCCAGAAATCGAGCGCGGAATCGACCAGCAGACGCATTTCGGCGGCATCGAAGACACGGCCGGCGACGGGCACGCGGCTCTCGCCCTCCACGAACGGGCGCGCGGCGTAAGTTTCGGCGCAATATTGCTCCACCAGGCGCAGGATTTCGTCGCGCAGGCTCATGCCGCACCACACAGAAAATCGCGGTACCAGGAGATGGTGCGGCCGATGCCGGTATCGAGGGTGAATCACGGCGACCACGAAAGCATCTGGCGCGCGCGCCCGGCGCTGAGGTACTGGCGGCGGATTTCGTTGGACGCCTGGTTGAGGACGAGCGGCTCGATCTTGGATTCCATGGCGCGCAGGATGCGATTTACCAGGTCGATGACGGTGACTTCCGTCTGGTTGGAGAAGTTGAAGGCGAGACCGGCGAGTTCGGGGCGCAGATGAACCTGCTCGGCGAGGAGCATGTAGGCCGCGGCGCCATCTTCGACATAGAAATAGTCGCGGATGTACTGGCCGTCGGACCGGATCACGGGGGGCTCGCCGCGGAGCACCGAGCGGATAGTGCCGGGTACGATGCGGTTCCAATTGAGATCGCCTCCGCCATAGAAATTGCCGCAGCGGGTGACGGCGACGGGAAGCGAAAAGGTGGCGGCGTAGGCCTGGGCGATGAGATCGGCGCAGCTTTTGCTGACATCGTAGGGGTGGCGGCCGGCGAGCGGAGTGTCCTCGCCGTAGGGGAGCTGGTCCTGATGGCCGTACGCCTTATCGGACGAGGCGATGACGATGGATTTGACTCCTGCCGAGCGCCGGCAGGCTTCGAGCAGGTTCCACGTGCCTTGAATATTGCTCTCGAAGGTGGAAATCGGGTTGCGGTTGGCGATGCCGACGATGGTTTGGGCGGCGAGATGGATGACGGTATCGGTCTCATACTCGCCGATGGCGCGTTCGATGCAATCGCGGTCGCGGATGTCGCCGCGGACCACCTTTACGTGGTCGATGAGGCCGGAGCGAACCAGCTCGCACTGCGGCACCCAATCGCGGACGAGACAGACGACATCGGCGCCGGCATCGCGGAGGCGACGCGTGAGCCAGGCGCCGACGAGCCCGGTGGCGCCGGTGACGAGGACGGGCCGGTCGCGCCAGAAACTTCGCGTGGTGTCCACATTTTGAAGTGTACTCTAATCGCTTTGGCTCCGACCAAACTGCATTATTCGAGGTGCGTGGGCCGGATTACAAAGGCACCGCTTCCTGGCGGTCGCGGCTCAGTAAGCGCTGCCGTTTGAACGCATAACTGACGGTGCCTTATTTCTCCTTCTTGGACGGATGGGTGACAACCAGGTTGTCGGTCACGGAGAAAACGTTGGGCACCGCGTTGGCCCGCGTGCGAATGAGCGTATCGTCGAGCTGAGTGTCCACGACCCCTTCGAGCGTGACGTGCCCGTTGTCGACGATGATGTGGATGGACGGCAGGGCCTGATGCCCATATCGCGTTCCGATCTCGGCATCGCCATAAATGGCTCTTGCCACGGCCCGACGTATATCCCAGTCCATCGGAGACAGTGGCAATAGCTTGATCTGGTTTACTACCTGAGTGACGCCGGGAACTTCCTTCACGGCGCGTTCCGCGTCGGACCGGATGTCCCAGGGAGTCTCGGGCGGGCACGCGCCCTGCAACGTGACGACCCCGTCAGCAGTCACCTGGAACGCGAGGTCGTCGAAGATCGAGTAGTAAGGAAGCGTCAGCAGTTTGTGGCGGATCTGACGCGCCAACGGGTTTTCATTCGCCGGGCCGGCCGTGAAGGCGTCGTTGTGCTGCTGCTGGGCGAAAGCGGGCGACAACAGCAGAATGGTTGCAAGGGCTAAGTGAGAACGCATTTTGTCCCCCAAACTTATGGATGCAAACGGGCCGCCAATGTGTCGGCTGGCACGGTCTGAAAGGCACCGCTCCCCTCGCGGTCGCGGCTCATTAACCGCCGTGGTTTCAACACACAACACAGGATGCTGAAAAACACTGGAAATGACCCAGCCGCCGATGAACGCCGATAAACGCCGATTGAAAACAAACTTATCCGCGTTCATCTGCGTTTATCAGCGGCCAATGTGCCTTTTTCAGCAGCCTTATGCTACAGGGGTTTGCGGAAGACGATCATGTAGCGGGTGCTCTCCTCGTCGGGGCGGTCGATGAAACGATCGTCGCGGGAGACCACTTCGAAGCCGGCCGCGCGCACCTCGGATTCCACCGTGTCGGCGGCAATCACGTGGTTCTTGGTCTGGTCGGTACGGGGACGGTTCAAGGTCTTATGCGGCGTCATGTCCACAATTACCAAGTGGCCGCCGGGCTTGAGCGACGCTTTGACGTGCTCCAGCATCTTCTCGTGATTGGCGACCTCGTGGTACATAATCACCATCAGGACCGCGTCGAGCTGGCCGGCAGGCAATTGCGGATCGTCCGGCACTCCGTGAATCACTTTGACATTACGGAGATGGGCTTCCCCGATTCGATGATGGAGCCGCTTGATGGCGTCGGCCTCGATATCCTCGGCGTACACCTGCCCTCCGGTCCCGACGGCGCGCGAAAGCGCGGGTTCATAATCGCCGCCCCCTGCGCCGATGTCGGCGGCCTTGCTGCCGTCGTGCAAATCCATGGCGTGGACGATCTCGGGCATTTTGAGATTGCGCTCGTGCTGCGAATATGCGTCCTGCTGGCCCCATGCGCCTGGCAAGACGAGCAGACATGCGGTGAGAATCAGACCCGCAGTTTTCATCAATCGCCAGTTTACCGCTCCCTTGCGGTCGCGGCTCTTTAACTGCCACTATGTACTCATGCCGCCCGTTCCTCCGGACCACGATGAGCCGCCGCCATTCCTCGGCACCTGGCGGCGCGTGTATATGGCGATCCTGATCTACCTGGGCGCGATCATCGCGGGAGCCTATCTTTTCACGCGGGCGTATCGATGAGGACTCTCGACTGGGTGGTCCTGGTTACCTCGCTGGTCTCCATCGTGGCGTATGGGCTGTACCGCAGCCGGGGAAGCAACACCGTCGACCGGTACCTGCTTGCCGGCCGTACCATGCCGTGGTACGCCATGGCGCTCTCCATCATGGCGACGCAGGCGAGCGCCATCACCTTCATCTCCACCACCGGGCAATCGTATGTGGACGGCATGCGGTTCGTGCAGTTCTATTTCGGGCTGCCGATCGCCATGATCGTCATCTGCTCGACGGCGGTGCCGCTGTTCCACCGCGCCAAGGTCTACACGGCATACGAATACCTGGAGAAGCGCTTCGATGGGAAGACGCGGACGCTGGCGAGCCTGATCTTTCTCGCTCAGCGGGGGCTTTCGGCGGGGCTGACCATCTACGCGCCGGCGCTGGTGCTTTCGGTGATTCTGGGATGGCCGGAGCGCAACACGACTCTGTTGATGGGCGCGACGGTGGTGTCGTACACCGTGCTCGGCGGCATCAAGGCGGTGACGTGGTCGGACGTGCAGCAGATGTGCATCATCTTTCTGGGACTGCTGGTGTCGCTGATTACGGTGATCGTCCTGCTGCCGAAGGCGGTGTCGTTCGGCGACGCGGTGTTTCTGGCGGGCGCGGCTGGAAGGCTGAACGCGGTGACCACGAATTTCAACTGGAACGACCGGTTCAATATCTGGAGCGGCCTGCTGGGCGGGACGTTTCTGTTCCTCTCGTATTTCGGATGCGACCAGTCGCAGGTGCAGCGGTATCTGACCGGACGCTCGGTGACCGAGAGCCGCCTCAGCCTGCTGTTCAATGCGGTGGCGAAGATCCCGATGCAGTTTTTCATTCTGTTCATCGGCGCGATGGTGTTCGTGTTCTATCTGTTCGCCCAGCCGCCCCTGCTGTTTCAGCATGCGGAACTGGCGCGCATTGAAGGACGGGGCGAATATCCGGCGGTGGCTGACCGCTACAGCGAGGCGTTCGAAGACCGGCGGCAGGCGACGAAGGCGCTGGTGGAGGCGCACCATGCGGGCGACAACGCGGCGGTGGAGCGCGCTACGGGCGAGTATCGCGTGGCGCAGAAGCGGATGGACGCGGCGCGGGCGGAAGCCAGCCGGCTGGTGACGCTCAGCGGCGGCGAAAAAGACTTCAGCGATACCAATTACATTTTCCTTTCGTTCGTGACGAAGTATCTGCCGGTGGGAGTGGTGGGCCTGGTGATCGCGGTGATTTTCGCGGCCACCATGTCGGCCAGTTCGGGCGAGATCAACTCGCTCGCCACCGTCACGGTGGTGGATATGTATCGCCGCCTGCGGCCGCGGGCGAGCGATCACCATTATGTGACGGCGTCGCGTTTCGCCACGCTGTTCTGGGGTGCGTACGCGGTGCTGTTCGCCGGATGGGGCAAGCGGCTGGGGCCGCTGATTGTGGCGGTGAATGTGGTGGGTTCGCTATTCTACGGTTCGCTGCTGGGATGTTTCGTGCTGGCGTTCGGTTTCCGCCGGGTGGGCGGCACGGCGACGTTCGTGGGGATGATCGCAGGCGAAGCGGCGATTTTCTGGGCGTTCTTTTTTACCAATATTTCCTGGCTGTGGTACAACGTGCTGGGGTGCGCGGCGGTGGTGGGGACGGCGCTGGCAATCACTTATCTTTGGCCTAACTCGGGGCCTA
>Ga0181538_10000278_pt1 | contig 60417 bp, 49 predicted proteins | sample PEATcosm2014_Bin_40_FD_119773 | JGI IMG/M metagenome (GOLD analysis project Ga0181538, IMG submission 119773) | Peatland microbial communities from MTU Mesocosm Facility, Houghton, MI, USA - PEATcosm2014_Bin23_30_metaG | ecosystem: Environmental > Terrestrial > Soil > Wetlands > Peat | place...
GATCGCGGTCAGCGCGTCCTCCGGCCGGCCCAGCTCCCCGAGATAGACCGACAGGTTCGTCAGCGACCTGGCCAGGTCGGGCCGGAACACGTCCGGGCGGCCCGCGGCCAGCTCCCGGTAGGTGCCGGTGGCTTCCTCGATCGCGGTCAGCGCGTCCTCCGCCCGGCCCAGGGCGGCCAGCCGGACCGCCAGGTTGTTCAGCGACCTTGCCAGGTCGGGCCGGAACACGTCCGGGCGGCCCGCGGCCAGCTCCCGGTAGGCGCCGGTGGCTTCCTCGATCGCGGTCAGCGCGTCCTCCGGCCGGCCCAGCTCCCCGAGATAGACCGACAGGTTCGTCAGCGACTTGGCCAGGTCGGGCCGGAACGCGTCCGGGCGGGCCTGGGCCAGCTCCCGGCGGATGGTGACGGCTTCCTCGATCGCGGTCAGCGCGTCCTCCAGCCGGCCCAGGTCGCCCAGCCGGACCGATAGGGCGTTCAGCGACCGGGCCAGGTGGTTGTCGGCGTCCGGCCGTCCGTCGATCGCGTCCGTCCGGCGCTGGGTGACTTGCTGGCTAGTCAGGGTGGCGGCAAGCGCGGCGAGCCGCACGCTGGGTCTGGGCATCTGGTCGGCGAGCGGGGCGGCCAGGTGGGGCTGGGGTGCGAGATTCAGCGCGAGGCTGGCCAGATCGGCCAGTTCGGCGTGGTCGGCGGTGACCGCCAGGTCGACGATCCGGGGCAGTGCCGCGGTGAGTAGCTCGTTGAGAGCCGATCGGAGAACGGGCTGGTTCGGGGCGCCGCGGGTCAGTTCGGTCAGCAGCCGGGTGAGTAGTCCGGTTTCCCAGCCCTGTCCGGCGGCGAGCTGGGCGGCGGTGGTGGCGAGGGGGGACAGTTGCGCGGTGTCGGCCAGGTGCTGCTCGGCGAGCAGGTCCGGTTGCAGCGGGTTCCAGTAGCCGGGTCCGGCATAGAGCCGGTGCGCCCATACGACCAGGGCTTCGGCCCCGATCCGTTTGACTTCGTCCTGGTTCGGCAGCGCCGCGAGCAGAGACCTGGCGGAAGGCTGGTCAGCTGCGGCGCTCAGCGTTGCTAGCGCGACCACCTGGTCGGCGAGGGGCAGATCCGGGTTGAAGAACAGATGCGACTCCCGGCCAAGCTGATACCAGCGGGTCCGCTCCCGCTCACAGAGTGCCTGCAGCAGCCCCTGCCTGACCGGCAGGCCCAGCTGGCCTGCCGTGATGTCTTTGTCCGAGGCGCGCTCCTCGCCCGGACCTGGCGGTGGGGTCACGGATGGCTCCACTGTGCGCAACAGCGCGGCGATGTGAATGAGCAGCGGTTCCGCGTATGCCGGATCATCCAGCTCGGCCGGCGGCGACGCGTCGACCGGTCGCGTCTGAGAGCCGCGATAGGCAGCGAATGCGGTGCTGGCGCGGCGGAAGTGTTCCGGCCGGTCGGCGGGCGGTACGGGATGCTGGTCAAGGTCGAGCACCGTGTAGGCGTTAGCCAGCTCTTGCTGGCGGACCAGCCGGTCCCACCAGGCTCCCGCGGCCCGCGCCAGCAGCAACAGCCGGGCCGGTGGTCCGGCGTCGTCCCACCGCAGGTAGTCGACCAGGCCGGAGATCAGGCCGGTCCGCAGGTCGGCGTCGTCGACCACCAGCAGCGTCGGTCGCTGCAGCCGGGTGGTGGCAGCTCCGTCCTGGCGCCGGTCGTCGGCGAGCCCGGCGTCCCAGCCGGCCACCAGCATCTGCACGCACGCTTCCCGCCCGAGCCGGGTCTTGCCCGACCCGCCGCTCCCGGTCACCAGCAGCAACGGCCTGCCGCCTGGGTCCTGGCACCAGCCGGTGATCCGGCCCAGCAGGGGCTGGCGGCCGAGGAATGATACCAGCCCGTGCTCCGGGCGCAGCAGCGTGGGCAATGCCGGAGGAAGCCGGCGGCTCACCGGCCGGTAGGCCGGGTCAAGATCGACCGTCTGTTCGCCGGGCAGCCGCAGATACCAGCCAGCCCCTACCGGCACCGCCTCGGCCGATACCCCATGGTCGGCGAGCCGGGCCCGGAAACCCTCATCGGCGAGCAGCTGCCCGGTCGGCACCGCGACGAGCCGGCCCTGGTAGCGGGCCGGATCGACGGTGATCACACCGACCAGATGGTTGTCAGCGATCACTCCGGCGCCGGACGTCCCCGCCCACGGCGAGCCACCCGGCCGGGCCGTCGGCGATGCGGAGGCCACGTCCAGGTCCAGCCGCCCCTGTTTGAGCTGGCCGAGCGGGGCCAGGTGCCCGTACAGGTGCGCGGTATCCCGCGTCCGGTCCGGCCGGACCGACGCCCACGGAAACCCGACCGCCGCGCACGGCACCGGATCACTGCCGGTCAGCTCTCCCCAGCGCAGCACCGACTCCCCGGCCGGCGCCTGCCAATGCTCGTCCTCGACCCCGATCAGCGCGGCGTCGGCGTCGGCGTCCTCCCACTCCACCCGTGCGGGCAGCCACCCGGTCACGCCGACCGGGCGGACCAGCAGCCGACCGCCCACCTCGTCCAGCGCCGGAGTGATCACATGGCGGACGGTGAGCACCAGGCGATCACCCAGCCGGTACCCCGAGCCGGAGCCCTCGCCGTCAGGCCCCGCCGCGTACAGCTCACAGACCCGGTACCGGTCAACCCCCACGCCGCCTCCCCCGCCGCGCCAGCCGCACGCTGTCCCCAGATACCGCGAGCACCCGCGGCTACGGCGGCGGTCCGGCCGGTTCCGGCCCCCGGCTGGCGTCGGCGATCTGCGCGTCCAGGCCGGTGTCCGGGTTCACCGGGTGCAGCGTCACCTTGATCCGCTGCGTGGTCGCATGCTCCCGCCCAAGCTTGCCGCCCAGCGTCAGCACCCAGATCTGCACCCCGCCCTCGCCGCCGCGTGTGCGGGTCACCGCGACGTCGAACTCCAGCTCCACCGGCCCGGTCCGGAACTGGACCGCCTGCCCCTGACCGGCCGCCTGCGCCGAGCTCAGCTCACGGCGCACCGCAGCGATCGTGTCCGCCAGGCTCGGGAACTCACCATCTCCGTTACCCACGCCAGCACCCCTCCATCTGGCATCATCTCGCTATACCCGCCCGCAACGCCAGCAGTCGCCGAAACGCGAGGCGGTCCCCAGCTTGCCGCACCGGGCTGGCACTCGAGCTCCCAGTGATCAAGTTCCACGGAACCCGGCACACCGCCGCGACCCTCGCACTCGAAGCGAACGTCGCCACGAAGATCGTTTCGGAGCAGCTCGGCCACTCAACAACCCGGATCACGGAGGATCTGTACCAGCACGTCCGCGTCCAGCTCCAGATAGACGCCGCCGAGCAAGCCGTCGCGCTGCTTCCCGGCACGAAGCCCGCGGAAAGGACCGGATCATGACCGCGCGGTCGCATCCTGGTCGCATTTCCGGGGCTGCGGGAAGGGCCGCAAACAATCCTTCCGGCCATTCCCGCAGGTCAGCGGAGGGCGTGGGATTCGAACCCACGATGAGTGTCACCACCCATAGCGGTTTTCAAGACCGCCGCCATCGGCCACTAGGCGAGCCCTCCCGTGTGCCCAACCCTACGCCGCCCGGCTCGCTCACCGTCCCGGACGCGCCGGGGTGCGCTGCAGGGCGCGGCGCGGCCACGCGAAACCGTCACCGACGGTAGCCGAGAGCCTGAGGTAGGCCTCGGTCGTCGCCGGGCTGAGCTGCTCAAGCTCGACTTCGGCGCCCTCCTCCAGATGGGGGTCATAGGGAACGCGCACGACGGCGCGGCACCGCGCGGCGAAGTGCTGCTCCAGGCGGTCCAGGTCGACGGTGCTCTTGCTCCGCAAGCGGACGGTCGACAGCACGACCACCGCGTTCCGCACCAGGTCGCCGTACTCGTGGGCGTCCAGCCAGTCGAGGGTCGCGCTCGCGGAGCGCGCCCCGTCCACCGACGGGGAACTGACCAGTACGATCTGGTCGGCCAGGTTGAGCACGCCGGTCATCGCGGAGTGCAGCAGGCCGGTCCCGCAATCGGTGATGCAGATCGAGTAGTAATGCTCCAGGACCCGGGCGACGTCGCAGTAGTCTTCCGCGCTGAACGCCACCGATACGCCGGGATCGCGGTCGGAGGCCAGTACCTCCAGCCGGCTGGGCGCCTGGGAGGTGAAGGCCCGCACGTCGGCGTAGCGGTGCACCTGCTGCCGTTCGTTCAGCAGATCCCTGACCGTGGCCGACGTCTCCAGCCGGACCTTGTCCGACAGCGTGCCCCGGTCGGGGTTCGCGTCCACCGCGATGACCCGGTCGCCGCGGAGGGTGGCCAGCGTGGCTCCCAGCCCGACGGTGGTCGTGGTCTTGCCCACACCGCCCTTGAGGCTCATGACGGCGACCCGATGATGACCGCCTGCGACCGGCGTCCGGGCGCGCCAGATGAGCTCGCGGCGGCGCTGCGAGCTGGCCGATTCACCGACCCGGACCAGGCCGCCGGTGGCCCGGAAGATGGTCCGGCGCCAGCCGGAGCCGGGCGCCGGGCGCCTGCCGTGGAGCAGCGCCTCGGCCGTCAGGCTGTCCGCCGTCTCGTGTTCCTGCGCAGTCTCCTCATCCGCCGCCAGCGGCGAGAAGTCCTCAGCGTCAACGTTGGGCCCGTGAGGCCCGTGAGGCCCGCGGGGGCCGCGGGGCTCGGGGTGCACGCCCGTGCCTCGCGGGGCGCTCCCGGGTGGCAACGGGCCGGACAGTGCGGCCCCGGGCGGAGGATAGCCCTGGCCAGGCGCCGTTCGGCCCGGCGGCATGGCGGGAGGCCGAGGGCCACGCTCGGGCGGGGCGTCTCCGGGCGCCGGACCGCCGCGCAGGCCGTTCTCCGCGGCCCCGGCGCGATACTGACCCGTCGCGTCACGGGTGCGCCGGTCGCCGCCGGACGACGGGGCGCGTTCCGCGGCCGGCGCCGGGCTCTCCTCATCCTCAAGGGTGTTGTCACGATAGCCGGGCGGGTCGTAGGGCTCGTTGCGGTAGACCCGCTCGGGGGGGCCCACATCCCGGAGCGGCTCGACCGGGGGCGGGGGCGGGGCCAGCGCGTAGGCCTGCGGGGAGGGCAGCCCGTAGTCAGCCAGCACATCCCCGGCCGGCTCGTCGTCTGGGCCGTAGGGCCGGTACGCGGGGTACGGCGAGGGGCCCCCGTGCGCCCCCTCGCCGGCATGGCCGCCCGGGGCTTCCTCGTCGGGCAGCGGTGGGTACGGCGATACGGGCGGGTACCCGTGCTCAGCAAATCCCGCGCGCCCTGCCTCTACTCCCGGGTGCCCCGGTATGTGCCCCGGAGTGCTCCCCGGCTCCGCAAATCCTCCGGACGCCGGCCCGGCGGCGTCCGGGGGCTGCCCGTTCGTGCCCGCCCCGTTGGCCGGGGGCCCCGGGACCGGACCGGGCTCATCCGCCGCGTCGTACCTGGCTGCCGTCGGCCGGTAGGGCGGCGCTCCCTGCGGGTGAACCGAGGAGAATGGATTGGGCCCGGGTGGCAGGTACGGCTCGAAGTCATCGTCCCCAGGCCCGCCGACCTGCTCCCCGGCCGCCCTGAGCTGCTGCTCGGCCGCGCTGGTCTGCTTGCGGGCCGCGCTGGTCTGCTTCCCGGCCGCGCTGGTCTGCTTCCGGGCCGCGCTGGTCTGCTTCCCGCCCGCCCTAGTCTGCTTCCCGGCCGGCGTCGGCTGCTTCCCGGTGGCCGCGCTCAGGCTGGCATCGTTGTCGGGTCCGGGCGCGCTATCGGTGTCGGATCCGCGCCCGCTGTCGGTGTCGGTGTCGGGCCTCCCGTTGTCCGCGTGCGGCGCCGGCGGTCCTGCGGGCATGTCGTCGCGTCCGCCTTCTGCCGCCCCAGCAGGCAGGTCGCGGTCATCGGTCGCCACAGGTCGCTCCCCCGATTTCTCCTAGTGGGACAATCTCAATCCTGTGCGGGCAGGGTCTCGTTGCTTACAGCGGAAGCCTAGGCCAACGGCGTCGGTTGCCATAGAGCTAGACATTGATCACCCGCCGTCGCAACCCATACCAGGAAAATACACAGGAGTGATATATGCGGGCCGTAGTTGTCACCGAACCTGGTGGGCCAGAGGTACTGGAGTGGCAGGAAGTGCCAGACCCCGATGTGGGCCCCGGCGATGTCCTGATCAACGTAGCCGCCGCCGGCGTCAACCGGGCCGATCTGCTGCAGCGCCAGGGCCTGTACCCGCCGCCTCCGGGCGCGCCGCCCTATCCGGGGATGGAATGCTCCGGCCGGATCGAGGCCGTGGGGACCAAGGTGACCCGATGGCAGCCAGGGGACGAGGTCTGCGCGCTGATGGCGGGCGGCGGCTACGCGGAAAAGGCCGCGGTCCCCGCCGGGCAGGTGCTGCCCGTCCCGCAGCCGCTCAGCGTCGTGGAGGCGGCGGCACTGCCCGAAGCCACCTGCACCGTGTATGGCAACGTGTTCCAGGTGGGCGGGCTCGCCGCGGGCGAGACCCTTCTTGTGCACGGGGGCGCGAGCGGGATCGGCACGGTGGCCATCCAGCTGGCCAGGGCGAACGGCACCCGGGTGATGTGCACCGCCGGGACCGAGAAGAAGCTGAAGCGCTGCCGGGACCTCGGCGCCGCAGTCGCCATCTCCTACCGCGACGAGGACTTCGTGGAGGTCGTCCGGGACACGACCGGGGGCAGCGGCGCGGACGTGATCCTCGATATCATGGGGGCGAGCTACCTGGCCCGCAATCTGGCGGCCCTCGCGACCGGCGGTCGGCTCGTGATCATCGGAAGGCAGGGCGGGAACCGCGCCGAGCTTGATCTCGGTGTGCTGCAGAGCAAGCAGGCCAGCATTCACGCCACCACGCTGCGGAACCGGCCGCTCGGGGAGAAGGCCGCCATCGTGTCTGCCGTGCGGGAAAATGTGTGGCCACTCGTTAGCGCGGGCACGCTGGTTCCCGTCATCGACCGGACGGTCCCGATGCCCGAGGCCGCCGAAGCGCACCGGATCCTCGAGGCCGGCGACCACATCGGGAAGGTACTGCTGGTGAGTTGAGGGGAGAACGATCATGGCGGCCGAACGAACCTCGCGGTCCGGCCCGCAGATCAAGTCCGGCACACTAGGAAGATGAGTGACGGGATGAATGCAGATTCCGGGAACCGCCCCAACGTCGTGGTGGTCGGTCCCGACGGCATGCCGGTCGGGGGTGCCTCGCTTGGCGAGGACGACGAGCAGACGGGCAGCTCGGAACGGCCGGTCACGGAAATGGTCGAGCAGCCGGCCAAGGTCATGCGGATCGGGAGCATGATCCGCCAGCTGCTGGAAGAGGTCCGGGCCGCACCGCTGGACGAGAAGAGCCGCGCCAGGCTCAGGGAGATCCACGAGAGCTCCATCAAGGAACTCGAAGACGGCCTCGCGCCGGAGCTCGTGGAAGAACTGGACCGGCTCTCCCTGCCGTTCGCCGAGAACGAGCTGCCCAGCGAGGCGGAGCTGCGGGTGGCGCAGGCGCAGCTGGTGGGCTGGCTCGAAGGGCTGTTCCACGGCATCCAGACGACCTTGTTCGCGCAGCAGATGGCGGCGCGCGCACAGCTCGAGCAGATGCGGCGGGCGCTGCCGCCCGGCCTGGGCCAGGTACCAGGACAGATGCCAGGAGAGGACGCCGGACGCCTCGGGCCACCGGGCGCATCCGGGCCTTATCTATAGGGCAGGGCGCATCCGGACCGCTAAGGCTAAGGCCCGGCGCATCCAGGCCTCACCGGCCAGGGCCTGACCGGTCAGTGCCTTCCGACCGGAGACGCGACAGCCACCCGGCCGCGGCGGCGAACTCGGCGTCGGACGTCCCCCGTGGCATCTGCGTCTGTCCGCCGTCGCACCGCGCGTAGCTGCCGAGGAACCTGACGTCGGCGCAGAGCCGCCGCAGGCCCATCAGGGCCTCCCCCACGCGCGCGTCCGCGACATGCCCTTCGCAGTCGATGAAAAAGTAATAACGGCCGAGCCCGTCGCCGGTCGGGCGCGACTGGATCGTGGTCAGGTTGACGCCCCGGACGACGAATTCGGTGAGGATCTCCGTCAGGGCGCCCGCGTGGTCGTTGGCCAGAAACGCGGCCAGGGAGGTGCGGTCCGCGCCGGTCGGGGCGGGCAGCCCGGCTGGCGGTCCGGCCACAACGAACCTCGTGACCGCGTTCTGCCGGTCGTGGATGTCGTGGGCGAGCACCTCCAGCCCGTACCGGGCGGCGGCGAAGGCCCCGGCCAGCGCCGCGTCGATCTTCCCCTCGGAAGCCTGGCGGGCCGCCTCGGCGTTGGAGGCGGCCGGGACCCATTCGGTGTCCGGGAGGTGGGCGGCCAGCCAGCGGCGGCACTGGGCCTGGGCCTGCGGGTGGCCACTCACCGTCCGGACGGCCGCTAGCCGCGTCCCGGGCCTGGCCAGCAGCGCGAAGGCGATGGGGAGCTGGAGCTCGGCCTGGATCAGCAGGTCGCCGCCCGTGGTCAGATCGTCGAGGGTCGCCGTAACGACGCCTTCCACCGAGCTCTCGATCGGGACCACCGCGCGGTCGGCCGTCCCGGCCCGGACAGCGGCCAGCGCGGCCTGGATCGTCGCGCACGGCAGTGGCTCGGCATGTTCGGCGGCGTCCAGCGCATGGAACGCCGCCTCGGTGAAGGTGCCTTCCGGTCCCAGGTAGGCGTAGCACTCGGCCATAGTCCCCTGATGCTAGCGGCCGCGGCGGTATCCGGATGTATTGGCGTGTATAGCGGCCACGGCGATCCCGCCCTATACGGCTCTATAGCCCCCTATCGGCGCGGCGTCCGGCCGTACCGTCTCCGGGCGCGCCAGGCCGACGGCCCCGGTGCTCCCAGCGGCCCCACCGGCCCCGGCGGCCCCGGCGGCCCGCTCGTCCGGGAGGGCGGCGGCCGGCCTGGCGTCCCCCGCGTCTCCCGCCCCGGTGCCGCTCGCTGGCCGCCCGCGGTCCGCGCCGGTCTTGCGCATCCGCGCGATGATGATGATGAGGGCCGCGGCCGCGATCCCGAAGGAATCTTCGACGACGCGGCTGAGCAGCCGGGGCACATCCGGATCGGACAGCAGCGAGTGGCCCCACCAGGGAATGCGCAGCCCGAAGAGGACGGCCGCGCCGACGGCCGTCACTGCCCGGCGCGGCTGCCGCCCATCCCCGGCGATGACGCCGATCGCGATGATCACCATCAGGAAGTAGTGAATCCACGCGACGGGCGAGATCAGGACCTCGAGCATGGCGGCCACGGCGATGCCCGCCATCTCGTAGTGCTCCCGGGAGAGCCTGCGGGTCAGGGCGAATCCCGGGATCGCTACAGCCAGTGCGATCACCACCCACACCGCACCCGGTGCCTGGCCGGGCAGGAAGATCCTTAGCAGCAGCCCCCGCAGTGACTGGTTTTCGGTCCCGGCGTTGTTACCGAGCCGCCCCGACTGGAAGATCGCGCTCGTCCAGTAGGTCACCGAGTCGCGCGGCAGCAGCAGGTAGGCGCCGGCGGTCCAGGCCACCGCGGCCAGCGCGGCGGTTCGGGCGGCCCGCCGCCGCCCGCTGACCCACAGATAGATGATGAACACCCCCGGGACGAGCTTGATGGCGGTGGCCAGCCCGATCAGGGCGCCGCGTGGCCAGCGTGGCCGCGCCGCCGCGCAGTCGGCCACGCACAGGGCCGCCAGGACCGCGTCGACCTGGCCAAACCGCATCTCGTCCTGCATCGGGAACAGGTATGCGCAGGCACAGAAGATCGCTGCGAAGGCGGCCGGTTTCAGCGGCCCGGCCCGGCGCAGCAGCGGGTGGAACGCGTAGCCGATAATGACCGCGAGCGGGACGTAGACGAAGGCGACCCAGACCAGCTGGGCCGCCGGCCACGACATCAGCGCGAGCGGGACCGCGAAGATCGCAGCCACCGGTGGATAGGTGAACGGCAGAAGCTGGGGAGGCTGGGTGAGCACGCTGTAGAGCGGCTGGCCCCGCAGCACGCTGAGGCCCCCGGTACGGTAGACGTTCAGGTCGACCAGGCGCTGATCGGGCGGGTTGGTGAGGTACCCGTGCACGATCGGCTCGATGGCGGCCAGCGCCGCCGCCCAGGCCAGCACGCCGAGCAGCACGGTCGCCCACCGTGGCAGCGCGGCGGCGCGGGCGGCCACCCGCCCGGTGAGCCCGGTGAGCCCGGTGAGGGTGACCAGGCTCCGGCGGGCGGCGGTCGGCGCTCGGGTGGCTCTCGTCATCCAGGTCTTCCGTCCGTGGCGGGCTGCCGCGCCGAAGGCGGGGTGGCCGCGGGACCGGCTGGGCCGGCGCGGTCCGGCCCGGAGCGGCCGCCCGGGCGGGAGGATGAGGCCCGGCCGCGCCGCATGCTCACCACCACCCAGACGATCACGATGACGAGGACCGCAGGCGTCACCCCGGTCCTGACCACCGACCGGAGCCAGTCCAGCCCGCCGGGCATCACCACCCCGGCGACCCGCGCGGGCAGGTAGCCGAACGCGAGCGCCGAGGTGCGGGCCAGCAGCAGCCAGTCGAGGCCGGACGCGGCCACCAGCGGCAGCAGCGCCCAGGCCAGCGCGTCGTACCAGGGCAGCACGTACGGCCAGGCGAGCAGCCAGGCCAGCACGAGCGCGAGCGCCGCACGCCCGCCCGCATTCTCGCCCGCGTTCTCGCCCGTCCTCGCCGGCGCAGCCAAGAACGCGTGCGGATCGGCGGCGATCCGCGCCCCCTCACCGCCGCCGCGGCCGACCGGAGAATATCCCTGCCGAACGGGCGGCTGTGCCGAGCCCTCCGGCGGCCGGGGCGGCAGCCCCCGGAGCAGCAGGACGGCCAGCACCACCGCGAGCCCGACCGCCGCGATCTTGACCGCGTCGCCAGCCGCAGCCTCGCTGATGCCGAGATGCAGCAGGGTGCGGATAGCCCGCCACGGTGACCCGATGGAGACCATGCTGCTGGCCTGCACCGTCTGGTGGAAGCCGTCCCTCCCGCCGAGCGCGAGCGCGGTACCGGCGATGACCGCGAACCCGGCGGCCAGGCCGCCCGCAACCGGGCCCAGGAACGCCCACCCGCGCGGCGGGCCCCCGCCCGGAGCCCGCCGCGGCGCGAAGGCCTGCACCGCTGCGACGGCGAGCCCGGCCCCCAGCAGCGCGATGGTCACCTTGACCGCGAACCCGAGCCCGATCAGCGCGCCGGCCGCCGCGGCGCGCAACGCCATCCGGGAGGCCACCCGGCGGGCTGCGCCGTCGGTGCTGGCGGTACCGCCAGCACCAGCTGTGCCGTCCCGGAACCGGGGCACCGCACCGGAGATCAGCGGGCCGAACACGGCGACGGCGGCGACGCCGAAGAACACGGCCTGACTGTCGGCGTGCTCACCGGCCACCAGCACCTGGAGCAGCAACGGGTTGCACGTCCACAGCAGGGCCGCGCGGATCTGGCGATGTCGGTCCCCGCGCGCCAGCCGGTGCAGCAGCAGCCCGGTGCCGGCGAAGGCCCCCAGGTTGAGCAGCGACAGGACGAAGACGGTAAGCCGGGCCGATGTGCCGCCGATCAGCGACGCGAGCGCCTGGCCACCGGTCGCGACGGTCCCGTAGTCCGACGGGGTGGTGTACCAGTCCTGCACCGCGCGCGCCACGGGGTCCCCGAGGCGGGCGAGCACGTCGGGCCCGATGGCGTAGGGGTTGTGCCCGGTGACCAGCATCCGGCCGTAGGCGGCGTAGCTGAGCGGGTCGGAGGAGCCGAACGGGGGCACGAGCGTGAGCGCCACCGCCGCGATGAGGCCGGCCACCAGGATGGGCCATGCGGGGATGACCCACCCACGCCGCATGGCGCGCATGGTGAGCGCCAGCCCGGCGGTCCCGGCGGCAAGCGCGGCACCGGCCAGCGCGACCGCCAGGTAAGGGGAAAGGTGTGCGCTGAACGCCCAGGGCGGCTGACCCGGCCGTCCTGGATAGGGCGGTTCCATGACGGACGTCCCGGCCACGGCCACCGTGAAGGTCAGCGCGATGCTCACGGCGGTCGCCGCGAGCCCGGCCCGCCCAGCGAGCCCCGCGCGCCCGGCGTGTTCCGGCCGCTGCGGGAAGGGCGGCCGCAGCCTCATCGCCGTGTGGCCAGGGCCCTCGCGACGTCGGCCAACTGCCGGGCGCGGTGAAGCTGCGACCGCAGGTCGGTCCCCGTCGCGCGATGCGCCAGCGGAACTTCGACCTCGGTGATGCGCAAGCCCTGGCGCGCCAGGTCGATGGTCAGGGCCGTCTCCACGCCGAAGCCCGCGGCCAGCGGGCGGGCCGCCTCGAACGCGGCACGGGTCAGGCAGCGCTGCCCGTTGAGCGGCTGGGCCGGAGCCCAGCCGATGGCCCGGCGGATGCCCGCGCCCGACAGCCCCACCACCATGCCGTGGCCGCCCAGCTTGACCGTGGAGGTGAAGGCGGCGATCGTCATGTCCGCCTGCCCGGTGGTGACGGGCTGGGTCAGCGGGGCCGCGAAGGCTGCGCTGCCGCCGAGATCGGCGTCCAGGAAGAGCAGGTGACGCGGCCGGTCGCGGTTCTCCCGCTGGTCCAGGAGACGGATCGCCTCTGCGCCGGTTTCCATGGCCGCGGCCTTGCCGCGGGTGCGGGCGTGCCGCATAACGATGGCGCCCGCGAGATCGGCCGCCCGTGCGGTGCCGTCCCGTGACCCGTCGTCAACGACGAGGACCAGATCCACGCCAGGCAGCCCGGCCGCGGCGGTGACGGTGTCCCGGATCCGGTCGGACTCGTTCTTCGCGGGGATGACGACGGCAATATCGCCGGCCGGCGCTCCATCGCCCTTCGGCAGCATGCGCTCGATCCTAGGGGATGAGGTGATGACCTACTGGCCGGAAGCCGCGACGGAGTCGTCCAGCACGGTGAAGACCGAGTCAAGCCCGGTCACCTGCAGGATCTTGCGGACCGCGGCCCGGGGAGCGGCGAGCTCGAGCTGGCCGCCCCGCTCCCGGGCGCGCCGGAGCGAGGAGAGCAGGACGTTCATCCCGGTCGAGTCGCAGAACACCACGCCGGACATGTCCACGATCACGCGCGCAGGCCGGTCGTCGGCCAGCACGTCAACGAGCTCACGGTGCAGCCGGGGCGCGGTGTAAAGATCAATTTCGCCCGATGCGATCACAACGGTGTGATCACCTTGCGACCGGCTCGAGACATTGAGTTCCACGAGCGAACCCTACCGTTATCTGATCGCTGGGGCCACAAGGTCGTGTGGTCTGGATTGGCACCCCGGAGGGTGCGGTCACCGGCCCGCTGCTGCGTCAGGCGCCCGCTGCTGCGTCAGGCTTCAGCCACGGAACGTTCCGGCTCGGGGGCTGGATCCGCGACCGGGATCACCGGCGGCGCGATCGGCTCCCGCACGGGCGCGGCCATGAGCACGGCCCACACGGTGGTCTCGCCCTCGTCCCGTAGCACCCCCCAGCGGGAGGAAAGCGTTTCCACGATGCCGAGCCCGCGCCCGCCGGGCGCGGCCGGGGAGGCCTGGGTGATCCGGGGCAGCGCGCCACCACCCGCGTCGCTGACCGCGACGCGCAGCGCATCGTCGTTGAGCGCCCACGCTACCCGTACCTTCGCGCCGGGCAACGGGGCCGCGTGCCGGATCGCGTTGCTCAGCAGTTCGCTGACGACCAGCGCGGCGTCGCCCACCACGGATTCATAGATTCCGGCCGATACCAGGTCGGCGGTGAGACGACGCCGGGCTACCGCGACGCTGGACGGCGCGTGCGGAAGCAGTACGACTGCCGATGTACTCACCTCCCTGGGAAGCCGTTCCGCCCAAGCGATCAAACGAACCCGGTACGAGCGGAAAAGTGCCCCGCGGGACAGGCCGGGAAACCGCGGCGGTCACATTTTGTAGCCGAAATGGCCAGCGGATCGTGATGTCTCCCCGTCCGGCGTAGATAATGGCCACATAAAGTAACGTCCGCTGTTCGGATAGAGAGCGAGGCAACCGAACGCACCGGTCCCGGCCAGCCTTTAGGCTTGCGCATATCCCCCCGGGACGCGGAAGGCGAGGTATGGCGGTGGCAGAGCCGATGGTGGTCGTCGACGACCTGCACATCGTGTACCGCGTTTACGGCGCGGGTGGCAGCAGGGGCACGGCCGCGACCGCCCTGATGCGGGTCCTGCGCCGGCAGAACCGCCCCGGTTTGCGGGAAGTGCACGCCATTCGCGGCATTTCTTTCGTGGCCAACCGCGGCGACGCAGTCGGGATCATCGGGCGGAACGGCTCGGGCAAATCGACGCTGCTGCGGGCCATCGCGGGCCTGCTGCCCCCGGAGCAGGGCGCCGTCTACACCACGGGTGAGGCGTCCCTTCTTGGTGTCAACGCCGCGCTGCTCGACGACCTCACGGGTGAGCGGAATGTCGTGCTCGGCTGCCTGGCGATGGGAATGAGCCCGCAAGAAGTCAAGAGCCGCTACAGCGACATCGTGGAGTTTTCCGGAGTCGGCGATTTCATCGACCTGCCGATGCGCACCTATTCGAGCGGTATGGGATCGCGGCTGCGCTTCGCGATCGCCTCGGCCAAGAGCCACGATGTGCTGCTCATCGACGAGGCACTGGCCACCGGCGACGCACCTTTCCGGGCCAAGAGCCACAAGCGCATCGAGGAACTCCGTCAGGAGGCGGGCACGGTCTTCCTGGTGGCCCACAACCTCGGCGAGGTCGAGGAGACCTGCAACCGGGTGATCTGGCTGGAGCGGGGCGAGATCATCATGGACGGGGATGACGTCCCCGGCATCATCGATGCCTATCTGGAGGCATCTGGCGGCGACCAACGGTCCCGTCAGCCGGTTTAGCCGGCGATCCGCAGGACGAGCCGTATCACGCTCCCGCCGCCGTCCCGCAATGCCGCGTCCACCTGGCCGTCCTGAGCCACCGCGAGCCGGCGCACAATATAGAGGCCTAATAGAGGCCTAGGCCGATGCCGCATATAGAGGCCTAGGACGATGCCGCGTATAGAGGCCTAGGCCGATGCCGCCGAACCGCCGTAGCGTCGACCTGGTTCATCGTCTCCGCTGGCTCTGTCACCACCCCCTCATGGTGCCATCTGATCACCACTGCGGGTCACCAAAGGCCCCCAGGCCCCGCGACCGCTGGCCGGATGTTCAGCGGAAGTCCCGGCTGGGCGGTGCGGCGGCGACCCGCAGCCGCCGTAGCCGGGTAGCGACCAGGTTGGTGGCACCCTCGGTGCGCTCGACTCGGCCGGAGATGAGCAGGGCGCCCGATTCCGCCCCCACCCGGCGGTAGCGCTCCCACACCTGTGGCGGGCAGATGACGTTCGCCATTCCGGTCTCGTCCTCCAGGCTCAGGAACACCACACCGCCGGCCGTGGGCGGCCGCTGCCGGTGGGTGACCAGGCCGCCCACCACGACAGTGCCGCCCGCGGGGGCGGTAGCCAGCGCCGCCATGGTCGCGACCCCCTGATCCTCCAGCAGCGGCCGGATGTGCCGGAGTGGATGCGTGCCGAAGACCCCCGTGGCCCACAGATCGGCCACGGTTTCTTCCGCCGGCGTCATGGCGGGCAGCACCGGCGCGACTAGCCCGGGCGTGGTACCGGGAAGCTGAGCCGGCCGGATAGCGGCCGCGGCGCCCGCGGCCCACATCGCCTCCCGCCTGCTCATACCGAAACAGCCGAACGCGCCCGCGGCGGCGAGGGCTTCCAGGGCCGCCGCCGGGAGCCGGGTCCGGCGGGCGAAATCCTCTATGTCCCGGTAGGGACGGGCCGCGGCGACCGCCGCGGCGGTGTCCGCGCCGAGGTTCCGGACACCGCGCAGTCCGAGCCTGATGGCGGGCTGCTGCCGGGACGGCTGAAGCTGAACCAGCCCCGGTGGCCCCGGTGGCCCCAGCGTGCCCGGCGGCCCCGGCGGCCCCGGCGGCGGCGGGGCGCCCGGCCTCCCGGCGGATTCCAGAGTGGCCAGGTCGCTGCTGGCGTTGACGTCCACCCCGAGCACCTCCACCCCGTGCCGGCGCACGTCGCTGATCAGGCTGGCCGGCGAGTAGAAGCCCATGGGCTGGTTGCGCAGCAGGGCGGCGGTGAACGCCGCAGGGTAATAGTGCTTCAGCCACGCGCTCGCGTACACGAGGTAGGCGAAGCTGATGGCGTGGGACTCGGGGAACCCGTAGCTGGAGAAGGCGAGGATCTTCTCGTAGACATCCTCGGCGACCGGGCCGGGGATACCCCGCCGGTCCATGCCGTCCAGGAGCCGCTGGCGCAGCTCCTCGATGCGCTCGGGTGCCCGCTTCGAGCTCATCGCCTGCCGCAGCCTGTCGGATTCGGCCGGCGTGAAACCCGCGCAGTCGATGGCCAGCTGCATCATCTGCTCCTGAAACAGCGGGACCCCGTACGTCTTGCCCAGGGCTTCGCGCATGGTCTCGTGCGGGATCAGCCGTTCCTCGGTGCCAGCCCGGCGGCGCAGGTAGGGATGGACCGATCCGCCCTGAATGGGGCCCGGCCTGATCAGCGCGACCTCCACCACGAGGTCGTAGAACTTCTCCGGGCGCAGCCGTGGCAGAGTGGACATCTGGGCTCGTGACTCGACCTGGAAAACCCCTACGGTGTCCGCCGTCTGGAGCATCTCATAGACGCCAGGGTCCTCCTGCGGGATCGAGTTCAGGTTCCACTGATGGCCGTAGTGGGTTTCGACGAGGTCGAAGCAGTCGTGCAGGGCCGACAGCATGCCCAGGCCGAGCAGGTCGAACTTGACGAGCCCGACGTAGGCGCAGTCGTCCTTGTCCCACTGCAGGACGCTGCGGCCGGGCATCCGCGCCCATTCCACGGGGCACACCTCGCCCACCGGCCGGTCGCAGATGACCATCCCGCCGGAGTGGATGCCCAGGTGCCGCGGGAGCCGCTGCATCTGCTCCGCCAGCGCGGCCACGTCGTCGGGAACGCCCGCGTCCTTGCCCGCATCCTCCCCGGGGCCGGCTCGCCGGGACCACGCGTCCAGCTCCACGGGAGGATGGCCGAGGGCGCGGCCCGCGTCCCGCAACGCCATCCGGGGCCGGTAGGAGATCACGTTGGCGACCTGGGCGGCCCGGTCCCGGCCGTAGGCCTCGTAGACGTACTGGATCACCTCCTCGCGGCGCCGGTGCTCGATGTCCAGATCGATGTCGGGAGGGCCGTCCCGCCCGGCGGACAGGAACCGCTCGAACAGCAGACCGTGTCGGACAGCGTCCACGCTGGTGATGCCGAGCGCGTAGCAGACCGCCGAGTTCGCGGCGGAACCGCGCCCCTGGCACAGGATGTCCCGGCTCTCACAGAACCGGACGATGTCGTGGACGAGGAGGAAGTACCCGGGGAACCTGAGCTCCTCGATCACGGTGAGCTCGTGCTCGATCTGGCGGTAGGCTCCCGGCTCCCACTCCGCGCCCGGCGGCCCGTAGCGCTTCGGGGCCTGCTCCGCGACCAGTACCCGCAGCCAGGACATCTCGTTGTAGCCCTCGGGCACCCCGAAGTCGGGCAGCCCTGGCGCGATCACGCGGAAGTCGAACGCGCAGGAGCTGGCCAGCTCGACGGTCCGCTCCTGCACACCGGGGAAACGCCGCAGCCGCCGGCTCATCTCGGCACCGGACCGGATGTAGGCGGCACCGGAAGCGGGCAGCCAGCCATCCATTTCGTCGAGGCTGCGGCGGGCGCGGATCGCTGCGAGTGCCTCCGCCAGGCACGCCTCCGCCGGCGACGCGTAGTGCACGTTGCCGGTGGCCACCAGGCCTACCCCGGTAGCCGCGGCCAGCCCGGCCAGGGCGTCGTTCCGTTCGTCGTCACCGGGCTGATCGTGGAATGTCAGCTCCGCCATGACGTTGCCGGGGCCGAACATGCCGGCCAGCGCGCGCAGCTCACAGAGCGCGGCCCCGGGACCTTCGGCGGCCAGGGCGGCCGGAACGGCGCCCTTACGGCAGCCGGTCAGTACCACCCAATGCCCGTCGTGAGCATCCGCGAGAGCGTCACGGTCATAGACCGGCCGCCCCTTCTCGCCCCCCGCCAGCTGGGCCGCGCTGATCACCGCGCACAACCGCCGGTACCCCTCCGCATCCCGGGCCAGCACCAGCAGATGTTCCCCCTCCGGATCCGGTGTGCCGGCCCGAGCGCTGGCCCGCACCGGCCCAGCGAGTCCGGGACCGAAGGCCCCGGCGAGTGGCCGGTAAATATCGGCGAGTCCCGCAGCAGGACCTACGGCGAGGCGCTCGTGACCGGCCAGCGAGTCCGGGACCGAAGGCCCCGGCGAGCGCGGGTGTGCCGGCGAAGTACCACCTCCGGGCGCGGGGCGCAGCCGGGGGTTCCAGGGGGATCGCCCCCCCAGGCCAGCACCGCCAACACTCAGTTCGGCTCCGAAGACGGTTCGGAGCGGGGTTCCTGTCTGCTCCGCCTGGCGCGCCGCGGCCTGGGCGAACTGGGCCACCCCGTACATGCCGTCGTGGTCGGTGATGGCCAGGGCCTGCACGCCCTGACGGCTGGCCTCGGCGACCAGCTCGGCCGGGCTCGACGCCCCGTCGAGGAAGCTGTAGGAGGAATGGCAGTGCAGCTCCGCCCAGGGCGGCGCGTCGCCCCGGTTCTCCTCCCGGTTCGCGGTCGGCCCGACGCGACCAGGCCCCGGCTGAGCGCCAGGCGGCCCGGGCCCCGGTTCTTCTCCCAGTCCTTCTCCCGGGCCGGCCGGCCGCCGGGTCACGTTCCACGACAGGCGCCGTTCAAGTTCCCGCCAGGTGACCGGCGGGTTGTCCCAGCCCATGGTTGCCGCCTCCCGCTCGTGGTGTCCATGGCCGCCCGCCTGGCCTCAGTCATATCTGGCCTCGATCTGCCAGCGGCCCAGCTCAATGGCGGCCAGCCAGGCGGTACCGTCCTCGGTGACCAGCTGGAACCGGGCCCGCCGGGTGGCGTTTCGCTCGTCCCACCACCGCTCGCGCACCGGCCACGGGCCGGCCCAGGCGGTGATCGCCAGCCATGGGCTGTCCCCCGCCATCAGCGCGTCGGGCGGCGCGGATATGACGGCTCGGCCGGTGACGGTCACCGGGACACCGGCGGCGTCGATGACCCGGGCGGGCAGCGGGGCCGGGTACACCGTTGCGGGAGCGGGCGGGGGGATGCGTGCGGGCCACGGCCGGTCCGCCGGGAAGCGCGTGTCACGTATGTCGCCGAAGGGCACGAGCACGACCTGCTCGCCCGGCCCGCGGCCGCCCGCGAGCAGCGGATGGGCCACCGACTCATGCCCGAGCATGGCCTGCAGGCGGACGGCGGCACGCTCCACCCGGCCGCGGACCAGGTCGTCGCCCCACAGGCCGAGCTGGCGTCCCTCGTCCGGCACCAGCTGGTCCGGGACCAGGCGCAGCATGGTGATCCCGCCCGTGCCCTCGTCCGCCGGGCCGCCGTCCCCTCCAGCCCGGGCCGGGTGCCACCCATCCAGCTGCCAGCGCACCCGCTGCGCCACCGCCAGCGCCGACAGCAGGCCGTCGTGGCGCCACAGCCGGCTGCTCTCCTGCCCGTCCGCGCCGGTCACCTCGACCCGGACCCGGACGCAGGACAGGCCCCGTGCCGTGAGGCCACCCAGCATCCTTTCGGCCAGGCCTTTCGCCGCGAACGCGGCCGGCTCGGCGTGTACCGGCGGGTCGAACTCGAGCGCGGCGATCAGATCGGCTCGCGGCGTGCCTGCCACCAGCCGCCGGGATTCCTGGCCCCGGGCCACCCGCTGGGCGGCTGTTCCCTCGGCACCGAACCGGCTCGCCACGTCCCGGGCCGGAAGGGCCGCGAAATCCCCCAGTGTCCTGAGGCCCAGCCGGGCGAGCTGACCGGCCAGGCCCGGGCCGGTCAGGACGTGCACCGGATAGGGGGCGAGAAACTGCCGGGTCCCACCCGGCGGGACCACGACGCCGGGCGCGCCGGAGCCACCAGGTGTACCGGGGCGGCCGGCGCGGGCGGCCAGGCACGCCGCGAACTGGCCGTCGGCGACCCCGGTGTGACAGTCGAAGCCGCGGGCGGCCACGGCTTCGGCGATCTTCCGCGCGAGCGCGTCCTCGCCGCCGAAGTATCTGGCCGGCCCCCGGGCGCCGAGGACGCACATTCCCGGCCGCAGCACCTCGACTTCCGGGCCGAAATCCTCCACCACCGTGACGACATGCTCGAAGGCCCGTGCTTCGGCGGCGCCGGCGCCCTCCTCCGGGCAGCCGGGGCACCACACTGCCAGGACCCGCGCTGGCGCAGCCGTGTTCACTTTTTTCACCAGGCCGCCCGCAGGAACGCTGGCGTCGCACCGGGAACTTCTGCCGTGGCCGTCCCGCCGGGGAGGCCGATGCAGCCAGCGTCCGCCGTCTCATCCGTGGTCACCGTGCCGTCGGGAGCGGGCAGCCACAGCCAGCGCCGCCGCGGCCGGGCCACCGCTCCCCGGCCCGCCGCCACCACCTCGGCGCGGCAGGCCCGGAGACTCCCGTATCCATCGCCGATCCCGGCCCAGGACCGCCGGGCCACCCGGAGCCGCACCGGTGCGCCCTCCCATTCGCCGGCGACCACGAGCACCCCGCCGCCCCGGCGCAGCGCCCCCTCCAGCCGACGGCGGATCTGCGCCGGCGGCCGGGCGGGCGGCCGCACCACCACGACCTCACAGCCCTCCAGCATCGACGCGACCACCTGCGGCCAGCCGGGCCCGGGGTGGGCGACAAGCATCAGCCGGGCGGGCTGCACTCCCATGCCCGCCGCCGCAGCCACTCCCAGATCGGGTATGCCGGCCACCCCGCACCAGGCTCCCGCCGCCGACGACGCCGCCACCAGCGCCAGGCACAGCAATCCCGGTTGGTCCACCGCTATCACCGATCCTCTGGCCAGTCCTCCCGCGGGAAGCAGTTCCGCCAGGGCGGGCAGCACCGGCAGCACCGCACCGCCCGGCAGCACGGCGTCCCTGGCGAAACCGGCGTCCTTGGAAAAACCACCAAGCCGGAGAGGCCCATCGGTCTGGGGGGATACAGCGGTCTGGGCCGACACAGTGGTCCGGGGGGACCCAACGGTCTGGGAAGCCACAGTGGTCTGGGAAGCCACAGTGGTCTGGGAAGCCACTGCGGCCTGCGGAGACGCAGCGTTACCAGGCGGCCAGATGGCACCAACTGGCGCAGCGTCATCGGGGAACCCTTCCAAAACACCCGTGAGCTGCGGAATCTCCTCCCGCATAATTAAGAAGTACCGAATTTATGTTCGAAATGTCAAGGCATCAGACAGCCACACTGTGTCACGAAAAGTCGCAGTGGCCCGCTTCCTTGTCTGCTCCTGCACTTTCCAGGAATCTGGAATCCAGCCCCCGCCCCAAGCGGTGATCCGGTCAACGGCGAGCACCACAACAGGCCAGCATCACAACGGGCCAGCATGAGGCCAACGGCGAGAACCCAGAGCCGGAGAGTGTGCCGCGCGGGGGTTCCCGGGGGGTCGCCCCCCGGACCAGGACCGCGGACCACCGGGAAGCCGGCCAACGGCCAGCGAACGGCATGAACCGTCTCGTGGGCGAGGAGGGATTTGAACCCTCACGTCCTTTCGGACACACGGACCTGAACCGTGCGCGTCTGCCGTTCCGCCACCCGCCCTGGGCAGGCAGTAAGGGTAGCACGACCCCGAGCGCACCCGTACCCCAGATACGATCGGATGCGAGTAGCGAAGGGAGGTGTCACGGTGGGAGTTCTGCAGCGCTTCGAGCGACGGCTCGAGGGCATGGTCGAGGGCGCCTTCGCGCGAGCTTTCAAATCTGAGCTACAGCCGGTCGAAGTGGCCAGCGCCGTGCAGCGCGAGATGGACGACAGGGCGGCGATCGTGGCGCAGGGCCGCACACTAGTGCCGAACGATTTCGTGGTCGAGCTGGCCGAGAGCGATCACGACCGTCTCGACGTGTACGCAGACAGCCTGGGCGTGGAGCTGGCCAACCTGGCGCGGGACTACGCGAAGGAGCAGGGCTACTCATTCGTCGGGCCGGTTCGGATGCGCTTCGAGGGCGTGGATGACTTTACGACGGGTACGTTCCGGATCCGGTCTGGGGTGATCCGCGGGTCCACCGTCGAGGGCGGCGAGATCCGCCGGCCGGCCAGCGACCTGCCCCAGCCGAGTGGCAGTGCATTCGCCGGCCACCCCCGGCTGCTCGTGTCGACCGGGGACCCGAACGGCGGCGGGCGGCAGCAGCGCAACTACGACCTCGTCACGCCGACCACCCTGCTCGGCAGGGGGACCGACTGCGACCTCCGGCTCGTTGATCCGGGCGTCTCGCGCCACCATGCGGAGTTGCGGGTTGAGGGGGGCGAAGTCATCCTCGTCGACCTAGGCTCTACGAATGGCACGTTCGTCAACGGGCAGCCCATCAAGCACGTGGTGCTCACCGATGGCATGCAGATCACCCTGGGCCGTACGACCCTGGTTTTCTGCCGGGACAGCGGCTACTGACGCCAGAGGCGAGGAACATCTCACTGGGATGAACGATCTCACCCTCACCCTTATCCGGGTGGCCTTCCTAGCGGTGCTGTGGCTGTTCGTGATCGCGGCGATCGGCGTCGTTCGCACGGACCTTTCCGGGAATTCCGGAGGCCGTTCGCGGGCCGCGCGGAGGCAGCCGACGGCTCCCCGCGCAGCCAAGCCCGCCAAGCCGCAACGGGCGCGGCGGGGGCAGCCTCATGTGCTCGCGGTGACGGCTGGTTCCCTGAAGGGAACGACCATTAATCTCAGTGAGCAGCAAATCACGCTTGGCCGGGCAAATGACGCTACGCTCGTTCTCAACGACGACTACGCTTCAAGCCGACACGCCCGGATTTTTCCGCAGGACGGGCAATGGATCGTTGAGGATCTCGGCTCAACCAACGGCACATATCTGGATCGCCAGAAAGTGACGCGGCCCACCCCCGTGCCGGCGGGCGTGCCGATCCGTATCGGCAAGACCGTTCTGGAACTGCGCAGATGACACTTGCACTCCGCTACGCGGTACGCTCCGACGTCGGTCTCCTCCGCGAAGGAAACGAAGACTCGGCGTACGCGAGCCCCCGCCTGCTCGCGGTCGCGGACGGTATGGGCGGCCATGCCGCCGGCGAGGTGGCAAGCGCCGTGGCCATCGCCTCGGTGGCTACACTGGACGGAACGACGACGCCCCACGGTGACCTGCTCAAGGCGCTGAAGGAAGCGGTTCACTCAGCCAGCGACACCCTCCATCAGATGGCGTCCGCCGACCCCGCCGTGGAGGGCATGGGGACCACGCTGACGGCCATGCTGTGGGCGGACCAGGGCTATGCGCTGTGCCACATCGGCGACTCGCGCGGCTACATGCTCCGCGACGGCGAACTATACCAGATCACCCATGACCATTCCCTGGTGCAGTCCCTGGTGGACGAGGGGCGGCTCAGCCAGGAGGAGGCCGCCACTCATCCGCAGCGCTCACTGATCCTGCGGGCGCTCGACGGGCGCGGGGAGGCGGAGCCTGACCTGTCCATGCGCAAGGCCATGCTCGGTGACCGGTATCTGCTCTGCTCCGATGGCCTGTCGGACGTGGTCAGCGCGGAGACGCTGCACCACGCGCTCAGCACGATCCCGGATCTGGACGATGTGACCGTGCAGCTCATCGAGCTGGCCATCCGGGGCGGCGGACCCGACAACATCACCGTCATCGTGGCCGATGTCGTGGACACCGACGCGACCACGGCCGTGCCCACGACCGCCCCGGTCATGGCGGGGGCGGCATCGCACGGCAGCGCCGGGGACCTGAGCCTGCTGCAGCGCGCGGACAGCCCGGCCAGCCGGGCCCAGATGCTCGCGCACACCGCGCCGCAGCCGGCCGTCATGCTCGACGAGCCCCGCACCGCATCCGGCGGCTGGCCTGAGGCGGAGCCCGGCCGCCAGCCTGAGGGCCGGGACGGCTGGCCGTCACCTGGTAACCAGGCGCAGGCCAGGAACGGCCACCGCGCGCAGAGGCAGCGGCGCTCGTCCCGCCCGTCGCGCCGCCGCTGGCCGATCGTCACGATCGCCCTGGTGGTGCTGGTCGGGGTCATCATCGGCGGCGGCTACGGGGCCTGGTACTACACCCAGCACCAGTACTACATCGGCACGGACAGGGGCGAGGTCACGATTTTCCGCGGGGTCAACCAGCGCGTGGCCGGGGTCAACCTGTCCAGCGTGTACGCCCGGACCGGGATCACTGAGCAGCAGGTTCCGCCGCAGGAGCTGCAGATGATCCAGGGGACGATCTCCGCGACGAGCCTGGGCGACGCTCAGCGTATCGTCGGCCAGCTGCGCACTCAGGACTCGCAGTGCAAGCAGGCCTACACGGCGCGCAACTCCTGGGCACAACAGCAGGCCGCACTGACCGCGCAGGCCAAGGCCCACCCGAAGGCGCCCAGGCCCACCTTGCCGCCCGAGCCGACCGTGCCAGCGGACTGCCCGTCCGCGGCGGCGCTCGGGGTCGCTGCGGCACCGTCCAGCCCGCCCCCGTCGGCCAGCCACGGCGCGTCCCCGCGCCCGTCCGCGCAGAGCACCACATGAGCAGCGTCGCGACGTCGGAGGACGCAGCCCTCGGGGGGATGCCCGATTCCCCGGCGGCGATGCCCCGGGGACGGCGGCGCACCGAGGCCGCCATGCTCCTGTTCGCGGTCGCGCTGGTCACCTTCGCCTACGCCAACGTCGGGTTCGGGCTCAAGGGCTCGCTGCCGCCCGGCATGGCCGAGTACATGATCGCGTTCGTTGTGCTGCTCGCGCTCGCCCACCTGGCGGTCCGGATACTCGCACCGTGGGCCGATCCGCTGCTGCTGCCGCTCGCCGCCACGCTGAACGGCCTGGGCATCGTGATGACCTACCGGCTGCAGGAGGTGGGGCGGAACGGCAACCCCGGCACCATGTCCGTACCGCTGAGCTCGTCGGCGACCCTCATCCAGATCGTGTACACCGCCATCGGCCTGGGCTGCTTCGTCGCCGTGCTCGCGCTCGTCCGCGAGCCCCGCGTGCTGCAGCGCTACACCTACACCTTCGGTGTCATCGCCATCATCCTGCTGGCCCTGCCGGCCCTCCTCCCGGCCAGCATCAGTGAGGTGCAGGGAGCCAAGATCCAGATCCGGCTCGGCGGCTTCACCATCCAGCCGGAGGAGTTCGCCAAGCTGGCCCTGGCCCTGTCGTTCGCCGGATATCTGGTGGCCAAGCGCGAGGTGCTGTCGCTGGCGGGCCGCCGGGTTCTCGGCATCGACCTGCCGCGGGCGCGTGACCTGGGCCCGGTGCTGATCGTCTGGGCCGTGAGCCTCCTGCTGCTCGTGTTCGAGAGCGACATCGGCACGTCGGCTCTTTTCATGGGGCTCTTCGTCTGCATGCTGTATATCGCCACGCAGCGGACATCCTGGCTGCTGATCGGGTTCGTGCTATTTGTCGCGGGCGCGTACGCGGCCAGCAAGCTCTTCGGCCACGTAGGTGAGCGATTCCAGATCTGGCTGCACCCCTTCGCGGGCACCAACGCGTTCAATAGCGCGTATCAGCTCGTGCAGGGCCTCTACGGGATGGCGTCGGGAGGGATTCTCGGGAAAGGCCTGGGCGCCGGCCAGCCGTATCTGACGCCGCTCGTGCAGAGCGACTTCGTGGTCACCGCGTTCGGTGAGGAACTCGGCATGACCGGCTTGATGGCGATCCTGTTGCTGTACGGCCTGATCGTGCAGCGCGGCCTGGCCACGTCGGTCTCGGTCAAGGACCCGTTCTCCAAGATCCTGGCCGGCGGCCTGGCCTTCATGCTGGCACTGCAGATCTTCGTCATCGTCGGCGGCGTGACCCGGCTGATCCCGCTGACGGGTATCACGACCCCGTTCCTCTCCCAGGGCGGCTCCTCGCTCGTCGCCAGCTGGATCTTGATCGCGCTGCTGATGAGGCTCAGTGACGCGGCCCGGAGGCCGCCACCGCAGCCGATCCAGGACGAGGGCATGACGCAGGTGGTGAACCTCTCGTGAACCGCGCGCTGCGCCGTATCTCGATCGCCGTCCTGGTCATGTTCGTGCTGCTGCTCGCGAACGTGAACTACCTCCAAGCGTTCGAGGCCGGGAACCTGGCCGGCAAGCCGGGCAACTCGCGGGCCTTCGCCGCCCAGTTCCAGTACCAGCGCGGCGAGATCACCACCGCGGACGGCATTGTCATCGCCAGCTCGAAGAACGTCGGCGGCGTCTACAAGTACCAGCGGGTCTACCCGCTGGGCCCGGAGTACGCGCCCGTTACCGGCTACGACGCGCTGTACAGCGAGAGCGGCATCGAGGCGGCGGAGAACTCGTACCTGACCGGCAACTCCTCCAAGCTCGCCGTCCGCAACGTGATCGACATGATCACCAACAAGCCCCGGAAGGGCGCGACCGTTCAGCTCACCCTGGACTCCAACGCGCAGAACACGGCCTGGAGCATGTTGCAGGCCACCGGGAAATCGGGCGCGGTGGTGGCACTGAACCCGCAGACCGGGGCCATTCTCGCGATGGCCTCCTATCCGTCGTACGACCCGAACCAGCTGGCCGTCCTGGACGGGCCGCAGCTCAACAGCAACGACAACAAGCTCCTGAAAGACCCCGCCCAGCCACTGGTGAACCGGGCGACCGGCGCGACGTACCCGCCGGGCTCGACGTTCAAGATCGTCACCAGCTCCGCGGCGTTCTCCCAGGGCAACTCCAATCCGAACACGGTCGTGAACGCGCCGACCACCCTGCAGCTCCCGCAGAGCACGGCCCATCTGATCAACAACGACGGTGAGGTCTGCGGGACCCTCGGCGACAACAAGGCGACAATCATCACCGCGTTCACCGAGTCGTGCAACACGGCGTTCGCCAACATCGGCATGCAGCTCGGCTCGGCGACGCTGAAGAGCATGGCCGAGAAGTACGGCATGAACGACCCGAACCTGAAGATCCCGACGCCGGTCGCGCAGAGCAACTTCCCGCTGGAGCCGGACCAGGCCACCACCGCGCTGTCGGCCATCGGCCAGAAGGACGACACGGTGACGCCCCTGCAGGAGGCCATGTTCTCGGCGACCATCGCCAACAATGGCACGCTGATGAAGCCATACCTGATCCAGCAGGTCCAGGACGCCGCCGACCTGAGCATTGTCGATTCGGCCTCGCCTACGGCGCTGGGCCAGCCGGTCAGCCCGACCGTCGCCAGCCAGATCAAGCAGATGATGGTGAGCGTGGTCAACTCCCCGGACGGGACCGCGGCCGCGTTCAAGAACGCGATTCCCGGGGTGCAGATCGCCGGCAAGACCGGGACGGCGCAGAATGGGATCAACAACAGCGGCCTTAATGACGCCGTTTTCACCTGTTTCGCGTCTAACGGCAACCGTTCCATGGCCGTCGGCGTCATCATTCAGGGCGGCGGTTACGGCGCCGCGGCGGCCGCTCCGATCGCCGTCGGTGTCCTCAAGGCGTACCTGGAGAACGGGTGAACGGTCACCTGCTGGGCGGACGTTACCGGCTAAGTGGCCGGATAGCGGTTGGCGGCATGGGCGAAGTGTGGCGCGGTACCGACGAACTGCTCGACCGTCCCGTCGCGGTCAAACTTCTCTCGGCGGCGCACGCGAGCGATGAGGCGTTCCGGGCCCGGTTCCGCGCGGAGGCCCGCTACGCGGCGTCACTGTCTCACCCGAACATCGCCCAGGTCTTCGACTACGGTGAGACCTCCAGCGACGAGGAGGCCCCCGCCGAACTGCCGTCCGGCGGCGCGTATCTGGTCATGGAGCTCGTGCCCGGCGAGCCGCTGTCGGCGCTGATCGCCCGGCAGGAGCGGCTCCCCACCACCGACACGCTCCGGATCGTGAGCCAGGCCGCCGACGCGCTGGCCGCCGCGCACGAGGCGGGCATCGTGCACCGCGACATCAAACCGGGCAACCTGCTCGTCACCACCGATGGCACGACGAAGATCACCGACTTCGGGATCGCGCGCGCCATGTGGGCCGCCCAGGCGTCCCACCTGACCCAGACCGGAATGGTCATGGGCACGGCCAGCTACGTCTCGCCCGAGCAGGCCACCGGCGGGACCATCACCTCCGCCTCCGACATCTACTCACTCGGCGTCGTGGCCTATGAGTGCCTCACCGGCACGCCGCCGTTCACCGCGGAGACGCCGGTCGCGATCGCGGTGGCCCATATGCACCGCCCGGTGCCGCCCCTGCCGGACGATGTGCCCGCTCCCGTCGCGGCGCTGGTCACCAACATGCTGGCCAAGCAGCCGGATGAGCGGCCGCAAAGTGCCCGGTGGGTAGCTGACCGCGCCCGCCTGCTGCGCAGGACGTTGGCCAGCTCATCCGACGTGGTGGGGGAAGAGGTAACGGAAGCCGGACCGGACGAGCTGACCGAGGTCAGGGACATCGCTCCCGACGCGGTGACGGATCCCGCCCTCGGCGCGGCGCTCACCCGAGCCGACTTTGGCGCGGCGCCCCCCGCGGGCGCGGACCTGGCCCCCCCGCCGACCGATACCGACCGGCAGCTTGGTGATAATCGTCACCGTCGGCGGTCGGCGTTTCTTGCCGCGGCGGTGAGCGTGGCGGTCGCGGCGATCGGCGGCACGGTCGCCGCGGTCATGCTCTCCGGTCATCCGATGAGCGCGACCAGCGATTTGTCCCCGGCCAGGCCGGCCGCAACGTCCCCGGCCCCGAGCGCGAGCAGGACCGCGCCCGCGAACGCGAGGCCGACACAGGTCCAGGTTCCGGCCGGAATCGTGGTGACTACGCCTAACCTGGGAGTGGGAACTGGACAAGGAAACGGAGGGAGCCAGTCCCCGATCACGCCCAGCAAGAAGCCGGAACCGGTGAAAATGACACCGGTCCAGCATCGGACAACTCCATCGACTGTGACGCCGACTACGCCGGTGCCGACTACGCCGGTGCCGACTACGCCGGTGCCGACGGCCACCCCGTCGGGTAAGAAGCGACCAGGTCCAACTGGGGGCCAGCGATGACACTACGCGGGATGGTTTGGCAAAGTGCGAGATATGACACAGCCCCGACTCCTTGGTGAGCGCTACGAACTCGACGGCGTCGTCGGGCGTGGTGGCATGGCCGAGGTGTACCGGGCCCACGACATCCGGCTCGACCGCACCGTCGCCATCAAGACACTCCGCATCGACCTGGCCCGCGACCATACGTTCCAGGCCCGGTTCCGCCGCGAGGCGCAGTCGGCGGCATCCCTGAACCACCCGTCCATCGTCGCGGTCTACGACACCGGCGAGGACATGGCGACCGGTCTCCCCGTCCCCTACATCGTGATGGAGTACGTGGACGGCCGGACCGTCCGCGATCTGCTGCAGGCTGACCACCGGCTGCTGCCGGAGCGGGCGCTGGAAATCATCGACGGGGTGCTGGGCGCGCTGGACTACAGCCACGAATCCGGCATCGTGCACCGTGACATCAAGCCGGGCAACGTCATGGTGACCCGCAACGGCGACATCAAGGTGATGGACTTCGGCATCGCCCGGGCGATGAGCGACGACCAGGCCACCATGACCCAGACCGCACAGGTCATCGGCACGGCGCAGTACCTCTCGCCGGAGCAGGCGCGCGGCGAGCGGGTGGATGCGCGCAGTGACCTGTACTCCACCGGCTGCCTGATGTACGAGCTGCTGATGGGGCGGCCGCCGTTCACCGGTGATTCGCCGGTCGCGATCGCCTACCAGCACGTCCGGGAGAACCCGGTGCCGCCGTCGGTGGTGGACCCGGAGATCCCCGCGTGGGCGGACGCCATCGTGCTGAAGGCCATGGCCAAGGATCCGGCGGACCGGTACCAGAGCGCGGGCGAAATGCGGATGGACGTCCAGCGGGCCATGAACGGCATGGCCGTGGCCGCACCGACCCGGCTCGACAACTACGGGCGGACGCAGCAGATCGGCGGCGCGACGATGATGGCCAGCCCGACCACGGCCGTCCCGCCCTACAACTACGGCCCGGAGGACACCGGCGAGGAGCCGCCGCGGCGTCGCTATCGGGCGCTGCTGTGGATTCTGGGCCTGCTGGTCGTCCTCGGCGCGGTCGGCGCGCTCGCTTTCATGATGTTCGGCGGCACCGGCAAGACCTACGCGGTGCCGCTGGTCCAGGGCCTGCCCCAGGCCAGGGCCGTGCAGGATATCTCCGCCGCCCATCTGCGGTCCGCGATCGTCGACCAGGCGAATTCCAACGTTGCCAGGGGTGACGTGATCAACACGAATCCGCCGCAGGGCAACACCGTCAAGGCCAACACCGTGGTCACGCTGTTCGTCTCGAGCGGCCCGAAGGCGGTGTCCGTCCCGAACGTGGTCGGCCAGCAGGTCAGCGCGGCCCAGACCACGCTGACCAACGCCGGGCTGAACGTGAAACAGGTGGCGGACACGACCTCGACCGCGCCAAACGGCCAGGTGACGAAGGAATCGCCCGCGGCGACCACCAGCGTGGCCCCGGGTAGCACGGTGACGATCTACGTCTCCGGCGGCGCGGTGACCGTCCCCAACGTGACCAATGACACGGCGGCCACCGCGGAGCAGATCCTCCAGGGCGCCGGGTTCAACGTCCTGCCCAAGACCGTCGCCGGGCCGCCCAGTTCCACCCCTGGAGATGTGTTCCAGCAGACTCCTACGGGCAACGCTTCAGCAGCCCAGGGCTCGACGGTGACGATCTACATCGCGTCCCAGTCGGCCAGCCCGACCCCGAGCCCGAGCCCGGTCCCGAGCGCCACGCAGTCTGCCAGCCCGTCTCCCTCACCGACAGACAGCGGCCTGCCGGGCGGCGGGGGCGGTAACGGAGGCGGCGCCGGCAACGTGGGCGGCAACGGCAACAATAAGTAGAACGGCCAGGTTCACCGGTCGCTGGCGGCGGCCCGACTGCGGACGGGCCGCCGTTTCGGCCTGAGCGGCGGTCTGCTCAGGCGCCGACCGGTCACCCGTTGATCGCACTGCCATCCACCGGCACGTGCCGCGACAGCCACGAAAGGCACCGAACCAGGGCGCGGCGGCGATCATCGCGACGATCAGGACCGCGTCCGGGCGACCGGCGGGCATGGCGGGCGGGGCATGGTGCACGACTGCGCGCGATGGCGCAACCCACTACGATTACGCCAGCAGCCCGAGCCCCGGCGCCGGTGCGCGAGCACCCGCCCACACCAGGAGATGCACCCGCCCACACCAGGAGATGACGGTGCCGAAGTCCCGCGTCCGCAAGAAGGCGGTTTACACGCCTCCGCCGAGGTCGGTGAGGGCCAGGGTCAGCCCCCCCTGGCTGGCTCCGACGATGGTGGCGTGCCTGGTCCTCGGGGTGGCGTGGATCGCTCTTTTCTACCTGGCCAACAATCAGATACCCGGGATGTCGGCGCTGGGCGACTGGAACATAGTGGTCGGCTTCGCCCTGATCATCGGCGGGGTAGCACTGGCCACCCGGTGGCGTTAGGAGCGCAACGGCCCACGGCCAGCGCCCACCGCACCGGCTCACCACATTGCGCTCAGAATCCGGCCACGCCGATCTGGCCGTTCCGCACGACGACCGCGAGAACCAGTATGACGAGGACGGCCACCGTGGCGCCGCCCTGGATGAGGAACCGCCGGAAGCGCGGGGAACGCGGTGCGTAGGCGTAGGCAGCCGTCACCACCGCCCCGGTGATCAGGCCGCCGATGTGATCCTGCCACGCAATATGCGGCACCACGAATCCGAGCACCAGGTTGATCACGATCAGCCCGAGGATGCCGCGGCTGTCAAGGCCCCGTCGCCGGGACAGCACGAACCAGGCGCCGAAAAGGCCGAAGACGGCCCCGGAGGCCCCGAGCGCGGGCTGGTTGAGCGGTACCAGGTAATAGAGGAATACCCCGCCGCCGAGCGCGCTGAGCAGGTACACCGCGAGGTAGCGCGCGGACCCCATCATCCGTTCCAGGGGTGGCCCCACCACGATCAGGGCCCACATGTTGAAGGCGATGTCGGTGATGCCGAAGCCCCCGGTCGGTGCCACAAAGGCCGACGTGACCAGCCGGTACCACTGGCCCGCCCCGACGCCGATGACACCGCGGCCGTTCGCGGCGTAACCCACCATCTCAAGGTTGTCGGCGATGCTGGGACGGGCCAGGACGGCCAGGTAGAGGAGAACGTTGATGCCGACCAACGTCCAGGTGACGATGGGGGCCGTGACCACCCGCCCGCCAAATTCCGTCCTCGCTTCGCGGGCACCCTTGTTCGCGCCCCGGACGCATTCGACGCACTGCTGGCCCACCGCGGCCGATCGCAGGCAGTCCGGGCACGCGGGGCGACCGCAGCGAACACACGAGACGTACGTTTCGCGGTCAGGATGCCGGAAACAGGTCGGCACCACAGGGTCGGCCGACTCGCTCATGCGGCCGTCGGGCTGCCCAGAAGCGGGAGCGTCCAATGACGTCTACCTGGACGCGCCGGGCGCGCCGCCGTCACGGTCGATCACCACGGACTCGAGGACGACATCCTGAGCCGGGCGGTCCCGCCGGTCGGTTTTGGCCTGGCTGATCGCCTGCACGATGTCGGCCCCCTCGATGACCTCACCGAAGATGGTGTGCTTACCAGTGAGCCACGGCGTGGGAACGACCGTGATGAAGAACTGTGATCCGTTGGTCCCCGGCCCGGCATTGGCCATCGCCAGCAGGTAGGGGCGGCCGAAGGCGAGGTCCGGGTGGATCTCGTCGCCGAACTTGTACCCCGGGCCGCCGGTCCCGGTGCCGAGCGGGTCACCGCCCTGGACCATGAAGTCCGGGATCACGCGGTGGAAGATCGTCCCGTCGTAGAGCTTGTCACTGGTCTGAGCCCCGGAACGGGGATCGGTCCACTTCCTGGCCCCCTCGGCCAGTTCGACGAAGTTACGCACGGTCTGCGGCGCCTGGTCAGGGAAAAGCCGGACCTTGATCTCGCCCTGGTTGGTGTTCAGCGTTGCGGTAAGCGTATTGGTCATGCCGGGAATCCTCGCATAGCCCGCGCCATGGGGGGCTGTAGGGACAGATACATGTTCCGTACACTTCCACGGTACAAGCAATATCGCGTGACCGGCCGCCGCGGTGGCGGGGACCGGCTGGAACGGCGACGCCGCCGTGTCCGCTGAGGTACGGTCGCCAGCGCCGGGCAATTACGGAGGGTTGAGGACGCGGGTCACGGGAAGTGTTTGAGTCGAGATTCTCTGCAGGAGGTCAACTGTGTCCCTTATTAAGTCTAAGAACGCCAGGGCGGCCAAGGCCCGGGCATCGGGGGCAGCGGTCACCGGCGCTGACGTCGCCCGCGACCGCGCCCAGGACGCCGCGAACGTCGCCCGCGCTCGTGCGCAGGACGCCGCGGACGTCGCCCGTGGCCGCGCGCGCGATGCGGCCGAGATTGCCCTCAGCCGGGCCCAGGAGGCGGCGGCACAGGTCGTACCTCTGAGCAAGCGAGTCGGCGTGACGGCCGCCCAGAACGTGGAACAGGGCGTCTACGATGCGCGCGAGTGGGCGGCGCCGCGGATCGACGATGCCGCCACCGCGGTTAGCGAGACGGTCGCGCCCAAGGTTTCTGCGGCACTCAAGGCGACCGCACGGCGAGTCGACCCCAAACCGTCGAAGACCCGGCGCTTGCTGGGCTGGCCGGGGGCGGTAGGCCTCGCCGTCGTCCTCGCGGCGGGTACCGCCGTGGCGGTCGTACTGCGCAAGCGCCAGCCGGAGCCCCCGCCGCCCTATCCTGGCGAAGAGGCCGAGGACGAAGGGGACTCGACCGCTCCGGCCGGCCTGGACTCCGAAGTGAACGGCCGCGTGCGCCAGCCCTGAGGTCCGTCTTGGGGTTCCGCGCAGCATAGCCGCAAGACAGCGCATGGGGCGCCGCGCCGATGACGCCCCATGCGCCGTGCCCATGTGCGCGGGTCACTGCGCGCGGGTCACTGCGCGCGGTCACCGAAGGCCGTGCCCGGTAACGACACGGCGTGCCTGATCACGATTTCGTACCGCCGGAACATTATGCGTTCAGCTTGATACGATCTGCATCTCCCATTCTTGTATACGGAACTGGTTCATTCCCGGCCACGGATGGTCTTGACCGGCCATGCGCTGCCTTCCCGCCTCTCGTCCGGTAAATTTTGAGGGCATGCGCGCCGGCGGCCGGGTGGGCCTGCGCACTTGGTAAGGGTCCGTGCCGTAGGCCGGGCACGGGGGGCGTCATTGGCGATCTTGATCTTCGGCGGGCAGGGATGGCGAGCAGCGTGGCGAGTGGCAGCAAACCGTCCCGTTCGGCATATCCAGGCGCCTCCAGCGTGAGTTCCACGCGGCCAGCGTCCGCCACCAGCACCAGCGAGCGGCCAAACCCGGAGGACCCGGCCCAGGACACCCCCGGCGATCCTGCACGGCCAGCCGACGGGCCGCCAGGCGCATCGGCAACCGCGGCGCGGTACCGGCCGGCACGTGACCGGCTGACCCTCGTCCTGGCCTGGACCGCCGCCATCCTGATCGTCATTTCGGTCGCGATCATGATCGCGGTGCTGGCGGCTGGCCCCAGCATGGCCGTTATCCGCGTGCCGATGCCCGCGGCCGGCCCTCCGTGGTGGTTCTCGCTGCACCCCTCCACTCCGCTCGTGACCTTCGCGTTGTGGACGGCGGCCGGCACCGGCGGGGCCGGGGTCATCGCGGGTCTCATCGCCGTGGCACGCGGCGCCCGGCCTTCAGCCCGGGCACTGATCGTTTCCTCTTTCCTGGCCGTGGCGATCCTCACTGTGCTGCCGGCCGGGGGATCCACCGACGTTCTCAGCTACGCGGCTAATGGCCGGATGGCTGCCACCGGCCATAGCCCGTATGTCATGACGCCGCTGGAGCTGAAGAACTCAGGTGACCCGATCGGCCAGTGGATCCCGCCGTCCTGGCAGACCGACGTCTCGGTCTACGGACCGGCGGCGACGGCAGAGGAGTGGGTCACGGCGGAACTGGGCGGTACGTCCGTGGCCCGGGTCACGTTCTTGCTGAAGCTCCTGACGTCGATCGCGTTCGGCGCGGTGACGCTGATGCTGGACCGGGTACTGCGGCCGGACCCAGCCCGCCGGCTGCGCGCGCACCTGCTGTGGACGGTCAATCCGCTGCTGCTGTGGGAGATCGTGGCTAGCGGCCACATCGACGGCCTGAGTGCCGCCTTCGGCCTGCTGGGCATCCTGGTGCTCACGACCGGCCAGAACGGCGAACGCCCTGCGCTGCGGAAATTCCTGCTGGCTGGCCTGTTTATCGGAATCGCCGCCGCCATCAAGATCCCATACGCCGCGTTCGGGATCGGGGTGATCTGGGCTGGCCGCAAATCGCTTAGAGCGCTCGGCGCCGCGATCGCCGGATTCGCGCTGATCCTCGTGCCGGCGTACGCGCTGGCCGGCCGGCCCGCGATTTCTGTCCTCGTCAGCCGTGGTCCCGGCACCACCTGGGACACCATGTACCAGATCCTCTACCGGCCGCTCGGCTACCGGACATTCGGCGCGTTCATCATGCCGCCCAGCCTGACGCTGGTGGCCGGGATCGCCTTCGGCGCCGTCGCCATCCTCGCCTTCTTCCGCTTCCCCGACCGAACCCCTAGCTTGCCGGCCCTGAGCCCAGCGCTGGCGCTCAGCCTCGCGTGGCTGTTCATGTGGTCCTACCAGCGGCCCTGGTACGACGTGATGGCCATCTGCCTGCTGGCGGTTTATCCAGCGTCCCGGCTGGACTGGCTGGTGCTGGTACGCCTGATCCTGACCGCGCCGGTGTACATGCCCGGGATGCCCGAGACCCCCAGCAACCCGCCCGCCTGGATCAACCACGTGGCGGCCGTCGAGGGGCTTGACCTGAGCGCCTACGGCCGACTCGCGGTGGCCGGCGCGTTCGTCGTGCTGTGCCTGTTCCCCGGCTGGAGATGGCTCTGGGGCTGGCGGCAGCCCAAATCGGCCTTCTCGCCGGGTTCGTCCCCGGCCCTGCAGTCACTCATCTAGGGACCAAACTCCTCCCCGCTCCGAACCATCCGGTTAAGGTATCCGTGAAGTTGAGCGGGTGCCCATTCCGGCGGGCGTCCACACCCGCCGTCCCCGGGCCCCGGAGCGCTCGTGCCTCATGGCTGCCGACCGCCACGACAACAACGGCTCTGCCGTCGATGCCGGAGCGCCCATGGCAGACGGTAAGGACCGCCTGGCCAGGCCAATCCCCCGGCCGGTGACGGGAGATCGCCCCGTCCCGGAGGAGCGGCGCAGCCGGAGCGAACTGTATTCCGACCTGCGCGACACCGATGCCGGAAGTGACCAGGGCCCGCGATCCAGCCCGGACGGTCCCCGCATCACCGACGACGGCGCCTGGGAATGGAAAGGCCTGCGACTGGAGGCGGAACAGAACCGTGCTGTGGACAGAGAAATACTGGTACGTCGAAATGCGGAGGGCCGCGACGTGGGCGGAAATTATGGTCAGGACGGTATTACGCCGGCGGTACGTGGCATCGAAGATCGCCTTGACCACGGACGGCTGATTCCGGATACGGAAAAGTTTGCGCTGAAAAGCGGCGCCAGATTTAAGGAGAAGCTAGCCAAGCTGGTCCTGCAGGAACCTGACAAAACCGTCAGCGAGCACGCGCGAGAGATCCATGATGGCATCCGGTACACGTTCCTATTTGAAAAAGAGCACTACAGCGATGGAGTGGCGCGTGCACGCGAGCAGCTCACCTCGATGGGATTCGAGCTTCTAGTACTGAAAAACACATGGGACAACGAAGAATACAGGGGGATAAATAGCAGATGGCTAGCTCCGGCTGCCGATCTGCCCTTCGAAGTACAATTTCATACCCCAGAGAGCTGGGCTGCTAAGCAACAGACTCATGATGCCTACGAAAAAATCAACGACCTGCGCACATCCGCGGAGACCAGGGAGAGGCTTCGTGCATACCAGAAAAACGTTAGCCAGCAGCTCGACGTACCAGCCGGATGGCAAGCAATCGAGAACTATCGCAAGGAAGGCTGGTAAGTGATGGTCGATAAAGTCATCTTCTACTCGATCGTCGGGGTTGGCCGGAGTCTCGAAAATCCCTCTGGCCTGGCGCGCCGAACTTATACCGGAACGGCTCGCGTTGACGAGTCTCTGCGCCGAGACTTCAGCTGGGGTCCTACAACAGCCGTGACCGACTGGGAGTACGGGAATCTTCCGGGCGAACTCGTCGAGATCAGTGCTCGGGAGGCCGAGGCTCTGATTGAGCGGTTCCGGGAGAAGTGGGCCTGACCGCAGTGGCGTCGCCGTGGCGCCAGCTCTGCGGGCTGGCCGCTTACCGGATTACCGAAATCCCGCGGCGGGCGAACGGTGAGACGCGGAGCGGCCTGGATGCGGACCGCGACCCGGGCCGCGCCCAGCGGATCGCCGCCCTCGTCGCCGCCTACCACTCCGGCGGGACCGTGGCCTACGGCTGGCTGCGCCTTCAGGCCGGCGGCCCGGTGCAGATCCTGGCCGCGGGAGCGGCACTGGCCGGGAGCACCGGCGGCGGGGACGTGATGCTGGCCCTCCCCAGCGGTGCCCGGGGGCGTGCCCTGGGCACTGGCGCGCTCGCGCCGGCCATGTCCGGGCTCGCCTGCTGGCGGTCGATTGGCGGGATCAGCGACGGGCTTCTGGTTGCCGCCGGCGAACCACAGCCCGAACGCGTCGAGGCCGCGCCGTCCCCCGAGGATTGCCTGCTGCCCGCCTGGCCCGGCCCGTTCGGCTGGCTGGTCGTCGCCGAACCGGTACCCCCGGCCGAACTGGAATGGCTGGCCGACGAGACCGCGCGGGGTGAACGGCTGGCTACCGGGACGGCTGACCGGTTCCCGGACCGGGACGTGGAGGCGCGCCGACTCCGGCACCGGCACACCGAGTTGCGCCAGGGAATGTCGACCGGCATGTGGCGTGTCCATCTGCTCGCGGGCGGCGCCGATCCGCCGGCCGCCGCGCGGGTGGCCGGCCTCGTGTGCGCGTCGGCCGACCTCAAGGGCCTGCCGTATACGCTCGCGCCGGCCCACAGCAGCCCGGCGGGATTGCGCGATGTGCTCGGCCGCCCCGGCCCCGATACCGCTACCGCTACCGCTACCGCTACCGGGCCACAGAACTCTTTCCACGGGAGCACGGGCCTGCTCGCGGCGCTCACCCGCAGTCCGGACGCGGAGATACCTGGAATACGGCTGGCGCTCCGCCCGGATTTCGATGTCACGCCGGAGACTCCGGCCGTCGCCGCCCAGGACGCCGGGCCGCCTGTCCTCGCGGCCGCGCCGACCACGGGTGCAGCCAGCCCCGCCGAACGCCCGGACGTGAGGTGGCACGAGAGCACGGTGCCGCTGGGGCAGGTGCTCGACCGGCAGCGGATGCCAGCGGGCCCACTGCGGGTCCCGCTGGGGTCCCTGAACCGGCATGTTTTCGTGTGCGGAGCGACCGGCAGTGGGAAGTCCCAGACCGTCCGGGGCCTGCTGGAGGCGGCCACCCGTGCCGGAGTGCCCTGGCTGGTGGTGGAGCCGGCCAAAGCCGAATACCGCCTGATGGCCGCGCGGCTCGCGGGATCAGGCGCCCAGGTGGTGCGGATCCGGCCCGGTGAGGCGGACGCGGTCGCCGCCGGGCTGAATCCGCTGGAACCGGCGGCCGACCAGACGGGGGAACGTTTCCCCCTGCAGACCCATGCCGACCTCGTGCGGGCGCTCTTCCTCGCCGCCTTCCAGTCCGAAGAGCCCTTTCCCCAGGTGCTCAGCGCGGCACTGACGCGCGTGTACGAGGACGCCGGATGGGATCTGGCCCTGGGTGAGCCGCTGACTCCGGGGGTGACCCCCGGGTACCCCGGGCTGGCCGATCTTCAGCGGACGGCCGGACAGGTGGTCGGGGAGATCGGGTACAGCGACGAGGTCAGGGCCGACGTGCTCGGGTTCATCAAGGTCAGGTTGTCCAGCCTGCGTCTCGGCACGAGCGGGCGGTTCCTGGAGGGCGGTCACCCGGTCGACTTCGGCCAGCTGCTGCGGCACAACACGGTGCTGGAGATAGAGGACGTCGGGGACGACCGCGACAAGGCGTTCCTCATGGGCACCGTGCTGCTCCGCCTGGTGGAGCAGCTGCGGCTGACCCGGCGGCACGAGGCGGGTGCGGAACCGGGCCTGCGGCACCTCACCGTGGTGGAGGAAGCGCACCGGCTGCTGCGCCGGCCGGAACGGGACGCCGGGGTGGCCGCGCACGCGGTCGAGTTGTTCGCCGGGCTGCTGGCGGAGATCCGCGCGTACGGTGAGGGCATCGTGATTGCCGAGCAGATCCCGGCCAAGCTGATCCCCGACGTCATCAAGAACACCGCAGTGAAGATCGCGCACCGGCTGCCCGCCGCCGATGACCGCGAGGCGGTCGGCGCGACCATGAACCTGAGCCGCGCCCAGTCGCAGTACCTGGTCACGCTGGCGCCAGGTGAGGCGGCCGTATCGGTGGACGGGATGGATCATCCGCTGCTGGCCACGATGCCCGACGGGACGGCACGCGAAGCCGCCGGTGGCACGGCCGGCACGGCGAGCCCGGCCGCCGTCACCTCAGCGCGCAGCGGCACCTGCGGCGCGGACTGCATCGGGCGTCCGTGCACCCTGCGGGACATGCGCGCCGGGCAGCGCGCCCTGGACCGCCATCCCGGCATCGCCCTGTGGGCGGAGATCGCCGTCCTGTCCCATCTGACGGGCTGGCCGATGCCGATCCCCCGGGCGCCGTTGCTGGATCAGCTGCGGGCCCTGCCCGCCCGGCTGCGTGACTGCGCACTGTCACACGGCGTCGATGCGGCGGTCGCGGCGCGAACGCCGCTGATCTGCACGCGGGTGAGCCCCCCGGCCCTCGCCTCGCACGTCGCCACCGCAATGCGGGCCCGGGTGACGCGGGGAATGTGGATGTGCCCGCAAGAGGAGCCGGCGTGGCTGGCGCCCGCCTACCAGTGGGTGCTCCTGCTCGACGCGCTCACGGCCGGTGATCCCGCGCAGGACGGCCGCGGCCCGGACGCCCGCATCAGGAACTGGCCGGACGCGCACCGGGAGGGCAGCCCCGGCCGGGTGATCCCCGGCGATACGCGCGCCCGTCAGGCGGCCACGGTGCGGCGATGGCACGAGAGCGGCCTGCGCGACGCTGACGCTGTCCGGGCTGTCGCGTTCGGCCTGGTCACGCCCTCAGCCATCGAGCGGGCGATCGGCGCCAGCGCCACGGACGACGACTTCGGGCCGCGGCTCGCTGACCACCTGGAGCAGTTTGCCGACTGCGAGTGGCCGCACCTGTACCTGAAGAGAGGGGCAGAGCCGGAACCGGCGACCTGAACAGGCGCGGGCCCGAACCGGCCGCGTGCTAAGCCGCGCTGACGCGGCGCATCCGCCGACGCCGCTCGGCCGCGCGCTCGTCTTCGTTCAGACCGCCCCACGACCCGTACTTCTCCGGCCGGGACAGCGCGTAGTTCAGGCAGTCCAGGCGGACCGGGCACGAGGCGCACACCGCCTTGGCCTTCCGCTCCCGGATCTCGCGCTCCGGCTGGCGCTCACCGTCGGGCCCGAAAAAGAGGATCACATCCTCTTCCCGGCAAGCGGCCGCATCCTGCCAGCCCCAGTTGGGCTGCGAAGGCACCGCCGACGGCCGACGCACGTGAGACATGGACCAATCACCCTCAACCGGTTACCGAAGTTATCTGCTGTGACTCAACCCCGTTGCGGGCGGGCCCGTTCGGTGCCGGGGACCGCCTTTCAATCATGCAACGCCTAGCGTGGCCCGGCCGTTCCCGCGCCGGGACCAGAACTTGCTTTTAGGCAAGTAACGATGCGGTCACGCGAGCGGGAGGACCGTGGCCGCCGTGTCGGACAGCCGGCCGCGACGGCCCGCCGGTACGCTATCTCGTTATCGCCACCCGGCCAAGCATGTTCCAGTGAGCAGATGAACTCCCAGCCGCAGAACTCATACCTTACGCACCGGGCGAACGCGGGAGCCGGGCGGCACGGCTGGCTCCGGCTCACGCCCGCGTACTCGGTGCGCCTGGTCCGGGAACGGACCGGGCATCTGCCCGCCGGAGCGGTCGTCACGGACCCCTTTTCCGGTTCGGGGACCACAGCGCTGGCGGCGGCCGAGCATGGCTGTGATGGCCACGCTGTCGATGTCAATCCCTTTCTGGTCTGGCTGGGGAACGCGAAGGCCGCCCGCTATCCGGCGGCGCTGCTGGCGGAAACCCGCGCATCGGTCCCGGTGATCACCGGGCACGCCATGGTGTGCGCCGCCGAAGCCGCGGCGCTGTGGGCCCCGAACCTGCACAACATCGGCCGGTGGTGGTCCGCGGGATCGCTGGCGGCCCTGAAAGGCCTTCGCCGCGCGCTCGACGACGCCTGCCTGCCGCCCCCCGCGCTGGACCTGCTGGGCATCGCTTTCTGCCGGACGGCCATCGCCGCCAGCAACGCGGCCTTCAACCACCAGAGCATGTCATTCAGCGCGGCCCCGGCCCCGGCGGACGCGGACGGCGACTGCGCGGAGGTCATCCGCCGTTTCGCCACCGAAGCCGCCGCGGTACTGAGCAGCGCCGAAGCGGGCCTGCCCGGGTCGGCCCGCATCATCCGGGGCGACGCCCGCGACCTTGACGCCGGGAGCCTGCCCCGCTGTGACCTTCTGCTGACGTCCCCGCCCTATGTCAACCGGATGTCCTATATCCGGGAGCTTCGCCCCTACATGTACTGGCTCCGGTTCCTGGACCAGGCCAGCGACGCGGGCGAGCTGGACTGGACGGCGATCGGCGGAACGTGGGGCATCGCCACCTCACGCCTCAACGGCTGGGCTCCCGACGGCGCTGTCGCCCCGATCGAAGGCGAACTCCGCGAGGTGCGCGCCCTGATCACCCGCGACGGCGGCAAGAACGGGCCGCTGCTCGCGACGTACGTGACCAAGTACTTCCACGACATGTCCGCGCACTTCGGGGCCGCTTTCCGGCACGTCAGGACGGGCGGCCAGGCCATCTACATCATCGGGAACTCGACCTTCTACGGGCACGTGGTGCCCGCGGAGCGCTGGTACGCATCGCTGCTCCGGGCCGCCGGCTTCACCGACGTGCGGATCTCGGTCCTGCGCAAGCGCAACAGCAACCTCGCCCTGTACGAGTACGAGGTGACGGCGAGCAGGCCGTGAGCAGGCCGTCACGATCCTTCGCGGGCCACGGCCAGCGGCCCGAAACTCTGCGCCACCGACATCATCTCGATAACGTTGATGTTCACGTGCGGCGGCAGTGACGCCGCCCAGTGCACCGCCTCGGCCACGTCGCCGGCCTCCAGCGGATGTACTCCCTCGTACACCTGGCCGGCCCGCTCCCGGTCACCCCCGAACCTGACCACGGAGAATTCGGTGCCCCCGGACAGGCCCGGTTCGACGCTGGTCACCCGGACACCTGTGCCGTGCAGGTCAGCGCGCAGGTTCAGGCTGAACTGGTGAACGAAGGCCTTGGTCGCCCCGTACACGTTGCCGCCCGGATAGGGGTAGGTCCCGGCGATCGAGCCCAGGTTTATCACGTGCCCCCGGCCACGTTCCACCATGGCGGGCAGGATGGCACGGGTGCAGTAGGTGAGGCCCCTGCAGTTCGTGTCGAGCATCGCATCCCAGTCGTCCAGGTCCGCCTCGTAGGCCGGCTCCAGCCCCAGGGCCAGGCCCGCGTTGTTGACGAGCACGTCGATCGCGGCGAACTCGGGCGGCAGGCCGGACACCGCGCTGGCGACAGCCTCCCGGTCCCGCACGTCGAGCGTCAGCGGCAGCACGTCGCGGCCGAGTTCTTTGGCGAGTTCGGTAATCCGCTCGGCGCGGCGCGCGGAGATCACGAGGCGGGCGCCGTCGGCCGCAAAGCGGCGCGCGATAGCCTCACCGAACCCGGCACTGGCCCCGGTCACGAACACGGTTGTGCTGCCCATGCCGCGATGCTACTGCCCCGCGATATCTACCCCGCGATATCTACTTGATGAGGCGGGAAAGGCGACGGTCGGCGAGCGGCTTGCCGCCCGTCTGGCAGGTGGGGCAGTACTGAAGCGCCGAGTCCGCGAACGACACCTCCCGGACCGTGTCGCCGCACACCGGGCAGGGCTGACCCGCCTTCCCGTGCACCCGCAGCCCGGTCTTCTTCTCGGCCTTGAGGTCACCGGCAGCTACCCCGGCCGCCCGCTTTGACGCGTCGGCCAGGGTCGCCTGGATCGCGTCGTACAGCACCGTCACCTGGTCCGGGGTCAGGCTGGAGGCGACCTTGAACGGTGACATCCGGGCGGCGTGCAGTACCTCGTCAGAATAGGCGTTGCCGATACCCGCGATGATGCGCTGGTCGCGGAGCACGCCCTTGATCTGCGTGCGCCGCCCGGCCAGCAGGCCAGCCAGGGTTTCCGCGGTAAACGACGGGCCCAGCGGGTCGGGGCCGAGGGAGGCGACGCCGGGGACGTCCATCGGGTCGCGGACCAGATAGACGGCAAGCCGCTTCTGCGTCCCCGCCTCGGTCAGGTCGAAGCCCGACCCGTCGTCCAGGATGACCCGGAACGCGAGCGGTCCCTTGCCCGGCTTGGGCGGCTGGGACGGGATCTCCTCACGCCAGCGTAGCCAGCCGGCCCGCGCCAGGTGGACGACGAGGTGCAACGGGGCGCCACCGGCGCCCGGCGGCCAGGCGGCCAGGTCGAGGAACTTCCCGTGCCTGCTCACGTCTGCGATCACCTGACCGGCCAGGGCGGTGAACGGCGGGTCATAGGTCTTCAGCACCGAGATCGCCGCCGGGTAGGCGTGGGCCACGGCATGGCCGACGGCCCGCTCACGCAGGAATGCGGCGAGCGCCTCGACTTCCGGCAGCTCAGGCATACATCGAGTGTGCCCGACGACGGCGACTGCTGTGAACCCGACCAGCCGCGGCGTAGAATCGGGCAAAACAACCGCACGGGAGCTCGGGCCGACCGGGCTGAGAGGGTGGCTGGCCGCATGGCCTGCGCGCCACCGACCGTTCGAACCTGACCGGATAATGCCGGCGTAGGGAGAAAGTCGTGACCACCGCGACCACACCAGCCGACGGCACCAGCGAATTCACCACCGTACCGGGCGACCGGCGGTCCGAGGCGCCCCTCACCCTCGCCGGACCGGTGCCGCGGGCCCTCAGCTTCGTCGATCAGCTCGGCCTGTGGGGCAACCTCGGGGTGAGCCTGCTCGGCTTCACCGGCGCCCTGTTCGTACTCCAGCCGGGAGGCGCGGGCACGCCCGAGCTGTCACTGGCCGCCGGGTTCTGCGCCATCGTCGTCGGCACGCTGCTCGGTACCCTCGGAGTCGCCGTGTCCGGGATACCGGGCACCAGGACCGGGGCCCCGGCCATGGTGCTGCTGCGCGGCCTGTTCGGCGCCGGGCTGTCCTACCTGCCCACGGTCATCAACATGCTGCAACTACTCGGCTGGAGCATCTTCGAGCTGGTCACGATCGCGACCGCCACTCACATCGTGGCCCCGGCGCTGCCGAAATGGGGATACGTGCTCATCGCCGGGGCGATCACCGGCGTGTTCGCGATCCACCCTCTCGGGGCGATACGCATGCTGCGCCGGTACGCCACGGCGGCGGTTTTCGCCGTCCTCGTATACCTGCTGATCCAGCTGGCCCGGCACCCGCTCCCGCCATTCACCCGCGGCACCTGGTCGGGGTACTGGGCCGCGACCGACACGGTGGTCGCGGTGGCGATCTCCTTCGCGCCGATGGCGGCGGACTACATGCGGCACGCGCGGTCGGAGCGCTCGGCGTTCGCGGGCGCGATGATCGGCTACAGCGTCACCCAGGTCCTGTGCTACGTGATCGGGTTGCTCGCCCTGGTCACGGTCGCCCGCAACCCGAGCGACATCTACGGGGCCTTCATCGCCCTGCCCCTCGGCGCCGTGGCCTTCGCCGTCCTGGCCGCCCGTGAGCTGGACCAGTCCTTCGCCGACGTGTACTCCACCGCGGTGTCGACCCAGAACCTGCGCCCGTTGTGGGACCGCCGTATCATCGCCGCGCTGATCACCGGGCTGGCGACCATCCTCGCGCTGTTCCTGAACATCGCGGACTACGAGAACTTCCTCACCCTGCTCGGCTCGGTGTTCGTACCGATGTTCGGGGTGCTCGCGGTGGACTTCTTCCTGCTGTCCCGGGGCCGCTGGGACCTTTCGGCGCACGCACCCTCCCGCTGGCTGATGCTGCTGCCCTGGGCCGCCGGCTTCATCACCTACCAGCTCATCAACCCTGGCTATGTCACCTGGTGGGTGTCGGCGTGGGCCAGGCTGAACCACCTGATCGGCTTCACCGCGGCCAGCTGGATGTCCGCGTCGATCTGCTCCTTCGCCGTCGCGGCGGCGGCCACCCTGCTCGGCTTCCCGCTCTCCGCGCTCGCCCGGCGGCTGCGCGCCGGGCGCGGCGACCATCCGGCCAGCGCCGGATGAGCACGGCCGCGGCCGGGGGCGCCGCGGACACCGGCCGCGGCGGCCTCGTGCCCGGGAGACAGCAGTAGGCGTACCGGTCCGGACGGGACTACCAGGTCCGATCCGGGATAATCGGACCATGGAGATGCGGTGAGCCCGCCCGGGCGGCGCCAGCCGGGCGCCGGGAAGACCAGGTTCCGCCGTTCCACCGGTCTGGGTCCCCTGACGGAGCGCCAGCGCGGCGAGTTGCCGCCGGACGCGACCGTCACCCTGGCCGAGGAACGCCGGGCGGCGGGAATCGACGATGTGCTGTCCGCCCTGGACCGGGAACTGGTCGGCCTGGTGCCGGTGAAGCAGCACATCCTCGAGATCGCCGCGCTGCTCCTGGTCGACCGGGCGCGGCAGCGGTTCGGCCTGGAAGCACCGCGGCCGAACCTGCACATGTGCTTCACCGGCGCTCCGGGCACGGGCAAGACCACGGTGGCCCTGCGCATGGCCGACATGCTGCACCGGCTCGGTTACCTGGAGCAGGGGCATCTGGTGCACGCCATGCGAAACGATCTCGTCGGCGAGTACGTCGGGCAGACCGCGCCGCGGACGAAGAAGGTCATGGAGAAGGCGATGGGCGGGGTGCTGTTCATCGACGAGGCGTACTACCTGTTCAACGTCGCGGACTCGCGGGACTTCGGGCAGGAGGCGGTCGGCATCCTGCTCCAGGTCATGGAGAACGACCGGGACAAGCTCGTCGTGATCCTCGCGGGCTACAAGGACCGGATGGACGAGTTCTTCGGCTCCAATCCGGGCATGCGCTCGCGGATCGCCCACCACCTCGACTTCGCCGACTACGACCTCGGCGAGCTGATGTCCATCGGGCGCGTGATGCTGGAACAGTCGAGCTATTACCTCTCGGCCGAGGCGGAGGCGGCGCTGAGCGTCTACCTCAAGCGCCGGATGCACCAGGCCCGGTTCGCCAATGCCCGCAGCGTCCGGAACGAACTGGACCGGGCCCGGCTGCGGCACGCGCACCGCCTCGCGGCCAGCCCGGACCGGAGCTGGGGCCGGGACGACCTGATGCGGATCGAGCCCGCGGACATCCTCGGTGACGACGCCACGCTGTCCCTTGCGGAGGCGGCGCTCGCGGCCGGCCCCGGGCAGGTTTCAGGCGGAGACACCGGATAGCGGCGGGGGCAGCGCCTGGTCGTGTTCCCGCTCGGCCGGACGCCCCGCGGCCAACCGGGCCGACGAGGGCACCCAGCCGCCCGCTGACCTGCACGGGGCCGCTGGGTGCCGGCGGCATCTGGCCCGCGTGCTGACCGGCCGGGCGCTGGCCGGAGCGGCTGGGCTCTGAGAAGAAACGACGGCCCCCGGCACTCCGCCGGGGAACGGGCCGCAGGCGGGAACAGGCCGCAGGCGGCCCGTTCTGTCAGGGTGATTGAGGAAGCTTGACCGAACCCCGCCGGGGAGTGCGCACCGACGGCGGCGGGACCACCGGCCCGATGTCGCCGTCCGGCGCCTCGTCCAGGTCGACGATGACGGGGGCATGATCACTGGGGCCGGTCCCCTTGCGGGCCTGCCGGTCCACCCACGCCGCCTTGACCCGGCTGGCCACCGGGGCGCTGGCCAGCACGAGGTCGATGCGCATGCCGAGGTTCTGGTGGAACATGCCGGCCCGGTAGTCCCAGTAGGTGAAAACGCGCTCGTCCGGCCAGCGGTCCCGCACGACGTCCCGCAGGCCGAGCGCCTGCAATTCGGCCAGGGCGGCCCGTTCCGGCGGGGTGACGTGGGTCTGCCCCACGTAGGCGCCCGGGTCGAAGACGTCGGCGTCCGCCGGCGCGATGTTCATGTCGCCGCAGACCATCACGGTCCCGGGACCGGCCCTGACCGCCTCGCGCAGCGCCGCCAGCCAGGCGAGCTTGTAGCGGTAATGATCGGAGTCCGGCGTCCGCCCGTTCGGCACGTAGACCGAGTACACCCGGACCCCGCCGCAGGTGGCGGACACGGCCCGCGCCTCGGGGTGGGGAAATCCCGGCGCGCCAGGGATTCCCGTCACCACGCCGCCCAGCCCGGCGCGGGAGAGGATCGCCACCCCGTTCCACCGGGCCTCACCGTGCACGGCCGCCGCGTAGCCGCGGGCGTCCAGCTCGGGGCCGAGAAGCTTGGTGAACGCGTCATCGCCGAGCTTGGTTTCCTGGAGGCAGACCACATCGGGGTGTCGCTGGTCCAGCCAGGGCAGCAGGCGCGGCATCCGCTGCTTGACCGAGTTCACGTTCCACGTCGCTACCCGCACCGGGCCTACAGTAGCCGAGCCTTCGCCGACGCAGACTTATCAATGCAAGGACTCCGGCCCGTTCTATGCGCAGCGCCCTGCCCATGGCTGAGGCCTACGCTCTCCTTTCCCGCAGTTGTGCCGGGGGGGAGGGCAGCGCCTGGTGACCTATCTGCGGCTGGCCGAAGTCAAGCCGGCCTCCCGGCTGCCCCTGACCGCGACCTCAGCGGCTGCGCCGCCGCCGCCCCGCCGCCGGCGCGGTTCATCCCGTCGCTGACACCGACGGCGCACCGGTGCTGGCCGCGGCCGGTACCGCCGGGGATCCAATCCGGGCCTCGGTCAGCCCGAGGCGCGCACGGATTCCCTCGTGCCGGATTGACCTACGTCGCCGCGGCCCGATGGTCGGCCAGCACGTTGTGCGGGTCAGTGCCGGTGAACTGAGGATCGGCGTGAACGAGCGCACCGGACAGTCGCGGGATCGCGTGAAGCAGGGCATGCTCGGCGCTGACCGTGAGCTGATGGGCCTGGACGGCGCCGATGTCCGGGGCGACGACGATCTCGCACTCGGCCCGGATCTGGTGGCCGACCCAGCGCATCCGGACCTGTCCCACGTCCAGCACACCGGGCGTGGCCCGCAGAACGCTCTCAGCCTGATCGACCAGCGCCGGGTCGACCGCATCCATCAGACGCCGGTAGATCTCGCGGGCCGCCTGCCGCAAGACGGCGAGGATCGCCAACGTAATCAGGAGCCCGATCACTGGGTCCGCCCAGTTCCATCCCAGCGCCACCCCGCCTGCACCCAGCAGCACCGCCAGCGACGTTAGGCCGTCCGTGCGGGCGTGCAGCCCGTCTGAGACCAGTGCGGCCGAGCCGATCTTCCGTCCGGTGCGGATCCGGTATCGCGCCGCCAGCTCATTGCCCGCGAACCCGATCAGCGCGGCCGCGGCGACCGCGATCAGGTCCGACACGTGATGCGGGTGAATCAGCCGAGTGATCGCCTCATATGCGGCCAGCGCCGACGAAGCCGCAATCGTCAGCACGATCGCGATTCCCGCTAGGTCCTCGGCGCGGCCGTATCCGTAGGTGTACCGGCGGGTCGGCGGACGGCGGCCCAGGATGAACGCGATGCCCAGCGGCACGGCGGTCAGCGCATCAGCTGCGTTGTGCAGCGTGTCACCCAGCAGTGCCACCGACCCCGACAGCGCGGTCACGATCGCCTGGATCAGCGCGGTCAAGCCCAGCACGCCCAGTGAGATCCACAGCGTCCGCATGCCCTCGGCGCTGCCTTCCATGGCCGCATCGACCTGGTCGGCTGCCTCATGGGTGTGCGAGCGCAGCATGTGACGCAGCCGCACCACGAGCCCCTGGCCAGGATGCCCATGTTCGTGATCATGAATTTGGCCATGGTCATGAACATGCCCGGTATCGGGACCGTCGGCTTGCGGGTGGTTCATAACGCCCAGGATGCCCGGAACTCACTGTCGAGGCCACAGCCAGCGCGAACAACCCGAGCGCGGTGAAGCCACCGGAAACGCCAACCGCGAGCGGAAGGAAGTCGGCGACCACGCCGGCCGACACGGTCGTGGCCGCAAAAACCAGGGACGGTGACGACACTTTCAACATCCCCGGACGGGACCAGTGACGGTCGGATTCAATCCCCGCCATCACACCACCGCGCCGCTCCGGACCGAAGGCCAGCGCCCGCCGGATTTGGGCCGGGCACCCTCACACTCCCGCTCGGCACATGTCAGGCCGGAGGGTTTCAACCTCATATCGGTTTGCCGCAGCTGACGTCGATCGGTCCCGGCTTGTTCCGCGCGAGGTCACAGCCTTATCGCCGCTTCTGCGGCCATGGTGGCAAGGAGAAGCGGGCGCCCCCCTGCGATTTCCCCTGCCATCTCGCGCTTCCCCCCGCGCCGGTAGGTAACTTAGGCTGAACAGCGCACCCACCTAGGGAGGGAATGCCCAGGTACGGGCAGGTGTGCGGACGCAGTAACAGACCGGGGTGGGACGCATGGCGCGGGGTCGTCGCTCAATCCTGATTGACGCTCGGGTCAACGGGTTCCCCGGTGCTTGCGGGCTCGCCAGATCGGTGGTGAAGCTGGCAGCGCACATGAGCGAGCCGGAAGACGGCCTGGCGCTGCGAGCGCTCGTCAATCCCCGCCAGGCCCAGATTTTCCCGCTGTCCGGGCTGCCGGCGCACGTGGACGTGATCGGTACCGATGTCACGGTGTTCGGGCTGCACCGCTGCTGGGAGCTGGCCCGGCTGATCCGCGCGGTCAATGCGGCCGTCCTGTACGTCCCGTACCCGACCTTCACCCCCCTCGTCCGGCCGTGCCCGTTCGTGATGACGCTGCACGACTGCACGATCGAGGCTGATGTGGGCTTCGCCGGCAGCTGGCGGCGCCAGGCCGCGATGAGGACGGTCACCGGGATGGCGCTGCGGCGGGCAGCCGCGGTGACAGCACCCAGCCGGGCCAGCCTGGGTGAAATCCGCCGCCACTATCCCGCCGCGCCGAACCCCACCCTGATCCCTAACGGAGTTGACGTCGGGCAGTTCGGGCAGGTCACTGGGAACGCGGTGGCTGCGGCGCGGGGCCGCTACCAGCTGCCAGAAAGGTTCGTCCTTAGTGTCGGCGCGCACCGCCCGCACAAGAATCACGAGGTCCTGGTGCGGGCGCTGGCCGCCGTGCCTGGTGACGCCGGGCTCGTCATCGTGGGCTGCGCCGACCCCCGCTTCCCTGACCCGCTGCCCGGTCTGATCGCCGGGCTGGGGCTGGAGTCCAGGGTGAGGCTGGTGCCGGAGGTGGCCGAAGAGTGGCTGCCGGCCGTGTACCGGGCGGCGTCGGTCTTCGCCTTTCCCTCCCTCGCCGAGGGATACGGCATCCCGGTGCTCGAGGCCATGGCGGCGGGGGTACCCGTCGTGATGAGCGATATCCGGGTACTGGCCGAGGTGGCCGGCCCGGCCGCCCTGATGGTGCCGCCGCCTGACGTGGCCGGCTGGGCGTCGGCCCTCACAGCGGTGCTCTCCAGCGCGGCGCTGTCCGGGCGGCTGACGGAGGCTGGCCGCGCCATCGCGGCCGCCGCCAGCTGGGAACACGGAGCCTCAGCCCTGGGCAGCCTGCTCTGCGCCGTGGCTACCGGGCGCCTCACCCGGTCCTGCACGACCGCTCCAGCTCCGGCATCAACCCCGCCGCAGCCCGCGGCGGGCTACTCGCCTCTCACGTGAGGGAACAGTGCATACACCCGTGATGATCGAAGCCCATGGGCTGGCCAAGTCGTTCGGCTCCGCCCGGGCTCTGGCCGGCCTGGACCTCACTGTCCCCGCCGGAACCACGATGTGCTTGCTCGGGCCCAACGGAGCCGGTAAGACGACGGCGGTGCGAGTGCTCACCACGCTGCTGCGCTCCGACGCCGGCTGGGCCAGAGTCGCGGGTTATGACGTTGCCGCGGATGGCGCCGCTGTGCGCCGGTGCATCGGCTTGTCCGGGCAGTACGCGTCCGTGGACGAGTGCCTGACCGGCCGCGCCAACCTCGTCATGTTCGCCCGGCTGAGCCGGATCGCCAAGCGGGAAGCCAGGAGCCGGGTAGCTGGCCTGCTCGCCGCGCTGAATCTGGAACGGGCAGCCGACCGGTCCGTCCGTTCCTACTCCGGGGGCATGCGGCGGCGCCTTGACCTGGCGGCGAGCCTGGTCGGCCAGCCCAGCGTCCTGTTCCTGGATGAGCCGACGACCGGACTCGACCCGCGGAGCAGGCTGACCTTGTGGGGCATCATCGGTGACCTCGTGGCCGCGGGCACGACGCTGCTGCTGACCACGCAGTACCTGGACGAGGCCGACCGCCTGGCGGACCGGATCTGCGTCATCGACGGTGGGCGCGTCACGGCAGAGGGAAGGCCGGCCGAGCTCAAGGCCCGGGCCGGAACCTCTCAACTGCGGCTGACCGTCCCCGCAACCGTCTCGCTGACCCACGCGGCCGAAGAGATCTCCGGTTATGCGGCGGGCCCGGTCCGGCGGCTGGCCGGGTACCGCGGGCTGGAGATCCCGGTCGTGCCGCGCCCCGGGCTGGTCACCGAGATCGTCCGGGTGCTCGACGCGGCGGGGATCGGCGTGGACGACATCGCGGTCCGGCAGCCGTCCCTCGATGACGTGTTCGCTTCGCTCACTCGGCCAGAGGCGGCAGCATGAGCACCTTGGCTGACAGTCCGGCTGACCTGTATCGCCCCGGCCTTCAGGAGCCCGGCCTGTGGGTAGCTCCCGATGCGGTCAGCACCGGCTGGCTGGATCGCTTGCGCTGGGCGCTCAGCGACGTGTGGGTGCTGACCTGGCGCACGCTGGCGCGGATCGCCACCACTCCGGAGCAGTTGCTGAACGTCACCGTCCTGCCGCTGGTCTTCGTTCTCCTGTTCAGCTACGTGTTTGACGGCGCCATCGTCCTCCCGGGGCACGGCAACTACCGTGATTACCTGATCGCCGGCATCTTCGCGGTGAACATGGGGGGCACCGCTCAGGGGGCCGCCATCGGGCTGGCCGTCGATCTGTCCACCGGCCTGATCGACCGCTTCCAGTCGCTGCCGACGTCCCGCGCGGCCCTAATCATCGGCCGTACCCTGGCCGATCTCATCACGACCCTGGTCGGCGCCACGGTTACCGTGCTGACCGGGCTGGCGGTGGGCTGGCGAATTCACGTCGGCTTGGCCGGTGTGCTCCTCGCCCTGGTGCTCGCGCTGCTCTTCGGTTACTCCGCCGCGTGGGCCGGGGCATGCATCGGCATACTCGCCCGGGGACCCGAATCGGCTCAGGCCGTGGGACTGACCGTGATCGTGCCGCTGTCGCTCACCTCCAACGCTTTCATTTCCACCACCAGCCTGCCCCCGGTGCTGCGTGCCGTCGCGAACTGGAATCCGGTCAGCGTGCTCGCGGCCGCCTGCCGCCGGCTGCTCGGGGATCCCGATCCCGCCGCAGCGATCCATTCCTGGCCGATGCAGCACCCGGAACTGGCGTCGGCGCTGTGGTCACTCGTCTTGCTCGCCGTGCTGGCGCCGCTGACGGTGTGGCTTTACGTCCATCGGACGGGGCGATGACCATGATGCCAGCAGATGGCCCGCGGGAGCGGAATCCGTGCGGAGGGACAATGCGCATCATGGTGGTCACCGACCAGTACGAACCCATGGTCGGCGGTGTTCCGACGATCACCAGGGAACTCGCGGGGGGCCTGGCCAGGCTCGGGCACGACGTCGCGCTGGTCGTGCCGAGCCCCGGCTGGCGTGGCCGACTCGCCACCACTGAGCAGGTCAGCGTCACCTACCGCGGCTCATTGCGCTGGCCATGGTATGAAGGCATGCGGCTCGGCTGCCTGCCACCCTCCGCGGCGCGCAAGCTGATCGCCTTGTTCGCGCCCGACGTGGCCCACATCCATTCCCCGGTGACACTCGGGATCATGGCCCGGATCGGGGCGGGCCGGCGGGGCGTTCCGGTCGTCTACACGAACCACTACCTTCCAGCCAACGTCCGCCCGTCCACGGCTCCGCGATCACGGGTTGTTGACCGCCTTTTCTATCGTTACATCGTGGGGTTCTCGAACCAGTGCAGTTATGTCACCGCGCCGACGGCCACCGCACTGGGGCTGCTGCGTGAGCGAGGGCTACGGGTGCCTTCCGGGGTTATATCGAACGGAGCCGACCTCCACGAGTACTCGCCGGGGCCGGCTGACGGCCAAATCCGGCATCGCTACGGATTGCCAGCCGACCGACCGCTGATCCTCTCGGTCGGCAGGCTCAGCCCTGAGAAGCGCATTGACGTCCTGCTGAGCGCGGCGGCCGGGCTGGCCCCCGACACGCAGATCGCCATAGTCGGCACCGGGCCGGACGAGGCCAGGCTGCGGCGGCAGGCGCAGGCGCTTGGACTCACCGGGAAGGTGCGGTTCCTTGGCTTCGTCCCTGGATCGGACCTCCCAGCCATTTACCGGCTGGCCGACGTCTTCGCCATCGTGTCCGAAGCGGACCTGCAGAGCCTGACCACCATGGAAGCGATGGCAACCGGCCTGCCGGTGGTGGCCGTTGACGCCTGCGCACTCGGCGAGCTGGTCCACCACGGAGACAACGGGTTTCTGGCCCGTCCTGGACGGGCCGCCGAGGTGGCAGCCTACCTCGACCTTCTGTGCCGCGACCCGGGCTTGCGGGCCAGGATGTCCGCGGCCAGCCTGCAGATCATCAGCAACCATGAACGACATCGCTTGCTGGCCGAGTGGGAGTCCCTTTATCGGACGCTGGCTTCGGCCGGGCCAGGTAAGCGATGACCAGCCGCAACGAGCCGCCGGTACGGTTGCTCTTTCTCATCGGCGACACCGGCGGCGGGCATCGGAGCGCCGCGAAGGCCGTGGCCCAAGCACTCGACCACGCCTTTCCGGGCCGCTTCGAGCCATTCATCTGTGACCCGCTGCGTGGCCCGGGCGCGCCGCGCCGGCTGCGCTGGCTCACCGGCCTGTACGGCCCGACCGTCCGGATATCACCCTGGCTGTGGGGCGTGCTCTGGCGCCTGTGCAGCTCACCCCGGTTCCTCGGCTGGCTCCGGCGGACACTCATGTCGCCCATCTACCGCAGTGTGGCGAAGGCCGTCGCGGCCTGGCGGCCTGCCGTGATCGTTTCTTTCCATCCGCTGATGGCTGAGCCCGCCGTGCGCGTGCGCGACCTTAGTGCCGCCATGCCTCCTGTTATCACGGTCATCACCGACCTGGTCACCGCTCACCTGTCGTGGCGGGACGCCGCGGTTGATCGCGTCATCGTGCCATCCGCGGCCATTGCGGGCCGCTGCGCACAGGACGGCATGCCGGAAGGGCATTACGTGCAGACCGGGCTACCGGTCACCACCGAGTTCTCCCGGACACCAGCGAGCGCACCCGAGCGCCAGGCCCTGCGGCGATCCCTCGGCCTGAGCGGGCGGTTCCTGGTCGTCGTGACCGGGGGCGGGGAGGGCTCGGGCGGCCTCTACCGCCGCACCGTTACCATCCTCAGGAAGGTCGAGGATATGGACGTCGCCGTCATCTGCGGCCGTAATCAAAGAGTGCGCCGACGGCTCACCCGTTTGGCGGAGGGGGCCGGAGGCCGACTGACCGTACACGGTTTCGTCGACAACATGGCAGCTTGGCTTCGCTGTGCCGACATAGTCGTGGGCAAAGCGGGACCGGGCACCATAGCTGAGGCGACCTGCTGCGCCGCCCCGCTCGTGCTCACCTCTCACCTGCCTGGCCAAGAGGAAGGCAACGCCGAGTTCGTCGTCCAGGCAGGCGCAGGCAGTAATGCGCCCAGGCCACGCGACCTTGCTGCGGAGATCGGACGCCTGCGAAACGACCCGGCCGCCCTGGCCGCCATGCGCGCGGCTTCGGCACGGGCGGGCCGGCCCCGCGCCGCCGCTGACATCGCGGGCCTGATCGCTGAGGCCGCTAACGACGCCATCAGCTGGACCGAGCCTCCCGGCCCGGCATACGGTCATCGGCAACTGGCCACGCTGACCGACCCGGACCCGGTGCCGGTCAGCCTGGGCGGATGACTTGCTGAGGACATGCCATGAACCGCGCTCTTAGAACGAACAGAGTGAGCAGATGACAGCCGAGGACGCGCTTTCCCTTAACACCGCCCCGCCGCTTGTGGTACGAGCACAGGGTTCCGGCAGGACGTTGCAGGCGGGACCCGCCTACTGGATTGGCCGGAACCCGGCGGCGGACATTGCGGTCGACGAGCCATTGGTCTCCTGGCGGCACGCCGTTTTGAAGGTTGCGGACGGCCACTGGCTGCTCGAGGATGCCGGCAGCACCAACGGGACGTTCGCCGACGGCCAGCGAATACAGCGTATCGACATCACGGATTCCTGTCAGGTCCGCCTCGGCCACCCAGAGGCGGGCCCGGTCGTCTCCTGTTCGATCACAGCCGCCGCAGATCCGGGCATCCCTGCGATACCTCCTCGTACGGCGGCCTGGCCCCGCCAGCGGACGGGAGCACGCGAACGATACCCAAGCGCTATCTTGCCGTTGCCTGCCAAGGTCCTGCATATAGGCCGCGCCGACGACAATGACATGGTGGTGGCGGACCTGCGAGTGTCGCGGCACCACGCCCAACTTCGCTGGTCTGGAGGCAAGTACGACATAACCGACCTCGGCAGCCAGAACGGCACGTTCGTGAACGGGCAGCGGATCACCCAGGCCATGGTGACCGAGGCCGATGTCATCGGCATCGGCGTGGCCACCTTCCGGCTCGTCGGTGACCAGATGCAAGAGTTCCTCGACGCCGGCGACATCTCGCTCGACGCCCGCGGGCTCACCGTGAAGCTGCCAAGCGGCAAAGTGCTGCTGGACGACGTCACCTTCCGGCTTGGCGAGCGATGCCTGCTGGGTGTGATCGGGCCAAGCGGCGCCGGCAAGTCGACTCTGCTCGGCGCGCTTACCGGCATGCGGCCGGCTACCACTGGCTCGGTGCTCTATGACGGGCGCGATCTTTATGCCAACTACGCCGAACTGCGGCACCGGATTGGCCTGGTGCCTCAGGAGAATATCCTGCACACCCAGCTGTCCGCGAACCGTGCACTGGGATATGCGGCCGAACTCCGGTTCCCGCGCGACACCAGCCCGGCTGAGCGGGAACGAAGGATCGGTGAAGTGCTCGGTGAGCTGTCGCTGACGGCGCACGCCGATACGCGCACTTCGTCGCTTTCTGGCGGCCAGCAAAAGCGCGTCAATGTCGCTCTTGAGCTGCTGACGAAGCCGTCGCTGCTGTTTCTGGATGAGCCCACGTCAGGGCTGGACCCCGGCCTGGACATGTCCGTGATGGAGATGATGGCCGGCCTCGCCCGCGAGGGGCGGACGGTCATCGTGGTAACACACAGCATCGCGAACCTCAATATCTGCGATCGGTTGCTCGTACTTGTGCCGGGCGGGAAAGTCGCTTATTTCGGGTCTCCAGCCGATGGCCTGCGTCATTTCCGCCAGCCGGGATGGGCGCAGGTATTCCGGGCGTTTGAGGCCGATCCGGATCGGGACTGGGCCGGGGAGTACCGGCGCTCGGAGTTCTTCACCCGGTACATGGCGGAGCCAGCCCAGGCCGGCCACGCGTCCGCGGCAGCCGTCCGCGAGGCGCCGCCCCCACCGAAATCCCAGAACCGGCTGGCCCAGCTGTCCACTCTCGCCCGGCGGTACGTGGCGGTGATCGCCTCGGACCGCAACTACGTAGGCGTGGTCGCGCTGCTACCGATCATTCTTGGTGGCCTGATCAGGGCGATTCCGGATCCCGGCGGGCTGACCGGGACGAGCAACGGCAACGCGATCCAAGTCCTGCTGATCTTGGTTATGGGCGCGTGCCTCATCGGGGTGGCCAACGCGGTCAGGGAACTGGTCAAGGAACGGCCGATCTATACCCGGGAACGAGCGGCCGGGCTGTCGCCCGGCGCCTACCTCTGGTCCAAGCTCGCGATCCTCGGCCTGATCAGCGCGGTGCAGGCCGTTATCCTCGTGCTGATTGGCCTGGCCGGGCGGCCACTGCCCAAGCACGGAGCCTTCCTGACGGCCGCTCCGCTGGTCGAGCTCATGCTGGGGATAGCCATGCTCGCGATCGCGTCGATGACAGCCGGGCTGCTGATCTCGGCGGTGGTCAATTCATCGGACAAGACCATGCCGCTGCTGGTGGTAGCGGTCCTGGGCGAAGTTGTCCTCAGTGGCGGAGTCTTCCGCCTCAATGGCAAGGCTGGCCTCGAACAACTCGCCTGGTTCTCGCCCTCTCGGTGGGGCTTCGGCGCGGTCGCGTCCACCACGAACTTGAATCAGGTCACGCCACCGCCTCCGGGCAACACACCCGATCCGCTGTGGCAGCACAGTCCGCATATCTGGCTCCTCGACATGGGGATGCAACTGGCACTCACCGCGGTTCTTGCCGGGCTTACCTGGTGGCGGCTGCACCAGGCCAGCCCCGGCCGCCGCCACTAATCAGGCCCGCAGGCGCCCCCGCAAGACCCTCGCCGCCTCAACACAGCGCCGCCAGACCCCTGCGTGGAGCTTAGGGGACTCGAACCCCTGACCCCCTGCTTGCAAAGCAGGTGCTCTTCCAGCTGAGCTAAAGCCCCGTGTGCTTCCCAAAGGTTACCCGTTACCGCAGTACGTCGGGCAATTCGGTGATCGACGGGATGAGGTGGGTCGCTCCGGCCGAACGCAGTCGCTGCCCCGAACGTGATCTGGTCAGGCCAACGAGGGTGCGGGCCCCGGCGCGGCGTCCGGCCGTGATGACGTTCTCGCTGTCCCCGACCACGGCAACCTCCGCGACGTCGCCGATGCCGAGCCGGATGACGGCCGTGAGCACGGGATCGGGCCACGGGCAACCGCGAGGTGCGTCATCCAGGCAAAGGGTGAGGTCGATGTGGCGGCTGATGCCCAGGCTGTCGAGCACCAGCCGCGACACCGACCGGGAGAACCCGGAGACGAAGCACACCTTGACGTGCGAGCCGGACAACTTGGAGATGACATCCAGCGCCCCGGGCACGATCGTGATGCCGAACCGGTCCACCACGGCCCGGTAAGAGCGCTCGAAGGACAGGTAGGCCGCCTGCGCCTGGGCGTCGTTCTCGGCGAACAGCATGCGCATGACGTCCCGGGGCGGCAGGCCGCCGGATCGATCAACCACGACCATCGACCGCGCGTAGGCGGCGGTACCGGGCACCACTCCCTGCGTCGCGATTGCCTCGGCGAAGGCCCTTTCGAGGATGCTCCCGTCGGAGACGATCGTTCCTGCGAGGTCACAGCACACCAGCGATACGAGGGATGAATCGCTCACCTGGATGCCTCCTCCACCGGGCCGCACCCGGCGAGGCTAGTTCAGCTCAGCGGTGGTGGCCTCGGTCCACAGATCGATCTCGGCCCGGTCGGCCAGCACCTTCCGCCAGACGGCGGCCACCCCGAGACCCAGCAGGGCTAGGACAAGAAGTTTCTTCACGGTATGAAACCCTTCCACTCTGAGGACTCAGAAGCGTTAACGCTGCGGAGTCGGCGCGCGGCTCCACGGGCATGACGCAGCCTAGCAACTCCCGCCGTCAGTGCGAGGCTGCCGGATCAGCTTGACTCGCGGCTAACCGGAACGGACTCCACGCCAGGGCCGCGAGGGTCGCTTTTCCCGCCGAACGGACGTAGGAAGACTTCTACAAAACGCGGGAGAGCTGCCTGATCTTCAGGTGTCCCACGGTTGGCCTTTTTTGGAGGGGTGTCCATGCCGGCATCGTCTGCTTCCAGCGGCCCGGAAATGGTGCGGGGTCTACAGGAGAGAGCGGCGAGGGCCCTTCCGGCGGAGCGGGTTGAGCATATTGGCGGGTGGTGGCTCCGCTACGCCCCTAGCTCCTCCTGGTGGGCGGGAACGGTCCTGCCCCACGCTGACGCCGGGCCCGGCGAGTTGGTGCGCAGGGTCGCTGACGCGGAGAGGTTCTATGCCAGGCACGGCGTTACCGCGAGGTTCCAGATCAGCCCACAGGTGTGTCCAGGACGCCTCGGCACGCTTTTGGCGGAGCGGGGCTACCGCCGGGAGAGCCCGATGTCATTGCAGGTGGCCTCGACCGCGAGTGTCCGGGGACATGCACCGATGAGCCCGCCGCGCATCGAGGTGAACGACCTGCCGACCGACGCGTGGTTCGAGGTCTGGCACGCTGTGCATGGTCACGAAGGCGACACCCGTTCGGAGTGGGAAATGCTCGATCGTGTGGACCGGCCGTGTGCCTACGCCTGTGCGATCAGCGGGAGCGATGTCGTGGCGGTGGGCCGCGCGGTGGCCGACACCGGCTGGGCGGGAGTGTTCGGGATGGCCACGCTACCGGGGGCACGCGGGAGAGGCGCGGCCCGCAATGTCCTGGCCGCGCTGGCCGACTGGGCCGACGGACATGCGGCCGGCCGCATGTATCTCCAGGTGGAGCGCGATAACACGCCGGCTCTCCGGCTGTATGAGCGGACGGGTTTCAGCGAAGTATGCGGCTACCACTACCGCGCCACAGCCTCAACCAAGGCTGTGACTTCCGTGAAAGACCCCGCATCACAGTCCTGGGAACACGAACGTAACGCACTCGTGTTATGACTCAACCGCTTGTCCGGTCGGACGAGCTGGCTGATTTGAAACGCCGCCACTTTGGCTACCTGGCAACGCAGCGATCGCTGTTACTATCACGGCGACCACAGTAATGACCGTAACGACCACTGCTTCCATGTAGAACATGTTGTCCGCGAACGTATAGGCCCATCTCGACGCATGTCCGGAGCCGTTGGCGACGGCCCGGAGCCAGTAAAAGCTAGTAAAGAGGCCGAGACCACTGATGATCACTGCTAGTGCGACCACGCCTGCAACCAGCCAGACGAGCGCATCACCCATCGGCACGGCTCTCCGCACTCTATGTGCTTTTTTCTCACGCAGCTCCAGCCACGTGGTTAGCCGCTGAAGCCCTCCACCCGCAGCAAAGAATGCCAGAATGGCGGCCCCAAATGCGCTAAAGACGCCGAACGCACTGCAAAGGGTCGTCATCAGGTCAATCTTTGTTCCCACGTCGCCAGGCCTCCCCACGAGCTGTCCCAGAAACAGATCACACGGACAGAGCCCGCGTGGGTGCATTGGGATCTTCGACTGGCTTTATTCACCTATGAGGGTAGATGGGAGCGGCGTTTCCCTCAAAGCATGGACACCCTGATTTAGCTGATCTTGCTTTGCCTGATCTTCTCGCGTCTATGCAAGCGTCGGAACGCAGGGCCTGTCCGGCGAGGCCCCGGCGGCCCAGGGTCCCGGCGTTCTCCCGAATTCTGCCCTGATGTCCGGTTCCATTGGTCGCCCTGAGCAGCGGCCATCGCTGGTCAGCACCGTACACGGGCCACCATCGACCGCAAATCAACCGGACAAACAGGTACGATCGTCGACTTTGCCGGGACCCTGC
>Ga0181538_10000279_pt1 | contig 60287 bp, 45 predicted proteins | sample PEATcosm2014_Bin_40_FD_119773 | JGI IMG/M metagenome (GOLD analysis project Ga0181538, IMG submission 119773) | Peatland microbial communities from MTU Mesocosm Facility, Houghton, MI, USA - PEATcosm2014_Bin23_30_metaG | ecosystem: Environmental > Terrestrial > Soil > Wetlands > Peat | place...
GAATCAGTAGGTCGGGAGTTCGAATCTCTCCGGGCGCACCATACAATCAAAAACTTACAGAAATGAAAAGGATTGATGATCCAGGCTGTCGCCATCCTGTCATTGTGGCTTCAGGCTTGTCCTATAGGTTTTGCCAGGCTGTGCTGAGTTTGTGGACCTGTGGGCCCCGGGTTCTGCGGCGCAGCGCATCTTTGCGCAATGCGCGTTCTCATTTTGAGCCTTTGCGAACCTTGCGAGCGGGGCGCGTCGAAGCATCCACGAAACCCGGTTCCTGGCCATTCCACGGAGACGTACTTCACATTCCGAAAACTGTCTTGATGTAACTCAGAACCCCGACGTGAACCGCGACTCTGACGACTTCGATCAGTTATAACAACTTTTGGCTAACTATATCCATGACGACATATTCTAAGTTACCTGCGCTGTTGTTCTCATCCAGCGATAGATTGGAGTTTCGCGTTAAGACTTGCGGGAGAATATATCTCGCGTAGCAGTAATCGGGCCTGCGAAGATATGGGAAGCGCCTCGCGGTATCCACCTACTCATCCCCCTTGCACCTCGTAATCGCTTATGTGTACGCTTCGAAGCGGTCGCTGAACGCGTGACCCGCGATAAGGCCCCGTTCCCGCTGATCGGGCCTCAATCACACCCTAAGAAGATGCGAGATCCGCCCACGAGATTCTACCTCGGGAACCCGCACGTCTACGGATAACTCGATGTGAAGTATGATAGCCTGTTCACAGATTTCCTGAACTTACGAGGGGTGCCGCGCGATGTCTTCGCAGGGTTCTGCGTTTTCCTCGCAATCCTTAACTCAACCGATACGTGTAGGTGTTGTGGGCCTGGGCCGCATGGGGATGATCCATGCGTTGCATATTCACGAGTTAGCGCAAGAGTCCGATCTGTGCCGGCTCACATGCGTATCAACCACCGACCGGAAAGCCGCGGACTCATTTCTTTCGCTGACCGGCGCTTCGACGCCCGTGTTCGATGACATCGAAGGGCTGGCGAAATCCGGCTTGTGCGACGTCACGGTGATTGCAACAAATACGCCCCTGCATCGCGAGCATTCGCTGAGGATGATTCAGGCCGGGCAGCGGGTGTTTCTCGAAAAGCCTCTCACCGGGACGTTGCAGGGCGATCGCGAATATGCGGAGCTTCTTGAGCGCGAGCATCCCCAGGCGCTGATGTTGGGATTCCAACGGCGCTTCGACGCGCCCATCTGCTTTGCGAAGCAACTCATCGACCAAGGCGCGATAGGCCGGATCTTCAAGATCTATTCATCGCTCGAAGATTCAGGTCCTGCGCCTGACGGATTTGCAAGCCCGGGCATTCTGCCTGACATGGCCGTCCATAATGTGGACGAGGTTGTGTGGTTCTCCGGCCGCAAGCCGAAGCTCGCTTTGGCGATCGGCTCGCGCATTTACAGCCACAAGCTGACCACATGCAAGGAGGATTTCGACGATGCCCTGATGCTTCTTGATTTTGGCGATGAACTTATCGCTCAAATCCAGGTTACGCGCAATCACGTATCGGGTTATCGCGGCGAAACCGTGATTTATGGCGAGAAGGGTTTGATCCGCATAGGATGTTTCAAGCAGAAGCTCCTTGAAGTTATGGTCGAGGCGTATGGAAACCGGGAAGCAAAGGAGCCGCTCGCGTTCAGGAATTTTGAGATGCGGCGGTATAACCAGCCTCTTCCAGAGTTCATCGATCGCTTCGGCGCTGCCTATAAAGAGGAGCTCAGAACCTTCCTGAACTGCTGTCGCGAGAACATGCCATTTCCAATCACTCATCTTGACGGATTGCGCGCGCAGGAGATCGTCGCAGGCGCCATGAGCGCGTCCATCCGCAATGAAGACATGGCTAAGATTGACTATCTTGAAGTCTCCCGGAAAATGTAGTGCTGAGAGGAGCATGGCGAGTCGGCGCCGAGGGCCGGTGCTAAGGAGCCCATGTTGTGCAATATCACTGTCTCTGAAACTGTCCGCGGGCAGCATGGAATCGTATCCGTAAGTCTTTGATTTCATAGTGCGCCCGGAGAGGTTCGAACTCCCGAAGGCGGCTATCCGCTCCTGACCCCTTGGAGCTGGACCTCCTCTATTCTGTCAGCCGCATCAAACACACTAAGGGAGAAACTAGGTGTTCCGTGAGCATGTGGCCGGATACTTTTTTTATTGATAACTGTGGTAGTTGCGATTAAACGTCGACCGGCTCAGGAGACGCTGGAATCTTTGCGCCTGACCCTGCTGAAGGTGGAACAGAGCGCGGAGCCGGAGCAAGACGCAGAGGCGTTGGCTGAACTCAAACGCATACTTCTGCAACGCATCGCTGAACTGGAGGCAATCCAGGTCCTCGAATCTGCGGCCGCTCAAACTGCGGACAAACCCAATCCTGCCGATTTGGTCCCCCTGGCATCCGTGACGGTGGACGATACCAAAGACATCGTCGTGGATGCCGACCTCTCAACTCCGCCTGCTGAACCCGAATAGACGTCAAACATCGGACGGGAGTTAAAACCGCCAGCTTTTTGCGCTTTTTTGGTGCGGCTAAAGCTTTACACGCCGCTGTAGGCCGAGAAGCCTCCGTCGATAGGCACCACCACGCCGGTAACAAATTCCGCAGCCGGCGAAAGCAGCCACAGCACCGATCCGAACAGGTCCTGCGGCTCGCCAAAGCGCGCCATGGGAGTATGCGCGATGATCGATTTGCCGCGCGCCGTCAGCTCGCCGGTTTCCTTGTCGAGCAGCAGAAAGCGGTTCTGATTGGTCAGGAAGAATCCCGGCGCGATCGCGTTCACGCGGATCTTGGGCGAGTACTCCTGCGCCATGTGCACGGCCAGCCACTGCGTAAAGTTGCTCACCGCTGCCTTGGCCGCCGAGTAAGCCGGAATGCGCGTCAGTGGCCGGAAAGCGTTCATCGAGGAGATATTCAGAATGGCGCCGTAGCCCTGCGCCGCCATGATTTTTCCAAAGGCCTGGCTGGGCAAAATCGTGCCGAGAATGTTCAGCTCGAACACCCAGCGCAATGCATCGGCGGGCAGATCGAAAAACTTCAGATCGGGACTCGTCGTGCATTGCGCCTTGTTGCCGCCCGCGCCGTTCACCAGGCAATCCAGCTTGCCAAAGCGCGCGGCCACTTCCTCGGCCGTCTTCAGAATGCTGTCGCGGTTGAGCACGTCGCACTGGAAGACCGCGACCTGCTTGCCGTGCTCGCCCATGCGATCCACGGCGGCCTTGCCCGCGTCGGGATTCACGTCGAGAATTGCCACCTGCGCCCCGCAGCCCGCCAACGCGCCGGCAATCTCGCTGCCCAGAATGCCCGCGCCGCCCGTGATGGCAACCGATTTCCCGGTGAAGTCGTACATCTTCGTCAATCCCGCAAGATCCAACCCTTCCCGCGCAACGCCTGCCTCGTTTCGAGATTCATGTCCAGCCTCGACCACTGCCGCTCCTGCCATGACGCACCCTTTCTTCGGCTCTCCGCCAAAAACCCGCGATCGTTCGCCGCGCCTTTTGAGGCGCGGTATGAGAGAACCGAACCGCGACCTGAGTATAGGAAGGCACGAGTGGTCCTACCAGTGATGCCCATCACGAGCGGAGTTAGCGGAGTTTGCGGAGTTAGCGGAGCTAGAAAGGCGACGATCAGCTTACAGGCCGGAACGATCAACCCTTTGTGAATCAGCGGCTTGAGTGAGCGCTCACAGTTTCACAGTTTCTGTGGGGCTCGAAATCTCTGCCTGTAAGTGATTGATATTAATTGCGTTATCTCGGTCCACAGTTTCACAGTTTCTGTGAGCCTGCGCCGATTCGTCTGTAGGTTATTGATTCTTAGCTGGTTCCATGCTCCACCGTTTCACAGCCCGTTTTTTCGTGTTTTGGAGGGGGGTGGGGGTAGGCCGGGGTAGGGGGGAGGGGGGTGCAGGGACTAAGGGATTCAGGACTAAGGGACTGGAAAACCGTGAACCGTGGACCGGGGATATACCTGACGCTGCGACGGGGTAATGGTTCGGGCCGGGACGGAGATTGGATGCAATCAGCATGGAACCATTGTGCGCCGGGAGGGCGTAATGATCTGCAAATCGCAGGAGGTTTATTTTCGGCCTTATTCGCCGGTCGCCGGGCCGTGGGCGCGATGTTCTGTCGCCCGCTGAAGCGGGCTCTGGGCAATGAGGAATCCGCAAACCCCAGTCTGACGACTGGGGCTACCATCTGACGCCCGCTCAAGCGGGCTATGGGCTATCGGCTACAGGCATTGCGAACGTGACCTGAATCACGGCTTTCGTGCGCCGCTCGATGTATCAGTTCAACAGGAAGACTGCGAAGGGGGCCAATCCGATGCTTCTCGAGTTGACGGTGCAGACCAAGGGCAAAGCGCGGCATGCGGGCGACACGGCCGCGGACCTGGAGAAGATCATCAGCGCCAGCGGACTCTATCACCAGGCGAAGAATAAGGGCACGGTTCTCGAAGGCAGCTGGGACGAGCTGATGGCCGTGGCCAAGAAGTGCCACGATGAAGTCCTGAAGACGCATCAGAAGATCGTTACCGTGATGCGCGCGGTGGACGGCCCCGAAGTGGCTCCCTGTTCGCACGCGCCGGGCGACTGCGCCGCCATGAAGGAACTGCTGGAAGACGACGGCGACTGGATGATCATGTGAGGTAGCGGGGTTAGCGGAGCTAGCGGAGTTAGCGGAGCTAGCGTGGTTCGCGGAGTTCGCGGAGTTAGATCGGCTCAGGGCTTAGTCGGTTTCCCGCCCATTCGGTTTCCCACCCATTCGCATAAAACGCGAATGGATGGGGCACGGTTGCTTTGCGAGACCGTTCAGTGAGCACCGAAAAGAAAAGCGGAGCGACTTGCGCTCCGCTTTTTCAATTCGCAGTGCCTGCTCACGTAGGCCTGATTCACGCCTCAATACAGGTGGAAATCGACCTCGACGGTAATCATCGTCGGAACCGGCGTCTTGCCGTCTTTCAGGGCCGGCTTGAATTTGTACTTGCGCACGGCTTCCATGGCCTTCTCGTCCAGTCCCATGCCCAGGGTGCGGATCACGTGTACGTTCTGCGGATTGCCCTGCGCATCGACGATCAGCGCGATGATGCAAACGCCCTGGTACTTGGCGCGGCGGGCTTCGTCAGAGAACTCGGCTTCAGGCTGGTAAATCGGCACGGGGGCTGAGATTCTGCCGCCTACCTGGTAAACCCCGCCGCCGGTATTGCCGCCGTAACCGGGCCCATATCCATTGCCGTATCCGGAGCCGAGGCCGCCGCCACTGCCCGATCCCATGCCGGCGCCGTTGCCGGTTCCAGCCGAGGCCATGGTCACGTTGGGTGAGTTGTGCAAGCCGATCATCGGCATGTTGTTATCGGGCAGCTGGATGTCTTTCTGCACGTTGATGGCCGCCGGTTCCGCCAGCTTGGGATGCTCGATGGTCACAGGCGTGGGCGGCGTGATGGGATCCGGCACCTTTTCCGGCAGTTTGCCCTTGTTGGCCACGATGGGGCTGCGGTCGCCGCCACCGCCGCCGCCGCCGGCCTTGGTGTCCGACTTGGGCGCGTTGTAGTCGGAAATGTCGATGTTGACATTGAGCGCCTGCTGCTTCACCGTCTCAATGACCTTCTTGCCCACAAAAAACAGGATGATTAACAGGATGGTGAGATTGACGGTGGTCGAGATTCCGATGGCCCATGGATTGGGCTTGACGGCCATCCGGTCGGGGACTGGAATGGGCGTCGAGGTCAACTGCAATGGCGGCAGCTTGACCGGGAAAAACACTTCGCGGACGCTCTCCCAGAGGTCGGCCCAGAGGGGCTTCTCCTCGAAAGCTTTGCCAAGAAAGGCATCCAGCTCATGGCCGGTCATTGGCTCCGCGCCTCCCTGGTCGTTCTTTTCTTCCGGTGTCATGTGCGTTGGTTATTGCCCTTGTCGCTACCACTGGGGCTGCCATTGCCCGTTCGGACGCGAGCGCGACCGTAACGGGACCATCCATCCATTATGCTTTACCGCGCCCTTATTTGTCTTGGCAAAACGGCAAGCACTTACGACTTCCAGCAGCCTCCAAAGTTTCAAAACCGGTTACTTTGATGCATCCATAAACCATAGACGCTGCAGACGCCCGGTTTGTTACCGGAAAAATCGTCATGCTGCCGTTTACACTGGATTATGAACAGGTTTGCATCCAAGAACGGAGTCCCGATGTCCCCTGCGCCGGAGTTGAAGGCGACGCTTACGCTGCCCCAGACCGACTTCCCGATGAAAGCCAATCTACCACAGAATGAGCCGCTTCGGCTGGCGCGCTGGGCCTCGCTCCGCCTCTATGAAGAGCTGCGCAAAGCCCGCGAGGGCCGGCCTGTTTACCTGCTCCACGATGGGCCGCCGTATGCCAACGGGCCCATTCACCTGGGTCACGCTCTCAACAAGGGCCTGAAGGATTTCGTGGTCAAATCCAAGACCATGGCGGGGTACGATGCCCCATACGTCCCGGGCTACGACTGCCACGGGCTGCCCATCGAGATCAAAGTCGACGAGAAACTGGGTCATAAAAAGCTGACCATGCCGGTGCCGGCCGTTCTGGACGCTTGCCGGGCCTACGCACAGAAGTATGTCGATCTGCAAACGGAGCAGTTTGAGCGCATTGGCTGTTTCGGGCGATGGGAGACGCCCTACAAGACCATGGCGCGCTCTTACGAGGCCCGCACCCTGGAGGCGTTCTACGGCTTCCTGGAAAAGGGCTTTGTCTATCGCGGTCTGAAGCCGGTTTACTGGTGCATCCACGACCGCACAGCCCTGGCTGAGGCGGAAGTGGAGTACGCGAACCACACCAGCCCGTCGGTATACGTGCGCTACAAGCTGACTTCCGACGCGGCGACGATTGCACCCGCGCTCGCCGGCCGCGACGTTTATACGATCATCTGGACGACGACTCCGTGGACGCTTCCCGCGTCGATGGCTGTGGCGTTTCATCCGGACTTTGAATACGTGGCGATCGCAGAGGAAGGCGATGCGAAAGCGCCGGTGTATATCGTTGCCGCGGAGCTGGCCGGGCAGGTGGCGGCGGCCTGCAAGGTCGGGCCCAGCAAGGAGCTCGCCCGCTTCAAGGGCGCCGCGCTCGACCGCGTAACTTTCCAGCATCCGTTTCTCGACCGCACCATTCTGGGGGTTCTGGCTACCTACGTCACCGCCGACACCGGCACCGGGGCGGTGCATACCGCGCCCTCGCACGGCGCTGACGACTTTTATACCGGCCAGAAATACGGCATCGACCCTACCAGTCGCGTCGATGCCGGTGGACACATCCACGTCGACCCCGATGCATGGAACTCGCCAAACCCGCCGGCCTTCGATGGGATGAAGGTCTTTGCCGCCAACCCTGTGATTGTGGCCATGCTGGAAGAGCGCGGCGCGCTGCTGGGCGGCGCACAACTCGAGCACTCCTATCCGCATTGCTGGCGCTGCCATCATCCCGTCATCTTCCGCGCTACCGAGCAGTGGTTCATTTCTCTGGAGACACCCGTGAAGCGCGTCGACGGATCGGCAACAACGTACCGGCAGCTTGCCGTTGAAGAAATCGACAAAGTGGTGTGGGATCCGGCGTGGGGCAAGGAGCGCATCACGAATATGATCGCCACGCGTCCCGACTGGTGCATCAGCCGCCAGCGCATCTGGGGCGTGCCCATCGCGGTTTGCCTATGCGAAGGCTGCAGCCTGCCGATCATCGATGCCGAACTGAATCGCAAGATCGTCGATCTCTTTGAGCGCGAGGGCGCCGAGGCGTGGCATCTGCCGGCGAGCGACGGCCTGCAGGCGGTGGGGACCAAGTGCGCACACTGCGGCGGTAACACGTTTCGAAAAGAGACTGACATTCTCGATGTCTGGTTCGACTCGGGCGTGAGTTGGCTGGCGGTGTGCGAATCGGATCCGGATTTGAGCGCGGCCTATAAAGGGTTTCAGGCTGGGGGCGGCAAAAACGGCGCGCGCGAAGTTTTGTATCTGGAGGGCGGCGACCAGCACCGCGGCTGGTTCCACTCTTCGCTGCTCACCTCGGTGGCGCTACGCGGGCGCGCTCCTTATTCGCACGTGGCAACGGCCGGCTGGACGCTCGATGAGCAGGGCCGGGCCATGTCGAAGTCGCTCGGCAACGGCGTCGACCCCGTCGACATTGCCAACAGAATGGGCGGCGAGATCGTGCGGCTGTGGGTTGCGTCGGTGGATTTCCGCGAAGACATGGCGGCCAGCGAGAATCTGATGCAGCGCTGCGCAGAGCTCTACAAAAAACTGCGCAACACCTTCCGCTTTTTACTGGGAAACCTGAATAGCTTCGATCCGGCGCGCGACCGCGTTGCCGAGGCCGAGTTGTTGCCGCTGGACCGTTACATGCTGGCGCGCACGCGCGAGCTCACCGAGAAAATTCTCGGCTGGTACGAGGCCTTCGAGTTCCATCGCGTTTACCAGGCGGTGAACGAGTTCGCCATCGTCGATCTGAGCGCCTTTTATCTCGACGTGCTCAAGGACCGGATGTACACGTTCGCGCCCTCAAGCCTCGCGCGCCGCTCGGCGCAGACTGTGTTGTGGCAGATTACCGAGGCGCTGGTGCGGCTGGTCGCGCCCATCCTCACTTTCACCGCCGACGAGGTGTGGGAGCAGTTGCCGCCTGTCGCCGCCCGCGAAATCAGCGTGCACCTGGCGCGCTTCCCCAAGCCGGAAGAGATCTTCTCAGCCGATCCCGCGGACGAACTGCTTACGTGGAGGCAGCTCATTCTTAAGGCTAGAAATCGCGCGCTACTTAAGATCGAGGCCCTCCGTAGAGACAAATTGATCGGGAAGTCCCTCGAATGCAATCTGAATTGGCTTGTGCCAGATCATCAAAAGGGCGTTTACGAGCCTTATGTATCCGCCCTAGCCGAGGCCGCAATTGTGTCGAAAGCTGAAATCGTGTACTTGCCTCAGGCGGAAATCAAGGAGCGATTACTAGCTGCGCAAATAATTGACACGGAGAAAAGTGCGGCGGAGAGTCCTTTAGCTGCTCTCGCCGCGGATCTTGAGCGCCAATTAGCAAACGAAGATGAAGCGCAGCTCGCCATCTGGGATGTCGAAGCGGTAGTCGCCAATGGGGCCAAGTGCAACCGCTGCTGGCGCTACGCCGATGACACAGCCAACTACGGCCTTTGGGAGAGTATTTGTGGACGATGCCGCGATGCTTTGACAGAGATGGGCATCGCGCCGCCGAAGCCGGAGGCCACACAGTGACCTGGTTCTCCAACTGGCCCCGGCCGCGCCGTCTGCATTGGCTGCTGCTTATCTCGGTGCTCGTGGTCGTCGCCGACCGGCTGAGCAAGACTTGGGTTGCCAGGCACATTCGCCTCGGCGGCGCTATCCCCGTGCTCGATCACGTTCTGCGCATCACGCACTGGACCAACGAGGGCGCGGCCTTTTCCATGTTTGCCGACACGACCTCGCCCAACCTGGTGCGCTGGGGCCTGATCGCGTTCACCCTGCTGGCCGCGCTGTGCGTCTTCATTGCCCTGCTGCGGCTGGGCGACCGCGTCACGCTCACCACGGTCGCGCTCGCGCTCATTCTCGGCGGAGCCCTGGGCAATGCGCACGACCGCATCGTCTACGGTTCGGTCGTTGACTTCATCGAGGTGCACATCTTCAGCTATCACTGGCCCGACTTCAATTTGGCCGACTCCTCGATTGTCACCGGCGCCTGCCTGCTGTTTCTCGATTCGCTCTTGCCACGCAGAAAATCTATTTCCTGACCGCGGCGCGGTCCTTCGCGGTTATACTGGCTTGACCTTTCAGCTGCGAGATCGGGCGCAGTCTGCGCCGCGGCTGAATCAGCGTTTTCAAACATGTCCGCGAGGAAGCTATGAAAAAGTTTTTTGCAACTGCGCTCGTCATCGGGTTCGTGGTCTCCGCTTCGTTTGTTCGCGCGCATGCGGGCCCGCCCCCAGCCGCGGCCACCATGGCGTCGCCAGAATCCACGGCACCGGCCATTCCACCCGATCAGCAACCCACAAAAGCGCAGTTGACAAAGCTGTTTGAGGTGATGCGCATCCGTGAGCAATTCGCATCGGGCATGCAGATGGTTCCGGCGATGATCCAGCAACAGGTGCGGCAACAGGAAAAGGAGATCACGGCGAACCTGCCGGAGAGCGTAAGAATCACTCCGGAACAGCAAGCGGCGCTGGACAAGGTGACAGACCGTTATCTCGAGAAGGCCGTGAATCTTTATTCCGTGGACGAGATGCTCGACGACATGGCGGGGATCTACCAGAAGCATTTCACCCGCGAGGATGTGGACGTCTATATTGCGTTTTACTCCACGCCCGCGGGAAAGCATCTGTTGCAAATGACGCCGGTCATCATGCAGGAATACATGCCGGTGGTGATGCAGCGGGTGCAGGAGCGCAGCAAGGCGCTCACCGCGGAAATGTCGAAGGAGATTACTGACGTGCTGAAATCGAGCGCGCCCGACGCCACCGCGCCACCGGCGCCCGCGCCGAAGTAGCCCTCCGAATCGCGGTGTCGTCCTCCTCGTCCGCCGTGCCGGAATAGGAGTGGGAACGCGCGCACAGCGCGCCGATCAGGCTGCCCGGTATAATTGGTCGGACCTCGAAGCCTCCCAGGAGCTAGACCTAATGCCGCAGGCAGGAACTCAATCGCGCAGTTTTTTTGCTACTTTTCGCTCTCCCGATCGCGTCTCTCATCAGCGCTGGGTCATCTGCTTTCTGCTTTTTCTGGCTACGGTCATCGCGTATGTCGACCGCGGTGTGATCGCCTACCTCAAGAACACCCTTGAAACCGTGATCCCGGGCCTGAATGACCGAACCTATGGAATCGTGACCGCTGCTTTTACGGCTGCCTATGCCATCGGCATGGTGGTGGCCGGCGGATTCACCGACAAGCTGGGAACGCGCAAGGCCTTCGCCATCGCCATCGCCATCTGGAGCATAGCGGCCATGCTGCCCGGCGCGGCGTTTTCCGTCATCACTTTCGCAGTCGCCATGTTTCTCCTCGGCCTGGGCGAGGCCGCCAACTTCCCCGCCTGCATCAAGACCGTGGCTGAATGGTTTCCCCGGCGCGAGCGCGCACTGGCAACGGGAATCTTCAATTCCGGCGCCAATATCGGCAACATCGTGGTGCCCATTGCGGTGCCGACGCTGGTGATGCTGGTGACTTGGCGCGGCGCTTTCGTCCTGACAGGGGCCCTGGGAATCGTTTGGTTGATTTTTTGGCTCATCTACTATCGACGGCCGGAGCAACACCGCAGCGTTTCCAAGGCCGAACTGGAACTGATCCTGAGCGATCCTCCAGAAAAGCTGGAAAGCGTTCCCTGGAGCCACGTATTTCCGTGCAAAGAGACCTGGGCCTTCGCCATCGCCAAGTTCCTCACCGACCCGATCTGGTGGTTCTACTTATTCTGGATTCCCGGTTACCTGCAATCGACCTTCCACCTGAGCCTGTCGCAAAGCCGCGTGCCGGTGGTACTCGCGTACAGCATCTCAATCGTTGGCAGTATTGGCGGCGGGTATCTTTCTTCCGTGATGATCAAGCGCGGAATCGGCGTCAACGTGGCCCGCAAGACGACGTTGTTGATCTGCGCGCTGCTGATTGCGCCCATCTTTGCTACGCCGTTTGTTCATCATCTGTGGCTGGTGGTGGCCTTGCTTGGAATGGCTACAGCGGGACACCAGGGATGGTCGGCGAACCTCTTCACTTTGCCGTCAGATATGTTTCCCAAATCCGCGGTAGCCAGCGTCATCGGCATCGGTGGCATGATGGGCGCGGTAGGTGGTGTTCTGTTCCAGTTGGGAACCGGTCAGATCGTCTATATCACTCACAGCTATGTCACGTTGTTTATCATTGCGTGCCTCGCCTACCCGGTGGCGTTCCTGATCATTCACGGCATTTCCCCCAAGCTGGCGCCGGCGCGGCTTGAATAAGAAACAAGCAGCGCTAGCGGAGTTGCCGGAGCTGGATGAGTCTCAGGGGCGACATGGGAAGGCTGCATTCTGTGGTTGGGGCGCCGCTCGAGAGCGGTGGCGCTGCCGCCCCACTTATTTAATTATCTGATTGAGGAACCTGATGAAATTTCGCTGGAACTTTTTCTCACTTGGCGCTCCTTGTTGCGCCTCTATCGCAATCCTTTGCCTTCTTCTCAGTTTTCCCCACGCGGCACAGGCGCAGCGCCTGTCTGAAAATGTCATTCCCTCACATTATTTGCTTCAGTTCACTCCCGATCTCAAAGCCGCCACCTTCTCCGGCTCTGAAGCGATTGACGTCAACATCAAGGAGCCCACCAACGCAATTACGCTGAATGCGATCGAGCTCAAATTCCAGAGCGTGGAGATCGATAGCCGCGCCGGCGGCGCGCAATCGGGATCGGTAAGCTTCGATCCCGAAAAGCAGCAAGCCAATCTCACCTTTGCGAAGACCATCCCCGCCGGGGATGCGGCACTGAAGATCCATTTCACCGGAATCCTCAACAACGAACTGCGCGGCTTCTATCTTTCTAAAACGGCGAAGCGGAGCTACGCGGTCACGCAATTCGAATCTACTGACGCACGTCGCGCCTTTCCCTGCTTCGATGAGCCGGCCTTCAAGGCCACCTACGACATCGCGCTCACCATCGACGCCGGCGACACTGCCATTTCCAACAGCGCCATCGCGTCGGACACGCCGGGGCCCGGCCCAGGCAAGCACACGCTGGTCTTCGGAACCACGCCCAAAATGTCCACCTATCTCGTCGCCTTCGTGGTGGGCGATTTCCAGTGCACCCGCGGCGAGCAGGACGGCGTCAAGTTGCGAGTCTGCTCCACGCCCGACAAGGTCGCGCTCACGCCCTTCGCGCTCAATATCGCAAAATTCGCTCTGCATTATTACGACCACTACTTCGGCATTCACTACCCGCTCAAGAAACTCGACTTCATCGGCATTCCCGACTTCGAGGCCGGGGCGATGGAGAACTTCGGCGCTATCACCTTCCGCGAAACCGACCTGCTGCTCGATCCCAAGACCGCAACTTTTCGCGCGCAAAGGAATGCGACCCTGGCCATTGTTCACGAGATGGCGCACCAATGGTTCGGCGACCTGGTGACCATGCAGTGGTGGGATAACGTCTGGCTCAACGAAGGCTTCGCCACGTGGATGGAGAACAAGTGCACGGGCGCGATGCATCCCGAGTGGGAGATTCCGCAATATGTCGCTGGCGACAAGCAGTCGACACTCAATGTCGATGCGCAACCCACCACGCGCGCCATCCGCGCCCGCGCCGACACGCCGGAGGAGATCGATCAGATGTTCGACCGCATCGCCTATGACAAGGGCGGCGCCGTGTTGCTGATGGTCGAGAATTATCTTGGCGAGGAAACCTTCCGCAAGGGTGTGCACGCGTACCTGGCCGCGCATGAGTACGGCAACGCCACCGCGGAGGATTTCTGGAACGCGCAGACCGAAGTGAGCCACAAGCCGGTCGACAAAATCATGGAGTCGCTGGTGGCCGAGCCGGGCGCGCCCATTCTGGAGTTTGGCCCCCCCGCCGCCGGCCAGGTCTCGGTGGCGCAGTCGCGTTTCTTTCTCAGCCCCGGCATCACGCCCGATCCCCAGCAGAAATGGACGCTGCCGGTCTGCTTCAAAGCGGGCGCGAAAAAACAGGACTGCCAGGTCCTTACTCCCTCCTCGCCGTCGCTGGCGGCGCCGGCCGCGAAAGTCTTCTTCGCCAACGCGGGCGGCAGGGGTTACTACCGCAGTGCGTATGCGCCCGGCCAGTACGCGGCGCTTGTGGCGCAAGTGGAAACCGGCCTGACTCCCGAAGAGCGCATCAGCCTGACCGGCGACGAGTGGGCGCAGGTGCACGCCGATAAAGCTACGGTCGGCGACTATCTGAACCTCGTGGCGGCACTGAGGTCCGATCCCAGCAGCGATGTTCTCGCCAACGCCGTAGACAACGTGAGCGTAATTGCCGACGACGTAGCCTCGACTAAAGAAGAGCGCGACGCGCTTGCCGCATGGATGCGACGGACGTTGGTCCCTGTGTATGCGCAGCTCGGCAACGCCTCGGCAAGCGACACGCAGCACCAGCGCGAGTTGCGCGCGTATCTCTTCAGCATCCTCGCCGACCAGGGTAAAGATCCAGGTTTGAAGGCGCAGGCGCGCCAGATCGCGGATCAATATCTGTCCGATCCGTCTTCGGTCAGTCCCACTCTCGGGCAGACGGCTCTCAGCATCGCTGCCGAGGACGGCGACGCAGCGCTCTTCGACAGGCTGCAAAAGATCTACGAGACATCGAGCGATCCCGAGTTGCAGGACACCGCGTTGCGCGAGCTTGTCATCTTCACCAATCCCGATTTGCTCGAGCGCGGCTTGGAATATTCCGTTTCCCCCAAGGTGCGCAATCAGGATTCGGCCTATCAGTTCAAAATCGCGATGCGCATCCCCGAAAATCGCGATCAAGCGTGGAGGTTCATCAAGACGCATTGGGATCAGGTGCAGGCGGAATTCACAACCGAGATGGGCTCGTACCTTGTGGAGGGCACGGGCAACTTCTGCTCCGTCGAGGCGCGCGATGAGGTAAAGAACTTCTTCGCCGCGCACCCAGTGCCCGCGGCCGACTCGGCCCTCAGGCACGCCATCGAGCACATCGACGGCTGCATCGAGTTGCGCCGCTTGCAGGAGCCGAACCTGAAGAAATGGCTGGCCGCGCAGAAGCAATAAACGGATCTTCGAAAAATCTGGATTGCCGTTACAGTTTGCACAGCCGGGCGCACGCTTCGTCCAGCTCGGCATCCTGCTTGGCAAAGCAGAAGCGCAGCAGGTTCTCGCCGCGGCCGGGGCGGAAGAATGCCGATCCCGCTACGGCGGCTACGCCGGTGGTTCGCAGCAGGTGGCGCGCCTTTTCCGAGGCGGTTTTGCCGGGCAAAAGTTCTGCGCTGGCCATGATGTAGTAGGCGCCCACGGGCACCATCGGCTTCATCCCGGCGTCTTCGAGCGCGGACGCCATCCGGCCGCGCTTGGATTGATAATCGGCAGCCAATTGCGTGTAGAAGCTGGGCGGCAACTGCTCGAGCCCCGCGGCCGCGCCCACCTGCAGAGGCGCGGGTGCGCACACGTACGTCAGGTCGTGAAAGTGCGCCATGGCCGACATCCATCGCGCATCGGCAACCGCGTAGCCAATACGCCAGCCGGTGATGGAAAACGTTTTGCTGAAGCCCGAGATCACGATGGTGCGCTCGCGCATGCCAGGCAGCGTGGCCGGGCAGATGTGGCGCGCGCCATCGTAGACGAAATACTCATAAATCTCGTCGGTGATCAGGAAGAGATCGTGCTGACGGCAAAGCTCCGCAACTTGTTCGAGCTCGGATTGTGAAAAAATTTTGCCGGTCGGGTTGGCCGGCGTATTCACGAGCACGGCGCGGGTTTGCGGTGTAACGGCCGCGCGCAGGTCGTCCGCGTCGAGCTGGAAATCCGGCTCTGCGAGCGCCACCAGCACCGGTTTTACGCGCAGCGACTTGAGCGTATTCACGTGATAGCCGTAAAACGGCTCGAAAACCAGCACCTCGTCGCCGGGGTTGAGCAGCGCCATGGCCGCGGCATGCAAACCGGCCGTGGCTCCGGACGCCACCAGCACCTCGCGATCGAAATCATAGCTGAGGCCGTAATCGCGCTGCTGCTTTTCCGCGATGGCCTCGCGCAGTCGCGCAATGCCGTCGCAACGCGTGTAGATATTTTGTCCGTCGCGCATGGCCTGGGCGGCCGCGGCCTCAACCACTGCGGGCACCGGCGTATCGCAAACGCCCTGCGCCAGGTTGATGCCGCCCATGCGGTCGCACTCCGTGGTCATGGCGCGGATTTCCGACTGAAACGTTTCGGGCGCGAGGGCGCTGAGGGCAAGGCGCGTTGATTGCATGGTTGTGCCGGGCACGGGGAAAATCCTTTGTTTCCATCTTACATTTTGAGCCGGCCCGCGGCGGTGCGCTCCTCTACGGCCAGCCAAAGCTGACGCCGGCGTAGTATCTTGCAGAAAGAATCGATGCACGAACTTTCCATTGCGGCAAGTATTGTGGAGTCGGTCACTGAATCGGCTGCTGCGTATCCCGGCGCGCACGTGAAAGAGGTGCGGCTGCGCGTGGGCGCTTTGGCTTCGGTGGTCGAGGACTCGCTCAAGTTCTGCTGGGAGTTAGCCACGGAAGGTTCGCCGCTTGCGGGCGCGGCGCTGGTCATCCATATGTTGCCCGTGATTTTGCATTGCGATGCCTGCGGAGCCGACACCGAGATCGCGGGTGTGCAAAGTTTTCGCTGCCCCCAATGCGGCGAGCTGGCCGCCGATCTGCGCCAGGGACGCGAGCTGGAAATTGAATCCATTGAACTGGAAGAACCGGACGAAATTGAGGAACCGGTTGAGGAGCAGGTATGACAACGCGCATTGTCGAGTTGCGGCGGGGAATCCTGAAGAAGAACGACGAACTGGCGGCGGGGTTGCGCAGCCGCTTCACCACGGCCGGCGTGCTGGTGCTGAACCTGGTTTCGAGCCCGGGCACGGGCAAGACCGCGTTTCTTGAGCGGACGCTGCGCGAACTTCGCGCCCGCGGTGCGCAGGCGGCGGCCCTGGTGGGCGATCTTGAAACCGACAACGATGCGCGGCGGCTGGCGGCGAGCGGCGCGCCCGTGCGCCAGATCAATACCCACGGCATCTGCCATCTCGACGCGGAGATGATCACCAAGCACCTCGAAGGCTGGGAGGGTGTTTCGCTCGCCGGCCTCAACTATCTCTTCATTGAAAATGTCGGCAATCTTGTCTGCCCATCGAGCTACGACCTGGGTGAGCGCATCCGCGCGGCCTTGCTCAGCGTGACCGAGGGCGAAGACAAGCCGCTCAAATACCCTGGTTTGTTCAACTCCGCCGACGCGGCGGTGATCACCAAAATCGATATTGCCGAACCATGCGGCTTCGATCGCGAACTGGCCCTGCACAACATCAACGAGATTCGGCCGGGCATCCGCATCTTCGAAACATCCGCCAAAACCGGCGCTGGGATGGACGACTGGCTGGCTTATCTGGCGGAGCAAGCGAAACCTTACTAAGCCTGCCGCGCTCCGATCTTTCGGATCTCGCCACAATGACTCTTCCCTCTGACGTTGCAAAGGCATGGTCTGCGGCGGTACCTTTCAGCTAAGGTCGGTAGCACCAAATGGGTCCATCGGATTTCCCAAGGCAACATGCGGGCGCGCAGGAACGCGCGCGTCCGGGTTTTGCCCAAGACACAATCGAGCGGCTCTTTGAGTTTTCGCCGGATGCGATCCTCGTCTCCGACGGGAACGGCGTCATGCGCGCCGCCAATCCGCGCGCTGAGGAGCTGTTCGGTTACGCGAGCGAAGAGCTGATCGGCCAGCCGGTAGAAATGCTGGTGCCGCCGCGCTTCCGCGGCGGCCATCCCCGGCATCGCGAAAATTACAGCGCACATCCGCGCACGCGGCAGATGGGCGCGGCCCTCAACCTCTACGGGCTGCGCAAAGACGGCACTGAAGTTCCCGTTGACATTATGCTCAAGCCGATCGAAACCGCAGATGGTCCCGCAGTGGTGACTTTCATCCGCGACGCCACGGAGCAACGCGCGGCGCAGGAGGCGCTGCGTCTCAACGATGCGCGGCTGCGTTCCGTCGTCGAGAGCATCGGCGAGTATGCCATTTATATGCTCGATCGCGAAGGCCACGTGCTCACCTGGAACCCCGGCGCCGAGCGCATCAAGGGATACAAGGCGGATGAGGTGCTGGGCCTGCACTATTCGCGTTTCTTTACGCAGGAAGATGTGGAGCAGGGCCGTCCTGCCGAACTTCTGCGCCAGGCCATCGTCAGGAACCGCGTGGAAGAAGAGGGATGGCGCGTACGCAAAGACGGCTCCCGCCTCTGGGCCAACGTCGTGCTCACTGCCATCCACGACAGCACCGGCGCAGTTACGGGCTTTTCCAAAATCACGCGCGACGTGACCGAGCACAAGCAGGCGCAGGAGTCCGTGATCGCCCAACTGAGCAGCCTGTTGCTGGTCAACGTGGACATTCGCAAGTTGCTCGGAGCATTTACCGCAAGCATCCGCCAGATGGTGCCGCACGATGCCGCCACGCTGGCGCTCCATGACGAAGCGACGGGGAAGCTGCGCGCGCAGTTTCTCATCTCCGGCGACGTCGAAGTCAACCAGCGCGAAGTGCTGCTCGACCCTGATGCTTCTCCCGCCGGCCAGGCTTTTCGCACACGGCGGCCGGTGATTCTCAACAAGATCGGCCGCTGGCCCTTCGCGCCGGAATCCGTGCAGCACCTCACCGGCATGGGCATGCAGTCCGGCGTCTGGGTTCCGCTCGTGCACCGCGAGAGGACTCTCGGGACCTTGATGGTGGCCAGCCGCCTCGAAAATGCTTTTTCGCAGTACGACGCCGATATGCTGGGCCAGGTAGCGGGACAAGTGGCCATGGCGGTCAACAACGCATTGGCCTTTAAGCAAATCGCTGAGCTGCGCGACCGCCTGACCCAGGAAAAGAAGTACCTCGAAGACGAGATCAATCTCGAGCACCGCTTCGAAGACATCGTGGGCGAAAGCACCGGGCTGCGCAACGTGCTGCGCGAGATTGCGACGGTTGCGCCCACCGATGCCACCGTGCTCATACAGGGCGAGACGGGAACCGGCAAAGAATTGCTGGCGCGCGCCATCCATCGCCTGAGCCCGCGCAGCGAGCGCACCTTTATCAAGCTGAATTGCGCGGCCATTCCCGCCGGCTTGCTCGAAAGCGAACTCTTCGGCCATGAGAAGGGCGCCTTCACCGGCGCCATTGCGCGCAAGATCGGCCGCCTCGAGCTGGCGCACGAAGGCACGCTCTTCCTCGACGAGGTGGGCGAGCTGCCGCTCGATCTGCAGCCGAAACTGTTGCGCGCTTTGCAGGAGCGCGAGATCGAGCGCCTAGGCGGCACGCGCCCCATCCCCATCAACGTGCGTCTCATCGCCGCCACCAATCGCGATCTGGCCAAAATGGTCGCGGAGAGAGAGTTCCGCAGCGACCTGTTTTACCGCCTCAAGGTGTTTCCGGTTTTTGCGCCGCCGCTGCGCGACCGCGCCGCCGACATTCCCATCCTGGTGCGTCATTTTGTTTCGCGCCATGCCCGCCGCATGGGCAAGACCATCGAAACCATTTCGCCGGAAGCCATGGATGCGCTGGTGGCATGGAAGTGGCCCGGCAATATTCGCGAGCTCGAGAATTTTCTGGAGCGCGCCGTGATCCTTTCGCGCGGACCGGTGCTGCATGTGCCGCTCGCCGAACTTGAATCCATGCAGGACGAGGAAGAAGACGAGGCTGCATCCACGAACCCCACGCTCCAGGCCGCCGAGCGCGAAACCATTCTACGTGCGCTACGCGAAGCCAAGGGAGTCATCGGCGGAGCAGGCGGCGCGGCCGAGCGGCTCGGCCTCAAGCGCACCACGCTCAACTCCAAAATCAAGAAGCTCGGCATCGAGCGCGGCGACTATATGTAGACGTTAGTGCGAGTGCGAGTGTGTGTGTGCGTGAAGCACTCGCGACTTCCCATCGTCTTCGTGACGAAATCTCGTCGCCGTCGCTTCGTCACGCGCCGTCTTTCGTCGCCGTCCGCGGGTGAATCCTCAAGAATTTAACTGCTTTGCTTTCCGCGCTCCACGGCCTTCGTCGCGCCGGCACGCGAGTTTGGCACGCGCCGTGCCTTATCTCGGGCATGGCGCAGGACGAGCCAGCAAGTGCTACGAATCACTCTTGAAGAAAAATCGGATGCAGTCGTTCTCAAGTTGGAAGGGCGCCTTGCAGGACCATGGGCGGACGAACTTGGCCGTCTCTGGGAAGAGAAAGCTCCGGCATTCACGCAAAAGAAACTGTCTCTCGATCTGCGGGAAACCACTTTCGCTGACGCCGGCGGAATTCGGATTCTGCAAACCATCTACTCGCAAACCGGAGCCGCAATCCTCGCCGGCACACCATGGACACAGTATCTTGCCGAAGAAGTAGCAAACACGAACTCTCAACCAGCGGGCACGGAGGTCTGAAATGCAAGCAGCATACGAATCGACGAACCAGGCAAGTCTTCCTTCTTATCTGAAGGGCGAGTTTTTCAAGGCGTTGCCGGCCGAGGCTCTGGCCGATCTCGAGCACCTGCTCGCGCCCTCCACGTATCCCACTGGCATAATTCTCTTCATCGAGACGCAACCGGCCTCGGGCATCTACGTGGTTCTCGATGGCGAGGTCAAGCTCTCTATCAATTCGCCCGACGGCCGCCGCCTGAGTTTCCGCATCGCCAAGGCAGGCGAAGTGCTGGGCCTTTCCTCCGCTCTCTCTGGCGGCGCGTACGAAATGACCGCGGACACGCTCTACCCGTCCAAAATCGCGCACATCTCGCAGCAGGTTTTTCTCCAATTCATGTCTCGCCATCCCGCCGTCTACCAGTCGGTGGCGCGCGAGATGGTCCGCACCTACAACACCGCCTGCGAGCAACTGCGCATGGTGGGCCTGTCGACCTCGGTGCCCGAGCGTTTGGCGCACCTGCTGCTGGTGTGGAGCGATGAGCCCAATCAGAAGCCCGAACGCCCGGCGCGTTGCCGCCTCTCACTTACGCACGAGCAGATCGGCGAATTCATCGGCGCCTCACGCGAAACCGTTACGCGCACTTTGAGCATTTTCAAAAATCATCACCTGGTGGCTCAGCACGGATGCACGCTGACCATCCCCAGCCGCGTGGCTCTGGAGAGCTACGCGCGCGGATAAAGAAGAAGATTTCGTCCTCCTGGAAAGGCAACTCAACCGGCCGTTTGCTGGAGCTGTGCAAAGGGGAAGGCATAGCGCGATCTCAGCAAGCGGCCAATTTTTTGCTGGGGCCGTCTCAACCTCTCTGCATCTGCCGCAGTGCCAACTGCGCCGCATGATATCCGCACATGCCGTGCACGCCGCCGCCGGGAGGCGTCGACGCCGAGCACAGATACAAATTCCTGGTGCCCGTAGTGTAGCAGCGCAGAGTGGGCCGGAAAATCATCTGGCGCAGCGACAACGCGCCGCCGCCGATGTCGCCGCCCAGAAGATTCGCGTCCATGGATTCCAGCGCAGCCGGCGTGGAAATGTGGCGCGCCAGAATGCAATCGCGGAAACCGGGAGCGAAGCGCTCGATCTGCGCCTCGATCCGTTCAGTCATATCGAAAGCCGTTCCGTTGGGCACATGGCAGTACGCCCACAGCACATGTTTGCCTTCGGGCGCGCGCGTCCCGTCGAAGAGCGTGGGCTGAGCAACCAGCACGAAGGGCCGTTCCGCGCACCCGCCCTGCGTCACGGCGTATTCCGAAGCGGCAATCTCCTCGAGCGTTCCTCCCAGGTGCACCGTGATGGCGCGCCGGCATTCCTGCGCGCGCCACGGAACCGGCTCTGCAAGCGCGTAATCGATCTTGAATCCGCCCGGTCCGGGCTGGAATTTCTCGAACGCGCGCCGGTAGCTGCTGCCAATCCGGTCGCCGGCAATCGCCAGCAGTTGCCGCGGCGCGGTGTCAAAGAATATTAGATCGCTTTCCGCTTCGAGCTCTTTGAACGACGCCGCATCGATGCGGTGCGAAGTGTGCACCGTGCCGCCGAGCGGGCGCAGATAACTGGTGAGCGCCTGCGCAAGGGCGCGGGCGCCGCCACGCGGAATGGGCCAACCCACCGCGTGAATCGTAATGCCGAACATCCATCCGATGGTTGCGCTCAGCGGCTCGTCAAGACTCAGGCAGGAGTGCCCTGCCAATCCCGCAAACACTGCACGCGTACGCGAGTTCGAAAAATGACTTTTCGCGAAATGCTGCGCGGATTCAAGCGCGCTCAACCCGAATCGCGCCATGCGCAACGGATGACGCGGCATGCGCAGCAGCGGCCCCAGCGAATCTTGAGCAAATTCCTCCCAGTGATCGGAAGCAGGCTGCATCAGCTTCCGCCACGTTTTGCCGTCTTCTCCCAGCGCGCGCTCGGTTGCGGCCAGGTCGCGATCGAGGACGACTGCAGATCCGTTGTCGAGCGGATGCGCGAGTGGCGCTTCGCCGTGGATCCACTCCAATCCAAACTCCGCGAGCGGAAGCGTACTGAAAAACGGCGAACCTGCCGCAAAAGGGTGCACAGCCGAGCCAAAATCGTGCAGAAATCCCGGCACCGTGAGCGGCAACGTGCGAGTTGCACCGCCCGGTTCGGATTCCGCCTCGTAGACGTCCACGCGCAGCCCCGCCTGCGCCAACACGATGGCCGCGGCCAGCCCGTTCGGGCCCGATCCGATCACGCAAGCGCGGCTCATCGTGTCATTGTCCTCGTTTCAATCTCTCCGCCGTCTAGTCCCTGGTCCCTCAGTCCCTCAATCCCTAGTCCCTTGGTCCCTGCTTCTTCAATCGTGCGGCGGCAATTCCTCGGGCCACTCCACCGCGGCAAAGCCTCCATCCGCGGTCATCGTCAGTTCCGGCGCGTATAGGCCCAGCGATTCGCGCCGCCACCAGTCGCCGGTACTGCGCTTCTCGTCCATCGACGTAAACCAGTACTGCCACAGCACCGCGCGCACGTAACGCGGCGGCAACTGCGGAAACGGATTGCCGCGGAACAACGCCAGCACATCGTTGTCGCCAAGCAGCAGACGCTCCTCAGTGAGCGGAACCATCTCGTTCTGGCGCCAGTCGCCCAGCGACGCGAACCACAAGTTCCAGTCAAAGCGCGGCTGGTAGGGCGCGTAGATGCGCGGCGCTTCATTGAGCGCCTGCGGCTTGTTGCGAAACTCATAAGCCATCCAGTTCACGCCGTCGTTGGAGCCCTGAAATTCGATCTCGTAGCGGCCGCGCGTCATCACCGCAAAGAGGCCGTACTGGTTGGCGATGCGAAATGGCTCCAGCGCCTCGATGGGCGCGACGGGCAAATGCACCTGGCGAAACGGAATCGCGATCATCTCCGCCGTGGTATCGTAAGCAATCCAGGTCAGCAGAAATGCCGTCACCGACAGTCGCGTGATCCGCCAATAAAAAGCGGGGCGGCTTTGCATCGACGGCCCGCTCCTTATTGATGGATGCTCGCCTTGATGCGCCGCGGCTTCATCTGTTGCCGCGGCCGCCTGGCTCACGGCGAAAATCGAGATCGGCGCGTCGTCACCTGCTTCCAACCGCACTTCGGGCGCCGCTTGCGGCTCCCTGGGCTGGAAGCGCGCGGGCACGAATCGCATCAGGAACTTGTCGTCGAGCAGCAGAAACCCGAGCGCCAGCACCAGGTAATTCAAGAACGTGTAGTTGGCGGTGAGAATCACGCCCATCTCCCACGGCGTGACGATGAAAAAGCAAATCAGCCGCACGCGCCGGGGAAAAAACATCATGAAGACGATTGCTAGTTCCAGCGCCAGCGTTCCCGCCACCGTGGCCGCGTGGAACCAGTGCGGCAAATGCTCGACGTACCAGCCGATCCACGTGGGCAGCGGGCCGTTCTGGTAGTACTCGTCCATGGCGGTGAAGTTGCGCCACTGCGGATCGCCGCTCGCCAGCTTCACCATGCCCGATTCGAAGTAAATGCGGAACCACTCCCACTGCAGAAGGAACCAACTGGCGCGCGAGGGCGGATGGCTCGCGCCCCATCCGGGCATCAGCCCCGGCGGCGCAAAAAACAGCGAAAGAAATCCGGCCTCGAGCAGCATGCCGTCCGACTGATAACTCGAGAACACGCCGGACGCGCCAATGAATGAGAGGAAGCACACCCAGCAGATGAAGAAGCTGAGCCGAGGCCAGAGGTTGCAGAAGGCCGCAATTGACGCCAGCAGGCCGATCCACGTGACCGCCATCAGGACGCCTGAGCTCGCCGAAATCCAGAACAGCGATGGCGCGTACCAGAATCGCAACCCGCCAAGCTGTTGCGCAATCGCGGCCAGGTATTGCGCCGCCGGCAGAATTCCTTCAGGACCGATCAGGCCCTTGATCTGAAACAGCAGCGAAAAAAACGCGGAGAAGTAAATGAGGGCGAGCGCACGCAGAAAGATCCATCGCGGAACCAGCCGGCCTCGCGGGCCGCGGCGCGCATCAAAAAGCCATCGGAAGACATCGACCAGCGTGCGCCCATCCATCTCTGAATCAGGATACCGGCTCGCCTGCACTCTGGCCTAAACGAATGTGCGCCCTTTATGCCCGAAATCTGTTGACCTGCACGCGCCGATGGAGTATCAAGGCAGAGTCATGATTCGAGTCAATTTTGCTGTGCTTTTTGCTCTCTCTGCGATGGCATCGATCGGCGTGGCCGCGGCGCAAACCGCATCTCCAGCGGCTCCCGCCCAAAACGCCGCACCGGCGGCGCGCAACCGCGCTGCCGATCCGGCTAATCAGGGGCGGCTTCAGCTCGATCAGTTCCTCGACGGCATCGCGGCGCAAGATGAGGCAAGCCGCGCAGCCGCAGTGGCAGACATCGATACAAAGGCACAAGCCGAGGCACGCCAGGCGAAGGTGCGCAGCCAGATTCTTGCGCTCATCGGCGCGTTTCCCGAGCGCATGCCCCTCCACGCGAAGGTGGTGGGCGAAACCCAAGCCGAAGGATTTCGCATTCGCAAAGTGCTTTTTGAAAGCCAGCCCAATTTCTTTGTCACTGCACTGCTTTACGTGCCCGATGGCGATGCGCCCGGCGGCAAGCGCGGGGCCCCCGGCGACGGGTCTGCGTCGCTGGGGTCGAAGCGCGCCGCCGTCATGATGACTCCGGGGCACGGGCCGAGTGGCAAGGCCGGCGATGCGCCCATGGCCGCGACCTTCGCGCGCAACGGTTTTATCGTGCTTTCCTACGACCCCATCGGCCAAGGCGAGCGGCTGCAGTATCCCGATCCCGCGAAGCCCGGCGCCACATTGGCCAAGGCCGCCACCGGTGAACACGGCGAAGCCAGTTTGCAGCCCATGCTGATCGGCGAGACCTTTGCGAAATATGAGATCTGGGATGCGATGCGCGGTGTGGATTATCTCGAATCGCTTCCCGAGGTCGATGCGCATCGCATCGGCGCTCTCGGATGCTCCGGCGGAGGCACGGTCACTGCGCTGACCAGCGCGCTCGACGCGCGCATCGCGGCGACCGGCACGGCTTGCTACATCACCTCATTCGACGCACTGCTGCCCACGCTGGGACCGCAGGATGCCGAACAGTCGACGCTACACTTTATCTCCTCAGGACTGGGATTTCCCGATTGGATCGAACTGGACGCGCCCCGCGCTTACGCCGTGCTCTCTACCTACTCCGATATGTTTCCCTTTGCCGGCGCGCGTGAAAGCGTGATTGAGGCTCGCCGCTTTTACGCGCTCTTCGATACGGCAAGCGCGGGTACGCCCGTAGCTGGTGCGCAACCCTCCGTTCCGCCGACGCCCACCGCACCGGCTTTGAATGCCGATACCACGAATCAAATTTCTCCGAACGCGAAATTGCAGTGGATCACCGGGCCCGGCGGCCACGGCGCACTGCAACCCATCATGGGCTACATCGTCAGCTTCTTCCTGCGCAACTTGCAGCCTGGGGCCGACGCGGACCATCCTTTCATTCCCGCCGGCAATGGCCCGCGCGCTGGCATGGCCCTGATTGCCAACATTCCTAAAGATGCCTTCCAGGTGACAACTACGGGCCAGGTGGCGACCAGTTTCCCGGACTGCGCAACCGTGTTTACACTGAATAAAAAGCGCGCGGCGCGCATCGTTCCGGCGCACCGGCCCCTCATCGCATTCGCAGCGCTCGGAGCGATGATTCGCGATGCCACCGGTGCCGTAGCCAAGCCCGGCGCAACAAAATTCGCGGCAGATTTGTTGAGCGCGAAGAGCGGACAGCTTGTCTTCCCATCGGAAGGAGGCCTCAATCTCGAGGCAGACCTCGCCGTTCCCACGGACGCAGGCCGGCATCCCGCGATTCTGCTCGTGGTTCCCAACTCCATTCACGGGTCAGACGCAATCGCACGCGCGAACAAAGCGAAATTCGATGCGCTCGCGACGCAGGGCAACCTGGTTCTGGCCATTACGCCGCGTCCTTCGCCGCCGGGTACTGACGACATGAAGGCGCCGGTGCTTGGGCCGTTCTATCTGCTCAGTCTCCGCGCCGATCTCGTTGGCCGCACGCTGGTGGGCTTACGCACCGACGACGTGATTCGTGCGATTGATTATCTCTCGAGCCGCGCGGACGTCGACCCCGCGCGCATCTCGGCTCAAGCGAGTGGGCACGTGGGGCTGGTGCTGCTGCATGCGGGCGTGCTCGATCGCCGGATTCGACACATCGATGTCGATCACGTGCTCTCGAGCTATCGCAGTCTTCTGGATGCGCCGCTGCCGACCGGCGCGCCGGAGGATGTGATTCCCGGAGTACTGCTCCACTACGACATTCCCGATCTCGAACGTGCGTTGAAGCCGCGCCTCACGGAGAGCGATCCCCTCGTGGGCACGGACGACCTGAGCCAGGATTCGACGCCGCTCAAATGGTTAGCGGGCGCGATGCCGTAGTGTGGTTCCCCGGTCCCCAAGTGCGAGGGACCGGGGGCACCCTCGATGGTTGCTGAATAAGCTGGACAACGCCCTAGCTCAGCGGTGCCGCCAGCAGCGCCGGCTTCTGGTCGGCGAGTGTCAGCATCAGCTCGCCGAAGAGCGTGTTGGCCCACGCAAACCACGAGCGCGTAAACTTCGATGGATTGTCCTTATTGAACGACTCGTGCATGAAGCCTGTGCCGGCAGTCGTGTCGCGCAGCCAGCGCAGACACTGACGAATCTCCGCGTCTTCGGTCGACGTGAACGCGCGGTACATGATCGACATCGGCCAAATGGAGTTGAGCCCGATGTGCGGCCCTCCCACGCCCTCTGCCGCCGTGCCGCGGAAGAAATAGGGATTGGCGTCGCTGAGCGCGAAGGTGCGCGTCCGCTGATAGACTGCATCGCCGATGGGGCAGATGCCCAGGTAAGCCAGCGTCACAAGGCCGGGAGCGTTGGCGTCGTCCATCAGCAATTGGCCGCCGTATCCGTCCACTTCGTAGGCCCAGATTTCGCCAAGTCGCGGATGGTTCACGCGCCCGTGCTGCGTGGTGGCCTGCGCCACTTCATCGCTCAGCGCCGAGGCCCGCGCCGCAAGCGCCGTATCCTGCGCGGCGTGTGCAGCCAGTTCCGCCAGCTGGCCAAGAGCCTTGGCCGCGAAAAGATTCGACGGCACCAACAGAGGAAAAATGCAGGCGTCGTCCGACGGCCTGAACATGCTGAAGATCATGCCGTTTGGCTCGGCCGGGTTGCCGAATCCCGAAAGCCCCTGCGTGTCGTAGGGAGACTCGGCTTTGCGCTGGAAACTGTACGGTCCCTGCGAATGCTTGCGCTGCTGCTCGATAAACGTGCACAGAATCGCATCCGCGGCCGCGCGCCATTGCGCGTCGAACGGCCCGGCATCGCCCGTTGCCTGCCAGTAACCGTAGGCCAGCCGAATAGGGAAGCAGAGCGAATCGATCTCCCACTTGCGCTCGGCCACGCCGGCGCGATGCTCCGTGTGGTCGCCTTCCGCCCAGGAGAGCGGCGGATCCGTGGTGTTGCGCGTGAAGGCATTGGCATAGGGATCGAGGTGAATCATGCGCGCCTGGCGGCGGACGACGCCTTCCAGCAGAATGCGCAGCCGCGCATCCTTGAGCGCGAGGCGGAGATACGGCCAGACCTGCGCGGAGGAATCGCGCAGCCACATGGCGTCGATGTCGCCGGTGACCACGTAGGTGTCCGGACGTTTGTCGAAGGCGCCGGGAACCACCGTGGTATCGAGCGTATTGGGCAGGCAATTTTCAACCAGCACGCGCAGAGCGGGGTCGGCAATCTGGCGCTGCAGCCTGGCGATGGCGTCTTCCACCGCCGGCGAAGTAAACTTGCGGTCCGCCACGGCCGGCCGCGCATGAGGCAGCTTCGGGCTCGCGGTTTCCTGGACGGTTGGGTTCGGAGGCGCAGCCGCTGCCTGCTCTGCTAACGCGCGCGCGGCTCCCGTCTGCATCAGGCTCCATGCGCCCGCGCCAAGCAGCACCTCGCGCCGCGTCGGCCACTCGCTCCTCGAATCGTCTTTCATAGCGCAGCAAACTCCTCCAAAATCAAGTCCGAACGGACACATTCGCAGCAAACCGCCGCGCCGTTCGATTATAGTTTCAAGCAACGCTCCGTAACCGGTTTCTCGCGCGAATTTCTGTGAGGTAGTTCATTATGCGTCGATTGATTCTCGCTGTATGGCTTTGCCTTTGGGCCAGCCCTGCGCTCTGCGCCGCGCCTTCGGCACTCTTTTACATGACCGATGCCCCCGATTCCGTGCGCTCGTTCCTCGCCCACTCGGGCAAGATCGATCTTCTGGTGCCTGCCTGGTACAACGTGGATGAAAACGGGCTGGTCACGGGCGCGCCCAACGCGACGGTCCTGGCTGCGGCGCAAAGCCAAGGTCTGCCGGTGATGCCGATTGTCGCGCTCTTCGGCAAAACCAAGTTCCACAATCTGGCCGGCAACGAGGCCGCACAACAGCGCATGAACGATGCGTTGCTCCGCGAGGCCAAGCTGCACGGCTACGTTGGCTTCCAGATCGATTTCGAACATCTCGATTATCTCGACCGCGACGGCCTCACGACTGTGGTCGCACGCGCAGCGGACGCGCTGCACAAAGCGGGCCTCAAGCTCACCATCGCCACCGTGCCCAACGCGCCCGGCTATCCCGGCAATGGCGGATTCTCCAAGTGGATGTTCACCGACTGGCGCGGCGCGTACGACCTTGCCGCCCTCGCCAAATCCGTGGACCTGATTTGCCTGATGACCTACGATCAGCACACGCGCTGGACCATGCCCGGCCCCGTCGCCGGCTGGCAATGGACCGTCGACAACCTGGACTACGCGCTGCAGTTTGCGCCCAAAGAAAAGCTCTCGCTCGGAATTCCGCTCTACGGTTACCACTGGTTCACAGGAGCGCCCATCACGGATAAAACCACGGGCGAAGAGCGGCCCAATCTGACTGGCGACTACATCAAAGCGGCAGATGCTCTGCAATTATCCTCTGAGTTTGGCGCCAAACCCGACTGGGACGCGACCGACCACGCGGCTTTCTTTTGGTTCTACCGCGATCAGTTGCGCGAGTGGGTTTTCTATACCGACCAGCGCACGTTTAGCGCCCGCTATCAACTGGCGGCGGATCGCGGTCTCGAAGGCTTCTGCTCGTGGTCGCTTGGCCAGGAGGATCCGGATATCTGGACGGTTCTGCCGGATCGGAAGGCGAGACAATGAGCCGTCAGCAATTCCGCAATCCGTCTACATCCTTGAAGTCGACAACATAGACGGCGCCATCCGCCAACGTGATCTCGGCTCCGAGCACCGAACCCGATGGAGTCACGTCCACGATCCGGAGATCCTTGACCGGATTCAGTTCGTCTTTAGTCCATTCGGAATCGTCCGTCTTGTGCAACATGGCGGTGATCATCAACTCCATCGGCGGATTTTTGGCCGTGCGTTTGCGATGGACGTACAGCACCGTGCTCTCGTCCGCCTCGGCGTTGAAACCGCGATGCACCTGGCTTTCGATCTCGTCCCAGCCGGAGTAGGCGATGAGCGCCACCTGGCGGCCGGGAATGGCGGCGGTGATGCCCCGCTCTCTGCCCATCTCGAAGGCGCGCAATACGGCGCTCTCGCCGCCCGTGTGGGGCAGGCCGTAATGGCCCAGCGTGAGCTCGTGCTCGAAGGCGAGGCGGCAGCGGTCCACGCGCACCACGCCGCCCGGCACGGTGATTTCCGCGAGGTCGATAAGGTAACCGACGCCATTGTTCGGCGGCTTGCGCAGGATCAGCTGGCGGTAGAGCACTCCATTGCGAACGCCGTTGAAGAGAATGCTCTGCGAAGTCACGTACGCGCCGCTCTTCGCTGCCGTGTTATCGACGGTGAGGCCGGTGAGGTAGAAATTGATGTCGACGCCACGTAAATCGCGCGGGTCCAGGCTGCGGAAGCAGTACTCCTGCGATGTGCCGCCCTTGCGATTGTGGTTCTCCCAGGGGAAATGCGTATTGAACACGAGCTTGGAATAATTGTGATCGTCGTCGTACACCTTGCCGGAGACGATCTCCGAACTGCCGCTCGACCCATGATTGACGAGAACAATCCCCGGTTTTTCCAGAACCGTTCGCTTTGACTTTCTGCCTAACTTCTCCCACATGCCGTCGTTCTCTTTGGCCGTCCAGAAAGGCGCGTCTTCAGGCAAGGCGAGAGCGATGAACGGAAGAAACATGATGAATGGGCTGGCGGGGCAACTGTAGCTCTGGATCGCGTATTCGCGATGACCGTAAAAGCCCAGACTGGGGATGTCGTTCTGGTAGAAGTCTTCGCGGCCGGTGAACTGCAGGATCGATCCGGAGCACAAGCGGCGCGCCCATCCGGGATCGAACGGCGGTTTGGCTGCGAGCAGGAAAGACGCCGGGAAGCCGCCCGAAATCCAGGAACGATAGCAGATGCTTCTTGCCCACATGTTGATGAAGCCGTTGCGCCCGAAAAAGTTGGCGTAGGTCTGAAACAGTTCCGCGAAGCTCCTTTCGAGCACGGAGGCGATCTCGGGATAATGCTCGCGGCCGAAAGCCCGGCTCCAGATGGTGCCGTAGACCACAAAAAGACTAATCGTGTAGTAGTTGTAACTCTGCTCCAGATACCAGCCGTTGCCTGCATGGTAAGACGCGATCCACATCAGGTGGCTCTTGAGCAGGTCGTCGTCGATGGCGTAGCCATGTTTTTTCAGAAATGAAAGCGCGCAGATATTGAAGAGCCGCCAGTTATTTTGCGTGGTCCGGTGATGTGCCCACTTGGAGATGGTGACGGCCATCTCATCCCGTTGTTGCGGGGTCAAATGCGGCCACAGCACATCGGGCATCAGGAGGAGCGTCTTCGTCAATCCGCCGAACTCGCACGTGAATTGATAGGTGGCGTCGGGCAAATCCTCGGTCAGCGGCAGGCTGTTCGCGTGTCCCGGCGTGAGCGCGTTGTAGAAATGATGGCAATAGTAATCCCGCAATTTGATGTTGCCGATCGAGCTTTCTGGATCGACGTGGATCAGCGGTGCAGCAAGATTGAACGTCCTCTCGAGAGCCTCGAACTCGAACGAGCGAACGCGCCACTCCGGGTCATTCGGCTGGGGATAGGATTTGCCGGGCACCAGCGGAAAAACTATCGGCTGGTCAAAAGACTTCACGTGCCGGAAGGCGCGGCCGAGGACATATTGAGCACACTCGATGTAGTGCTGACGAGTCATTCCCGTGATCGGGCTCAGGTCCAGGTCGGGATTCGTGACCACAAAGGCGTTTTGGGTCGCGTTTGGATGGGCGATTGTGGAGGTGTTCATATTTTGTTCGTCACTCGAATTATACAAGTTTTCAGCTCGGGACTCCTCACAATACGCGGCATTTCTCCGTGAAAATCGCACTTGTTCCCTTGCGCGAATGACCCCCGCACAGATCGAGCAGCGATTTCTCGCAGAGACCCGGAAGCGCCAGGAGAACCTTGGCCCGGGGGGAAGGTCAATATGTTCGTCCAGCCTTTGAATTGAAAGAAAAACCAGCGCAAAGCTCGCCGTCGCCGGCGGATTTCTGGCCAGCGGCAATTGTGTTCGTGCGATCCCGGGTCTCAGAATCGTGACCCCGGGCACCCGGATTGTGGTTGGGTGAGGGTTGCGAAAAGCAAGAGCAAAATCAAATGCAGGTCCTTCGACTCGTTCCGGCATGCCGGGATTCGCTCAGGATGACAGCGGTGCTTTTGTTACGAACTTTAGAGACGGGACGCTACAGCTCGACTGCCGGAATCTTCACTTTTCGTCCCTCGGCGCAAGAGGTGTAAATGCTCCGCACCAGTTGCAGGGCGCGATATCCATCGACGCCCGACGACGCCGGCGCCCGGCCGGCTTTGCATGCCTCGCCAAAGTCGGCGAACAGGCGCTCGAAGGGAGTGAGCGAAATCGCCATGGGATCGGACGCGCCTGACTTGGCCGCGAGCGCAAGCGGCGGCGGCTCACCCTCGTCGTCGCGCACATCCCACGTGGTCAATTGATCGCCGGTCACGATCGCGCTGCCCTTGGTTCCATGGATCTCGATGCGCTCCGGATAGCCCGGCCACAGTGCGGTCGCTGCCTGAATCACGCCCAGCGCGCCCGAGGAATAATTCATCACTGCGCACACCAGATCTTCGGATTCGATTTTGTGAATGGCGCCCAGACGCCAGTAGCCAAAGACCTCGTCGACCGCGCCCACAAGCGAGAGCAGCTCATCCACCTGGTGGATGGCCTGGCTGATCAACGCACCGCCGCCCTCGCCGGCCCAGCTTCCCTTCACTGGCCGCGCGTAGTACTCGTCAGTTCGATACCACTTCACGTAGGCATCGGCTTGCAGGATCGTTCCCAGCCGCCCCGCGGCCAGCGCGCGCTTGAGAAACAGCGTGGAATCGTCAAAGCGGTGCTGGCTGACCACGCCCAGTTGAATGCCAGCCGCGCGCGCCACTGCGATCATGGGCGCAGCAGTCTCGAGATCCACGGCCATCGGCTTCTGCACCAGCACGTGCTTGCCGTACTTCGCGCCGAGCTCCACCGCGGCCAGCCGGTAAGCGGGAAAGGTGCTGACATCGAGAAAATCTACGTCGGCGCGCTGGCTCAGCTGCTCCGGTGTGGCCACACACTCTGCGCCCCACGCCTCGGCAAACTTCCGCCCTTTTTCTTCGGTGCGATCGGTGCATGCCGTAATCCGGTAGCCGATGTTTTTGTAGGCCTGTGCATGCTTCCAGGCAATGGCGCCCGTCCCGATGACTCCTACTTTCATGGTTGCTTTTCTCCCGCAGGCTTCTCGATAGCTATGATACGGGGCTCCGCGGGGCTCTAACAGCCTGCAATGAAACCGCGATTCCCAGAGAGACCATCCCTCAGCGGCTAAAGCCGCGCTGAATGTGCTTGGCTTGTGGCACGACTGAAGCCGTGCCCTTTCAAAGCCGGACTTTTGTCACGGGGGGCTAGTGTAGTGTCTCCGAAGTTCGTGCTTTAAGTCGAAGCGCCGAAATGCAGGTCCTTCGACTTGTCTTGGCGCATTTAATGCGCCAACCTCGCTCAGGATGACAGCAGTATCTAAGTTGCGAACCTTCGAGACCGGCCGCTACGCGGGCACGGGCTGGGGTTCTGCCTTGGGGCGGCCGCGTACCGGTTGCGGCGCGAAGTCGGCTTGCCCGAAGAGGACCTTGTGCAGCACCAGGGCTGCGGCGCCGCGCAGGCGCGCGGCATCGCCATCCATGGCCGCCACCACGCGGGGCGTGTGCGGAGTAATCGACTTGGCAATCAGCTGGCTCTCAAGCAGCGGGCAGATGCGCGGCCACAGCGCCGTGCAGTCGCCCACAATGATGATCACCTCGGGAGACAGGCCTGCAGCCAGCATGGTCAATCCCCGCGCCAGGCAGGTCATCATCTTGTCAATGGAGCGCAGCGCGCGCAGGTCGCCGGCCAGGGCCAGATTCAGCAGCTCCTGAAAGTTGGTAAGCGTGGTTTCCGGCGCCAGCTCATGGTAGTAGCGCAGCCCCGCGCGGTTGGAGGCAAACATTTCCCAGCAGCCCACGTTGCCGCAGCCGCACACGGGGCCGGATTCCTCCAGCGTCATGTGGCCGAACTCGCCCGCCATGTCGTCCCGGCCACGCACTACATTCCCGTCCACCAGCATTCCCGTGCCGATGCCTTCTGAAACTGAAACCACCAGGATGTTCGAGGCGTCGTGGAAGTTCCCAAACCAGCGCTCCGAAAACAGGCAGGCGTTGGCGGCGTTCTCCATCTCGATCGGGGTTTCCAGAACCCGCTGCAACTCTTCATGCACATCGATCTGGCCCCAGGGCACGTTGGGCGAGAACAGCAAGCGGTGCGTCCTCTGGTCCACGCGGCCTGAAACGCTCACACCCAGCCCCTGAAAGATGCGGTTCTCGAAGGCTGCCTTCAGTGCGTGCGCGGCCTGGGCGATGTGCGCAATGGCCGTCCTGGCCTCATCGGCCGTGGAGCCTGCCCTGATCTCGTAGGGAACCGTGTCCCGGCTCAGGAGCTTGCCGTTAATGTCCACGACGGCCAGGTTGGCCCTTCCCGGCCGCAGGTCGATGGCCAGCACCACGTGCTGATCGTTGAGCGACATGTAGGTTGGCCGCCGGCCACGCGGCAATCTGCCCAAAGCGCCCGGCAGCACCCATCCTTCGTCGATGAGCTGCCCCGTGATGACCGAAACCGTGCTGGGCTGCAGTCCTGTGAGCCGCGCCAGGTCGGCCCGGCTCACAGGCTGGTGCAGATGGATGGCGTGCAGAAGAATGTCGCGGTTAATCTCGCGCGCGGTTTCGCTGGAGGCCACGGCGCGGCGGGGCCGGGTTGGCTTGTCAGTTACGCGCATGATGGTCGGCTTTCTATCTCGCTTGATCCTCTGAAATCGAACCTTCTCAAAAGTGCTTCGTTGCATGCCGCTCGCACCGCTTGATTTGCCGGCGCGTGGTCTTCCGCAATCTTTTCAGCAACTAATATATCGGGCGGGGCGGGTGTTTGGTCGCGCTTCCTGAGACTCCCTCAGGCCGCGAAATTTCGCGTAAAAACAAGTGCGGCAGCCCCCGAAGGAGCTGCCGCATTGCAAATCTGAGGAAAGGTTAGAACTTGATACGTCCGCTAAACTGCATCTGGCGTGAACCCGCGTTTGTGCCGAAGGCGGCGACATTGAAGGCGTTGAAGTTTGTGATGTAACCAAACGTGCCGCTGCCGACCGTCGTGTTGGGAGCGTTGAGCCACGGGTGGTTAAACAGGTTGAAGGCCTCGAAGCGGAACTGGAAGCTGGCTTCGCGCCAGATCTTGAAGTCCTTGACGAGGCTGGCGTTGGTTTGCGAGTTTCCGGGACCGCGGAACTGGTTGCGGCCGGTATTGGGCAGCACCGGCGCGGAGGCCGACTCAGTCGGGCTCGTGAACCCGGTTGGGTCGAACCACGGATTGCCGCCGGAGACCGCGGTGTTGCCGGGGGTCCGGTTGTGGCCGCCTTCCTTCTTATAAGTGCCATTGGCGTATGTGGCGCCAAAGCCGGGGGTAAACCCGCCAATGGTGTTGCTGTTCGCATTCACTGAGAACGGGAAACCGCTGTAGTGGCTGAACTGCCCACTCAACTGCCATCCGCCGATGATGTCGCCCGCCACGCCGTGGTTCAACCACATCTGTCCGGGGCCGAAGGGCAGGCTGTAGACTCCCCACACTTGCAGGTTATGCTTTTCGTCGAAGCCCGCCGAGCCACGGTTGAGGCGGTAAAACGCGGGGTAGTTGAACGCGGTGCCGCCCGAACCCGAACCGGCGCCGTTGTCTTCGTAGTCGATGGCATGCGAGTAGGTGTAGACCACGCCCAGCGAAGCGTTCCTGCCCGCATTGCGCGTCAACTGCGTCTGCAACCCGTTGTACCCGGAGCTCCAGAGCGGCAAGTCAAACGTGATGCCGCCAGTGTTATAGCAGGTCCCCTGCGCGGTGCCCGTAGCAGTAACTGGGCACGGCGCCCCGATGTTGATCGTTTCGTTGGCTGCGAAGCTGCACGGCCCGGTATAGCCAGAACCGGTGCTGAACTGCCCGTTGGGCATGCAGGGCGAGGACGATGTCGGGAAGTTTGCTGCGTTGAGATAGTTAATGTTGACCTGCTGGCGGACGAAGTGATCGCCCACATAGCCGACGGTGCCCACAAAGCCCGCGGGCAAGGTCCGCTGCACCACCAGGTTCCAGCTTTCGATGTAACCACGGCGGAATTTCTGCGGAACAGTATTTGTTGAACCAGCGACGGGCAGCGATGCGAAACCGGTTGAGTAGTTGGGCGCCATTTTGGCTGTGTTCGGGATGCCGTAGGTAAGGTTCATGGGCGCGTTGCCGTTTGCCGGATCAACAGTCATCGTGAAGTTCCCGGTTCCCTGGTAGTTAGGCGCCAGGTCTTCTGGGAACGAGTCGCGCAGGTACCGCATGGAATCGGGATCGGTGGTGAGACCGAACCCGGTGCGGATCACCGTCTTTGGGTTCAGACTGTAAGCAATGCCAAACCGGGGCACGATCTGTCCCCATCCAGCACCGATGCCTGCGCTGCGCGGGTTGCCGTTGATGCCACCTACTTCGACGTTGGCGGATTGCGGCAATTGCGGCAGCAGAACCGATGCGCCGGTACGATCGCGATACGGGGCCGGATAGACCTCATAGCGAAGGCCGTAGGTGAGCGTCAGCTTGGGAACAACTGTCCACGTATCCTGCACATAAAGGCCATCCTCAGACCAGCGCAGGGCGTTGGGATTGAAGACCTGCGAAGGGTCTCCAATCGAATTGCCGCTGCCATTGTTGGGCAGGCCGAGCAGGAAGTCAGCAAGCGAGTTGTAGCCGTCGAGAGTGCAAGAAGCAGTGGACGCCGTCGCCGGGGTACCGCAGGTCATGCCGCCCTGGAAAAAGAAGCCGCCGCGCGGAACATTGGGCTGGCCGCCGCTGGTGGGCTGGAAGTGGTTGAGATCGAAGTGATAGTAAGTGTAGCCGACTTTGACAGCGTGATGACCATGCAGCCAGCTCAGGTTCACGTCGCCCGTAAACTGGTTGTCGCGGAACTCGAAGGGGTTGGAGCCGTTGTCGTTGCCGATACCGGTAAACGTGGTGAGGTAGAATCCGGGCTGGCCAACATAGTTCAGGCCCTGCCCACCCCCTTGATTCGTCCCTGGAATCTTCAGCGTGTTGACCCCGTAGTCGCCCAGCGCGATGTCGAGCGTGGATTGCGCGAAGGTGAGAAGGCGAGTCCAGCCACCGTCGGCATCGAGCACGAGGTTCTGGTTGAAAACATGGCTGAAGCCGAGCCCGGCATTCTGTCCGCGACCGCCGACGTCGCCCGGCTGGCCACCGTCAGCCGCGGGACCGCCGGCGCAGGCGTTGCTGCCAGTGCACGGCGTGTTACCCAGGACCTGTGGATCGACGAGTGTGTAGGGCGTGATGCCGTATTTACCGTAAATCTGCGTGTTTTCGCTGGGAATGTAGGTGATCTTCGAGTCCGACGCGTTGCGGTTGTAAGCGACGGTCGACGATGCCTGATAATCGTTAAGCATCACGCTGCTCAGCAGGGTCGCGCTTGGCGTGCTGATGGTTTTCGAGATCGCCAAAAGGTCCTGCATCATGATCCCGCCCGCGAGCGAGACTCTCGATGCGGGAATGGTGTTGACGTTGCTCCCGGTCTCGCCATACTCAGCGGTAAAGCTGGGCCGGCACTGGTATTGCAAATATCCGTTGGTGTACGAGGTATTCGGGCTCGGACAGAGCGTCGGGTTGACCTGACCCTGCCAGCCGGGAGCCACAGGCTGCGGATCGTAGAGCGTCGCGACCGAAGCCGCTTCAGAAAAGTTACCGGCGTTCATCAGCGCGTCGGGAACGGTTTCGGGAACGCTCGCATGCGTGCGCTGTGTAATGCGATCGAAGTTGCTGAAGAAGAACAGCTTCTTCTTGCCCGTCAGGATTTTGGGAAAGTAAACCGGGCCGCCGACGTTGAAGCCATACTCCTGATTAATGTTTTTGGGGATCGTCGGCTGCACCTGCGGAGTGTTAAGGTAAGCGCGCGCATTCAGCGCTGCGTCCTGGTAATACCACCACCCGCCGCCATGGAAGTCGTGGCCGCCGCTCTTCGTGGTGACGCGGATGGAAGCGCCTCCAGCCTGGCCCTGCTCGGCGTTGAAGTCGTCGGTGGTGACGGTGACGGTTTCGACCGCGTCGGCTGGCGTGACGTACGCGATGAGGTAAGGCAGCCATCCGTAATAGTCGATTGCGCCGTCAATGCGCGTGGTGTTGCCGTTGTACGAGTTGCCGTTCACATTCACCGACAGGGCGCGCGAGGGGTTGCCGCCAATGGAGTTCTTTTCCTGCACCTGGGCAGCGCCGGGAATCAGCGTGTAGAGTTCTTCGTAATTGCGGCCCTTGGACGAGGTGATGGGCAGTTCCGAGATTTGTACCTGGTTGATGTCGCTGTCCACTTCAGCCGTCTCGGTTTGCAACTCCGGAGGCGCCTCGGTGACCGTAACTTGCGTGGATACGGATGCGGGCTGCAAGGACACGTCGATGCGCACCTGCTGGTTGACCTCGACCCCGATATTCTTTTGGGTGAAGCCGCCGAAGTTTCCCATCCGCGCGATCGAAAGAGAGTAGGTGCCGGGCAGTACATCGAGAAAGTTATAGATGCCGGCGTCGCTCGATTTGTCGGTGCGCACTGCGCCCGTTGCCTGGTTGGTGATCGTGATTGGAACATTCGGAATCACTGCCCCGGTCTTATCGGTGACCGTCCCTGTCAGCGATCCATATAAGACTTGCGCATGCGCGGCGGTGCTTGCAAGGAACATCGCCGAGAGCGCGATCACCATCACCAGAACTCTGACCGCGCACAACTGGACTCGAAATTCGCTCTTTGGCCTTCCTGACATACCCACCTCCCAAACAATGTTGTTGTTTTCCCACAGCTTTGCCGGACCTCACGTCCCTTGCAAAGCCAAACTGCCTCCACAGACCAACATCAGCGAGTCCGGATCGCGATTCGATACACGACGGACAATGCCTTTGTTGGCGATCCGAACTATATGAGCGGTTGTGGGCTATTGTCAAGACAAAAAAACGATTTATTTAACAGAAAAACCGATTTATCTCCGCGGTGAAGCCGGCGCTTCGTCCGGCTGACGCCCCGGCCAAGCCGCAATCCTCAGATTCTGTTGAACTTAAATCTCACGAGGAGGTCAGTAAATGGCTTTACTTCCCGCTTAACTCCGTTCATTCTTGTGCGCTGGGCGATGATTTCACAGAACATATCCAACCGGCAGTCTTGCTTTCGCCTGTCTCGCCGGGCCCGGCCGGCGTGGCAATTCTTCGTGTGCCGAAAATGGTGCCACGCCCGCGCGGTTTTCATCTTGCTGCCATCGAACACCCACCTGCACCCGCTACACTTTTCCCTGGGAGTTCCTCACCATCACATGCGCACCACCGTTCGAATTCTCCTCTTCGCCCTGGCTTCTTTCCCACCCTCTGCGCTGGGCGCGGCACAATCCGCTACCGCCCCGGCCGCAAGCCGCGATGCCGACCTGCAATTGGTTGTCGTGCTCACCCGCCACGGCGTTCGCTCGCCCCTGGCCAATTCCGTCTTGCTCGGTCAATTCGCTGCCGCACCCTGGGCCCCTTGGGATGTGCCGCCGAGTTATCTCACCGCGCACGGCTATCAGTTGATGAAGCTCTTCGGAGCCTGGGACCGCACGCAGTTCTCGAGCGAGAACCTCTTCGCCCCCGCGGGCTGCGCCGACGCCGCTCACGTCTCGATCGTTGCAGACAGCGACCAGCGCACGCGCGAAACCGGCAAGGCCCTCGCCGAAGGCATGTTTCCCGGCTGCACCATCCAAGTCCACGCGCCCCCCGAGGGCACCAACGATCCGCTCTTTCGGCCCATCGAGTCCGGCGCCGTCCATCCCGACCTGGCTTTGGCTACCGCGGCCGTCGCCGGCCGCATCGGCGGCAATCCCAATAACCTCACGGAGCTGTATCGCTCCCAGTTGACGCTGCTCGACCGCGTGCTGGCGGGTTGCGGCCACGCGCCCGCGAACGCCCAGCGCACCTCGATCTTCGCCATTCCCGCCACGCTCGCGCCCGGCCCCGGCGACAGCCCTGCCGCTCTGCGCGGTCCGGTCCCCGCCGCCGCCGCCATGGCCGAAAATCTGCTCCTTGAATACACCCAGGGCATGAGCCAGGCCGATACCGGCTGGGGCTGCATCGACGGCGCAACCCTGAGCACCATCATGCAGGTCAACAGTGCGAACTGGGACTACACCAAGCGCACGCCGGCGGTCGCGCATATCATTGCCTCGACGCTCTTGGACCGCATCCTCAAAACCATGGAGCAAAGTGTGAACGGCGGTGGCGCCACCGGCGCGGCCGTGCCCGGCGCGCTGGGCAAGCCCGGCGACCGCCTCGTGATCCTGGTGGGCCACGACACCAACATCGTCACCGTGGCCGGCGCACTCGACATCGACTGGATCCTGGATGGCCGTGTCGATGACACGCCTCCCGGCGGCGCATTGCTGTTCGAGCTCTGGCGTCCGCGCGATGGCGGCAAGCCCTTTGTGCGTCTCGAATACATTGCGCAAACTTTGGAGCAGATGCGCAACTCAGAGGCGCTGACTCCCGCAAATCCGCCCGCCGTCGCGCCCATCTTTGTTCCCGGCTGCAGCCGTCAGGATCTTTCCTGCACCTGGGAGGGATTCTCCGCAGCCGTGCGCGCGGCGATTGATCCAGCGTATGTCGCCGCGCCGGCCGGCGGCCACTGAAGATTACGTCCCTGCCCCATCCTTTTCCGCGTTTTTTGCGGAAAAGGGTGGGACACCACGGACTCCGCTGGCGCGCACTCACGCGAGTAGAGCCTAGAGCGGCTATCATCGTCATGCACGATTTTTGAGTTCCAACCCATCACCTAAACTTCGAGGAATGCGCATGAATGCCGTTGTGAAATCTGCAGTTTTGTTTTTGCTGTTGCCGGCCGCGGCCCTCCCGCTGGCCGCGCAGCAGGATTACTTCAGCAACTGGCCCGCGGGTCGCTCTCCGCAGGAAGTGGGCAAGGCGCTGGCCGAGCACTTTGTCACCAGCCCGCACCAGCACAACCCGGGCACGATCTTCTACGGCGAAGTCGGCACCTGGTACGGCGCCCTCACCTTCGCCCAGCTCACACACGATACCGATCTCCGCGACAAGCTCATCAAGAAATTCGATCCGCTCTTTCCCGGCGGCGCTGAGGATGCTCTCATCCCCAAACGCGATCACGTCGACGACGCCATCTTCGGCATCGTGCCCCTCGAAATCGCCATCCAGATCAAGGACAAGAAGTATCTCGACTACGGGCTAACCTTCGCTGACAAGCAGTGGGTCGACCCGCAGCCCGACGGCCTCTCCCATGAGACGCGCTTCTGGATCGACGACATGTATATGCTCACCATCCTGCAGCTCGAGGCGTACCGCGCCACCGGCGACAAGAAGTACCTCGACCGTGACGCCAACGAGATGGTGGCTTATCTCGACAAGCTGCAGCAGCCCAACGGCCTCTTCTACCACGCGCCCGATGTGCCCTTCTTCTGGGGCCGCGGCGATGGATGGGTAGCCGCCGGCATGACAGAGATGCTCATGACTTTGCCTGCGGATCATCCGCAACGCGCGCGCATCATGGCCGGCTACAAGCTGATGATGGCCGCCCTGCTCAAATATCAGGGCGCAGACGGCATGTGGCGCCAACTCATCGACCACGATGAAGCGTGGGAGGAGTCGTCCAGCACCGGAATGTTTACCTTCGCGCTCATTACCGGCGTCAAGAACGGCTGGCTCGACGGGCCTACCTACGGCCCCGCCGCGCGCAAAGCGTGGATCGCGGTCACGGGATTCATCGATCAGAACAACGATGTGACCAACATCTGCGCAGGCACGAACAAGCTCAACAGTCTTGACTATTATTTGCAGCGCCCGCGCAGAACCGGCGACTTCCACGGCCAGGAACCGATTCTGTGGGCCGCATCGGAACTGCTCAGATAGTAAGTCAGCGGAGCTAGCGGAGTTAGATTCGATTTCGCAGCTTCATGTAACTCCGCTAGCGCCGCTATCCCCGCTAACTCCGCCGCTTTAATCCAACCTCGTCAAATACGCGTCGCCTTCCACCGGCTGCACCTGCCGCGCGATGGATGCGGCCATGGCGCGATCGTCGCCCGGCGGCCGGATGCGCACCCAGAAGCTGTTCTCGCCGGGAAATTCGATGACATTCGCGTCCGGATAAAGTTCGATCAGTTGCGCCTTCAGTTGCAGGGCATCGCTCTCGTTGTGGAAGGCGCCGATCTGCACGCACCAGCGCCCGCCGGTCGAGATGGGCTTGGGTGTCTGGTACACGTCCAGGCGCACTTGCGCCAGGCCAGTCTGGTAAATGCCCACGGCTTTTGCCGATGCAATCGTCAGGTCGATCATGCGGTCGGCCACAAACGGCCCGCGGTCGCTGATGCGCATGGCGCTCGACTGGCCGGTCTTCAAATTGGTCACCACAATCAGCGAGCCCATGGGCAGCGTGCGATGCGCCGCCGTCAGCGCGTTGCTATCGAAGATCTCGCCATTGGCAGCTTTGCGTCCCTTGTACGGAGCGGTATACCACGAGGCCAAGCCAATTTCGCTCAGGATGGGTACGTGTGTGGCGACATATTCGAGATCTTCCTGGCTCACCCCACCGGGCGGCACCGGCGTGATGGGAATCTTCGCGCTCGGCTGGTTGGCGCCTGACGCTGGCGGCTGCTCGGCCGGAGCCGGCTGCGCTCGAGGCGGAAGCGCCTGCGGCGGCGCAACCTGCGCCGTGTTTTTGTGGTGGCAGCCGGCTAATACAAGCAGCGCCGGGATGAACAGCACCGGGGCCAGCCACACCCCGTTCAGCGCCGCCCAAGCAGCCGGGGCGCAGCGTCGCTTCAAAACCGGCAAGTCATTCTTCAACTGCGCGGTTCTCCGGACGGGTCGGGGGGACTGCCTTTCGTCGGGTTGCCGCGCTGGCCGGTAGCCGCATTGTTGCGCTGTTCAAACTGGTCGGCCAGGGTGCGCAGGGTATCGGCGGCCGTGCGCATGGCCGAGATCGACTCGCGCCGCACCTGCGGAATCACCGCGTCATTCACATACGCGATGGCGTGGCGCAGCTCCATCTCGATCAGCTCAACTGCTTCTTCGATGCGGTGGCCAATGCCGGGTCCACCCCAGTTTGGCGTATTGTTCGTGCTCATAGCTCGGCCTCTTTGCCGGTCAACTGCAATATCTAACCTGTCCAAAGTCTGCTTGACGGCGCGGATCGAGTCAATGCCCCCGAAAAGATGCACGAACCGGAGAAATTACTATTGACGCCGCCAAAGCCTTTCAGCATGATTGCCTAGAGCCTTTATAAAAACTCGCGGTTTTGAAAGGGCACGGCTTTAACCCTGTGAAAGTCGATGCGTTTCACATGAAGGCCGTTGCATGCGGCGGCTCGTGGTCATGCGGAAGGCTGGGCTTCGGCTGGCTTCTGCGCGGCGACAAGCTCGCTTTGGGGCTCGCATTGGGGTTGGCCCTGGGCACGGGCAACTGCTCAGCCGGGCAGACTGGTTCCGGGGCCACGCCCGCGGCCGCCGCTTCCACACAGTCGGCGCAACCTGGCGCCTCGGCTCCCGAGTCAAACTCGAAAACGAAAAAGCTGGCAAAGCCGCTCGACCTGTGCGACATCAAGAACTCTGGCGCCTCCATGGCCGCCACTGGAGGCCTCCGGTCCGTCTCCGTGCTCGGCGTGGGCGAAACCGATCGCACCGCCGGCAGCTCCGCGGTGCAATCCTCGGTCTGCAGCCGTTTCAAGGCCATCAACTGGTACGACCGCTTCGTTACCGGCCCCGACGTGATGCGTTTTTCGCCCGAGCAAAAGTTTCGCCTGGCCGTGACCAACATCGTCAACCCCTTCAACCTCGGCACCATCGTGGGTGAAGCGGGCTTCGAAGTCGCCGTCAACTCGCACACGCCTTATGGTCCGGGAATCGACGGCTGGGCCAAGTTGTCGGGCACCAACTTAACGCAGGACATGACGGATCAATTCTTCGGCACCTTCCTCATTCCCTCCATCACCCACACCGATCCGCACTATCACCGGCGGCCCGACCTCAGTATTCCGCGCCGCATTCTGCATTGCGTCCGCCAGATCGTCTGGCAGCGCGCCGATAACGGCGGCGACTCCATCAATTACTCTGAGATCGTTGCGCCCGTCATCGACATCGGCATCTCGAATCTCTATGTGCCCGGCCTCGAGACGCACTTCAGCGCCGATGCCGAGCGCTACGCCGTCGGCCTCGCCACCGCGCCTATCGACAACTTCATCACCGAGTTCGTGCCCTCGATCGCCAGCCACATTCACACGCACGTGGTCTTTGTGCAGCGCGTCATTAACCAGGTGGCGGTGAATCCACCGTAATCGCGCGCCGCTCTGAACTCAGACCAAATATTGGGCGCCCCGGGTCCCTCGCACTTGGGGACCCGGGATTGCATTCTGCCTTGCCTGCCTGCGTCCGGCCATGCAACCTTTACACCCGATTTGCGTCCTAAAATTGAGAACATGCAGCATTGGTGTGCCCTTTTGCTGTTGAGGGCCGATCGGTTTTCGCGGTGCTGGGTTTCGCGGTTCCGGGGGCTCCAGGCCCGATTACCCTAGTGATAGAAAAAAGCCAATCTCACGGAAGAGGTCCAGCGCTTGGCAGGCCGAGGTTTGATTCACATTAAAATTTCAACCCACGACCGCCTTTCACGCCCACATCGGACGCGCCTCTTTCTTTTCCTGCCGCCCAGTTTGGGTCTTGCCCTGGCGCTTGCTCTGGTCGCAAGCCACTCCGCCGCGGCACAGGCGACGAATTCCCCTGCTCCGCCCGCCGCTCCCACGCAAGTCGACACTCCCGCGCAATCCGCGCCGCAAACGCCCGAGGCTCAGACACCTCCGAATCCACCCTCCGCTCTGCACCAACTTGCCCAGCAATTCGCAGAGCCCTGCCTGATCAAGAACACTGGCGCAACCATGGTCGCCACCGCGTCCATGCGCGCCATGGCAGTTTACGGAATGGCAGGGGTCGATGCCTCAGCGGGCGCGACCGCCGTAGAAACCAAGGTCTGCGTTCCTTTCCTGCCCATGAGTTACTGGTACGCCCGATTCCTTGATGGCCCTGAGGTCAAGCCGCTCACGCCCGGGGAAAAGGCGTTGCTCGCGGGCCACAACCTGCTCGACCCCTTCAACCTGCTCACCATCGCCGGCGAAGCCGGCATCGAAGTCGCCGCCAACTCGCATACGCCCTACGGCCCGGGCTTTGGCGGCTGGGCCAAGTTGTCAGGCACCAACTTTACCCAGGATCTGACCGGCGAATTTTTCGGCACTTTCCTCATTCCCTCCCTTGTCCACCAGGATCCCCACTACCACCGCATGCCCAACGCCACCGTGCAGCGCCGCATCTTCCATTGCATCGCGCAAATTGTCTGGACGCAGGGCGACGACGGCCGCGGCATGATCAACTACGCCGATCTGGGCGGCTTCGCCATCGACGGCGCCATCGCCAATCTCTACGTCCCCGGCCAGCAGACGCGGGCGAGCGCAACGGCCGAGCGCTACGCCATCGGCCTGGCCACGGCCCCCACCGACAACCTCGTCACCGAGTTCCTGCCCGACGTGGCCCGCCGCATCCGCATTAAGGTCGTCGTCATCCAGCGCGTCATTAACCAGGTGGCGCGGACGGATAATACGGCGCAGTGAGCAGATTCCCGCGCGGTCAATCAAAACGGTAAGACGGAACGCGTCATTCATGGAATAAGGCAATGTCAGCAGGCGCGGCGCGAGCGTCACGCCGCCTCCGTCAGAGACTCGGCGGCCTTGCCGTGGTAGATTCACATCACAGGTTCCCGTCCCCCGCCCCTCTTTCTTTCAACCCATGCTGGTTTCATCGGGCGCAACGGAGGTTATTCGAGAAAATGAAAAGCGTTCGCAGGTCCCTCTCTTCGAGTGCACTTTGCCTGGCTTTTGCATGGGTGGTGCTGGGCGTGATGAGCAGCCAGACCGCCAGGGCGCAGGCCGCGCCGGCGCCGATTGGCAACTGGGTCAATCAAAACAAGACCAATGGCCTGGTGGTAGAGCAGAACGGTGTCTGTGGCTTCCTCGTCAACGGGAAGGCCAAGTGGTCCGGTACCTGCAAGTGGGAGACCCCCTCGGCCAAAGGCGGGATTCTGGACCTGCAATACCCGATGCCTCTCGCGCCCGGGCATATTCGCTGGAGCGTTATCTACGTGAACAAGACGACCATCACGCTCGATGGAGAGACGTTCTACAAGCAGGGGAATTAGCCCGCGGCCGAGCGCCGAGAAGCCGGACCCGGGGCGCGCCAGGCCTCTCCGGTGGTACCTGGGTCTTGCTGCGATTTACCCCCTTGGGCCAGGACCACTCACCTGCAATATCAGGGCGACACTCCCATCCTTTTGCTCCCGATTTTTTGCTTCTCTAAGGCTTGTGACATCTGTCACTTGCCGCATGGAATGCCCCCTCGTACCACCCCCTCCGTTCGCCACCCCCAAATCCCCATCCAGCACTCGTTTCCGCCATTCGCTGCACGCCGCTTGGGCTTGCCGCCCAACCGCCTTACCCTCGAAATGACTCTTCAGCCTCGGGAATCCCTTACCGGAAACCGCGAGGCCTCAAGCCGGGGCGAATCTCTAACTCCCCGGCGGCGTCAAAGAATTCATCAAGGGAGACACCGCATTCATGTCCAAAGCCGTCAAGTACGCCGAGAAGGCCGCCGTTTACGCTGCCAAGGGAGCCTGGGTTGTTTTTGAACGCTTCAACCGCATCAGCCCCAACCCGTCGTTCACCCCAAAGTGGTCCGACAAGCCCTTGCAGAAGAGCTGGCAGAAGGAAAAGCCGCCGCTCGGCTGGCCGCGCACCACAGACTCCCTTTGTCCCAAGTGCGTGCCCGAGATTCGCAAGCAGATTCTCGACGGCAAGCTGCCCCACGAAGTTCTGCTCAACGAGAAAGTGGGCGAGATCAAGGCCCAGATCATCGAGCGCGACGGCAAAATCCTGATGGTCAAGGACTGCCCCAAGCACGGCCATTTCGAAGACGTGATGTCCATCGATCCCGCGTTCTTCAAGCACCTTGAAGAAACCTTCCCCGGCCGCGACATCCGCGCCCATGGCGATGGCGACAAGAACCTGCACCATCACGGCACGTCAACTGTCACTCACGGCCGCGGCTCGGTGCTCACCATCGACCTCACCAACCGCTGTAACATGATGTGCGATCCCTGCTTCATGGACGCCAACCAGGTCGGCTTCGTCCACGAGCTCACCTGGGACGAAATCAAGACCATGCTCGACAACGCCATCACCATGAAGCCTAAGAGGCAGATGAGCGTGCAATTCAGCGGCGGCGAGCCTACGCTCTCGCCCTACTTCCTTGATGCTGTCGCCTACTCGCGCAAGGTTGGTTTCAACTCCGTACAGGCCGCGTCGAATGGCATTGAATTCGCGAAGTCGAAAGAACTTTGCCGCGCCGCTGCCGAGGCTGGTCTGCGTTACGTCTATCTGCAATTCGACGGCATCGGCAACGCCGCCAACTCGCACCGCAAGGTCGGCAACCTGTTCGACGTCAAGCTGCAGGCCATCAACAATCTGCACGAAGCCGGCGTCGAGATCGTGCCCGTCACCACCATCGTGAACGGCATCAACAACGAGCAGGTGGGCCGCATCATCGAGTTCGCGCTCGACAATCCCAAGAAGATCAGCTTCCTCAGCTTCCAGCCGGTCAGCTTCACGGGCCGCGACGAAGACATTACCGACGAGCGCCGCGTGGCGCAGCGCTATACGCTCTCGCACATGGCGCACGACGTGAAGTCGCAGGTCGGCATCGGCGAGCCGGAGCGCGACTGGTTCCCGATTTCTTTCATGTCCACATTCTCTGACTGGGCCGATCTGGTGCACGGGCCCAACGCCGAGTGGGGCCAGCTCTCCTGCGGATGCCATCCCAACTGCGGCATCGGCATGGCGGTGATGATCGACAAGGAAACCAAGGAATCCGCGCCCGTCACCGCGTTCCTGCACATGGACCAGGTAGCCAAGGACCTCGCCAAGGTGAACGACGCCGCCCGCGGCAAGTGGCTCTCGGTCATCGGCTTCGGTCTGTCGCTCTTGCGCAACTACGATCCCTTCCAGTCGCCCACCCACTTCAAAATCACCGACATGTTGAAGAAGATGGACAAGACCTTCAACGCCACTGGCAAGAACTACGGCAGCGTCAAGGGCGACCGCACTCTTGAGGACATCAAGCTGCGCCGCCAGGACCGCTGGAACTTCCTGTTCATTGCCGGCATGTGGTTCCAGGATCTGTTCAACTACGATTTCCGCCGCACCGAGCAGTGCATTATCCCCTACGCGACGCAGGAAGGCGAGATCAGCTTCTGCGCGTATAACACGGGCGTGGGCTGGCGCAACATCATTGAAAAAATGCACATGACGGCCACGCTGACCAAGTGGTACGAAGAGCACGGCCGCCACGAGATCTTCGCCGGCGGCAAAAAAGTTGGCATGAACTATGTGGGCCACGAGCTGAAGCTGAACATGGAGCACGTGAACGCAGAGGCCAACCACACGCTCGACAATCTGGGCATCGCCAAAAACGCCCGCGAAGAGAAGATTCGCGCGCGCGACGAGAAGATGAAGACGGAAGCCGAGAACGCCCGCATGGCCAAGCTCTATCGCGAACATGTACTGGGCGAGAAGCCGATCGACGGACTGGTTTCACTGGACTCGATCCGCCCCGCTTCGAACAACGCCGCCTCACCCATCAACCGCCATCAGCAGGAAAGCGAGCTGGTCGCCGGCGACTAAGCGCACAAGAAACCCTCCTCTACTGCATCACGAAGCACAAAGGCCGTCCGCAAGGATGGCCTTCGTGCTTCTGCTCGCTAATCCAGCGCTGCACCTGCGGAAACAGGAGCCTTCAGAGTCCTGAAATCGGCCAGCTCCTTAAGATTTGTCATCCTGAGCGCAGCGGGCAGCGTTGAACGCGGCCCGGGAAGTCGAAGGATCTGCGGTTGCTCTTAGCAGTCGCCCATCATTCCTGGAGGTTCGTCTCGCTGCCGCCCTTGGCTCTCCAACTCTTTCCGTACGACTTCATACAACTCTCCGACCGTGAGGATTCGATATTTCGGAGGCGGACGCCTCCTGAGGATGCGGACGAGGGCGCCCAAGCCAAAGTCAAACGACGCCTCAGGGCCAAAGAGATATTCATTCTCTCCAAGTCCGAAGCTCTGGCGCGTGAACGTTATGCCGAAGCGCTTTCCAATGGCTTCGAGCAGTTCCTCACCATCGTCCCCCGTGATGCCCAGATCACGTTCCAATTGCGAGTCGGACCTTAGTTGTTCATTTTCGCCAATACCTTGATTGTCGCGAATGATCTTAACGAGTTGGTCGATGGAAAGGTCAATCATGACAAATCATCCCCCACGCCAAGGTCCAGACTCTGATGCAGGACTCAAATACGAAGATCGAGTCGGTCCTGAACGACACGCAGAAGCAGCAGTTCGAGAAAATGCAGGCCGAGCGCCGCTCGCACCAGCACAATCGCCAGGCCCCGGCTGCGTCGCAACCGCAAGCGTAAATTGCAAGATTTGCTTTCGGCGGGAGAACCCAGGTCCCCGATCGGGGACCTGGGAACGCTGTTTCGGACCCTTGCAGTATCGCTCCCTACTGGAGCTTTTCGTCCTTCTCCACCACAAGCGTAGTGCTCATCAGGCGCATGTCAATCGGCAATCCGCCGATCGATGGAGCCACAGTGCGCGTGATGGTTTCGAAGCCGCTCACCATTTTGGCATCGTTCCAGGCGCCGTCGGTGACCACGAAGGCCAGCGTCGTGCCGCTGGTGTGCTTCTTCAAGAACACGTTGGCGCCCTTGCCCGTGAAGAAACCAATCGACTGCAACTTCTGGGCGAGCGCCTGGCCATCGGCGAGCGTGGAGAAGCCTTCGTAATACACCGCGTCGCCACCGGTCAGTTGGACTACGCCCACGATCCCTGTCTTTTCGACATCCTCGTGGGTGTCCATCAGTTGCACTGTCACCGGAAGCCCGCCGACCGAGTCGGCCACTTCCCGGCCGACTTCCTCGAACTGTCCCATGGTCCCGGCCTGGTTCCAGACACCATCGCTAACCACAAACGAAATCGTGGTGCCGTTGGCGCCCATGTTCAACAGCACGGTCACGCCGCGGTCCTGAAAATATCCGTCGGTCTTGAGGGCATTGCCCAGCGCCGTGGCCTGGGCCTGCGTGGCCGTACCGGAGTAAATCACCTGGTCCTTGGTTCCGATGGTCACCGTCGCACTCGGTGTTGACTGCGTGCCTGTTTGCGGTCCTGTCTGCGGTCCTGTCTGCGTGCCAGTCTGCGTGCCTGTCTGCGCGCCTGCCTGTGCGGTGACCGTCTCGTCCTTCTCCACCACCTGCGAGAAATTCATCAGGCGCATTTCGACTGGCAATCCGCCGACAACCGTAGCAGCGTCCCGCGTGAGCACCTCAAAATCGCTCACCATCGACGCATTGTCCCAGGTGCCGTCTTTGACTTCATACGAAATGATGGTGTTGCCGCCTATTGGCTTGCGCAGCAGGACAATCGCACCGAGATCCTGGAAAAATCCATCAGTCTTCAGCCGATTGCCCAGCGCCGTGGCCTGGGCCTCCGTAGACAAACCGGAGTAGATCACCTCATCCTTGGTTCCGATGGTCACCGTTCCAGATCGCTCAAAGTAGTACCAGAGACCAAAACCCACCGCAGCAAGAAGGACCAGAATCGCAATGTTGCGAGCACCCGTGCTTTTAGGGGTCGGCGCCATCTGTGGATACGCTCCAAACCCAGGTGGAGGCGGCGGATACGCTGGCGGCATGGGCGGAGGCGTCTGATACGCCGGTGGCGCTGGCGGAGGCGCATATTGCACCGGCGCTGCCGTGGGCGGATAAGCTGCAGTCGTCGACTGAGGCACATAGGCCGCCGGAGCTTGTGCCGGCGGCGGGACGGCTTGCGGGCCTGGGGCCGCTGCCACCACCGGGACGGTTTCAGCGTCACCCGCAGCTGGCAAGGACGTACCGCATTTCTTGCAAAAATGTTGGTCCGGAAGGGTCGGTGTGCCACAAGAAGGGCAAAACATTTCGATTCTCCTATCCTGAAAAGGGGTTCAGCGGGGATTTCTGGAAAATATCACTCTGCAACAGCAAAGTAAAGCCAATCCGATTGGGATGGAGGAATTTGCAATGAATGAGCAGAAGCGATGCAGCCGGCTTCTGCGCTCAGGCGAGCTGGCCCACCTTTACCCCAGTTGGCTCACCTTTACATCGATCGCGGCGAAATCCACGGTCCCCAGGCCGCGCGCCGCCGCCATCGCCAGATACGGCATCTTTTCCGCGTCCAGATTCCAGTAAGCCTTGGCCACATACGCGTCGATCGCTACCGGATCGGTCCCTGCCACCAGCGTTTTTTTCAGCGCCACGTCCTCAGGATTTCCGCCGGTCGGCCCGTTGCGCAGCAGTACGCGATAGCAGTCCATGAAGGTAAGTGTGGGCAGCATGAAGTTCGCCAGATCCGCGAGGCTCTGGTGAATCTGCTGGTGCAACCGGTTGCGCTCCCCGCCCAGAATCCCATACCAATTCTTCATGCCCAGCGTGGCGCCGGTCAGTGCGTGATGCTTGGCGATGGGCAGGTTGATCACCTTGTCCGCCTCGAGAAACGGCGTGAACACCGGCCAACTTTTCAGCACCACGCCGCCCATGTCGACTTCACGGAAGCGATCGGGATCGGGCAAAATTACCTCTGCGCCCTCGGCGCGCGCCGCCGCCTGGATCCCGGAGCGATGAAAGCACCGCTGCGGCTCACCGCAGCTCACGTCGGTCACGATCACGCGCTTGGCTCCCGCCTGCCAGCACTGCCGGACGACCTCCGCCACGAGATCTGGATTGGTGTTGGCCGCCTGCTCCGGCGTGCGATCCCAGGCAATGTTCGGCTTCAGCACCACCACATCCTGCTTGCTAATGAAGCGGCTCATGCCGCCAAGATTTGCGATCGCCTGCGCGGCCAGCGCCCGCGGCTCGCCGCCCTGGACGACGGTCATCTGCGGCCACGCCGCATCGGCAGCCACGCGATGATCGCGCCGCGCCTGCGCGGCCTGATCCGGGATTGGCCGGCTGCTGCGCTCGCTCAGCCAAACTGCCGCGCCCGCAACGCCCGCGGCCACGCCGCCCACGCGCAGGAGTTCGAGCATGGCTTCGCGCCGCGTCATGTCCGTCGCGTGGGTCGCCGCGTGCCTCGCCGCGCCTGCATCCAGCTTCACAACTTCGCCGCCTTCATCCGCCATGATCCGTCTCATCGCTAGTGTCCAGTCTCCGACAGTTCGCATCAACAATCCTCTGTCATCCTGAGCGACGTTTGGTCGACTTTTTCGGCCAAACGGAGTCGAAGGACCTGCATTTCGGGGCTTCGACTTATGCCAGGAACTTCCTGAACTCCTCTTCACACTTCCACAAGCCGAATGCGCCCCGGATCATTTGTCCCCAGCCGGTGCGCCGCGTCGGCCGCCGCGGCAATGTACTCGGGCCTGCGTCCCACTGCTTCGAGCGTTGGCACTCCCGCTGCGGCGCGCTGACGCTCGATCATCTGCCACGCCGTGTGGTCCGGTGCTACGCGGTCTTCGCCCACCACCAGTGCATTCGGATACCACAACCGCTCCGGCCGGAATCCTGGGCCGCCGTCGTACACCGACGAAATGGCGTCGCCGATGGTGAACCAAACCTTCGCGCGCACCGCCGGAATCGCATTCACGTCGGCCACGCCGGGATTGCAATTGTTCGGGTGCAGCAAGAACGGCCGATCGACCACCCCGTACATGTTTTTCATCGAGAACGTGATTCCCGCCATCTCGTGATCCTTGAGAATGGGCAGATTGATCACCATCGCGCATTCGCGGGTGAGAATCTTCGCGAGGCGAATCTGCGTCGCGCCGCATTGCACTGGCTGGTCTTCGTAGCCGCCCACGTCGTTGCCGTAGCAGAGCACGCGGCTGGCATCGGTATTCACAGTCATGCCGCAGGCCTGAAGGCTGCGCGCATCGCGTTCCCATACCAAAATATTTCCCGCGCGCACGCCGGCCTGCTGCAAGCGCTCGGCAATGGCCAGGGTCAGCGCCGCGTGCGTAGAAATCCCGCGACCTCCCAGTCCATTCACCTTCAGCCCGATGGTTTTGCCGGCAAGAATATTGGCAGGAATGATGCTCTTCCACGCTTCCAGCGGTTTGTCGCGTCCCGTGTAGGCGGCCATCGCCTTGTCCAGCAGATTCAGCACGCGCTGCTCGTCGGGTTGCGCTCCTGCGCCATGTAGCGATGCATCGCGCGCGATCACCACTTTCGATTTCCCCGCCGCTACGCGCTGCTCCAGCATTCCGGCGAATGCCAGCTTCTCCGCGGCAGCCGACGAACCCAGCAGCACCGCACTCGTAGCTGCCTCTTTCAGAAATTCCCTGCGACTCTTCATCGTTCCCCTTGCTTTCGGGGTGCCCCAGTCCCTCGCCTTCGGGGACCGGGGAATGATCCCCGATCTTCCCTAACTGCGTTCGTTCATCCTGCGCTGCCCAAACACGTGATCTTCAAAGCCCAGCACATACCACATCCCGCGCCCGGAAAACTTCCCGGTGAAAAGCCACTTCACCGCTCTCTTCCCTAGTTTCAGAAAATCTCCGAGAGCAGTAAAACATCCCTCGCGCGAACGCTCCGCGTGGAGCACGGCCACTCCATTCGCCAGCAAAACATTTGCCATCTCGCGCACATCCGGCAGATAAACATGCGTAGGATCGTCAGAAAACTGCAGCGTCTCGTCTTCCGAGTGCGGCAGCGACAAGCTGCGCAACGAAGGAAACGCAATCCATATATATCCGCCTGGCTTGAGCTTGGCGCACAGCGTGGCCACCACCGGCGCCGGGTCGCGCATGTGTTCCACCACGTGGTTCAGAATCACAAAATCGTAGCTCGCTTCGGGAATCGCGTCGTATCCCGAGCCATCTACAGTGAGCGGATAAAACGTGTCCATTGCCGCCACGTCCGCGTCGCTCAGCTTGTACCGCTGAATGTCCGCGCCCGCGTAGTGGCAGCCGGGAAACCAGCGCTTGGTCACGGTGGGCGAGCCGTTGCCGCAGCCGATGTCGAGAATGCGCGGCGCATGCGCAGTCAGCCTGCCGCGCACCATACGGAATTTCATCGGACAATGCGCCATCGGCCACTCCCATCGACATTAGAGCCTTGCTTCTATGCCATGCGCCAGCGCCAGCAGCGCCTGCCCCGTGCCGGGCGTGGCGTCATAGGCCACGATGCGCACCAGGTACGGCCCCTTGCGGAAGATCACGCTCTGCTCGTACGCCAGCCCCGCGTCACCCACTTGTACGTTTTTGGCGCCGCTCGAATTTCCCGATTCCAGAATCTTGCGCGCGCCCGCGGAATCTCCCATAGTGTAAACGTCCACCACAGCGTCCAACTGGTTCTGGAACTTGTAGTCGGACGTAGAAGTGGAAACCACGCCGGCCGCGATGTACTGCTCGGCGTCGCCGTCGATGTACTGCCAAAGGTCCTTGGCCTCATAAGCGCGCGTGTCGCCTGATTTTTCCCATCCCGCCACTGCTCCCGACGGCGGAAGCGGATCGACAGCTTTCTTCTTGCACCCCGCGCTCACGGCCGTGAGAGCAATGGCCGCTGTCACCACCGCCAACAGCCTTTTACCTGATCGGGACCTTTGCAGATTCACTCTTTCACTCCTTCACTTTTTCACTCTTTTTACTCATTTCACTTCATTCACTTCCTCGTGAGCAGGATCTGGTTGCTCGGCGAACGGCTTTCGCCAATGCTTGTCACGTACACGGCAGGACGATCCTGCAGCGGACATGCGAATTCACATGCGCCGCAGCCCACGCAGCGGCTGGGATCGACGCGCGGCTGCTTGAGCGTCTTCGTCTTGCCTGCCGCATCCACCACCTCGGCCTCTTCGACATAGATCGCCTTGGGCGACACCGGGCACCACTCCTCGCACACAATGCAATCGGTGGCCATGGCCCACGGCAGGCAGCGTCCGCGGTCGTAAAATGCCAGGCCCAATCGGATGGGCTGATTCTGCGCGGCGCCCACGCCTACCACCCAGCCTTTTTCCCTGGGCGTAATCTGCCAGATGGCGCCGGTCGGGCAAACCTCCGAGCACAGCACGCAACTCGGCTCGCAATAGCCGATGCGCGGCACCAGCGTCGGCGTCCAAAGACCTTCGATGCCCGCCTCAACGAGCGCCGGTTGCAGCGCATTGTTGGGACACACCTTCATGCACTCGCCGCAGCGGATGCAACGCGAGAGAAACTCCGGCTCATCGAGCGCGCCGGGCGGACGCAGCAGGCGTTCGTTGCGGCTCTTGCCCAGGCCCGTGTTGGCGCGCATCAACGGCACTGCGACTGCTCCCGCTGCGAGACCTGTAAGAGTCCGCCGCCGTCCCAGGTCCGGCGAGGACACCTCTTTCGGCTTTGGGCGGAAGAAGCGGAACGTGAGCGCATGATCGGGGCAACTGCCGACGCAGTTCATGCACATCAGGCACTCGGATTTGCGCCATGGCGAGCTGCCAATGGGATCGTCGCCGCCCTGGCAGTGGAGCAGGCAGCGGTTGCAGTTGTTGCACGCTTTTGGATCCTTGTCGAGGCCCAGCACCGACCACCGGGACACCGCGCCGAGCAGCGCGCCGAGCGGGCAGATGGCGCGGCACCATAGGCGTGTGACGCGCAGGCTGGCCGCGAGAATCGCGAGAAACAAAATCCCCAGTACCAGCCCCTGCGTGAAATGCGCCTGCCGGAATTCGAGCAGGAATGCTCCCAGCACCGCGTGGATGATTCCGCCCGTGGCTTTGATGGCGGCGATGTGGCTGTGCTCCAGCGGCGTGAGCGCCGCGCGGGCCATGTAATTGAACGCCGGCAAAAGCGAAAGCCCGATCGAGCGTACCAACAAACTGAACGGATCGAGCCAGCCAATCACCATCGACCCGAACGCTGCAGCCACCAGACCCGCAATCAGCACTACATATTTGATAGTCTGCCAGCGCTTGTAGCGATTGGATTCGATGCGCTGCTTGCCGCGCTTCGACTCCGACGGCATGTCGCCCACAAAGTGCTGCAACGTTCCCATGGGGCAGATCCAGCCGCAGAAAAAGCGGCCGAAAAATATCGTAGGCAGCAGGATGATCAGGCTCCACAACAGGCCACGATAAAGCGCGTGGCTGGCCAGGGCATTGGTCAACGCCACCAGCGGGTCCCACTCGAAGTAGAGCCGCACCGGGCCCCGCAAGTGGATGTCGCTGGTCGTGCCTGGCATGGCACGCAGAGCGGTAAACACCAGCAGCATAAGGAACAGCAGCAGAAAGAAGATCTGCGAAGTCCTGCGCCACAGCGGCAACCTGGACCGAGCCACAAACCCCTCCCCACGCCGCGTGCGCGTGACCTACGTATGTAGGAAGAATGATTGGTGTTAAGGCCTATGCCGTACAGTGATCCGCATCACCGATTGGCGGTTCGCGGCTTGTTCTTGTTGCAGAACCTGTTCACTTCGCTCAGGACGTCCCACGTTCCCCGCAGGAGGGCGCGGGCAGATGTGCGCGGCAGCCAGGAAATCTTCTCCTGAGGCAGCCCTGCCGGAAGGATGCTCATCCAATAAGAGTGCAAGTTTATACAGAAGTTCCTGGCCGTTGGGTGCAAGCTATTGATTCGGGATGTGTTGACGCGAAACACACCGAATGAGGATCCATCATGTTCAATTCAGGTTCACAGGTTCGCACGGGACGAATGCCGGTTCTGCTTTTGGTGCTGGTAGCGGCCATCCTTTCGGGATGCGAATCCAGGCAGGAAAAGGCGCTGGACCAGGCCAAGGCACAGGCGGCTAAAACCGGGCAGGCGCAACAAGTGGTTTCAGTAGACAAGAATGGGACTACCACGACGACAGTGGTGCAGCCGCCTGCGGCCGGGCAGACCAACGAAGCGATCACGACGACGCAGACACCTCCCGCTGCCGGGGCGCCCGTTCCAGCACCTTCGGAACCGACGGTCTCCGCGGTACCGCAACCGGTCAGCGTGACCATACCGGCGGGCACCTCGCTGACCATCCGGGTCGATCAGCGCATCAGCGTAAAAACCAGCCGCGCGGGAGACACGTTTACCGGCGAAGTAGTGGACCCGGTGCTGGCCAGCAATAACAGTGTGCTGCTGCCCAAGGGTACCTTGGTGGGTGGCGTGGTGGATGTGTCGCATCGGCGCGGACATTTCAAGGGCAGATCGCTACTGGAGTTGCGGTTGACTTCGCTGACGCTGAATGGGACGCAGTATCCGCTGACGACGCAGGACCTTGCGGAAAGCAAGAGGGGCAAGGGCAGGCGTTCGGCGGCCTTAATTGGCGGAGGGACCGGGCTGGGAATGTTGGTAGGCGGCGTGGCCAGCGGCGGGGTAGGGCTGCTGGTAGGCGGGCTGGTGGGCGGTGGTGCTGGAACCGCTACCGCGGGATTGACGGGCAACCGCGATCTCGACATACCGGCGGAGTCGATTGTGCGCTTCACGCTGGCAGACGACCTGGTGGTGCAGCCAGCGCAGTAGCGTGAGCGGGCCCTCGAGCCTGGTCCTCACAATTGATCGAAGTGGGCGGCGAGCCCGTTCATCACAAGTGCCCGTCGCAGTTGTCCATCACAGATGATTGATCAAAGATGGTTGATCAACGACGCAATGCACGCGGCGCCGAATCCGTTATCGATATTGACTACGGAAACGTTGGGCGCGCAGGTGTTCAACATGCCCAGCAGCGCCGCTATTCCGCCCAGCGACGCGCCGTAGCCCACGCTGGTGGGAACCGCAATAACGGGCGCGCTTACCAGGCCTCCAACCACGGTGGGTAGAGCGCCTTCCATGCCCGCGCAAACCACTAATACGCGCGCGGATTGCAACGTGTGCTGCTGCGCCAGCAGGCGATGAATGCCGGCCACGCCCACGTCGGCCACCAATTCCACGGTGTTGCCCATCAGCAGCGCCGTCACCGCAGCTTCTTCGGCCACAGGCAGGTCGCTCGTTCCCGCGCACACCACGCCCACGGTTCCCTTGCCTGCAGGCGCGTCGGTCTGCTTCAGCGTAATGGCGCGCGCCGCTTCATGGAACTCCGCGCGTGGTTCCGTGGCTCTTACCGCCGCATAGACCTCGCGTGACGCCCGCGTGGCCAGCACGTTGCCTCCGGCCTTCGCCATGCGCGCAAAAATCGCCGCCACCTGCGCCGGCGTCTTGCTCTCGGCAAAAATCACCTCCGGCATGCCGGTGCGCAGCGCGCGATGATGATCCACCTTGGCGAACCCCAAATCTTCAAAAGGTAAATTGCGCAGCCGTTCCAGCGCATCGCCCACACTGGTCGATCCCGCATGCACTTCGTTCAACAGCGCTTCAATTTGTGCGCGATCCATCAGCAGCCTTCCTTTTTCCGAGCGAGCCCTGAATCCGCCCAGGCGCGCATCGCCGCCTGCATCACCTGTTTCAGCGGAACTTTGTGCATGCGCGCCAGATTGCGGCACACTTCGTACTCCGGCGAAGCGTTGGCCACCTCACCCGATGGCCAGCGCGCCACTTTGATCCGCACGTTGCCCCACTCTGTCTCTACTTCGGCGAACTCCCGCTCGAGCGCCATCTTGTTTTCCAGCCGCCAGCGCAGCCCGATCGTCGTGGTCTCCCGCAGCAGCAGATCGCGCAGCTCCGGCAATTTTTCAGGACTCGACAGTACGGTCATTTGCACGCCCGTGCGGCCTTTCTTCATCTGCACCGCCGCGCGGTAAACATCCCACGCGCCCGCCTCCAGCAGCAACTCGCTCACATAGGCCAGCAACTGCGGAGTGGAGTCGTCAATCACGGCCTCGATGACTGCGATCGACTCCGCGTCCGCGATCGCATCCTCCGCTTCGCCCACCAGCAGTCGCAGCAGGTTCGGCTCGCCTGGCGTGTCGCGCCCACCGGCCCCATAGCCGCGCGCCGTCACGCGCATCGCCGGCAGCGGCCCATACGTTACATCCAACATGCGCAGCAGCACCGCGCCCGTCGGCGTCACACGCTCCATCGCAGGCCCGGCCGCATACACCGGCGCATCGCCCAGCAGCGCCAACGTGGCCGGCGCGGGCACCGGCAGCGTGCCATGCTGGCATTTCACCGTCCCGCTGCCCACGTTCAACGGCGACGACATCCAGCGGTCGATACCCAACAGCTCGCATCCCGCCGCCGCGCACACGATATCGACAATCGTGTCCACCGCGCCCACTTCGTGAAAATGCACCTTCTCGATCGGGATGGAGTGAATCGCCGCCTCCGCCTCGCCCAGCAACTGAAAGGCATGCGAGGCCCGCTGCTTCACCGTCTCCTTCAGCGACGCAGCCTGGATGATCGCAAGAATCGTCGACAGCGATCGATGCGGCGCATGCTCTTGACTGGAGTGCGCCAGCTCCGCCTCATGCGAGTGGTGCTCGTGAGAATGCGCGTGTGCATGTTCGTGGCCGTGTACATGCGCGCTTTCTGTTCCCTGTTCCCTGTTCCCTGTTCCCTCGTCTTCGACCACGTCGACTTTAATTCCCGCCAGCCCGCCGCGGTCCACCTTGCGCATCTCGAGGCGCGCGCCCACACCCAGCGCTGCCGCGGTGCCTGCAAGCACGTCGAAGGGCACGCCCGCGTCCACAAGCGCGCCCAGCAGCATGTCGCCGCTGATCCCGGAAAAGCACTCCAGATAGCCAATTCGCATCGCTCTGTGATTCTAAATCTCCGGTTCCAGAACCGGGGCAAAATTCTCCCCGATCGCGCGTGAATGCCAGGGTCAGTGGCTTTTCCGGAGTTCGGGTTTGAAAAGGCCACCTGAATTCAGGAAATGCCCTAATCACGGCTCTTCGCGCCGCCCTTCCCTGAAGGCGGCCAAATGACGCTCACAGCGATTGACCACGAATTGCGGAGTGCAAGACCGAGCAGCGCCAGCATCGCAATCGATACCATCGTGAGACCGGTGTCAGGGTCTGACGCGTATGCAGTCACTCCGCCGTCAACCAGCAAGCAGAAAGCGCAGGCGGGCAGGATTGAGTATGGCCACGCGTCTCCACGCACGCGGAACCGTCCGCCATCGGGCCTTCCCCACAGCAACGACAGAGCGTACAAGATGCCGGCAGCGCCTACTCCGCAGCAGCACAGTGCGGCCGAGAGTCGCGACTGCGTTGGGATAATGAGCGCGCCGGCAAGGAGCAGCACCACTGCGAAATAGACTACCGTAGGCGTCAGGTACATGCGGATGCGCTTCCATTCGCCAGGTGGCTGCCGCTCTGCGGCCAGCGTAATGACCACGAAGAGCAGGCCGACGAGCGTTGCGGCGGCCGCGGATGCGAAGAGGTAGAGGTTGCTCCACGCTTCCAGCGGCAGGTGTCCCTTGTCGACTGCAGGCAAACGTGCACCTCAAAGCAAGGCAAGAATTAGTTCGACGGTTCGATTTTCCACGGGGCCATCTTGTCTCCAAGAGCTCTAGGTCCCCCGCCGCGCCAGCACCTCAACCGGAAGTACAGCATTCATTGAACCCGATCGGAAACCCGAACAATCCAGCGTCACATACTTGAATCCGGCCTGCTTCAATGCCGCCGTGATCGC
>Ga0181538_10000280_pt1 | contig 60261 bp, 60 predicted proteins | sample PEATcosm2014_Bin_40_FD_119773 | JGI IMG/M metagenome (GOLD analysis project Ga0181538, IMG submission 119773) | Peatland microbial communities from MTU Mesocosm Facility, Houghton, MI, USA - PEATcosm2014_Bin23_30_metaG | ecosystem: Environmental > Terrestrial > Soil > Wetlands > Peat | place...
CCCCACATTGGACCCTTCGGAAACGACCAAAACCGAGAAATCGCCTATGTGGTGACCAAAGTCAAAATCCACCTTCGTGTTTTCAACGGGTTACCGCCGCAAAACGCAAACATGCGCTAGTCCCGAAACACTGGGGGGCGAGGCCGGGCGAACCCTTTGGGTCGCCGGCCGGCACCAGCCCCAACAGCTTCAGCGAGCCTGCTATCGAGTTGGTTATGAAGCGCCATCCAGCGCTTCCGCTGCCATTGAAGATGCGGCTCCAACCATTGGCGGCCGGGCACGCACGGCGAAAGTCCGAAGCCCCCGGCCGCCGCAACGAGTCTTTTTCACCCCCTCCGCTCAGGATAAGTGTCTCCATTCTCGCCGCGCCCGCCGGTTTCCTCCGTTTCTCCAAAAATAATTCTTGACATGTATCACTCATCTAGTACACTATAATTCTAGATGAGCACCACGGCCCGACGCAGACCTTTCGAGTTCCGGCTGGACCTCCGCAGCGGCGTTCCGGTCTACCGCCAGATCATCGACCAGGTGGTGGGCGGCATCGCCGCGGGAACTCTTGCGAACGGAGACCAGCTTCCCACCGTCCGCCAGGCCGCGGTGGACCTGTCGATCAATCCCAACACCGTGGTCCGTGCTTATCGCGAACTCGAAATCCGGGGCGTGCTGGAAACCCAGCAAGGCACCGGCACATTCATCAGCCATCAAAAGGTGAAGCGCGACGAAGTCGAGCGGCAGCGCCGTTTGAGCCGGCTCGTGGGCGAGTTTGTATCGCAAGCGGGATCCGCCGGCTTCACCGTCAAGGATTTGTTGGAGCAGCTACATGATCTACAAGGGGATTCTGAAAAAACTAGGAGATGACGTCATGAAGCCGGACCTCTCGCAGTATCGAATCAGTAATGTCGGGGTAGCGCTGTTTATCGTCTGCGCCGCGGCCGGCGGCGGCTTCACGGCCGCAATCGGCAAGCCGGCGCCGGCCATCGCGGGAGCCCTGCTGGGATTGTATTTCCTGTTCGCGATCCGCGTGGCGGACCAGTGGGAGAAGGTCGCGGTGCTGAGGTTCGGACGCTGCACCGGGTTGCGCGGCCCCGGGATGTTCCACGTCATTCCCGTGGTGGACCGGCTCAGCACCTTCGTGGACCAGCGCGTCCGCGTGGCCAATGTATCGGCGGAATCCACTCTCACGCGCGACACCGTGCCGGTGAACGTGGATGCCATCGTGTTCTGGATGGTGTGGAGCGCGGAGAAGTCGATTTTGGAGGTGCAGGACTACTCCCAGGCGATCACCCTCAGTGCGCAGACGGCGTTGCGGGAATCGATCGGGCGCCATGAGCTGGCGCAGATGCTGGCGGAGCGCGAGTTGCTCGGCCGCGAATTGCAGCGCATTCTGGATGAGAAGACCACGTCCTGGGGCATCACCGTGCAATCGGTGGAGATCCGCGACGTACAGATTCCGCCGGCGCTGCAGGACGCCATGTCGCGGCAGGCGCAGGCCGAGCGCGAGCGGCAGGCCCGCATTATCCTGGGCCAGGCCGAAACCGAGATTGCCGAGAAGTTCGGAGCGGCGGCGCTCACTTACCAGAACAACCCGGTGGCGCTGCATCTGCGCGCCATGAACATGCTGTACGAGGCCATCAAGGAGAAGGGCGCCATGGTGATCGTGCCTTCCTCGGCGGTGGAAACCATGGGGTTGGGTGGCATGTTAGGGACGGTGTCGCTCGGCGGAGCCAAACCGTAGCCGGGCGCGGTACGATATTCTTATGCGCTGGATAACACTCACACTTACGCTCGCGCTGGGATGCGCGCCGCTGGTTGCAAAGGACGAAAAGAGTAAGACCGCTGATAGGCTGGACGATGCGGCCACCCTCTTTTCCGAAATCATGGGGACACCGGACAAGTCGATTCCGCAGGACCTGCTGGATAAGTCCTACTGCGTCGTGCTTGTGCCCGGTTTGAAGAAGGCTGCGTTCGGCGTCGGCGGAAAGTTCGGCCGCGGCTTCTCCGTTTGCCGCAACCCCAGCCAACCGGGTTGGGGACCGCCGGCCGCCATTCGCATTGAAGGCGGCAGCGTCGGCTTCCAGATCGGTATCTCCTCCACGGATGTAGTCCTGCTGATCATGAACGAGGGTGGAATGAAGCATCTCACCACCAGCAAGTTCACCATCGGGGCGGATGCTACGGCTGCCGCCGGTCCCGTGGGCCGCAGCACCACTGCCCAGACGGACGCTTTGATGAACGCCGAGATTCTCTCCTGGTCCCGTTCGCGCGGCGTCTTCGCCGGCATCTCGCTGGACGGCGCCACGCTGCGCAACGACATTGACGAGAACCAGGCGATGTACGGCCAGCGGTGGGAGAGCAAACAGATCCTCGGCAGCGGAGCGAAACCGCCGGAGATGGCGGCCAAGCTGCTTGCCGAGCTGAACAAGTACTCGTCACGCAGGACCCATTAGAGAAGGGCGCCGCTCCCCGCGACCGCCCAACTATACTGGAGTTCTGCCCACATGAGCACTCCATTCCAAATCGCAGTGTGTGGAAGCATCGTCCCCGACCCGCTGCAAACTCTGGAGCCGGTCATCGGCCCCGCCGGTCCGTCCCTCAAGAATGAAATGATGCTGCCGGCCGTGCTGGACCCGTGGGCCGGGCATGCCCTCTTTGAAGCGGCCCACCTGGCGCGGAAGACGCCGGGGAGCAAGGTCTGGCTGGTGAGCCTGGCACCCAAAGCCAAGCTTCAGCAGGTGATGATGACGGTGGCGCAGAAGGTCCCCTTCGAGTTGGTGGCGCTGGATGGGCCGGCTTCGGGTTTCACCGATTCCTTCGAGACCGCGGCGGCGCTGGCTGCCGCCATCGCGGCCATTCCGGGACTGGATCGCGCGAAGTTACTGGTGTTCGGCGGATGGGAATCGGCTTCGCGCGGAGCGGGCTCGACGTTGCAGATGGTGGGCGAGCGCCTGGGGATCACGGAGCAGTTCCAAGGCGTCGATCAGGTGACCGTTCGCGAAGACGGCGGCCTGGAGATCCTGGAGCGCATCGAAGGCGGCCGGCATCAGGTTTCAGTGTGCTCCGCGCCGCCGGCGGTGCTGGGTTGGGCCACCGGCAACTTGCCCGAGCCGCGCAACAATCCGCAGATCGGAATGGCCAACATGCGCGCCATTATGCCCGCGCTGCAGCGCGCCAAGGCCACGCCCATCCCCAACACCGGCCTGTCCTTCGCCTCGGTGAGCCTGCCCAGGCAGCAGAGAGAGACGCGCATCGTAAAGGATATGCCCGCTGAAGAGATTGCCCGCGAAATCGTCGCCTGGATGGCGGAGGAGTAACGTGGAAACCGTACTGCTTCTGGCGCATACGGAGCCCGATGGCGCCCTGGCCAAACCGGCGCTGGAGTGCCTGACGGCCGCGCTGGCCTTGGGCGGCCCGCTGACGGTCGGGCTGGTGGGCGCGCGTGTGGAAGCCGCCGCCAGCCAGATCGCTGGCTGCGGCGCGGCGCGGTTCCTGGCGGTTACCGGCGAGGCGTTCGCGCAACCACGCTACTCGACCGACGCCGCGGCCGCCGAAGCGCTGTGCCGCGCGGCCGGCGCCGCCATTGCGATGGCCCCTTCCACTTCGCGATGGGCGCGCGCACTCCCCGGCGTGGCCTATCGCCTGGGCGGCCGCGTCGATACCCACGCTACCAGCGTGGCGGCGGAGAATGGAGCGCCCGCGGTCACCCGTTGGTTCTACCGGCAGCGCATGGAAGCCGTGCTTTCGCGTCGGGAGCGGCCCTGGGTGATCCTGCTCGATCCCGGCTGCTTCGCCCCCTGGAGCGGGCCCGCAGGCACAGCCAGCGTGGAACCCGCGGCGGTCGCCGTGCCCGAAACGCGCACCACGGTCACCGGCGTGCGGTCCCCCAAGGCCGACGAGCAAACCATTCGTCCCGATGCCAAGCTCCTGTTTGTGGCGGGCGCGGGCTGGACCAAGAAGCAATCCGACGGGGCCGTGCACGCGGCCGAGGCGGAGACGCTGATTCTGGGATTCCTACGCGCGGCGCAGGCATCCCTGGGCGGCAGCAAGTCGCTGGTGGACCTGAGCGGCGAGGGCGAGGCGGTGCTGCGCTTCATGACTCATCTGAACCAGGTGGGCCAGACCGGCTCGACGCCGCGCCATCCCAAAGGTCTTTCCACGTGTTGCCACGGCGAGGAGCCGCACGTGGTGGGTTGGCGCTTCGTGAACCAGCGCCGCGCCATCAACCTCGATCCCAACTGCGGCTGGGCGCGCGGCAAGGCCGACGTGCTCTACGTCGCCGACGCGTTCGAAGTAATGCAGCACGTGAACCGGCTGCTGGGGGCATGATCTTGGTGGCGGCTGGGTCGGTGGACTTCCCGTCCACATTCATTCACCATTGAAGTATGGAGATAGAGTTCACCACCCAGATTTTCAGAGAGGGCCGGACCTTCGTGGCTCACACCCCCGAACTGGATGTTTCCTCTTGCGGCGGCACAAAAGAGAGGGCGCTTAAGAACCTGAAGGAAGCCGTCCGCCTGTTTCTCGAAGAGGCCGAAAAGATGGGCACTTTGGACCAGATCCTGCAGGAAGCCGGTTATCTGAAGCGCCGCAGCAAGCTGGAAGGTCCCAAGTTCGTCGGCACTCATAGAGTCTCCCTGCCTCTGCCCTTGGCGCATGCCTAAACTTGGCCCGATTTCTTACAGGCGATTGGCGCGGGTATTTGAGGCGGACGGTTTCCGCTGCGTCCGCGAGGAAGGTGACCACATGGTTTTCACCAAGCCCGGCGTGATTCGGCCGGTTGTCATACCAAAATACGCGTCAGTGCCGGTGTTCATCATCAAGAACAACCTTCGTACGTCCGGCATGTCTCGGCAGCGGTACTTCGAGTTGCTCGCGGATTAAATTAGGGTATTGGCGTACTTGATGACACCAGATATTTTGGGGAAGAAGAAAAGCGGCCCGACCAAACGGAACGGACAAAAGCGATCTACAAACCCAACGGCATTAGGATCTCGTGAAATTGGAAACTGTCAAGTTTATTATTGACATCCTAACCTGTAATCGTTACACTGGGGCATGGCTACACAACAGGCCCCCAACAATCAGCAAGAGCTGGTTGAAGACGCTAAAGACAAAAAGCGTGGATGCGTCGAACGTGGCGAGGCAATCGTGATGCTACTTGCCAATCACCATGTAGATCAGCAGAGACTTCCAACCCTGACTGGGCTTACCGAGACGATGATCAGTCGGCTGAAGGTGTGTTACGAGAACTTAAGCCCTGATGCCCGCCGATTGTGCAAAACTGTCAGAATACAAACCCAGGCGTGCCATAGGCTAGGGCGAGAAGTTGCCCGTGCGGATCAGGTTCGGCTCATTAGATTGGCTCAGGAATTTACGAGAAAGCGTGAATCGAGACGACCTTTGCAAAAGATGGGATCACCAGGACGGCAAAGTCCGAGAGGGCTAATCACGGAAGACGACATGCAAGAGGCGATCTGGGCTGAGAAGTACAAATCCTAAAGCTGCCGCAGCAGAAGCGTAAGGACTGCGTATTCCAATCTGTCAGACATCGGACCTTTGACCATGCGGCCTCCTATCGCTTGCGCTTCTTCGATGCTCTGGCCTTCGGCGGCGGCTGCCCCGGGCGGAGCATCAGTTCGTCGGACAATGGCATGACCAGCGCACCGCGCGGTTATCCGTGCCGGGCAACGTATAGCAGCAGCCCGAAGATGACCACCGGAATCGCCGCCAGCATCAGATAAAACAAAACCGTCCGCGGCCAGGAGGTGCGCCGGCGCTTCCAGTCGCGCAGTTCGGGGCGTTCGGCGATTCCCACCTGGTCCAGATGTTGGAGGTCCCAGGCAAACTCCCGGGCGCTGTGATAGCGGCTCTTGGGATCGCGTTCCAGAGCGCGATAGATCACTTCTTGCAGCTCGGCTGCCATTTCGGGATCGGCCTCGCGCGGCGGCTTGGGATGATTCAGCAGCCGGTCGTTCATGATGGCGAATGCATTGGGGCCCGAAAATGGAGTCTCCCCAGTCAGCATTTCATAGAGCATCACGCCCAAGGCATACACGTCGCTGCGCGCGTCTCCGCGCTTGCCTTTGACCTGTTCGGGGGAGATGTATTCGGGCGTGCCCATCACCTGCGAGAGTTTGGCGAATGTCAGCCGGCGGGCGCCGGCGAGCGAAGCGATGCCGAAGTCAATGAGTTTGATATGGTCCTCACTGTCGACCATGATGTTCTCGGGCTTCAGATCGCGGTGGACTACGCCGTGGGTGTGAATATACTCCAGGGCGTCGCAGATGCCGGCCGTGATTCGAATCGCGCGCTCGGGAGGAAGTTTGCGCCGCTCCCTGAGAATCTCGCGCAGCAGGCGCCCCTCGGCCCACTCCATCACCATGTAGACCTGGCTGCGATCGTCGTCGGTGAACACCTTCATGACGCCGGGGTGATCCAGGTCCTTGCCAATCTCCTCTTCGCGCGCAAACCGGTCGAAAAGAACCGGGTCGCTTTCCATCTCGGGATGCGGGACCTTGATGGCGACTGCACGGCCCGTGCGCAAGTCGGTGCCTTTGTAGATGGAAGCCATTCCGCTGCGCGCCACCAGGCTGTCGATGCGGTAGTGATCGAGCTGATCGCCGGGATGGACGGGAGTCATTAGGCGAGCTTGTACGGGCGTCCCCGGTACATGCCCACACGTTCCACGCTACGAATGCGGATGAGCTGCACACTCACATTATCGTTGCCACCTCTTTGGTTTGCAAGATCGACCAGTTCGTGAACGGCGTCCTCCAAGCGAGCGTGGCGAGTCGCAATGTCCGCCATCTCCGGCGGAGTTACCAGGTTATGCAAGCCGTCGGAACACAGCAGCAGCATATCGCCGGGCAACACCTGGTGCTCATGGGTATCGACGTTGACGAACATCTCGTTTCCCAGCGAGCGGCTGAGCAGGTGGCTGGTCCGCGCTTGCGCCGCCTCGCGCGATGAGAGAACCCCCAGAAGCACCTGTTCGTTGCTCATGGTATGATCGCGCGTCAGCGCTTCGGCGTGGCGGTGGCGAATGCGATAACAGCGGGAATCCCCCACGTGGGACACCACCACCCGGTCGAAGCGCAAGGCGCAGGTGACCAGAGTGGTTGCCATGGTCGAGCCGCCCCGCCCGGTCGCCATTCCGGTTTCGAACACTTTGGTGTTGGCTTCCCGCACCAGACGCGGCAGCAGCGCTGCATGCTGTTCCCCATTGCGGAAGCGGCGGAACCCGGCCAACAGGGCCTCCACCGCGGTGCGGGAAGCCACCTCGCCCAGCTCCTGGCCGCCCACCCCGTCAGCCAGTGCGAACAGCCACTCGCGGGCAGCGGCCCGGGCGGACATCTCGGGGAGTGCGTACCCGAGATAATCCTCGTTGTGGTCGCGTACTATTCCGCGGTCGGACGCTTGGGCGAACTCAAGTTCAAGCATATTCACACTGCGGGCGAGCGGTGCGGGACCATGGTTGTCCGCCCGCTGACCCTGCTCGACCGCACAAAGTAGATCCCTCCGTAGCAAGCCCACACCGCCGCGATTCCCAGAGCGAGCAGCGGTTCCATCTTAGTCCCATAACCCAGGAAGGGACCTATCAGATAGAATGACATGCACGCCAGGTTCGCCACAAGCCCGAACACCGGAATGCACAGATGGCGTACTACGCTGAACTTCGGATGCTTGTGGTAAGCCACCATACAGATCATGCAGCTCAACCCGTATAGCAGGAAGGTGCCGAAATTCGACGCCAGGGTGACGGTGAGCAGCGAATTGGGCATGGCCGCCATTCCGTCGTGCGTGGTGTATCCGAAGCTGGACCAGAAGCCCTGCGGCAGCGACTTGATGGCGGCGTCCGCCGGCGCCCCGGCATCGCCGAAGGCCATCATCACGCCCAGGCAACCGACCACCGCGGAAATCGCCGCCAGCGTCCAGATGGCCCGATGCGGAGTGAGATTCTTCGCATGCAGCAAGCCGAAGTGCTCGGGCACCTCCGAATCCTTGCCCATCGCGTAAGTAACGCGAGCCCCCGTATTGATGCAGGAGAGCGTGGTGCCGATGATTGCCAGGAATACGGTGAACGCTTCGGTCAACATGAACGCGCGCCCACCCCCAGGACCGAAGACCGCATTGCCCACGATGATCATCATGTCACCGATGGGCGCCGCGGAGCTCACCGCGGTCTGCAAGGGGTAACCGCTGTTTAAGAAGTAGTTAGCCGCAAAGTACTCGAACAGGTAACAGAAGGCGCCCTGAACCAGCAGTGAGGTGATGACTGCGATGGGCACGTCGCGCTTGGCGTTCTTGGCCTCGCCGCCCATCGACGTCACAGATTCAAATCCGACCAGGATCAAGATGGCGACTGTCGCCTGAATGAACGCCCAGCTCACGTTGTGAATACCCACCACGGATGCGGCGCTGGAGTGAGACAGGAAGTTGCCCTTGTCGTCTTTCTCGGGATAAGTCACGAGGTATGGCGCAGGCTTTCCGGCCGAGTCAAGCAGTGGCTTGGGCTTCCCGTCCGCGTCGCGAAGAATAGTTTCGGTGGTTTGCCCGTTTACGGTGGCTTTAGTGGTGGCGAACTGATAGTTGTAGGCATCGCCCGATGTGGGGTCAAACTGATAGCCCACGCTCCCCGCGGGGTGGCTGGTGCGGTAACCCAGGGCCAGCGCGGCGAACAGCACGAGCGCGGCAATCTGAATCACATTGATGGCGATATTGACCGCCGTGGAGCCGTTTATCCCCCGATGGGCGATATAGGCGATCAGGAACGAGAATGCGATGGCGATCAACATCATGAACATCGTGCCGGGATTGGAGGCGCTCATGAAATTGGGCCACAGCGTGCCCACCAGGTAGCCGCAAAGGATTCCCATCACCGCGACCATCACGCCGGGATAGATCCAGTAGTAAAGATGAGAGGCCCATCCCACGATGAACTTGGCGAGCCGGGCCCAGCGCCAAACCGCTTCATGGTTCAAGAACGACTGCTCGGCAAAGTAATACGAACTGCCGGTTCCGGGATAGAGCTTGGCCATCTCCGCGTAGCACACGGCTGTAGCCAGGCACAGCAGGAGCGCGACAAGTATTCCGATCCACATGGACGGAGAAGTCTGGCCCGTGCCTGCCTGAATGACAAACGTGAGCCAGAGAAAGGCGCCGGGGGCGATAAGCGCCATGGCGTTCATCGTCAGACCCGTCAAGCCCAGAGTCTTCTTCATTGTGACTTCGTTGTTATCTGCCATATATGTCTCCTTAGTGGAAGAATAGGTGACGCGATGCCTTACTTCTTCGGTCCGAAGAACGCGATCATACCCAGCAGGACCGTCGGCTGGCTCTTGGAGTAGCCGTTGCCCTTTTGGAAGAACGCCTGGTTCGACCAGTCGTTGCGGAACTCAAGCCGGCTCAGCAGCCAGTCCGTCATCTTGTATTCACCGGTCAGCGTACCTTCCTTGAGGGTCTGCGCCGTGCCGGTGGTAAAGCCGTTCATGTCGTCGTACCACTCCAGGCGTGGAGCGATGGCAAACTTCTTGCCGACCGCAAAACGCGCCGCCGCGGCGATACCGGTCCACTGATTCGCTCCCGGACCGATGTTCTTATCGCGCCCGTAGTCGAAGTTGATGTAGTAGCTGATCTTGTCGGTGGGGTTGACCTGCACGGTGGTGTCGTAGAGGTTACGCAATCCTTGAGTGGTGTGGTTCTTCTCGGGTCCCACGTAGTAGACGTTAGTCCAGGTGACCTTTTTCCACGCGTAGGCGCCGTTGACTCCAACCGTCTTGCCGCTGTTGTTGGGTTCGACGTCGTTCCAGCCCTGCACTAACTGCACGCCTCCGGTGAAATGAGGGCCGACCGGAAACGATGCACGGACGCCGAAGTGGTAATAAGGAATCGCCAGGGCAAAGAGCAGCGACCGGGAGTAATTCCAGTCCTGGTTGGTGGGGATCACTTCAGCGCCGGCGGCCGTCCAGAACTCGCCGGCGTCTACCTCCACACCACCCCATGACTTCGGTTTCAAACTGACGTAAGCCTGTTGGATGTACTTCCAGTCGTCCGGAGCCCGGTCGGCGGCGTGGATGACATCGACATCCTCTCCGAACCCGGCGTCCAGATGAAATCCGACCGGACCGGGCGCGTGGTCGATGGTCAGCATGCCCATTCCGAGGTGCAGGGTATCGGCGCGCAGATCGAAGTTCCGGAGGCCGTTGAATCCGGAGGAAGGGTCGTTGAAGTTCGCGTCCACGTAACCGTCAGCCAGCAAGCTGAAGTCGGTGCCCCAGTGCGTCCAGTTGGACGGACCGGGAGTGGCCGGCGGCTGAGCGGCCGCCGGCTGAGTTTCGGCAGTTTGCGCCGCGGGGGGATTGTCGGGCGCGGTTGGCGTCTGTGCATTGGCTGCCGCCGCCATCGCCAGAGATCCGCCTAAAAGAAGAGCTACACGTATCTTCCGCATGTCCTTGCTCCTAATTAAGATAAAGTCGGTAATCAGCGACTAAGCTGGTTGCTTGCGGCCATGCGGACTGGGGTGGCCACCGTGACGGGTTGCTACACTTACTTTATCGGTTCTTTTGCGTGAAAGCGAATAGATAATTTCTATCGGAACCATTTGAAAATTCCTGTGGGTTCGCTCGCACCGCGGTGGGCTCATCGGGTATCCTGAACTTGGCGTTATGAGAATTGCCGGTTTCTTGCTGCTCCTGGCGGGATGGGGAATCGTCCTGAGCGCAGTCGTGCTTCTCAGGTCACCTTCTCTGATCGCCGGCTTTGTGATGGCCGGCACGGGCGTGGAAGTACTGGGCCTGGTGCTGGTGATCCGCTCCCACCGTCTCCTTCGGAGGGAGAGGAGATGACGCACGCGCCCGTTCCGGGGCTTTCCGAAACAACCACGGCGCTTTGCGTTCTGCTCATCTTTCTGGTTCCTTTTGCCGCCGCGGGACTCTCGCTGATCAATACGGGCCTGGGCCGCTCGCGCAGCGCCGCCCATTCCATGCTCTCTTCGCTGTGTGTTATTGCGGTCGCGGTTCTGGTGTACTTCTTCTGCGGGTTCTCCTGGCAGGGATTTGCCGGCGGGCCCGCGCATGTCGAGGCGGTGGCCGGGAAATCCTGGAACTGGATCTCGGCCGAACCGTTTTTCTTACGAGGATTGCCACCGGGAGGATCTCCGGCCTCGCTGGCGGCATTGCTCGAAATGTTCAGCGTGGGTCTGGCCGCGCTCATTCCGCTGGGCGCCGGAACCGACCGCTGGCGATTGGGCGCGGCCTGCGCGTCCACCGCTCTGCTGGCCGGCTGCACCTACCCGATATTCGCTCACTGGGTGTGGGGCGGCGGGTGGCTGGCGCAACTGGGGGTGAATTGCGGGCTGGGGCGCGGCTATTTGGATGCCGGCGGCGCCGGTTGCATTCAAGCGGTGGGCGGCCTGACGGCCTGGTCAATCGCCTGCATCCTGGGACCGCGGCGGGGCAAGTACGCCATGGATGGGGCGCCGGCAGCCATCCCCGGCCACAACGCCGTCCTGGTTCTGTTGGGCTGTTTCCTGGCGCTCGCGGGGTGGTTCGGCCTGAACTGCGCCGGCTCGATGCTGTTCGCCGGCGCGGCGCCGGGAGCGGTGGCGGGGGTGGCCATCGACACCATGCTGGCGGCCGCCATGGCTGCGCTGGCGGTCGCGGCCATCACGCGGGCGCGTTTCGGGCGGCCGGATGCTTCCCTTTGCGCCAATGGCTGGGTCGCCGGGCTGGTTGCCAGCAGCGCGGCGTGCGCTTTCATGACGCCGGCGGCGGCGGCCCTGACTGGACTGGTGGCCGGCGCGCTGGTCACGTTCTCGGTGGAGTGGCTGGATATACGGCTGGGAGTGGACGATCCGGCAGGCTCCATTTCGGTGCATGCCGTCAGCGGCATTTGGGGCGTGCTGGCGCTGGGCATTTTCGCCCGCATTCCCGGCGATTCAGGCCAGTTCATGGCGCAAGTGGTGGGCGTTGCGACCCTGCTCGGTTTTGTTTTGCCGCTGACGTACTCCCTGAACTGGCTCTTGAACCGGTTCTACCCGCAGCGGGTGGAGGCTGAGGGCGAACGGCAGGGCATGGACCTGTATGAGCTGGGAGCCGGCGCGTATCCCGAATTCGTCATCCACCGTGAGGATTTGACGCAGGGGTAAGTCCAACGATATGTGTAACTTACCTCCAGCCAAAAACTCCATCGCGCCTATTGATTTTTTTTATTTGGAAGAATGCACGGCTTGTCTTTAAAATTGAGAGGGGCTATGTGTGGCTCGCCCAAGGGTTTTCGAGCCGCCCCATCCAAAGTTCGTCTGTCAGCAGAAATCCTAAGGAGATACAAGTGAGTCCAAACGAAGTGTTGGAATTTGCCAAGAAGAACGATGCCAAGCAGCTCGACCTGAGGTTCACCGACATTCCGGGCCTGCAGCATCACGTTTCGTACCCGATCGGCGAGCTGGAGGAAAGCAGCTTCGAAGAGGGCTTCGGCATGGATGGGTCGAGCATCCGCGGCTGGGCGGCGATCCACGAGAGCGACATGCTTCTGATCCCCGATCCGGAAACCGCGATCATGGACCCTTTTGCCGAGACCAAGACGCTGGTAATGATCGGGAACGCCAAGGACCCGGTCACCAAGCAGCGCTACGAGCGCGACCCGCGCTGGATTGGCGAGAAGGCCGAGCTTTACCTGAAGAACAGCGGCATTGCGGACTCCGCCTATTTCGGCGCGGAAGCCGAGTTCTTCATTTTCGACAATGTCAGTTTCGATCAGAATCAGCACGAGGGTTACTACTACATCGATGCCGAGGACGGGCGCTGGAATTCGGGGCGGCGGGAGAACAACCTGGGCTACCGGCCGCGCTACAAGGAAGGCTACTTCCCGGTGCCGCCGACGGACCATTACCAGGACCTGCGCAGCGAGATGGTGCAGATCATGATCCAGTGTGGAATGGTCATCGAGTGCCACCATCACGAAGTGGCCACCGGCGGCCAGGCCGAAATCGACCAGCGGTTCGACAAGCTGGTGAAATCGGCCGACAACATGATGCTGTACAAGTACATCATCCGCAACGTCGCCAATAAGCACGGCAAGACGGCCACGTTCATGCCCAAGCCGCTGTTTGCGGATAACGGCAGCGGGATGCACACGCACCAGAGCTTGTGGAGCGGGGGCAAGCCGCTGTTTGCCGGAGACCTCTATGCCGGTTTCAGCCAGCTCGGGCTGTATTACATCGGGGGGTTGCTGAAGCACGCGCGGGCGCTTTCGGCAATCATTGCGCCGACCACCAACAGCTACAAGCGGCTGGTGCCGGGGTACGAGGCGCCGGTGAACCTGGCGTATTCGCGGCGCAACCGGTCGGCGGCGTGCCGCATACCGATGTACTCGGCGAATCCCAAGGCCAAGCGGGTGGAATTCCGGCCTCCGGACACGGCGGCGAACCCGTACCTGGCGTTCGCGGGGATGTTGATGGCGGGGCTCGACGGGGTGCTGAACAAGGTCGACCCGGGCGATCCGCTGGACAAGGACATCTACGACCTGTCGCCGGAGGAGATGAAGAGCGTGCCGTCCATGCCGGGGTCGCTCGAGGAAGCGCTGAGCTGCCTGGAGGAAGATCACGGGTTTCTGCTGCGGGGCGACGTATTCACGGAAGAACTGATCGAGACGTTCATCGACTACAAGCGCAAGCACGAAGCGGATGAGGTGAGACTGCGTCCGCATCCGTACGAGTTCGCCCTGTACTACGATATTTAACGGAGCCGCGACCTTCTGGGAGCGGAAGCCTTCATGGAAGGCGCCATCGTCCAAGTCAGTATTTCACCGGGGGGCCTCCCGAAGCGCGCCATTTCGGGAGGCCTCATCACTCCGCTGGGCATCGAAGGCGATCTTCACGCCCATCCCGGCATACACGGCGGTCCGCGTAAAGCCATCCTCATGATTGCCTCCGAGGTGATTGAGGATTTCATCGCGCGCGGGTATCCTCTGTTCCACGGCGCGCTGGGCGAGAACCTCACCACGCGCGGCATTGCCATCCGCGACATCCGCATCGGCGATCGGCTGCGCGCCGGCGGCGCCACCATCGAGATCACCGAGCCGCGCGGCCCGTGCACGGCGCTGGATGTTTACGGCGAATCGCTCAAAGAAGAAATCTCCGACGACCGCGTGCGGGCGCTCGACCACACTTCGCCGCGCTGGGGCATGAGCGGTTTCTATGCCAGCGTGGTGGCGCCCGGGCCGGTGCGTCCGAACGATATAATCTCAGTCGTGGCCAAGTTGGCCTAGACATGGCGAGGACGCTCGAAGGGGCAATGGCAATCCGGTTGGGGGCGGCGCTACCGGAGCGCATCTCGACGCGCATTCGATTACTGCTGGCCGCAGCCCCGGACCAGGACGCGGCCATGCACTTTCTGGAACGGCTGCGCCTGGAATCACCCTCGGCTTTCGACCGCATCTGCAACTCGTCGGCCGCCCTGCAGTGGGCGGTGAGTCTGTTCTGCTACAGCAAGTTCCTCTCCGAGGCGGTGCTGAAGAACCCGGAACGCCTCCTGGACGTGGCCAGTTCGGGTAGCTTCTACCGCGTGCACACGGTGGACGAGTATGAGGAGCGCCTGTTTGAGTTTCTCGGCGCGGAGTACCTGGGCGTGCCTTCGGCGGTGGATCTGGCGCGCTTCCGCCGCCGCCAGATGCTGCGCATCGTTCTCCGCGACGTGCTCGGGGTGGCCACGCTTTCCGATGTCGTCGAGGAGCTTTCCAACCTGGCCGACGCCATCCTGGGCGTGACATATGTGCGAATTCGGGCGGAGGCCGTCGCCCGCCACGGCGAGCCGCGCCTTTCCGACGGGAGGCCGTGCGGATTCTCGGTGATTTCGCTGGGCAAGCTGGGGGGCAAAGAGCTGAACTACAGCTCCGATATCGACCTGATGTTCGTGCATGGCGGCGACGGCGAGACCGACGGCGCGGCCAGCCTGAGCAACAAGGAGTTCTACAAGAAAGTCGCCAACCAGTACATTTCCCTGCTTTCCACCTACACCGCCGAGGGCCAGTGCTACCGCGTGGATCTGCGCTTGCGGCCCGACGGCACGCTGGGCGAGATCTCGATCTCCGAAGACGGGGCCAAGACCTATTACGAGCAGCGCGCGCGCGACTGGGAAAAGCAGATGCTGATCAAGGCGCGGATCTCGGCCGGCGAGCCCGAGCCGGGCGCCGGACTGCTGGAGTTCGTCGAGCCGCTGATCTACCAGAGCTCGCTGGATTTCCGCGCGGTGGAGGCGCTCTCGGAAACGCGCCAGAGAATCAGCGAGAAGCTGGCCGCGCGGCGCGGATTGAAGAACGGCCTCGATATCAAGCTCACGCCCGGCGGCATTCGCGATATCGAGTTTCTGGTGCAGTGCCTGCAGCGGCTGCACGGCGGCCGCGACCAGTGGGTGCGCCACGGCGGCACCATGTTCGCGCTCTTCCGGCTGCGCGACAAGGGCCTGCTTTCCGGCGGCGAGTACGCGCGCCTGACGGCCGCGTACCAGTTCCTGCGATACATCGAGCACCGTCTTCAGATCGAAGAGGACCGCCAGACCCACACGCTCCCCTCGGACCCTATTCAGTTGGATCTGCTGGCCCGCAAGATGCCGTCCGAAAGCACCGGCGCCGTGCTGGCCGGCGAGACGCTCAAGGCGAAGCTGGACGAGCACCTGGCGGCTGTCCAGGAGGTCTACGATCGGGTGGTCCACGCGCAGAAGCCCATGTACTACACCATTCCGCCGCCGCCCGAGACTCCCGAAGAGGAAGGGGAACCGCAGGCGCCGGCGGACAACCTGGCGCGCCTCCTGGAACACCGCGCGCCGCAACTGGCGGAGGCCGTCGCCACTGCCGGCCTGCGCCGCGGCATCGAGCGGTTCCAGCACTTCCTGGAGAAGAGCGTGGCCGGCGCCGACCTCCATAGCCGCCTGGACGGAGACCCCAAGCTGGCCGCCAGCGTGCTCGATATCTTCGAGCACAGCCACTACTTTGCGGACGACCTGCTGCGCTACCCGGAGCTACTGGACGAGATCGGGCAGCCGCTGCAACTGGAAGGCGAATGGCTGCAAGACGCCGAGTCGGTGCGGCGCTTTTACCGCCGGCAGATGCTGCGCATCCAGGGCGAAAGCATTCTCGAAGCCGCCCCTATTTTCGCCACTCTGGGAAAGACTTCCGCGCTGGCCGATTACGTGCTCGCCGCTGCTTACCGGATCGCGCTCACCGAAGCGCCGACGCCGGCGAGCGCATCCTACACGCCAGCGGACCAGATGATGGTGATCGCACTGGGCCGCCTGGGCATGCGCGAGTTCGACCTGGGTTCGGACGCCGACCTGGTCTTCGTCATCCCCGACGCCGACGCCGGCGAGCACACGTTCTGGACCGGTGTTGCCGAACGCATGATCCAGACCGTGAGCTCCTACACCGGCGAAGGCGTGATGTTCACCGTGGATACGCGCCTGCGCCCCGACGGCCGCGAAGGCGACCTGGTGCAGTCCGAAGCCGCGTACAAAAGCTACTTCGCCAGCCACGCCGAGGCCTGGGAGGGCATCACTTACATGAAATCGCGCGCCGTGGCGGGCAACGTGGAACGCGCCACCGACTTCCTGCACGAGTTGCAGGATGTGGACTGGCGGCGCTACGGCCAGAGCATGCGGTCGAAAAAGGAACTGGCCGAGATGCGCGCGCGCCTGGAGCGGGAGCAGGGGCCGCGCAATCCGCTCAAGGCCGGCACGGGCGGTTATTACGACATCGATTTCGCCTTGATGTACCTGCGGCTCAAGGGCGCGGGCATTTTCTACAAGGTGCTGAACACGCCCGAGCGCATCGACGTGATCGAGAAAATGGGCCACCTGGACCGCGAGGATGCCGACTTCCTGCGCGAGGCGGCCACCTTCTACCGCGCCGTGGATCACGGCCAGCGCGTTTCCACAGGCCACGCGGAGGGCAGCCTGCCCACCTCCCCGGCGCAATTCGAGGTGCTCACCGACCTGGTGAAGCGCTGGACGCCGCCGCATCTGCACGAGCAGCGCCTCGATGCCACGCTGCGCCAAATCCGCCAGCGCACGCGGGAGTACTTCAACCGGCTGTTCGGAAGCTCATGAGAGGCAACGATTACTGCGCCTTGGTAAACACGAGCTTCTCGGCTTTGCCTTCCGGGTCGATGTGCATAATCTCAAGAATCAGGGAATCGCCTGCGGGCGACAGCGATAGCCGCTGTTTCTCGACCACACTGTTCTTACGTCCGTGTGTCTTCAGGACGACAAGCAGCGGACCGTTGTAATAGACGGACACCGAGGCCTTATGTCCGCCGTCCTGCATGGGGCACTCTTTGCCCACGGTGTCGCAGGTGAGCTCCGAGACATCCTCCTTCGGGTTGGGCCCGCGGGTCTCCTTTATATGGACAGTCTGCCCGTTCTCCTCGACTACGAGCGCGAGATCCTTGTTGGCTTGGTCAAGCTCGCTGCGCGCCGGGTCGAGCTTCCATGCTCCACTTATATTCGCTTGGTCCTCGTCGGCGCGCACCAGCACGCTACCGACCAGGAGAAGCGCCGCAACTGTCAGCACACCACTGCGCATTCTCAAGCCCCCCTCTCTGCTCGAAAAACATCGCGCGGATATTGGAAGGCCGCCGGACAGCCTTCTAATATTACATATACATCAGTAGGCCGCCGCATCCAACCGTGGCCGCGGACGTGTTCTTCAACCGGCTGTGCGGAAGCGCGCGAGGCAGCCGGGCGGATTTCAGCGGCGTGCGGCTTCGCGTGCGAGGCCCTCGCGCACCAGCATTTTCAGGAGGGTCTGATAGCCGATGCCTTTACGGCCCGCGATCTTGCGGGCCTGTGCCAGATCGGCTTCCGGCAGGCGGATGGCGATCTGCACGCTGCTCTTCTTGTTCAGTACGGCGACCAGCTTCGATCCCCCGGTGGTAATTCCCTTCGATTGGGCCTCACCGGATTTCTGCTTCACATAGGCGCGCCCCGCCTTGCTGACCCACCAATCCGCCTCCTCGCTCTCGCTCTTGAATCTTGGCATTTGCGGTGTTTTCTTGTTCATTGGCCCCACTCTCCTTGCGTCCGCCTCTCGATATAGTCGCGCCTTTGCCCGGCGTCGAGGTCATAGGCCGTCACCACCCGGATTCTGCCGCCGCGTTCAGTCACGATCACGGCGAGGAATCGGCCTGCGCTGGTTTCGCCATAGTACACGAAGCGACGTTCGCCCTCAACGTCTTGTTCATAGACCGGAATCGGATCGTTGAGAAGCGCCTCTTCTGCCTCCTCCCGCTTGATCCGGTGCGCCCGAATCTTGCGAAGGTTGTTTCGGTCCCACTCGAACATCGCTTCCTCAATTGTATATGCAACGCATAGGCAAGGCAACCTCCGGGGTCCCTAATTGCTCGGCTGAGGATACTGCGTAATTGGTTGCAGTCCCTGGTTCCCGCCCGGTTCCGGTTCCCTCGTCCCGGTTCCCTCTCCCAAGGGTACGGTGACCTTAGATGACAGGCAGGTGCGACAATAGGGCTAAAGAATTGGAGGATAGGTGTCGACAGGTTCCGTGTTGGTCTGCTCATCGCTGGTGTTCCTCTCTGGCTGCGGTGTGATCGTCGGCAGATTGGATCGGTTGGTCGCAGAGATCAAACAACTGAATCAGAATGCATCCCAGCTCTCTGCTGAACTCAATAGGGTTGCCGGCGAGATTGCGGGAGTCGGCACCGAGATTGCGAAGGCTCGTCGGCGCGAAGCGAGCGACCGCGCACAGTGAATTGTGCCGCGGATGCCCGCGTGAGTTCATGTCTCGTGGTGTCGGCAACGTGGACGTGTGCCCAAAGTGCGCCGCACAAGGGCGCTCTACCAGCGGCGTTATGCCCCGCCTTAGGAATCGCAAGGTGGCTTGTTCGCGGCGGGCAGGCCGGCGAAAGTCGGGTTCCCGGCAGGCTGCTCCGTGTTTTCAGACCCTTCATCGATGGTGAGCCCGTGCTCCCCGGCGGTGAGGTTGAAGTGGTGAACCAGCCATCTGACCTTAGATAGGTGCGCCAAGTCGTCACGTGACGTCTCGAGGCGGCTCCTTAGAAACTCGCGAATGCGACCTAAGAAAGGTTTCATGTCACCGACCGCCAACGGCGTGTCGCTGGAGAGGGGGGACCACTTCGACAGTGGGGGAGTGAGGACGTTGATGAACGGACAGCCGTCGGTGTCCGGCCGCAGCAATTGACCATGCCAGAAGTTCTCGTTTTCCCAACGGATCGCTTCCCGCGCGCTATCGGTCACAAGGATGCGTGGATACTTTGCGATATTCCGCTCGATGTCGTAGGCTTCAATGATCGCCGGGCCGAAAGCTATTTTGCCTTGATGATAGGCGGCTCCAAGAACGACTGCGCCACGGGTGAGAATATCATGGGCCAGTAGATTAGCGCCCAATGCCTGTGCAGCGGCAAAAACGGCCCAGGCCCCATCCGAGGCCTTACCCGAGATTAGATAACAGTCGGAAAAGGCCGTCATTTCGATGGGCGTTGGTGCCGACAAAAACCTTGCGGCCGGATCGAGGGATGCACACCACAGGCGATACTCTTCAAGTCGCTTCACTTGTGCATCGATATTCTCCAATGCGTCCCGCAGGGTCTCGAACGTGTCCCCATCAGTCGCAGCGTGTTTGACGATGGAACTGAATCCGAGAATGTCAACGAATGCGACAAAACGGTCTTCGAATGATGTCGTGCTAGCATCAGGATAGCTTAGGAGTTCTTGCGCAACCACGCCCACATGATAGCGCCACTTTTAAGGAAACGGGGAAGTCAACCGGTAACCGTAGGAATAAGAGGGACTGGCGCGCCTTCCATCTATTCTCCATCATATCCGGACCCGGCGGTCTCCGAAGAAAAGACGCCCGCCACTGAGCTACCATACCCTTGGCGCCACTCTCATGAAAGCTTTGCGATTTGCCGCGTCGGTCCTCATCATTGCGGCCATTCTCGCGCTGTACCGCACGCTGCTGCCGGTCAATAACACCACCGTCGCGCTCACGCTGCTGCTGGCCATCCTGGGCATGTCGGCGGGCTGGGGCCTGGCCGAGGCCACGGTGGCGTCGCTGGCGGCGGTGGTCGGATTCAATTACTGGTTTCTGCCGCCGGTGGGAACCTTGACCATCCAGGACCCTCAGAACTGGGTGGCCCTGCTGGCATTCCTGGTGACCGCCGTGACCGCCAGCCAGCTCTCGGCCCACGGGCGCCGGCGCGCCGCCGAAGCCGAAGCGCGGCGCCTGGAAATCGAGCGCCTGTATGCGCTGGTGCAGGCCATGATGCTCAGCGGAAGCGCGCGCAAGACCATTCGCGAGTTCGTCAGCAAAGTGGTGCAGGTATTCGGATGCGGCGCCGCGGCGTTCTATTACCGGCCCACCGACGAGATCTTCCGCTCGGGCGCGGAGAGCCAGCCGGTATCCGACCACGACCTGCGCGTGGCGGCGGAAATCGATGACGTGTCCATCGATTCCCAACGCTCGCTCGCCACGGCGCCGGTGCGGCTGGGAGGGCGGCCGTTGGGAAGCATGGCGCTCATCGGCCCGCTGCCTTCGGAGCAGTCCGTGCGCGCCATCATGCACCTCATGGCCATCACCATCGAGAAGGCGCGCGCCCTGGAAGACGCCAGCCACGCCGAAGCCGCGCGCCAGAGCGAGGTGCTGAAATCGGCGCTTCTGGATTCACTGGCGCACGATATCAAAACACCGCTCACCTCCATCAAGGCGGCCGTCACCAGCCTGCTGGGCGGTGCGGCCGGCGCCGAGAGCGAGCTGCTCACCATCATCGACGAAGAGGCCGACCGGCTGAATCAATTGGCGGCGGAAGTGATTGAGATGGCCCGCATTGAGGCCGGCAAGCTGCACCTCGAGAAGCGGGCCGTGGCGGTGGCGGAGATCATCGACAGCGCGCTCTCGGAGCTGGCCCCGGCGCTCAAAGGCCGGACCGTCACGGTGAATGTGCCCGAAGGATTTCCCGCGGCCGAGGCCGACCCGGAGTTCGTCCAACAGGTGGTCAAGCAGTTCGTGGAGAACGCGCTCAAGTACTCGCCGGAAGGCTCGCCCCTCTCGGTTTCCGCGGCGCTCAAAAGTGGGAAAATCGTGATTGGGGTCGCGGACCGCGGCCCCGGCATCGAAGAAAACGAGCGCGCCCGCATCTTCGATAAATTCTTCCGAGGCAGGCGGCACCGCTTCGAAACCAAAGGGACGGGGATGGGTCTGGCGATCGCAAAAGGCATTGTGGAAGCGCACGGCGAGCGCATTTGGGTGGAGAGCGAGCCGGGGCAGGGCGCGGTCTTCTACTTCTCGCTTTCCGCCGGCGGCGGAGGCCGCGAAAGTTGAGCGCGGGCAAGATTCTGGTGGTGGACGACGATCCACAGATCCGCCGCGTGATGAAAGCCACGCTGGTGGGCCACGGCTACGAGGTGATTGAAGCGCGCACGGGCGAAGACGCCCTGGAAAAGCTGCCCCAGGAGATGCCCAACCTGGTGCTGCTGGATATGAACATGCCGGGCATGGGCGGCCTGGAGACGTGCCGGGCGATTCGGGCGGGGGCGGACACCTCGGTGATCATCCTTTCGGTCCGCCACAGCGAGAGTGACAAGGTGGCGGCGCTCGATGCCGGCGCCGACGATTACGTCACCAAGCCGTTCGGCATCGAAGAACTGCTGGCGCGCATCCGCGCGGCCCTGCGCCGTTCGCCCTCGTCGCCCGAAGGCGGGCCGCACGCCTTCGCCGCCAAGGACCTGGAGATCGATTTCGACGCTCGCCGCGTCAGAGCGGGAGGCAAAGAGGTCCGCCTGACGCCCAAAGAGTTTGAATTGCTGCGCTACCTGGTGGCGCACGCCGGCAAGCCGGTGACGCACCGCGAATTGTTGCAGGCGGTTTGGGGACCCGACTACGGCGACGAGCCCGAATACCTGCGCGTCTTCATCAACCAGGTGCGCAAGAAGATCGAGGCCAATCCGGCGCGGCCCAAATTCATCGTCACCGAGCCGTGGGTGGGCTACCGCTTCGTGGCGCCGTAGCTTTCGTTCGGGAAGCCCACCAACCTCAGAGTCTCGACCGGGATCTCAACTGAATGACTGCATCCTGCCCCGTTTCAAATACATCCTATTAAGTGGGCTGTGAAGATGAGAAAGGTAATCGAGCGAGGTATGTTTTCGGCGATTGTCGTCCTGTCGTGCTCTGCGCTGGCAATCGGCCAGGCGCCCCCCGCCGGTCGCGGAGCCCCACCGCGCGTGTCACTTTGGGTCACCACCACGGCGTGGCCGGATGGCGGGGAAATTCCAATGAGATACTCCATGCGCGGTGACAACAAATCGCCGGCATTCGAGTTCCACTGGAGCCTGGGCACCAATCCAGCCACGCCCCCGGAAAATTTGAAAACCTACGTGGTGACTCTTCGCGACATGGAGAATTCCTCGAACAAAACTGCCACCGACACACTCCACTGGGCGGCATTTAATATCCCCGGTACGGCCACGGGCCTGCCGGAAGGACTGGCGGCGGGCGACCTGCCCGATGGGACCCGCAACGGTCCGGGGTTTGCATCCGGCCGCGGGAGTACACCCGTCTACGCCGGACCCGGCGCCGGACCGGGGCCGATCCATCACTATGCGTTTGAGTTTTACGCTCTGGATACGAAATTGGATCTCCCCGCCAACACCTCGCGCGACGATCTGCTGAAGGCAATGGATGGCCACGTTATCGGTAAGGCGGCTTGGTTTGGCCGCTTCCACGCACCGCCCCAATAGGGACGTGCGTCGACAGCCGCGTCTGTCCGGGCGACCATCGGCACGGCTGGTAGCAGGAGCGGACTATGCGACACTTCCTAAACAGCAAATCGGCAATTGCAGCAGCGGCGATCCTGGCGGCTGCCGGCGCCTTAGCCCAGGCGCCCGCCTCCGTATGGGATGGCGTTTACACCGATGAGCAGGCCGCCCGCGGCGTCTCCCTGTATCAGCGGGAATGCGCCTCCTGCCACGGCAAGGCTCTCGAAGGCGCCGGTGTGTTTCCCTCCCTGGCCGGCGACGACTTCAAATCCAACTGGGACGGCCGGCCGCTTGGCGATCTTTTCGAAAAGATGCGCGTGTCAATGCCCGCCGACCATCCCGGCAAGCTCAACGGAGACCGGAACGCGGACATCCTCGCCTACATGCTGAAACAGAATGGATTCCCCGCAGGCTCCACGGCAATGAAGGGCGACGCCAACGCCCTGAAATCGATTCGCTTCGATGCGGCGAAACCGAGCAAATAGATGCCCTCACTCAGGACCAAGAAGGATGGTTTGAAACAATTATGAAACTTTCGTTGCGCGCGGCGATTACAGGCGCCGCACTGTTGGCCTGCACGGCAGCCATCAAACTCGCATCCGGCAATGCCGACCCGAAAAACGTACTCACCGGCGATTCGGCCTTCGCCGGCTTCACCGACGTGAAGCCCGGCGTTTGGCGTCACATCACCGTCGAGAGTCTTCCGAAACCCGGCGCCACTCCCTCGTCGATGACGCGCGCCCAAATCGTCCCCCGTCCCGCCGATGTCTGGCCCCAGGCGCCCCCGGGATTCAAAGTCGAGCTCTTCGCCACGGGTCTGGCCAATCCCCGCATCATCCGCCGGGCCCCAAACGGCGATCTGTTCGTCGCCGAAACCACCAGTAACGGCGAACTCACGGTGTTTCGCGGCATCACCGCCGATGGTAAACCGGAGCAGACCTCCACGTTCATAACGGGGCTGAAAAGCCCCTTCGGCCTGGCCTTCTACCCGCCGGGAGAGAACCCCCAATATATCTATGTTGGGAACACCGCCTCGGTGGTGCGCATCCCTTACAAGAACGGCGACTTGAAAGCCACAGGTCCGGTCGAAACCATCGTCCCGACCCTTCCTGTCGGCGGACATTCCACCCGCGATGTGGTGTTCTCGCCCGACGGCAAGAAGATGTTCGTCTCCGTCGGTTCCGGATCGAATGTCGCGGAAAACGATCCCGAGTTGCAGAAGCAGGAGGTTCATCGGGCCGACATCCTGGAATACACCCCCGACGGCACGTTCGTGAAGGTCTACGCCTCGGGCATTCGGAATCCGGTGGGCATCGCCATCAATCCCACCACGGGAGAGTTGTGGAGTTCGGTGAACGAACGCGACGCCCTCGGCGATAACCTGGTCCCGGATTACATCACGCACGTTCAGGAAGACGGCTTCTACGGCTGGCCGTGGTTTTACATGGGGGGCAATCAGGATCCGCGGCACGAAGGCAAGCATCCCGAAATGAAGGACAAGGTAATCGTTCCCGACGTGCTGCTGCAACCGCACAACGCCTCGCTGCAGATGACTTTCTACGACGGCAAGCAGTTTCCCGCCGAGTACCGGGGCGACATCTTCGCGGCCGAGCATGGATCGTGGAACAGATTGGTGCGCACCGGTTACGAAATCGTGCGCGTGCCTCTCGACCATGGCCACGCCTCGGGCATTTACGAAGATTTTCTGACGGGCTTCGTGCTGCCGGACGCCGCAGTCTGGGGCCGGCCGGTCGGAGTGGCGACCGCATCCGATGGGTCGTTGATGGTTACCGACGATGGGTCGAAATCCGTCTGGCGCGTCATCCACACAGGTAAGTAGAGATAGCGCGATACCCTGAGTGCTGTTCTATCCGCAAGCGGCGCCGCCACTATCGGATTATCCTGACAATAATGGCCAATCGACCCGATCAAAGGCCGGATCCCGAGGAACTGCTGCGCCGCGTGCAGGCGGAAGAGCAGCGGGCCGGGCGCAGCCGGCTCAAAGTGTTTCTGGGCTACGCTCCGCGCGTCGGCAAGTCGCTGCGCATGTTCGATGAGGGCCGCCGGCGCAAGTTGCGCGGGGAGGACGTGGTGGTGGGGGCGGTCCAGGACAACGTCACACCCGACGTCCGGGAGATCGTATCCCGGCTGGAAGTGGTTCCCTGCATCCGCGAGCAGCACGCGGGCCGCGAGTACGAGGTCATCGATCTCGCCACTCTCCTCCGGCGCCGCCCGGGCGTGTGCCTGATCGACCAGTTGGCCTACGACAATCCTCCCGGCAGCCGTAATCCGCAGCGCTGGCAGGATGTCCAGGAACTGCTGGACCGCGGCATCGCCGTCATCACGGCCGTGAACGTGCAGCACATTCGGGAGCAGCAGGACCAGGTGGCGCTGATTACGGGAAGGCGTGCGGCGCAAAGCGTGCCCGAAAAGTTTCTGCGGGGCGCCGACGAGATCGAAGTGGTGGACGCGCCACCCGACGTTCTGCTCGACCGCACCGGCCAGGGCAGGATGCCGGATGCCCACCAGTTGGCGGAATTGCGCGAGCTGGCGCTCCTGCTGGCAGCCGACGTGGTGGACCGGCAATTGCACGAATACCTCGCGGCCCACGGCGTGGCTGTGCCTTGGGGCACCCAGGAGCGCATACTCGTGTGCCTGACGCCTCGCAGCAACGCCGCCCAAATGCTGCGCAGCGGCCAGCGGAACGCGCTGCGGTTCCACGGCGCGCTGCTGGCGGCATACGTGGAACAGGAGGGGCTTCGCCCGGACGACCGGATAAAACTGGAGTCGCACCTGGCGCTGGCGCGCGAGCTGGGCGCCGAGGTGCACCGCCTCGTGGGAACGGATTTCGTGGAGACCATCCTCGATTTCGCCCGCGAGCAGCGGGTCACGCAATTGTTCCTCGGACACACCAACCGCGAGCAGCGGATTTGGCTCTCGCGCAGTCCCATCGACCGGCTCATCGACGCGGCCGACGACTTTGACGTGCGCCTGTTCCCCCACCCGGAGGGCTGACGATCCGCGGCGGCAGGGTGGCGGAATGCCGCCAATCGGGGTACGATGAAAGTGCAATGTTGCGCCTTTGGGCATTGGGCGCGGTCGTGTGCTTTCCCGCTTTCGGCGCCGCCGGTGCGGTGACCATCGACGCGGCGGTCCAGCAGATGTACAACTTCGATTTCCCGGCCAGCCACGTGATCCTGAATCAAGTTATTGCGGCCCACCCGCAGGACCCGCTTCCCTATGCGTTCCGCGCGGCCGCCGATCTTTTTTACGAGATGGACCGGCTGGGGATACTGGAAAGCGAGTTCCTGGTAAATGACAAGCGCATCATAGCAAAGAAGAAGCTCCAACCCGATCCCGCCGTTCGCGCGCAGTTTTTTAAGGCGCTCGACGACACCGGCAGCCGCGCGGAAGCCGTGCTGGCAGCCAACCCGGACGACCACTCGGCGCTGTTTGCGATGTGCATCGCCCAGGGCGTCGCCACGGACTACATGGCGCTGGTCGAGAAGCGCCAGCTTTCGAGCCTGGCACCGGCGCGGCGTTCCAACAACTATGCGCAACGGCTGCTCAAGTTGGATCCGAAGTATTACGATGCCTATCTCACCACGGGGTTTTCGGAATACATGATCGGCAGCCTGCCGTTTATCGTCCGCTGGTTCGTGCACTTCGACAACGTGACCGGCAGCAAGGAACGCGGCGTGGAGAATCTTCGCCTGGTGGCGCGCGAGGGCCATTATTTCAAGCCGTTCGCGAAGATTCTGCTGGGCGTCGTCGCTCTTCGCGAAAAGAGGCCGCAGGAGACGCGGGACCTGCTGGTCGATCTGGCGCGCGATTACCCCGACAACCCCCTGTTTCGCAAAGAACTGGCCAAGGTCACGGCGACCATCGAGGCGGGAAATTAGAGCGGCCGGGGCGCAACTTGAACTCGCTCGAATTCAGCCTGGCGATTGCTGTGATCGGCGCGGCAGCCGGATTCCTGGGGGCTTTGACGGGGCTCGGCGGGGGCGTGGTCATCACCCCGGCGCTGACGCTGCTCTTCGGCGTGGATATCCGCTATGCCATTGGCGTGATTTTCGGCCTGGTGTTGATATACTCCACTTTCCTTTCGACCAGGCTAAAGCCGGAGACGCACGAGAACGCTTCCACGGATCCGCTGGCTGAGCGGCTGAAGCTGAATTCCAACTATCCGACGCTGCACGGCTGGCAACCTTACCGGGTGGAGCGGGTCAAGACCGGATTCGGCGCCATGTTCGGGGCCGGCGCGCTCAAGGTGCTGGCCATGGACCACGCCATGCGAGTCCCTTTCAAGGTCTCGACCAGCACCAGCAATTTCATGATTGGAGTGGCGGCGGCGGCCAGCGCGGGAGTCTATTTGAACCGTGGCTACATCGACCCGGTGCTCGCCGTGCCCGTGATGCTGGGGGTTTCGGCGGGTTCCCTTTGGGGCGCGCGATATCTGGCGGGAACCAAGACCCGCATTCTGAGAATCGTCTTTGGAGTGGTGGTGTGAGTTCTTGGCCTGGAAATGATTTATGGCGGATTGAGCGGGAAGATCTGACTCATGCTGCGGAATGACGAACAACTGGACCGCACCATCGGCGTGGTGCTTCGCGTGGGAGTAATCGCGGCCGCGTCCGTGGTGTTGGGCGGTGGCGTTTGGTACCTTGCCCGCTTCGGCACGCAGGTTCCGAATTACCGGGCGTTCCATGTCGAGCCCCAGGGCTTGCGGAGTGTGGCGGGCATATGGAAGGGCGTGGTTGCCATCGAGCCCCGCAGCGTGATTCAACTGGGCCTGCTGTTGCTGATTGCGACGCCCATCGCCAGGGTCGCGCTCTCGTTTTTGCCTTTGCCGCACAGCGCGATCGAACCTACGTCGTGATCACTCTGGTGGTCCTGGCGGTTCTGATTGGCAGCCTGACTGGACTCGTATCCCCGCCGCGATGACGCGCTACCGGCGCTGGCGCCAGGTCATAAAGCCGAGCATGGTCTTGGCATCCTCGATCTTCCCGCTCCGGATCATCGCCGCTATCTCCTTCCGTGTGAACCAGCGGGCCTCGATGCGCTCATCCTCCATGGGCGTGGCCTCACCGGCGGTGAGATCGGTGGCCAGGTAGATGGTCATGCGCTCCTGTACATAGCCGGGGCTGACCCAGAACGAGGCCAGCCTGGTCCATCGGCGCGCGCGATACCCGGTTTCTTCGATCAGCTCGCGCCTCGCGGTCTGGAGCGGCTTCTCGCCGGGATCGAGGCGGCCGGCCGGCAGCTCCCACAAATACTTCGCGGCGGGGAGCCGGTACTGCCGCACCAGCAGCACGCGGTTTCGCTCATCCACCGCCATCATCACGGCGGAGCCGGCGTGGCGCACCACCGAGCGCTTGATCTCGACGCCGGTCTTGAGGTCCACTGCGTGGTCTTCGGTTACTCGGAATAGTTTGCACTGGTAAACTTCGCGGGAAGATGTGATTTTCATGGTCTGGATTGGAGCGCGGCGGCGAAACGTTCCGCCGTCAGCGTGTTCAGAATATCGTCCGGCCCGAGCCAGCCGCGGCGCGCCGTGATGACGCCATAGCGCATGTAATCGAGCTGCTTGGGGTGATGCGCGTCGGTCGAAATGGCGAAACGCGCGCCCTTGGCCTTGGCGCTGCGGATCAACGCGCCGTGGAGGTCCAGCCGTTCGGGGCTGGCGTTGATTTCGAGCCACACGCCGCGGCGCACGGCTTCCGCCGCCACGCGTTCGAAATCGAAGGGGAACGGATCGCGGTGCAGCAGGAGGCGGCCTGTGGGGTGGCCGAGGATGCGCACGTACGGGCACTCCAGCGCACGCAGCAGCCGGTCCGTCATTTCGGCGGCTTCCATATTCATGTGGCTGTGCACGCTGGCGATGACCAGGTCCAGTTCGGCCAGCGCGTCGTTGGCGAGGTCCAGCGCGCCGTCCTTGAGGATGTCGCACTCGATTCCGGAGAAGATGCGAAGCGGGAAGCCGTTGCAGTTGATCTCCCTCACCTGCCGAGCGAAGGCCACGACGCGCTTCTCATCGAGCCCGTTGGCCATGGCGAGCGCCTTCGAGTGGTCGGTGATGGCAATGTACTGGTAGCCGCGGTCGCGGGCGGCTTCGGCCATCTCTTCCAGCGTGGCCCGGCCGTCGGTTTCGGTGGTGTGCATGTGGAGGTCGCCGCGGATCTGCGCCAGTTCGACCAGTTCCGGCAGGCGGCCCTCGCCCGCGGCTTCGATTTCGCCGCAGTTTTCGCGCAGCTCCGGCGGAATCCAGGGCAGGCCGAGTCCCTCGTAAACGGCGGCTTCGGTCTCGCCCGCCACGCGGATATCGCCCTCCACGCGAAACAACCCGTATTCGCTGAGCTTCAGCCCCATCTTCACGGCGCGCGTGCGGATGGCCACGTTGTGGTCCTTGCTGCCGGTGAAGTATTGCAGCGCGGCGCCGAAATTCGCGGGCGCCAGCGCGCGCACATCCACCTGCAAGCCTTCCCGGCCCACTCTGGCGCTGGCCTTATTCTCGCCGCGGCCCAGCACCTCTTCCACGCGCGGGTAGGTCACAAAGCGCTCCAGCGCGGCGTTGGCGGCGGGACCGGTGACCAGCAGGTCCAGATCGCCCACCGTTTCGCGCCCCCGCCGCAGGCTCCCGGCGGGAGTGATGGCCTCGACGCCCGGAACCTGCCCCAGCGCCTCGATCAATTCCGCCGCCACGGCTTCCGCATAACTCAACAGGTAGCGCCCGCTGCGCTGGCGGTATTGAGCGATGGAGCGCAGAACCTTCTCTTCCAGCTTGGCCCCCATGCGCGGCAGCACGCGCAGCTTCTGCTCCTGGCAGAGGCGCTCCAGCTCGTCGATGGTGCTGATGCGGTAGTGCTCGAAGATGAGCGCGATGCTCTTGGGACCCAGCCCCTGAATCTTGAGGAACTCAAGGGCCGTGGGAGGGAACTTCTGCAGCAGCAGGTCGCGCCGTTCGCAGGAACGGCGTTCCACGATCTCCGCCAGAACGTGCGCCAGCCCCTTGCCGATTCCGGGAATCTCGGTGACATTGCGCTGGGGGTCGCGCAGAATATCCTCGATGCGCTCGGGATAACCCTCGACGGTGGTAGCTCCATTGCGGTAACTGCGGATGCGGAACGAGTCTTCGCCGGCGATCTCCATCAGATCGGCCGTCTCCCAGAGCACGCGCGCGATTTCCTGGTTCTCCAAAGGGGGCCTTTATTCAATTGTAAGCTGGCGGCCGGCGCTGCCCGGGGGTCATGCCTGAGGGCGACCCTCCTTACTCACGACGGCGCATTTTGACCGAAAGGGGGCGCAAGTCCGGGATGGCGACGATGCGGCCGGGTGAAAAGCGCGATTCTTACCCGTCTGTAACAATATCTTCCGAATCTTCCGAGACCGCATCCTCCACGAGGGGCGCATCCGTCGAGTAAAGAGACATCCCGCCTGCTTTGCGCGCCTCTTCGACCTCGACGAGAAGATCACCGCAATGTGTGTGCATCTGAGTAACCAGGACGGCTACTTCCGCGGCGAGGCAGTTGATTTCCTCTTCGTTGCAGATCGTATCAACGCCCTTTATTCGCAGCCGCGTCTCATTGGTCTGGAAATCGTGGACCACCAGGGCATGCACGTATTCATTCCGCCTGCCCGCGAGGTCCTTCGCCTCCTTGACCCACCTGCGTATTGGTTCAATCTGCGGCTGCAAAGTCGGTCTCTCTTCGCCAAGCGCCTTGAGGAGCCGGTCAAAGCGATCTGCCTTATGACGGAACGTCCCCTCACCCACGAGTAGGAGGGATACGCGCCATTCGGGGGCGCCGAGGAGAAGCGCCATGTACATTTGGAAAGCCCATTCGATTTCGTTGAGCGCAAGCGCCAGCCTGCCTACGGCCTCGTACTGTTTCCCGGTCAGCATACCAATACCCTTAGCGCATATCATGGTCGACCGCTAATGCCATCAAGTTCGGCCCGGCCGTGAGCCGCAAGGAACTGGAGGAGACTTTGCATTCGGGAGTGCTATGGCCCCCCGGGGAGCCGCGGTGCCTTATCCTGAAGGGTTCATGCCCGAGGGAACGTACCTGTATTGCGACGTCAGCCTGCCGGTGCCGCTGGATCAGCCATTCACTTACGCGCTGCCGGAGACACTGCGGCACCGCGCGCGGCCGGGCAGCCGTATCGTGGCGCCCTTCGGAGCGCGCAGGCTGACGGGCGTGATCCTCCGCTGCCATGACGAGCCGCCGCCCATGGCCGCGCGCGAGGCGCTCCGGCTGATCGATTCCGAGCCGGTGCTGGATGCGGAGTTGCTGGCGCTGGGGCGCTGGATCGCGGGCTACTACTGCGCGCCTCTGGGCGAGGTGCTGCGCGGCATGCTGCCGCTGGCGTCGGAGATCCGGCGCGGGAAGGTGTGGTCGCTGACCGACTCCGGCCGCGACGCCGCGCGCCAGCTTGTTCTCGACTCCTCGCCCGACGATCCCGTGTCGAAGATCCTGCGCATGCTGGACAGGCGTCCGCTTTCGGCCGCCTATCTGGCCAAGGCGCTGCCGCTGGCCGATAAGGCGGTGCGCTCGCTGGAACGCAGAGGATTCATCGCCGCCGAACAGGTCGAGACGGATCGCGATCCGCTGCGCGCGCCCTCGGAGCGGTTGCGCATCGAACCGGTTGATGGTGCGGGCGACGTCAAGCTGAATAAGCCCGAACGGGAACTGCGGGCGTTCCTGGAGCTGCATCCCGGCTCGCATAACCTGAAAGAACTCGAAGCCACGGTCCGGAACGCCAGTATGGCGGCGCGCTCGCTGGCGCGTAAGGGGCTGGTGCGGCTGAAGCCGGAGAGCGTGGCGATGGCGTCAGTGCCGGTGCGGGCCCGGCACGCACTGAACCCGGCGCAGCAGGCAGCCTTCGAGCAGATTCGGGACGGCATCCTCACGCGGCAATTCCGGACATTCCTGCTCTACGGCGTCACCGGTTCGGGAAAAACCGAAGTCTATCTCACGGCCATCGAAGCCGTGCTGGCGCAAGGCCGCAGCGCCCTGTTGCTGGTGCCCGAAATCGCCCTCACCCCGGCCATGGCGGGCCAGTTCTTCTTGCGATTCGGCGACCGGGTGGCAATTCTGCACAGCGCGTTCACGGATGTCGAGCGCACCGAGCAGTGGCGGCGTATCCGCTCCGGCAAAGCCTCGGTGGTGGTGGGGACACGGTCGGGCGTGTTTGCGCCGGTGCGCGAGCTGGGCCTGATCGTGGTCGACGAAGAGCACGACGGAAGCTACAAGCAGGAAGAGACGCCGCGCTACAACGGGCGCGATGTGGCCGTGGTGCGGGCGCAGCAGGCCGGCGCGTGCGTGGTACTCGGTTCGGCCACCCCGAGCCTGGAGAGCCGTTACAACGCCGAGCGCGGCAAGTACACGCTGCTGGAATTGCCGGGCCGCATCGAGGAACGGCCCATGCCCCTGGTCGAATTGATCGACATGCGGCAGGAATTTCTGGAAACGCGCAAGCAGGCGACTTTTTCGCGGAAGCTGGAGGAGGCCATCGGGCAGCGCCTGGAAAACGGCGAGCAGACCATCGTGCTGCTGAACCGGCGCGGCTTTTCGAGTTTTGTGGCGTGCCGCGCGTGCGGCGAGCGCGTCGAGTGCATGAACTGCTCGGTGACCCTGACCTATCACAAGCGCGAACGGCGCCTGCTGTGCCATTACTGCGGCTACGCCGAAAAGGTCCCCAGCGTTTGCCCGAAGTGCGCGAGCGAGCACATCTATTTCCTGGGGTTGGGATCGGAGCGGGTGGAGGAGGAATTGCACCGCGGTTTTCCGGCCGCCCGCATTGCGCGCCTGGACCGCGACACGGTGACCGGCAAGCGGCAGTACGAGACCATTCTTCACGATTTCCGCGAGGGCAACTACGACATTCTGGTGGGCACGCAGATGATCGCCAAAGGGCACGATATCCCCAATGTCACGCTGGTGGGCGTGGTGTCGGCGGATGTCGGGCTGGGTGTGCCGGATTTTCGCGCGGCCGAGCGCACCTTTCAACTGCTCACTCAGGTAGCCGGACGCGCCGGACGCGGCAGCGTGCCGGGGATCGTGCTCATCCAGACCATCAATCCCGATCACTATGCCGTGCGCATAGCGGCGGCGCAGGACTACCAGGCTTTTTACGAGAAGGAGCTGGCCTTCCGGCGCATGATGCGCTACCCGCCGTTCAGCGCCATGGCCAACGTTCTGGTGCGGAGCGAAAAGAAAGAGATGGCGATGCGCCTGAGTTCCGAGTTGGCCATCCTGCTCACGCCGGGCCCAGAGGGCACCCTGGAAAAACTTCGGGTGATGGGGCCGGCGGAGGCGCCGGTGGCGCGCGTCAAGAACGAGTACCGCTACCAGTTCCTGATCAAGGCGGCCAGCCGCACGGCGCTCAACGAGCTGCTCCAGCGGATTCGCGCATTCGCCCTCGATCGCAAGTGGGGCGCCACGGCATTGGTCATCGACGTGGACCCGCTCTCGCTGACGTGACCGCGCGTTTACGCGCCGGTGAAGAACTCTTGTACGCGCTTCAGCGTGCGCTCCGGCGGATCGCCGGGCTGATTGTCCACCACTGCCACGCTTACCTGGAGCGAGGGATGCACGGTTTTTCCCTTCAAAAGGCAGGCATAGGCCCCGGCGAGATGCTCCGTGACCCATTTTGCGCTGGCCATGGCCTCGGGCTTCTCCACCGAAAGCATGGCGATGAATCCCTCCTCGCTCCATCGCCCGATGGTGGTGCTGGGCCGCAGGCTGTTCCGCAAGCGCTTGCCGAAAGCCGCGGCAAGTTCCGTGGCTACCTCACGGTTGAACTGGCGCTCCGCCTGCCGGAACCCGCTCACCCTCACCAGCAGCAGACACAACTTCCCCCCGGGCGCGGCACAGATCTGTCTCTCCATTTCATCGCGCTTGAAAAGCTTGGTCAGGTCGTCAAGCGACGCCGCGGTCTCCAGCAAGTCGATGCGCTTGTGCAACATGCGGATTTCCACCAGGAACTGGGAAACCGTGAACTGATGCTGTTTGCGGATCTGTTCCAGACTTTGCTCGATGCTGTCGGCGGTGGCCAGTAATGCCGCGCGTACCGCGCTCCCGTCGGGCGATTTGGAGATCTCGCGCAGGCGGCCCAGTGCCCCTCGAAGCTGAACCTCGTGGTCGCCGTCGGCTTGCGCGAGGGAGTTCAATATCTCCTGAAGTGCACGCGCCGTGCCAGCCAGCTCATCCCGGAGCGCGCTCAGGTATTGCGCCGCCTTCCCGCGATAGTCGCGCAGCAGGCTGCGCAGCGTGGCGCGGCTCTCGGCCAGGGCTTCCGGCTGCGCCGACGCCACCTCGCCGGCCAATGCGGTCAAATACTGGCGGTGCGGAGCGGTGATTTCGTCATCCAGTTCGATGGCGTAGTGGGCCACGTTCCTGATGGCCATGAGGTAGCAATCCAGCAGCATGTCCCTCGCCCCATGGCACCGTTCCAGCTCGTTGAGAGAGTTTTGAATCGAAGTCATGCGTTGTCGCCCAAAAGAGACTATCGGCAAGCCGCCCGCATCTCTTTATGCCAGGGCGAGCTTTCAGCCGTCAGCTCTCGCGCTGGCGGTTGCGGCGTTGGTCATAGGCTCCGCGCTGCCGTGCGAGAAGCTGATTGAGCCGCTGCCGAAAGTGGAATTGGGAGGGGGAGCTGTTCTGACCCGTCACTCAATTCTCACCGGCTGTACTACGTAAGCTATTGATCTCACAGGGGAACAGCTTGAAAACCACGGTTAATTTTTTACTGCCGCATAAATTTTTGGCCCCCCGATCAAGTTTTGCCGTGGCGTTAAGAATTTCTAAGCTGTAAAATTTCTTGCATCAATGTCCGAAATGGGGTAATCTGATCGTATGGACGAAGAACTCAAACCGTGGCTCAAATATTCAGCACTAACCGAGGAAAGACTCTCCATCCTGGCGAATGTCATCCGTAACACAAGAGACCAGACGATACCACTCCATGATGCGGCGGCTGGAGATAATGAGTGGAGCCTCGGTTGCCGGATTTACGCAAGGACCTGTCATGCGCTTCGTAGTGCCGCCGAAACGTACGAATGGCTGACAATCTTGCCTGAAAAGGAGGCCCTTCGCTTCACGTTTGCAGTCGGCATGGTTCCCTTGAAATTCTATCGAGGGGATGTCGGAGACCCTCCAGAGCACTGCTGCATTGTCAGTGAAGCCGAGGCATATTCTCGGCAGCTATTGCTTGACCTCGAGGGGATAGAGATCGAGGACCGGCTCCTTCGCCTCGTTGTGGAGACGGGCATTGGCGGTTTCGCGTTAAACGTGACGCTGGTAGAGATGGAAAAAACGGGTAGCCCAACTGGGAAATACACCATTCCATTCAATATGGAGGCCGGGCAGGCCATTCCCCTTCAACCCAAACCTGTTGATCTCCCGCCAATGCAGCTTGAACCACAGGAGGTTGCCAAAGAGGTCAAGCTCGATCAGGAAAAAAAGGCGTAGCGGCGCGCAATGTCGAGCGAACGTTTTGCGGGAGAGCGCCTGCAATTGGCGCGCGAATTTCGCGGCCTGACGCAGAAGCAACTTGGCGATGAGGTCGCCGCCTCACCTGCGCTGATCTCGTTATGTGAAACGGGGAAGAAGAGAGACCCCGTCCTTGACCTTGTAGAAGCATGTGGCGCAGTACTCGGGTTCCATCCTGATTTTTTTTATCGTGACATCGGTGATGTCTTCCGCGAAGAGGAGTGCAGCTTCCGCCATAGGCGGTCGGCTCCTGAACGCCTGAAGGATCAGATTCGGGCTCACGCCACCTTGCTTGGGATAGTCATTGGAAGGCTCCGAACACTTTTTAAGTTCCCACAGTTGAATTTGCCGCAGATCCGGGTTTCGAACGTCGAAGAGACTGAAGCCGCTGCCGAACGCAGCAGGGAATACTGGAATCTCGGGGTCGACGGTCCGCTCCTGCAGATCAGTCGGGTCTTAGAATATGCGGGAGTGGTGATTGTCCCTAACGTGGTTCAATCCACCAAAGTTGACGCCTTTTCGCGCTACGGCAAAACCACCATGATCTTCCTCAATCAAGCGATCCCGAGCACGTCACGTTGGACGTTTGATGTCGCTCACGAATGCGGGCATCTCGTGATGCATCAAGGTATCCCCACCGGCACCATTGAGACTGAAGGCGCGGCGGACAGGTATGCGAGTGCGCTACTGATGCCGCGTAAAGCATTTGCCCGTGATTTCCGAGCCAGTTCGTTCTCATGGCCACGCATCTTCGAGTTAAAGAAACGGTGGCGCGCTAGTGCAGCAGCAATTGTCCATAGGGCTTACGATCTCGGATTGCTCGGGGCCGTGGGATACCGCCAGGCGTTCAAATACATGTCCGCGAAGGGTTGGCGGACTAACGGAGAGCCATATGAACCAGCGTTTCAGACTCCCGAATTGTTGAGCGATGCGCTGGCGTCACTTGGAAAGGTGGATTTGACGCCCGCGGCATTGTGCAACGAGCTTCGCTTCACCCGCGATACGTTTCGAGACGTTACGGGGGTTAGCATTCCCGATTCAGCACCAAAACTTATGGATGTCATTCCCTTTCCAAAAATGGCTTGACAGCTTGACGGTGATTTCGGAGGGCCCTTGACTTTTCTCTTTTTGTTCGCCCACAATGGTTTTAGGGATTAACATGGCACTGACCAAAAGGCAAAAACAGGTGCTGGATTTCATCGCCGGTTTCATCGACGAAAACGGCTACTGCCCCAGCTACGAAGAGATTGCGGGGGGCCTCGGCCTGGCTTCGCTGGCCACCGTGCACAAGCACATCTCGGTTCTCGAAGCCAAGAACTACTTGAAGCGCGGGTTCAACCAGAGCCGTTCGCTGGAACTGGCGCCCAAATACTTGCAGGAGCAGCGGCGCACGAGACCGCCGGCGCTGGAGATCCCGCTGCTGGGCCGCATCGCCGCCGGCGCCCCGGTGGAATCCGTCGAGCAACAGGAGATGCTGAATTTCGCCGACTTCGCCGCCGGCGGCGACACCTTCGCGCTGGAAGTGCGCGGCGACTCCATGATCGACGACCACATCTGCGACGGCGACCTCATCCTGCTGGAGCGAGTCGCCGAAGCGCGCGACGGCGCTATCGTGGTGGCGCTCGTGGCGGGGCACGAAACCACCCTCAAGCGGCTGTACCGCGAACCGGGAGGCATGGTGCGCTTGCAGCCCGCCAATTCCGCGGTCAAGCCGATTCTGGTTCCCGCCGGCGACGTTCAGGTGCAGGGACGGTTGCTGGCCGTGCTTCGAAAGTATAAGTAAAAGCTGCGCGGTGGCGATGAGCAACCAGGCGAGGCCCGCGGCGGCTTAATTCCGGCGGAGTTCCCGCTCGGCGCGGAGCCAGTCTTCTTCGGAGGAACCGCCTGCATAACCACGAGCTTCCCAGTAGGAATATGCAAGGCTCGCGATTTCATCCTGGGACGGTTCGCATACAGCCACGGCGGCGGCCGGCTCCGACGGCTTCTCAGCCGGTGAGGCGGAATGCTTCGCGTGTTTGGGGCTGGCGGGCTTGCGGCGCGGCGGTGCGGCCGCAGACACAACTAAATCGTTCTCGGAAATGCGTTTTCTTGGCATATAGTCCTTCGGTCTTCCCAGAGTGGATTACTTCTCTCTTATTCTACCCTATTTTGACAAAGGGACCGTATTAAAACTTTCTATCAATTCCATGACAATTGTGGCGCCGGCGGCGCAAACGGCCGATGTCGGGTCTTGCGCCCGGTGGTCTCACCTTTTTCAGACGGCCTTGTCTCAGTAGTGTATATTTAGGTTAGGTTGCGGAAGAGCGGAGTTCCGGCGTTGGCCCTTGCGCTACTGGCGCAGGCCGCGTCTGCCGCCCCAAAAGTGATTGCGGTGGACGTGGATGGCATGGTGCACCCCATCACGGTTGAGATCGTAGGCAGCGCCATTGCACAAGCCAAACAGGAGAACGCATCGCTGCTCCTCATTCGCCTCAACACGCCCGGCGGGCTGATGGATGCGATGCGCGAGATCATCGAGAAGATCGTCTCTTCGCCCGTCCCGGTAGTGACCTATGTAGCGCCCAGCGGAGGGCGCGCGGCTTCCGCGGGCTTCTTCATCCTGGAATCCGGCGACGTGGCGGCCATGGCCCCCGGAACCAACACCGGCGCGGCGCACCCCGTGCTGATGGGCGGCGAAATGGACGCCGTCATGAAACAGAAAGTGGAGAATGACGCCGCCGCCTACCTGCGCAGCATCTGCGCCAAGCGCGGGCGCAACAGCGCGCTGGCGGAAACCACGGTCCGCGAAAGCAAGTCTTTCACCGAGCGCGAAGCTCTGGAACAGCACCTTGCCGATCTTATCGCGCCCAACGAGCAGGCCCTGCTTTCCGCCCTGGATGGCCGCGTGGTCACGCGCTTCGACGGCAGCACGCAGACGCTGCACACCGCCGGGGCGGTCGTCGAGGTTTACCAGAAGTCGCTGCGCCAGTCGATCATCGCCGCCATCGCCGATCCGAATATCGCCCTGGTGCTGCTGGTGATCGGCGCGCTGGGCCTGTATGTCGAATTCTCTTCGCCGGGGCTGATCGCTCCGGGCGTGATTGGAGCCATTCTGGTGTTGTTGGGACTTTCCGCCATATCGGTGCTGCCCATCAACTGGCTGGGCGCGGCTCTCATGCTCCTGGCCTTCGCCCTGTTCGTGCTGGAGGCCAAGTTCGCGTCGCACGGCATTCTGGGCGTGGGAGGTGCGGTAGCCATGGTGATGGGAGCCGTGATGCTCATCGACAGTCCGTTTCCCGAAATGCGCATTCATTGGAGCACGGCCATTGCCCTGGCGCTGCCGTTCTCCCTCATCACCGTTTTGCTGCTTTCGCTGGTGCTGCGCTCGCGCCGCCTCAAAGTGGAGACCGGCGCCGCGGGCATGGTGGGCGAGACCGGCGCCGCTATCACCGACCTGGCGCCGGAGGGCAAGGTTTTTGTCCACGGCGAATATTGGGACGCGGTGTCGTCCCGGCCGGTGGCCGCCGGGACGCGCGTCCAGGTCAAAGCCATCGACAAATTGAAGCTCACGGTAGAACCCGTTCCGGACTAAAAAGGAGGCTGAAATGATCGATCTCACCACCGTTTGCGTGATAATCGTGGTGCTGTACCTGCTGACCTCGATCAAGATTCTGCGGGAATACGAGCGCGGCGTAATCTTCCGGCTGGGCCGCGTGCTGCCCGAGCCGAAAGGCCCCGGCATCATCCTGGTGTTCGCGCCCATCGACCGCATCGTGCGCGTTTCGCTGCGCGTCGACACGTTGGAGGTGCCGTCGCAAGACGTGATCACACGCGACAACGTCACGGTGAAGGTCAACGCCGTGATCTACTTCCGTGTCATCGAGCCGCGGCTGGCCATCCTGGAGGTTTCGAATTTCCTCTACGCCACCTCGCAGCTTGCTCAAACCACGCTGCGCAGCACGCTGGGCGAAGTGGATCTCGACACGCTGCTCAGCCAGCGCGAAAAGCTCAACGTGCGGCTGCAATCCATTCTGGACCAGCACACCTCGCCTTGGGGCGTGAAGGTGACCATGGTGGAAGTGAAGCAGGTGGATCTGGCCGAGTCGATGATCCGCGTCATCGCGCGCCAGGCGGAGGCCGAACGCGAGCGGCGCGCCAAGATCATTCATGCGGAAGGCGAGTACACCGCCGCCGAAAAGCTGGCCATGGCCGCGGAAGTGATCCAGAAACAGCCGGCGGCGCTGCAATTGCGGTATCTGCAGACGCTGGTCGAGATCGGCACCGAAAAGAACACCACCATCGTCTTCCCCTTGCCGCTGGATATAATTACGTCGTTGGGGCACGCTCTGGATCGCGTCGCCAAAGGCCCCGAGGCGGGCGCCCCACATTCGTAAGCCATGAGAAACAACGAAACCGGCGAATTTGAACTGTTGGTGGGCAACCGGCAACTGCTGAGCGGCTTCTTCATCGTCGTTCTGCTGTTCGCGGTAGCGTTTTCCATGGGCTATATCGTGGGGCGGAACTCCGCGCCTTCGGCCAAATTGCCGGCGGAGACGGCTTCCTCGTCCGGCACCGCATCCCAGATGCCGGAGACTCACCCCCAACCGGTTGCACAGGCTCCGGCGGCTGGCGGGGCGCCGGAAGCGACGCCCCCAGGGGGCACTCCGCCGGCCGATGCCGCACAGGGCGCCTCACCCGGCGCGCCGCCCGTCGACACTGCTCCGCAACCTTCCACGCAGCCAGAGCGCGCGGCGGGCCCAGGGGGCACCCCGCCCGCCATGGCTGCGACGCAAACCGCCGCGGCGCCGGGCCCAGAGGGCACCCCCGAAGCGGCGCCCGGAGCGTATTGGCAGGTTCTCGCAACGGCCAGCCAGACGTCCGCCGACGCCATGCGTCAGACCATGAAGGACAAGGGCTTCCCGGCGTCTTTGCAGCCCGGCCCCAACAACCTGATCCGCGTGCTGATCGGGCCTTACAACGATAAGCAGTCGCTGGGCCGAGCCAAAACGGAACTGGAAAACGCCGGTCTCCATCCGGTCCTGAAGTAGCGTGAGCGATTCCCTGGTGCAACTCGGCGCGGGTCCGCATCCCCGGCTTCCGGCGTGGGCGCGCAAGAGCCGCACGCACTTCGAATCGCTCGACCGGCTCAAGAGCGCGCTCCGGCTCCTGAACCTTCATACCGTGTGCGAATCGGCGCGCTGCCCCAACATCCATGAGTGCTTCCACCGCGGCGCCGCCACGTTCATGATTCTGGGCGAGCGCTGCACGCGCGGCTGCGGTTTCTGCTCGGTGCCCAAGGGTAACCCAGCACGGCACGATATGCGCCTCGACGCCGCGGAGCCCGCCAACGTGGCCCGCATGGCCGCCGAAATGAAACTGCGCTACGTGGTGATCACCAGCGTGAACCGCGATGACCTGGAGGATGGCGGCTCGCGCCATTTCGCCGCCACCGTGCGCGAGGTGCGGCGCGCACTTCCGCAGGCGCGCGTGGAAGTGCTGACGCCCGATTTTTGCGGCGACCACGACGCCGTGGCCCGCGTGCTGGATGCCGGGCCGCACGTGTTCAACCACAACTTGGAGACGGTTCCGCGGCTCTACCGCCGTGTGCGCCCGCAGGCCGATTACCGGCAGTCCCTGGAGGTGCTCGAGTTCGCGCGGCGCTATGCGGAGAGCGTGCTCACGAAATCGGGCTTCATGCTGGGGCTGGGCGAAACCAAAGAGGAGGTCCACGCGCTGCTCCGCGATCTGCGCGCGGCGGGTGCCGATGTGGCCACCATCGGGCAATACCTCCAGCCCACGCGCCGCAACCTGCCGGTGGTTGCATTCATCGATCCGGGCCGGTTCGAGGCCTATCGCGATTACGGCCTGGCGCTGGGTTTCCGCATGGTGTTCAGCGGTCCGCTGGTCCGCAGCTCCTACATGGCCGATGCGGTGAGCGACGAGGCGCGCCGAGCGTCGTGCTGAGCTGGCTGCTGGCACTGCTGTCCGGGTCGTTCCTGGTTCTGTGCTTCCCGCGATTCCAGATCGCGGGGCTGGCGGCGATGGCGCTTGCGCCCCTCCTCATCGCCCTGGCGCGCGAGCCGCGGCCGCTGCGGCGTTTCCTGCTGGGCTGGGTGTGCGGCGTGGTCTACTGGTTCGGCGTGTGTTACTGGATCCAGTTCGTGCTCTCGTTTCATGGCGGACTCGGCAACCTGGCGGGCTGGGCCGTGTTCCTGCTGTTCTGCTTCGCCAAGGCGCTGCACATGGGCGTATTCGCGTGGCTGGCGGGGATCCTCATCCGCCGCTGGTGGGCCGTGCCCGCTGTGGCGGCGCTGTGGGTGGCGATAGAAGCCACGCACGGTTCTCTGGGCTTCGCGTGGCTGGCCCTCGGCAATGCGGGAATCAACATGGAGCTGCCCATGCGCCTGGCGCCCCTCACCGGCGTTTACGGGCTTTCGTTCGTCTTCATGACAATGGCCACCGCCCTGGCGCTGGCTGCCCTGCGGCGCTCGCGTCTGGAACTGTTGTGGCTGATCCTGCTGCCCTTCCTGATCTTCCTGCCGCACCTGCCGCCCGCCCAGCGCGGCCGTGAGACCGCGCTGCTGACGCAGCCCAACATCTCCGAAACCGAGGAGTGGACGCCGGAATCCATCGACCGGATGCAGCGTGAGCAGGTGGCCCTCACCATGCGCGGTGTGATGGTGGAAACCAAGCGGCCGCCTTCGATGGTGGTTTGGCCGGAAGTCCCCGCGCCGATCTATTACGAGGAAGACCCGCGTTTTCGAAGCTACGCCAACAACCTGGCACGCGCCACGCGCGCGTACCTGCTGATTGGCACGGTGGCGCACACTCCCGGCGGCGCGCCGCTCAACTCGGCCGCGTTGATTTCGCCCGAGGGCGGCCTCATCAGCCGCTACGACAAGGTGAATCTGGTTCCATTCGGCGAATATGTGCCGTGGCCCTTGGGCTTCGCCAACAAGATTTCGACCGAGCTCGGCGACTTCGTGGCGGGCAAGCGCGTGGTGGTCTCTCCCGTGGGCGGCCATAAGATCGGCGCATTCATCTGCTACGAAGCTGTGCTGCCCAATTTCGTGCGCCAGTTCGCAGCCGGCGGCGCCGAAGTGCTGATCAACATTTCCAACGACGGCTGGTTCGGCCAGAGCGCCGCGCGCTACCAACACCTGGCAATGGTGCGCATGCGGGCGGCGGAGAACCGCCGCTGGATACTGCGTTCCACCAACGACGGAATCACCGCGACCATCGATTCCGCCGGCCGCTTGCGCGGGACGCTGCCGTTGTACGTGGAAGCCACGTCCTACACCGGGTTCACTTACATCTCCGAGCGGACGCCCTACACGCGATTCGGGAACTGGTTCGTGGCGCTGTGCGCGCTGATGGCGCTGGTGGGGCTGCTGACGGAGCAGGTGGGATTCGTCGGGCCCAAGCCCATGCCGTAGGTGCCGGGACTAGAATGGAAGTGTGAAGCTAGAGTTCGTCCGCGACCGGAAATCCGAAATCCAGGAACTGGCAGCCAGCCACGGCGCCCGCAACGTGCGCCTTTTCGGCTCGGTGGCGCGCGGCGACAGCCGGGAGGATAGCGACGTCGATCTCCTTGTCGACTTGGATGCAGGCCGCAGCCTGTTTGACCTGGGTGGGCTGCTGATGGACCTCCGCGATTTGCTCGGCGCCGAGGTCGATTTGATCGAAGCTGGCTCTCTCCATCCGTATGTCCGGGATCGGGTGTTGGCCGAAGCGATTCCCTTGTAGCATGATGTCTTCCAAGGACCCGCTGATCTATCTCAAGCACATCCGGGACTGTTGCGAGCGGATTGCCACCTACGCTTCAGAGTCCGGTCCGGACTGGCCCTCACAGCAAATGGTGATGGACGCCGTTTGCCGCAATCTTGAGATTGTGGGAGAGGCCGCCCGCAAGACCGACCCGGAGTCTCCCCTGGCTCACCCGGAAGTCCCGTGGAGAAGCATGATCGGTGCGCGCAACATCCTGATTCACGCCTACGAATCCCTCCGGCCGCAGATCGTCCGGGAGATTGTCGAGAGAGACCTGCCTCCCTTGCTTGCTGCGGTTCACCGCCTGCTCGAGAAGAGCGCCGATTGATCCAATTAGCCGTGGCGGATGACCAACACATCGCCATCCTTGACGGGGATGCCCCCAGAGCGCCTCTTGAAAAGCGCCCAAAACTGGTGGACGATCTGAATCGGCGGCGCCCATGATGTTGCACCCCACCGAGTCCGGCAAGCCCTCATTGGAGGACAGCCGCCAAGCGGAGCGGATTCTGGTACGGTTGGAGAAGAGCCTGATGTCTCATTCTAGCTCGGCTCCCAGATAAGAGGAGTTCGATATGCGAACACCAGTTCTGTTTGGTCTGGCATTGGCTCAGATTGGACTGTTTGGCACGGGGCCCGGATTCGGGCAGAAGCCCAGTCGGCCTGAATTCGAGGTGGCCTCCATCAAGCCCGCAGCCCTGGACTTCGCGACAGCACAGAGGTACGTGACATCTGGAATAACGGTCAAGATCGGCAAGGAGATCCGCGGAGACAGAGTCGAGTATATCTGGATGTCGCTGCGCCAATTAATCTGCGACGCGTACGATGTGAATCCTGTCCAGCTGAAGGGGCCGGATTGGCTCGACAGCAAGCGCTTCGACGTCATCTGCAAGCGCTCCGAGGGATCTAGAAAGGAAGATGTACCTGGCATGCTGCAGTCGCTGCTGGCCGATCGGTTTAGGTTGGCCACCCACCGCGAAGTGACGGAACAGCGCGTCTCCGCATTGATCGTGGGCAAGAACGGCGCCAAGTTAAAAGAAACGGCGCCCGAGTTGCCTCAGACTCCCGGTGACACGAGGCAGGAGGTGATGGAAGGACGGGTCAAGGGGACCCGACAGAACAAGGATGTCGTTAATCTCGGCATGAGAATAGGAGAAATGACTGTACATTCCACGATGAAAGATGCCTCCAAGGCCAGTGCTTCAGTTCACTTCGAGGCGACTAATGTCGCAATGGCCCGCCTGGCGGAGCTCCTAATGCGTTGGAATGCCGGCGATGGACGCTTAGTCGTGGATGCGACGGGACTGGAGGGACGTTATGACATCTCTCTCGATATGCCTGTATCCCAAATGGGGGGACATGCAATAGCCATAACTGCACCCAGTTCCGACGCCCGCGAGTCGGGTCCGGCCGAAGTCGCTTCGGACCCCGGCGGAGGATCGATGCTGCTGCGATCCCTGCGGAACCTTGGCCTTGACCTGGCGGATCGGAAGATGCCGGTCGTGAAGTTGATCATCGACCACGTCGAAAGAACACCCACAGAAAATTGACTGGCTCTCGATCTGCTCTCCTGGGCCGCCTTCAGCCGTGCCGGATCACCAGCACATCGCCGTCCTTGACGATGTACTCTTTCCCTTCCAGCTTGAGCAACCCCTTTTCCCGCGCGCCCGCGTAGCCGCCCAGATCCACCAGCGACTTCCAGTTCACCACTTCGGCGCGGATGAACTTTTTCTCGAAGTCCGAATGGATCGCACCCGCAGCCCTCACCGCGGGGGTGTGCATGGGGATGGTCCAGGCGCGGCATTCGTCCTCGCCGGCGGTCAGGAAGCTCATCAGTCCTAGCAGCGAATAGGTGGCGGAGATCAGGCGCTCCAGCCCGGATTCCTGCAACCCGTAGCTGGCCAGGTACTCGCGCTGTTCCTCCGCCGGCAATTCGGCCAGCTCCGCTTCGATCTTGCCGCACACCGCCGCCGCCGAGACGTGGCTGCGGCCGGCCAGCACGCCTTCGCGATATTCGCGCTCGCGCTGGTGCAGCTTGCCGGCTTCGCTTTCACCCAGATTCAGCACGTAGAGTATGGGCTTCTGCGAGAGGAACTGAAAGCCGCGCAAGCGTTTTTCCGCCTCGGCGTCGAGCTCCAGTTGGCGCAGCGGGTGGTTCTGGTCCAGGGCGGCTTTACACTTCTCGAGGAGCTCGAATTCGCGGTCCAGATCGGGGCTCTTGATCTTCTTGCGGTCCTTCTCCAGGCGCTCGAGGCGCTTTTCGACCACCACCAGGTCGCTGAGGATCAATTCCATCTCCACGTCCTCCAGGTCGCGCACCGGGTCGATGGACCCCTTCTCGTGCGGGACGGTGGCATCCTCGAACAGGCGCAATACATGGGCGAAGGCGTCCACCACGCGCAGGCTGGCCAGGTAGCTGGGATCGCGCAGGCTCTCCTTGGAAACGGACGGCATGTCCACATACTCCACCGTCGCGTGCGTGACCTTGGGCGGCTCGAAGAGGCGCGCCAGCTCCGCCAGACGGGGGTCCGGCACTTGCGCCACGCCGGTGCGCACCGCGGTGGAGCCGATGTGGGTTTCCTGGTGAACTCCGGTGAGGATCGTGAAGAGGGAGGTCTTGCCTACCATGGGCAAGCCGATGATGGCGGTTCGCATATTTGGAATAATCTACAGGGGAACATCCACCTGGCTAAGGATTTCCTCAATGATGCGCTCGCCCACGTCGGCGCGGCGCTGCACCAGGGTGGTGCGGGTATTGATGACCACGCGATGCGCAAACAGCGGCACGGCCAGCCGCTTCACGTCGTCGGGGATGGCGTAATCGCGGCCGTCGAGCAACGCCAGCGCCTGCACCGCGCGGTAGATCGCCTGCGAGCCGCGCGGGCTGACGCCCAGGGCCAGCGATTCGTGGTTGCGCGTTTTCTCGACGATGGCCAGCATGTAATCCACCAGCGCCTCTTCCACGGTGACGCGGTGCACGGCCTCCTGGAGCCGCAGCACATCCTCGGCGAGCAGTCCCGAGGCCGCGGCTTCCGGCAGCCCGCGATCGGAGTTGCGCACGATCTGGCGCTCGCTGGCCAGGTCCGGGTAGCCGATGCGCAGCCGCATCAGAAAACGGTCGAGCTGCGATTCCGGCAGCGGGTAGGTGCCGTGATGTTCCACGGGGTTCTGGGTGGCGATGACCATGAACGGCTGCGGCAGCGGGTGCGACTTCCCATCGATGCTGACCTGGCCCTCGTTCATGGCCTCAAGCAGCGCCGATTGGGTCTTGGGCGTGGTGCGATTGATCTCGTCGGCCAGCAGGAAATTGCTGAAGATAGGTCCGGGCTTGAACTCGAAGGCTTCCGAATGGGCGTTGTAGATGGTGACGCCGAGGACGTCGCTGGGAAGCATATCGCTGGTGAATTGCAGCCGGTGGAAGCGGCAGGAAACCGCGCGCGCCAGCGCCTGCGCCAGGGTGGTCTTGCCGACGCCGGGCACATCTTCGATGAGCAGATGGCCGCGCGCCAGCAAGCAGACCACGGAGAGCCGGACCACTTCCGGTTTGCCGCGAATGGTCCTCCCGAGGGCCGTCTCCAGCCCGGCCAGTCTGGCGAGGATTTCGGGCGAGAATCCAACCGGCGGGGCCACCATTGATTCCCGCTGGGACATTACAGGTTCATCATACTAAAGATCGGCAGGACGCGGCCTGGTAGTGGGGTCATAGCGTGGAGATGAGATTCTCAATCTCCCAAACCCGATCCGTAATCCCGGCGGCCATTGCTGGCGTGATTCTCAGGGAGCCGTGAATCCCACAGAAATTGTAATGTGCGAAGTGCAAGGCCAGGGCTGCGAGGAGGTGGAACACTTGTGTTCGTTTCTGTTCGATTCCCTCCAGCCTCTTCTTGATCTGGTCGATCTCGCGGCATTGAAATTCAAACTGGTCCGGTGCGTTGCAATTCATAATCCGCAAACCGTTTCCAGGGCCGCTCTCCAAGACCGCGACTTGGGGCGTGTCGTCAACCATCGCGTCAATTTTAGCTACCTCCAATAACGCGTGCACGCCAATTTCCAACGCCCGATCCCTGGAAACCGAGGGAGTATGCAACGTTCTTAAGATATTCCGTGCATGCCTCTCCCCATGACCTCCCACCGCAACGTGTAATCGGGCCGCACCTGTCGCGTTTCCACATGGCTCAATGACGCCGCCAGATTGTGGCTCCGATCCAGCGGGCGATGGGCATCGTCGGCGTTGGCCGCCTCCACCGTCAGCTCCCGCTCCCACCACACCAGATAGTCCTCATCCAGATATCGGTTGGCTTGCTCGATGGTCTTCGCTCCGGCTACCCGCATACCTTTCACCAACCGATCTTGGGCCGTCCCGAAATTCCTTTCCACGCGCCCTTTCGCTTGGGGAGAATGCGCCGCTATCCAGGTAATCCCCAGTTCCCGTAACGCGCGGCCGATCTGCGTCGGCGGCATTTCCACCGCGTCTTTCTCCACCCCAGGCTCATCGCGTTTGTCTCTTTGCTCGCCTCGATGCCGCGCTTGTTGCACAAGTACTCCGCCGCCAAGGTCGGCCCGAATCCTTCGTACACCGGTCCTTCCTGCATCCCCTAAGCTTGGGGTTGTCAAGACGACATTTCTACTTTGCTCAAAGGCGACGTTATCACTTTGCTGCCACATTCCGGTGTTTTACTATGCGGTGAGCCGTCCGCATCCGCCGCTCCGGCAAGCTATAATTCGGGGAGCTTCTCCGCGCGGCCGTTGGAGCAGTCTGAAAGGAACACGATCCGTATGAGGCGATCGGTGCAGGTGACTTCCGTATTTGTTTTCGCGGCGTTCACGGCGGGCTTCGCCCCCGTGCTCGCAATTGCCCAGGATCAGGCGGCGGCTCCCACGCCGTTCATCGTGCAGGAGCACATCGTAAAGCGCCTGTCGGAACACGTTTGGGAGATTCCCGACAAGGACCGGCCTGGCGTCCCCAACGTTGCCATTATCGTGGGGAGCCGGGCGACGCTCGTTGTCGACACGGGTATGGGCCCAAAGAGCGGAGAGGTTGTGGTGCGCGAAGCGCAGAGGCTGAGCAAGAACACGGAATTCTATCTCGCGACAACGGATTTTCGCCCCGAGCACACCACTGGTGCGATGGCGTTTCCTCCCCATACGGTGTGGATTATCCCGGTGGCGCAAAGAGCGGACATTGCCCAGAGCACAAAGAGCTACATCGATTCGTTCGTGTCGCGGTCGGCCGACCTGGCGGCGGCGCTTAAGGATGTCAAGCTTCGCGATCCCGACATCGTCTTCGACGGCGACGCCAAAATCGATCTGGGCGGCGGAGTGACGGTCAGTCTGATGTGGTATGGCCCGGCGCTCAATGCCGGAGACATCGTCGTCTTTGTCGAACCGGACCGGCTACTGCACTCCGGCAATATCCTGGGAAACAAATCGTATCCGGGGATGCCGGACCGCACCGCCAGCGTGACAAACTGGCTCGACATTATCGACAAGCTGGAAGCGCTTCGTCCGATGATCGTGCTGCCCAATCATGGCGACGTCCGCGATGCCTCGCTGATTACCGGCCAGCGGGAAGTGCTCCGCGATCTGCAGCGGCGTTCACGGGAACTCAAAGCCGAGGGTAGGACCGCGGAACAGGCAGGCCAGACTCTGACGGCCGAATTCGACGTCAAGTATCCGGAGTGGAAGGGCCTTTCCGGAATCCCGGCTATTGTCCGGCGATTCTACGCGGAATCGCGATAATTTGAAAAACAGGAGCCGGAAGCGCGCGCGACTTGCTGGAATGAAGCATCGAAAATGATCGAAGTTAAAAACCTCGTGAAGCGGTTCAAAGATTTCGCCGCGGTCGACGGCATATCGTTTTCCGTCGATTCCGCGGAAATTTTCGCGTGCTTGGGGCCGAACGGGGCGGGGAAAAGCACGCTGATCAAGATGCTCGTTACCTTGCTCGCGCCCACGAGCGGCGACGCCGTCATCGACGGGTACGATATCGTGCATCATGCCGCGAACGTGCGGAAGATGATCGGCTATGTTCCCCAAGCCATTTCGGTGGACGGGACCCTCACGGCGTACGAAAACCTGATGCTCTTCGCGCGCCTCTATAATATTCCGCGATCCGAGCGCCAGGCGCGCATCCTGGAAATCTTCTCGTTCCTGAAGCTTGAAGGGCACATGAACGCGCTCGTCAGGACTTTTTCCGGCGGCATGATCCGGAAGTTGGAGATCGGCCAGGCCATTCTGCACCGCCCCAGGGTTTTGTTCCTGGACGAGCCGACGACCGGGCTGGACCCGATCGCGCAGCAGAGCGTATGGAGCCATCTCTCGGACCTGCGCGAGACCACGGGGGCGACCATCTTTTTCTCGACGCATAACATGGAAGAGGCTGACGGCGTGAGCGACCGGGTTGCCATCATGAACCAGGGGAAGGCCGCCGTCATTGGAACCGTTCCCGAATTGAAGGCAAAAACTCAAAAGCCCAATGCGACGCTGGAGGATGCTTTCATCTTCTTTTCGGGGAACACTATAAGCGATACCGGCAACTTCAGGGACATCCGGAGGATGCGGCAGACCGAAAAAAGATTGGGATGATATCTATTATTATCGAAATGCATTATCTTTCCGACACAATCGAGAAATCCTGGGTCCTGACCGAGATGGAGGCGCGAAAGCTTTTCCATGACCCCACTGAGCTCATCTCCCGCGCCGTGCAGCCGGTCCTCTGGCTCGGCATCTTCGGCGAAGCGCTCAGCAAAGTGCGCGCCATCCCGACGGACGGGTTTACCTACCTGCAGTTCATCACCCCGGGCATCCTCACGCAATCCGTCGTCTTCGTCGCCATCTTCTACGGCTTGTACATCATCATGGACCGCGACATGGGCATCCTGCAGAAATTGCTGGTGACGCCCACGCCGCGCCTGGCGTTGGTCTGGGGCAAAATGCTGTCCGCGGGCCTGCGGGGCCTCTGCCAGGCGCTCATCGTTTTCATCCTCGCGCTCATCCTCGGCGTCCAACTGAACATGGCATTCTGGTCCGTCATCGGGGTCGTCGTCATCGTTCTGCTGGGTGCTGCCGTGTTCACGGGGCTCTCGATGATCATCGCTTCCATCGTCAAAACGCGCGAGCGGTTCATGGGCATCGGGCAGGTCATCACGCTTCCCTTGTTCTTCGCCTCGAACGCGATTTACCCGATTTCCATCATGCCCGGCTGGCTCCAGGTGGTGGCGAACGTGAACCCTCTGAGTTATATGGTGGACGGGTTGCGGACGCTCATGCTGACCGGCGGCGGCGCGGGAGTGGGGTTCGATATCTTCGTCCTCGCGGCGGTCGCCCTCGCCATTTCCATGATCAGCGCATGGATGTACCCGAAGGTGGTGATATGATGCGAAGCCCTACGGCGACAGCGTCTCCAGCGAGCGTTGCTTGGTCAGGGGACCCAGCGTGGCGATCGCCAGCGCCACCAGCAGCATGCTCGCGGTGAACAGCAGGAAGACCGCCGGAGCGCCGTAGTTTCCCAGCACCCAGGCGACCACGAAGGCGCTGAAGGCCGCGCTCACCCGGCTCCAGGAATAGACGAAGCCGATCGCCTGCACGCGAATCCGCGTCGGGAACAGTTCCGATTGATAGGCGTGGAAATTGAAGCTGAGCACAGCCGCGCTCAACAATTCGAAGCCGCCCGCGGGGACGATGATCAGCGGGTTGCGCGAGGAGGCGAACACCAGACCGACGGCAGCGATGGCGAGGGCCGCGCCGACGATTTGCCACTTACGTTCGAACTTGTCGGCGAACGACATGCACACCAGCCCCCCGAAGGGTGCGACCAGGGCCATGCCGAAGGTGTAGCCCAGGCTGCTGGTGATGCTGATGCCTTGTTTGATCAGAAAGGTCGGCATCCAGGCGATGAAGCCGTACAGACCAAACGCCTGCAGCAGATGGAACAGGCTCAACATCACGGTCCGCGGCAGATATTCGGGACCGAAGATCTGCCGATAGCGCCCGACCTTGTGCGGCGGCCTGTGGATCACGGGCTCCGGCGCCGGCAGCGGATGGCCGATTTCGCGCTCCACGCGCGTCTCAAGATCGGTCACGATCCGGTCCGCCGCGGCGAGTTTGCCATGAGCGGCGAGCCAGCGCGGGCTCTCCGGAATGAACATCCGCAACGGCCAGACCGCGACCGCGCCGGCCGCGCCCAGCATGACCACCCAGCGCCAGCCGTCCACGCCCAGCAGGTGGTAGGGGACCAGCGAGAACGCCGCCAGGGCGGCCAGAGGCTGGCCCGTGGAGTGGATCGCATTATTGATGGCGAAGGCCCTGCCCCGCGACCGCTTGGGAACGAGCTCGCTGAGGTAGGCGTCAATGGTGATCACCTCGAGCCCGGTGCCGACGGCGAGCATGAAACGCCAGAAGATGATCCCGTTCGCCGTGTTCTGAAACCCCATCATCACGCCGCAGGCGCTGAACCACAGCAGGCCGATCGTGAAGACGGTCCGTCGCCCGAACCGGTCGGCGATGATGGCGAAGCCGGAGCTGGCGACCAGAAGGCCGAGGAAGGTCGCCGCGGTGAAGCCGGCGTAGCCCTTCAGGCTGAAAAAGCCGGCGGTGGTGGCGGTCAGGATGTGGCTGCGGAAGAGCCCCGGAGCGATATTGCCCCCCGAGCTAATCATGTAGGCGTCGAAAAAGCCGCCGAACGCGAGCAGAATCATCAGCCGCCAAACGACCCTGCTGGACGCCAGGCGGTCCAGTCGCGCGCCGATCTCCGGCAGGCCATCGCCTTGTATGGCGGCCGCCTTTTCCGATGAAACTCCGATCGCGTCGTCCATGGGTGTCCCCTCCGTTTACAACTTCTTCTATTGTGATCCCAGAGTCCGTTCGACCGCTCGAAGTGACCGCCGCGCGTCGCAAACCCAATGGTGTTTGAGTCTATCACAAATCGCGCGACTGTTTCGGCTGCGGTGGTCTTGGTAAACTCTGATGGATGAGGCATTTTTCTGTACAGCGGTATTCAGGAGGTAAGCTCGGAATGGGACGGTTAACAATTGTAGCTTGTGGATTAGCGTGGGCGGCCCTGCTCGGCGGCTCCGCATTGGCGCAGGGGGGAGCCCAGCAGGGGCAAGCCGACAAGCCGGAGTGGGCCAAGGCTAAGATTTACAACACGGTCAAGCTGAAGCTGGCCCAACACAAGCAGGTCTTCAGCTTCACCGTAAACCACTTGGATGTGGCCGAGTATTGCGAAAAGGCCAAACACTACGACTGGGCCTTTTTCGATATGCAGCACAGCACGATGTGGTTTTCCGATGTCGAGAAGATGATCGCAGCGTGCCCCTACAACGGCGCGATTCCGTTCGTGAGGCTGCCGGACGCGCAGGAATGGCACATTCAGCAAGCCACCGATATAGGGGCGCTGGGCGTCATCGTTCCGACTGTGGACGACGTGGAGCGGGCCCGCGAGGCGGCCAAGTGGGTTCGGTATCCGCCGGTGGCGCGCCGCAGTCTGGGCCAGAACCAAGCTTCGAGGATCTGGGGTCCGGATTACAGGAACTCCATCAACGACAACATCATGCTGGTGCTGATGATCGAGACGCCTACGGGTGTCGCCAACGCCCGCGATATCGTCTCGGTGCCGGGCGTTGACGCCATCCTGGTGGGGAACAACGATTTGAGTTCGTTCTCCGGTTTTGAACTAGAGTCTCCGCAGTATCAGGATCTGCTCACCAAGATTCACGATGCCACGCTCAAGGCGGGAAAAATCTTCGGCTGTGCCAATCCGTTTTTCGCAAGAGCCAATCCGTTGAGCAACACGACCTACCTCTTCCAGAACGGCCCCTCGAACGACGGCTATGTGCCTCCGCCGGGCAGTATCCAGACCACCGCGGGACCGCCGGAGAAAAAGTAAGACTTTTGGTGTAAGGCGCCCTTAGTTAATGACAAGAAAAGGTCCGGCAAGCCTCGTTTTACTGTTTTCGCTCACGGCTGGAACCGCCGTTGCACAGGATGCGAACACCGCGATCCGGCGTGCGCAAAAGGCCATGGGCGACGTGAAATCGATCCGGTATTCCGGCACGGGCAGAATGGGCTCCGTGGGAATGAATTGGAATCCCACCGCTCCATGGCACACCACCGTGCTTACAAGCTACACACGGACGCTTGACTATCCAAGCGGATCCTCGACAGAGGAAATAACGCGGACGCAGGAGAATCCGCCCATGCTCGGCGGTGAAGCTCCATTTGTGGGTGTGATTAAGGAGGGCCGAAGAGTAAGTGGAAAATATGCCTGGAATCAGCCGGTAAACGCCTATCCGACGCCTCCCCCCAACGTGGTACAACCGGCCCCTGCCGCAGCGTACGAACGCGGGCTGCAAATCTGGCTCACACCGCACGGCTTTCTACAAGCCGCCGCTGACAACCATGCCACGGCCCAGGCAGGAGAGGACGCCGGCAAGAAGGTGACGATTCTCACGTTTATGACTGGGAAAAACAAAATCGTGGGCGCCATCGACGGCCAGAACATGGTGATCGGAGTCGAAACGTGGATAGCAAATCCGGTTCTGGGCGACATGCCGGTCGAAACAGCCTATTCCGATTACAAAGACTTCAACGGTGTGAAGTTACCGGCGCACATCGTCGAGAAACAGGGTGGTCTCTTGACGCTCGAGATTCTGGTGACGAGCGCACAGGCCAATGTGGAAGGCGCCGCCCTTCAAGTGCCGGAAGCGGTGCTGCGCGCGACGATTCCGCCAGAGCGGGTGACTCCGGAAAAAATCGCCGGCGGCATTTGGCTCCTGCACGGCGGGCACAATAGCGTGCTCATCGAGTTCAAGGATTTTCTGGCCGTGGTGGATGCTCCCTTGAATGAGGCTCGTTCCATCGCGGTGATTGCGGAAGTAAAGCGGCTTGTGCCGGATAAGCCGATCAAGTATGTGATCAATACGCACCATCACTTCGATCACTCAGGTGGGCTTCGCACGTTCGTAGCGGAGGGAGCCACGGTCATCACACACGAAGGCAACAAAGCTTTCTATGAATGGGCGTGGAAGCAGCCCCGCACGATGGAACCGGACAAGCTTGCGGAAAATCCGAAGGAAGCCACTTTCATCACGTTCAAGGATAAGTACGTGCTGACCGACGGGAGCCGCTCCGTCGAGGTGCACCTGACCATTGGAGATAATCACGACGAGTTTCTTTCGTTTGCTTATCTCCCCAAGGAAAAGCTTCTCATCGAGGTCGATGACTTCTCCGATCGGTATATAACGGCGATGTCTCTGGGGCTTTGGAATAACCTATATGGAAACCTGCAGCGTTTGAATCTCGACGTGGAGACGATCGCTCCGCTACACGGCAACATCACGCCTATGTCGGAGTGGCTGAAGATGCTTCGGGAAAACACCAGGCCCTGAACGAGACAAGGGAATCGGCGCGGAACCCCACCAGCGCATCAGGCGTATAGTATAGAGATGAAATCCGCGGAACTGCTCATAGGGGGCCGCAATGTAGCGGCTCAGAATGGCAAGACCTTCGACCGCATCGATCCCTTCACCGGCGAAGTTGCCACTCGCGCGGCGGCTGCGTCGCCTGGAGACGCCGATGCAGCCGTCGCGGCGGCGAAATCCGCCTTCTCTGCGTGGAGCGGCCTTGCGGCCACCGAACGGCGCAAACGCCTGTTGAAGGCCGCCGACATTATGGACTCGCTCACCGGAGAGTTCATCGCCACGGGCATCGCTGAGACCGGTTCGGTGCCTGGCTGGTACGGCTTCAACGTCATGCTGGCGGCCAACATGCTCCGGGAAGCTGCCGCCATGACGACGCAGATCACCGGCAGCGTCATGCCTTCGGACGTGCCCGGCAATGTGGCGATGGCCGTGCGCCGCCCTTGCGGAGTCGTGCTGGGAATTGCGCCCTGGAATGCCCCCGTGATTCTCGGCACACGCGCTGTCGCCATGCCTCTGGCCTGCGGCAATACCGTGGTCCTCAAGGGCTCGGAGAACTGCCCCGGCCTGCACCGCCACATCGGCACCGCGCTTCAGGAAGCCGGTCTTGGGGATGGTGTGGTCAACGTGATCCTCAACGCTCCCGAAGACGCCCCCGCCATAGTCGAGCGCCTGATTGCCAACCCCGCGGTGCGGCGCGTCAACTTCACCGGTTCCACGCCTGTTGGCAGAATCATTGCTCAACTGGCGGCGAAACATCTGAAGCCGGTACTCCTCGAACTCGGCGGCAAGGCGCCGCTTCTCGTGCTCCAAGACGCGGACCTGGACGAAGCCGCGGCCGGCGCAAACTTCGGCGCTTTCATGAACCAGGGACAAATCTGCATGTCCACCGAGCGAATCATAGTCGAAGCTTCGATTGCCGGCGAGTTCGTTCGAAAGCTGGCTGCGCGGGCCTCTGCTCTGGTCGCGGGAGATCCCCGGAGGTCCGATGTAATGCTCGGAACCATGGTCTCGGCCGATGCTGCCCGCCGAGTCGCCGGCATGATCAAGGACGCCGTAGACAAGGGTGCGCGCATCGTCACGGGCGGCGGAGTCGAGGGTGCTGTCATGCAGGCTACCGTGCTCGATGGCGTTACACCGGACATGAAACTCTACTGCGAGGAGTCCTTCGGGCCGGTCGTGTCGGTCATCCGTGTATCGGATGAGGAAGAAGCGATACGCGTGGCCAACGATTCGTCATTCGGTCTTGCCGCGGCGGTCTTCACTCGGGACACCGCCCGCGGGCTGCGAGTCGCCGACCGCATCGAATCGGGCATTTGCCATATCAACGGGCCAACGGTCCATGACGAAGCCAACATGCCGTTCGGTGGCGTGAAGGACAGCGGATACGGCCGGTTCGGGGGCGCGGCCGCTATTACCGAATTCACCGATCTGCGCTGGATCACGCTGCAAACCGAGCCGCGCCACTATCCCATCTAAGGCTGCTAAGCCGTCAGTGGTGATCCAGCCAAATATCCAAAACAGCGCACCGCTTTTCCTGGCGCACGACGCGAAAGGCTTCGGTCAGCGCGGCGTCAACCTCGGAACAAACGCGCAACTGGCGCCCCCAGGCGCCGCCCGAGGCGGCCGCGATGCCGACATAATCCGCCGGCGGCTCGAACGACGTATCGAGGCGATTGGCCTGGGCGGCATAACCGCTGGGGTGCACCGCCAGCGCCGACAAGACCGGCGACTTCCAGCCGCGATTGTTGAGAACGATCTGAACGAACGGAGCTTCATAGCGGCGCGCCATCCAATGGACCGAAGACGGCACGCTGAACATGAAAGATCCGTCTCCGGTCACCGCGACGACCATCTTGTCCGGCCGCGCCATTTTGACTCCCACCGCCGCTCCGCCATTCCAACCCAACGATCCGCCGCCACTGGTGAAGATCGCGCCCGGACGTTCCAGCGCCAGATGGTTGAACACGGTGTGATAATCGGAAATAGCTTCGTTCAGATACAGCGTGTCGTCATCGGCCAGCGCGCGCAGCCGCGCGATCACGAACTCCGAACTGATTTTGTCGCCGGCGGCCGGACGCTCCAGGCCCGCGAGTTCCGCCGCGCGTTCGGCGTGCAAGCCCGCGTAATGCTCCGTCCGCGCCTGCACGGCAAGGGTAGAAGGCGGATTGGCGTCAAACCATGTATTGAGTTGCCCCAGGGCGGTCTCGGCGTCGGCACGGAACACGGCATCGGCCCTGATATGCCACAAAGGCATGTGCTGTTTCAGCGGATCGATGTCAATGTGGAATATGGTGGCGTGCGCCGCGGGTTTTGAAACCGTTGGAATCCACGGCACGTCGCTGTCGATGACCAGAATCACATCCGCGTCCGCCAGCACCGGGTTCTGTTCCGGCTGGTTCCATTGATTGCCCTGATACAACGGGTCGCCGTGCGGGAAATTCATCGCGTTTGGCACGGATTCCAGAACACCCATCCCCAGCCGCCGGCACAAGGCGTGCAACGGCGCGACGGCGTTCCGGTTACGTCCGAGGAACGATGTGACCACCAGCGGCCGTTTCGCCTTCAGCAGCGCGGTCCCAATCTGTCTGATGCCGTTATCGTTCAGCGCGGCGGGCTCGATCGCCCGCCAGGACGCGGCATCGTTCGGCGTGGGTTCAACTTCTTCTTCCATCACCTCCCGCGCGCCCATCAGATAGACCGGTCCTTTGGGATCGGAGTTGGCGAACTGCATGGCGCGATGGACGATTTCCTTTACGTTCCGCCCCGTACGAATTTCGTTGTCGTATCGCATGTAGCCGCGGACGAGGCCTCGCTGGTCGTGGACATCCTGAATCCACTGGACGAATTCGTTGCGGCTGCCGCGCAGTTCGCCATGCTGCGTGAAGGGTGACGAGCCCGCGAAAATCAGCATCGGCGCCCGGCCCCTGGCGGCGTTGTGCACGGCGCCCGCCAGAGCCTGTGTGCCGCACTCCACATGAACGACGACGGCCTGCGGGATGCCGCTCGCCTGCCAGAACCCGTGCGCCGCGCTCATGCCCACCATTTCGTTAGGGCAGGTGATGATCTCGGGGATCTTCCGCCCGTTGGCGCGGGCTTCCGCGATCGCCTCCACCAGCGCCGTATGATCGCTGCCGAGATTGACGAACAGGTGGGAGACGTTGGCCTCGATTAGCGCATCGAGAAAAGCACTGCTTGTCGTATACATCGTATTTCAGTCCTCGCTGAGAGCGGACGTCATGGCGCTTGTGTCCTGCTTCAATGATCTTTCCCAGTATCTCAGCGAAGCGCCGCCTCCGGTCGGGACCGAGGATCGCTTTCGAGCCAAAGCCTCGCCGCCGATCAGGTTTGTCGTTCGCCGCGTGCTTGCAGGTGATCCGCTCATCCGATCGCTTGACCTTTCTCCTGCCGCCGCTGGAACGACGCCATGCGCTGGAGGCGCTGCGCGCCGTTTCTAAAGCAGAACATGGGCGCGCAACTCCCCGTATCCAAAAACCCGCGTGTGAATTACGTGCGAAATTTTCTCGGAAGGTGCGGAAAATGGGCATCCTGCGTAACGTAAGAACCACCTTCCGGAATTCGCGGTCCGGCCGCACCAGCGGGCCGGTGTGTCCGGTTATCAGGAAGCTTCGACTGTGACCAGCGGCGGTTCAGAAGGAATCTCCCACTTGGCGTGGCGCGCAAAACCGTTGGCGATCGATTGCCGCTTCTTCCCGATCACGAGGCCATGAGCCGGGTCTCGGGGAGGTTCCGTGTCGTAAATGACACCCTGTTCCAGTTGCCTCGCCAGACCAGCGGTTACGGAGCAGAGGGAACTGTCCGGGTGTCCTTTGAGCGCGTCGTCCTTCGGGCGTCCCTGCTGCTCCATTAACGACAGGAAAAGAATCGACAGCTCGAAATTCTTGAAGGCGGCGGATGTGATCCGCATTCGGCCCCGATCGCCAGGCACAACCCAATCCGCGAGGAGGCGTCTCAACAATACCTCGTGGTCGGCGATTGCCGGATCATTCGTGATTTCGCGGTCCGGCATCACCAAATCCGGTTCAGATACTCCTTCACCGTGGCGAACCACGGTCCGACTCGCCCCTCATGTTCCTCTCCGCTTTCAGCGTCGAAGTAGTAAAACGTGACGCTGCCGGTCGGATTGAACTCGATCTCGATATCCTTGCCGTTCCTGTGCCATTCTACCTGGAGTCCCGAGTTTTGCAGGGGGACAATGCTCGGTGCAGAAGCATCATGAGGCAGAACTTCCTCCATCGCCGCCAGGGCGCGATTGATCGTGGCCGCGTCGATCCGGCGTGCTCCTTCGCCGTCCCAATTGTCGTTAAGCGTGACCAGGTTCGCGAAGCCCTGAAGCACAGGTCCGAGCCACGTCGGTTTGGGTTCGCCGTCGTCCAAATACCGGAATGCGACCTGCCTTCCCCTGGATGTGCGACGAATAATAGTAGCGACAGGCTCCGGCCTGCACGAGGAGGTCCCTGCGTCAAGGTGGCGCTCCCGTTCGGTCAACTCTGCGAGCAACCGAGAAAAGTCAGGAGTTGCGACGAAGCTCCGCTCTAGCCGGGTGAGTTCAGGAGTTGCCACTCTTGTCTACCCTTTTCCAAACTGCGTGCATGTGCGGTGTCGTCAAAACCGCGAAGGATCGGACGATCCATTCGCGGCCCAAATCGAAGAACTCGAACGAATCTCCCACCTGGCCTCTGGCAGTCAATTGAAAGACATACATGGGCTTGTTATCGGAGGTTTGGAGGGCGCGCTGCAGGTCTACGTGCAGCCGCCCGACAGGCTTCCCGCCGACGCCCGGGATCACAAAACGGCCATAACACCGCAAATCCTCCGCTGCTCCCGGGATTGCCACTTTTGGCAGCCTCCAGAAAGTGAAGACCCTCTCCAGATCGCCGAAGGAGTCCCAACCTTCACCCGAAACAATGTGGTTCACGTATGTCACTTCACATTGGTTGACGTGCGCAGCGCCCAACTGGTTCTCTGCCAAGAATTTTTGGAAGATCGCGAAGTCCCGCTCGAAGGATCCCCTGACCCTTTCGTAGCGTGGGTACTTCTCGCCCTCGCCTTCTTTTCGCCAGTTCTTAATGAAGCGGTCCGTCTGGATCTGGATCATCTCATTTCCCTGAGCATTCACGAACCACAATCGCGGAACCGGAGGGGCCTCGTATGCCTCAAGCCGCAAGCCAAGGCGTGCCCGCTTGATCCCTCCGAACTGCTCGACCACTGCGTCGAGGGGCGGCCGCTCCTCGGTCTTCGGAAAGCCCTGGCGAAACTTCTCCCAGAGCAGTCCCAGGTGCGCGGTGCGAAGAGCCGCCAGCGGATCAAACTGCACCGACAACACTGTTTCAATGACAGGCGGATTCTCGAAGTCCGGCAGATCTTCAGGGCGCGCCGTCACCATAGAATCCCGACCCGGAACAAGTTCTTATAAAAATGTTCTGATCCCGCTCGATATTGTAAGGCACCGAGCAGGCAAACGTCAACCGTCTCCAATGAGGAGCAATGAGGAGCCGGCCAACATCTTCTCCTAAGCCCGGCACAGCGCGATCTCCGAACGGGCATGTACAGAAGCCTTATCGACGGAACTCATAGATCAAACAGTTGCTGTTATTCGATGTTGTAGGTTCGAGATCCTTCCAGCCGTGGGTGATTCGCTACCCCGCCACGCGTTCAATCGCTTCCGCCCCGCAAATCTCCTCCACCACCTTCCGGAATTCTCGGTCCGGCCGCACTTTCGCCGGCACGTCCAGCAGCACCGAAAAATCTCGCGGCGCTTCGAGGCGCAACCGCACCTGCGTCTCGCCCGGCTTGCGGCGGAATAATTCCTCGAGC
>Ga0181538_10000281_pt1 | contig 60069 bp, 52 predicted proteins | sample PEATcosm2014_Bin_40_FD_119773 | JGI IMG/M metagenome (GOLD analysis project Ga0181538, IMG submission 119773) | Peatland microbial communities from MTU Mesocosm Facility, Houghton, MI, USA - PEATcosm2014_Bin23_30_metaG | ecosystem: Environmental > Terrestrial > Soil > Wetlands > Peat | place...
TCTCATTGATTCGCCGCGACGGCACATGCAAGGCCAGTGCAAGCTTGTTCTGAGAAAGATGCATTGGTTTAATGAATTCAGCATCCAGTATTTCGCCGGGATGTATCGGTAAAAGCTTTGTAGATTTCATGATTTACCCCTTATGATAGTCAACTATTTCTACCTTAAAAGCGTCACTGTTGGACCATTCAAAACAGATTCTCCATTGATCATTGATTCGAATGGAATAGCATCCCTCCCGATCACCTTTTAATTTCTCCAGCCTATTCGAAGGCGGAATTTTCAAATCATTCAAGGATAATGAATTGTTCAGCATTTTTAGCTTTCTTAAAGCTATATGCTGGATATCGCCCGGAAGCTTTCGGGAAAATTCTCTCTCAAGGATTTTCGCCGCTTCCCTGTCCTTGAATGTCCTGATCATCTAGATAATATACACCATGTAACGTTTAACGTCAAATGGTATTCTGGTAGATCACATTCGAGAGGACCAAAATGGTTGATATTTGAAGGTATTATAAGAGGGGCAATCTATGCCTTTCTTTCAAAAGATTTTTTCAGGAATAAGGATGACTAAATCGGGATGAATGCGTACCAAGACCTCAGCATCAGCATTAATAATCAATATCTGGTCATATGGAGAATTTGGTAAATTCATGGTTTTTTCATCAATAAGATTTTGAACATTATTTTTAATTGCCCAATCCCAAGTACCATAATTGCATATTTGGGTGAAAGGAATATTGTGATAGATTACTAACCAGCACTTCGACCCGTACTGTTTTTCCAGTTTCTTTTTAAGAACATCATTGAATGATTGCCAAATATTCGGTCTTGGTTCATAATAGTTGCTTGGACGCGCTTTATTTTTGACATCTTCTCCTCTTTTTCTTTCTGGAGTTAAAACTTCGGCAATTTCAACGGAGCAACAAAATGACTCGTCATTATTAAAGCAATGGAAGTCGGCATCAGGAGGATTTCTTGGTTCTGCTTTGATTGGATATTTTTCTCCTGCTAATTTCAATAAATTCACTGCCTGTCCTAAAACCCACCATTCTCTATCAGATTTGTGCTCGTTTTCAGTGAGAAAATCAGCCCAAGGGATAGATTTGATGCGAGTAAGTTCTTCAATAATATCTTTTATCATATAAGTAAAGTTATATAAACTACTAATTCGATTTACCGACAGTCATTTTTAATGCAGTCGGTATCTTTTTAAGGGTCAGTTATTCATCATCAGATATCGAAATACCAATTTTATGGAACTCATCCTTAATATCTTCTGACAAATATTGGATTTCTTTGCCATACGCAATAAAATCAAGAGCTCTGCATATTGATTTTATTTTAGATCCTTTATATACTTCATCACATTTGGCACTAAGTATCGCTGTTGCCATTTTAGTATCCGACAACAATTGTCTTGTACTAATTTCTTTTACGTTGGTATGATCAACATCAAATGCTTCCAAGTGTATTTTCGCCGCCCTTAATATCCTATTGCCTTTTGCTTTTTTCTTCAAGTTTTCATTAATGCGCCATAATATATCAGAATATTTGCTATCCTTTGACATTTTCTTTTCAATACATTCTCTTAACCAATTCTCATATTCTTGACCCAATATAATTACTAATCGGTATAAATAATGAAGATTTATTCCTTTGGGGTTCTCTGCAAGTTCTTTCATAAAATTTGTGATCACAGATGGAGGTAGTTTCTTGAACCAGTATAAACTAGGTGCATAGGCATGGAAAAATGCGTGTCTTGCCAGAAGTCGCATATGATTAGGTGAGACAACTTGTTCTCGTTGCGAATAAATTCCATAATAAATCGCATCATTTAAAACAAATGAGCCTGATTTCCCACTTAGTAATTCATTGGCATGTAAAACCTTGTTTATATCTTTAAAGACATCATCAGATAATTGTTCAATTAATATTAATCCTGAAGCCTCTTCCGGATTTCTTGTTATTCTTATTGTGGGAGCATCTAAAGCTTTGGAATCATTATTATATTGGAGAATTGGTAATCCGAGAGCGGAATCGGATTTTTTCATAGGAATTGGCACTGTAACGTGTACCTCTTTCACACGCCGAACCATTTCAGCTTTAATAAAATCAGTCCTCCTTTGAATTATTCGTTCATAATGTTGTGGGTTTGCAAGGTCGCATTTTGAGCCATGCCTACAATAAACGGCATGTTTGGATATTAAAAAAGAAGTTTTTCCTTTTTCATCCTGATCAACGACATCTTTTATTGTCACATGAGGAGCCAAGTAGCTTGGAGGTGTATGAATAAGTGCAAAGAATTTGTTTCCTATGCTTATAACGCGATAATTAATAATGACTAATCCAGGGTAAATACTACCATTAGACAATTCTATTATCTTTGCCTGATCGACTTCATCCAATACAGGTTTTTCAATGCCTTTCCATTCACCTTGCGGATCAACTCCGCAAATAACAAATCCTCCCTCCGTATTCGCGAATGATATTAAAGCCTTTACAACTCTATATTTAGTTCTCTTGGTTACCCGGGAACCAAGAGGGGCATCTAATTTCCATTCAAGATGCCTTGATTCTGTTTTTTCTTGTTGTAATCTTCTCAGGAGATCCACTTCCTGAGGAAAAGGGTCCTCCATTTTAGCATAACTTGAAATTGATATTAATTTTAAATTCATACCTTTTTACTCTCACTTGTCATTCTCTCACGCCATTTTTTGTCTGCAATTCAATATATGAGTTTCCATTGGATCATCTCTTTATACTCCTTAACAGGACAAAATTCCATAATTTAACAAATACTCTATTTCTATGAAACCGATTCATTATTATAGAATACTCTTCTATGATCCAACGGTCAAATTGAAATGGATTTCGCCCTTCCCGCCGCCCTTTTCTTTCTCCCTTATTTTTTAAACAACCACGATATTACTTCGGCGCTGGTAACTGCATCAACAAATTATTCCCGGCCCCTGAAAGAAATTCCGGTTGCTTGCCATCCCATTTTTGAGCGCAAATTTCGGAGATCTCAAGACGTTTCCACTCAAGAAGGTTGGGGGAAATCGATTGGGCCAACTTATTATTGGCTTCCGCTTCGCCCGCTTTCTGCGCAACCAGCTTTCGCGCATCGGCTTCGGTCTGCCGCAACTGGTTCTCGGCGGTTATGGCATCCTGCACCGCTTTCAGCTTATTATTCAACGCATCGACGATACGAGGGTCCATACGAAGCGCGCCGGTAAAGCCAAACTGGCTGATTGACCCGTATCGCCCGATATCATTATTGATGCGGGCTTTGACATGATTAAGGAACTCTTCCTTTTTAGAGCCGTACAGATCTTCAAGCGCATATTTACTCGCAATCTCGTTAAGAGCGTCGCGGGCGACATTATGAAGATAGCCGTGCAAGAATTGCTGAACATCATCATTCCTGAATTTCACGTAGAAATTGGGGACGGAATCCGGATTTAACGAAAATGAAAGCGAAACATCGCCGGATATCGAGGTTCCCTCCGAAGTGTTAAACGTAATGCTTTCATCAACCGGCTTGCCCTCGGTCGTATCTTTTGTCCAGATCGCGGTGATAATCGAGGTTGGATATGAAAACACTCTTGTGGTAATCGGGTTATACCATACGGCGCCCGTTTGAATCGGATAGCTTTCCACTCCGCGATTGTTTCCATAGTTATTGACCTTGATACCGACATGCCCCGGAGGTACGACTTCACAGCAACCGCCTGCCATCGTGAAAATCACTGACGCGCAGATACATGAAAACGGCCTCCACAAATTCCAGTAAACTTTCATAACGTCGCCCGGCCTTTCTTTTTGATTGTTTATGGTATTAGGTAATAAAATACTCTTCGGGGAAGTAGGTTTTTGGTGAGCGGGTGAGGTCAGGCGAGTTCGGAGGCATGAAAAAACTGCGTATTCCTTTTATACATCGTTCCCGTCTTGAACCCCCTTATTCTTATTCTTGCCGCTGATCCAATCTTCCTTATATTTTATTCAAATCGTACGGTATGCGAGCAGCAGCACATAGTAATTCTCTGGAAATTCTGCCGGTTCAATCCATTCCCTCATCAGAGGAGTCTGCACATGTCCATTAAAGTGTATCTGAACGAAGACGAGATTCCGCGCCAGTGGTACAACCTGGCTGCCGACCTCCCGACCCCGCTCCAGCCGCCGCTGGGGCCCGATGGAAAACCGGTTTCACCGGAGGCGCTGGCGAAAGTCTTTCCAATGCCTATTCTCGAACTGGAGATGAGCCCGCACCGGTGGATAGACATCCCGGATGAGATCATCCAGATCATGTACCGGTGGAGGCCCTCTCCGCTACGCCGCGCCGTGTACCTCGAGAAAGCCCTCGGGACGCCCGCCAAAATTTTCTATAAGGACGAAAGCGTTTCGCCGGCCGGCAGCCACAAGCCGAACAGCGCGGTTCCGCAGGCATGGTACAACAAAAAATTCGGCACGAAGACGCTGACGACCGAAACCGGTGCGGGGCAATGGGGCAGCGCCCTTGCTTTCGCCTGCTCGCTTATGGGACTCAATTGCAAGGTTTTCATGGTCCGCATCAGTTTCGACCAGAAGCCCTTCCGCAAAACCATGATGCAGACCTGGGGCGCGACCTGCATTGCCAGCCCGTCAACGGAAACCGCCGCGGGCCGCTCGTTCTTGGCAAAGGATCCCAATACGCCGGGAAGTCTCGGCATCGCGATCAGCGAGGCGGTGGAAGCAGCGGTCAGCGATCCGACCGGATCCACCAAGTACGCGCTGGGCAGCGTCCTGAATCATGTGCTGCTTCACCAGACCATCATAGGGCTCGAAGCGAAAAAACAGCTCGCGAAGATCGGCATCGCCAATCCCGACGTGGTCATCGGCTGCGCCGGAGGCGGCAGCAACTTCGCCGGCATCGCGTTCCCCTTTGTTTCCGAGAAAATCAACGGTGCAAAGATCGATATCATCCCGGTCGAACCGTCCTCCTGCCCGTCCATGACACGCGGGAAGTTCACGTATGACTTCGGCGACAGCTCCGGTATGACCCCGCTTCTTCCAATGCACACGCTGGGCCATAACTTCCTGCCCTCTCCCATTCACGCCGGAGGGCTTCGCTACCACGGCATGGCGCCGCTGGTCAGCCAGGCGATTGTCGAGGGTCTTCTGGCCCCGCGCGCCGTGGCGCAACTCGAATGCTACCGGGCGGCGCTCCAGTGGGCGCGCACCGAAGGCTTTATCGTTGCACCGGAAACCAGCCATGCGGTTGCGGCCACGATCCAGGAGGCGCTGAAAGCGAAAGAGGAAGGCAAGAAAAAGGTCATTCTCATGAATCTGAGCGGACACGGCCTCATGGACCTTCTCGGCTACCAGAAGTATCTCGCCGGAGAGCTTTCCGATTACCCGCTTCCGCAGGCGGAAATCGACGCGGCCGAGGCGGAACTGAAGGGTTTCCCGCCGGCATCCACCAAGAAAAGCGGCAAGTGGTAAAAAAGCAAGTGGTAAAAAAACGGCAGGGGCGGGAGTTCCCGCCTCTTCCACACTTTCGTTTGCGAGCCGACGCGATGCGCCGGCCCCGGTAGAACGTCACCCTTCCGTTTCGATCTCCTCTTCCACGATATGCGGTTGCAATCCGGCAGTCTCGGTTGAATACTGGGCGGTGCAGTCGGGCTTTGACTTAAGGTATTCGATCACTTCGATGGTTTTCTGTTCATCGAGCACGATGCGCGTCTGCCGGGTCACGCGCCCGTTGAAATTCCAGGATTTCATCACGTCATCGGTCACCGCGAACGCATCGTCAATCGCGACGAAGCGGCGTTCGGACGCCCGCAGGGCCGGGCAGCTTTGTTCGTCGATACAGGAATAATCGGTCCCGTAGCGGATATGCAGTTTCTTTACATCAGCGGTTTTCACGATGAGATAATATCCGGTAATGAAGTACTTGTCGCGATAATCGGCCTTCGTTCCCGCATATTTAGTGAGAAACACCAGGTACCGGATTTTTGATTTGACAAAAGCATTCCTGATCTGGCTCCTGCTGCATGCGTAGAGTCCGTAGGTCCCGGTTTCGTAATTCGGGTCCTGCACGACAACGGACGGCAACTCCTCCGGCACTTCCCGTATCGGAAGCTCGGAGATCGGATCGCTCCCGTAAAACACCACCATGGCGCTCGCGGAGGATCGGTAATCCTGCCATTGCGGAACTTCTGGTGAAACCTTCATGAGTTCGTCACCGCGCATACTGTTCTCCCTGTCTATTGATGGCCGTAAAAAATCTTTCAGGAATTGCCATGGTTCGAGCCCCGCCTACGGTAATGTGAATATGAAGGGGCTTCCCCTCACCATTCCGTGCGGAAAAACATAAGCCCGTATTTTGTTAAAATACGGGCTTATGTCACGGCCTGCTGAGTGTATTGTAAAATACTTCGCCTCAATTGGTAAAGCAAGAGTTACCGCAGGGAAACATGTCCGCGCGAGATCCGCCCCGTCCGGTCAGCGGATGAACATGGCATCGCCATAGCTGAAAAAACGGTACCGTGCGGCAACGGCCGCGGCATAAGCGGCGAGAACGGACTCCCGGCCGGCGAAAGCGGAAACGAGCATGATAAGCGTCGATTGCGGAAGATGAAAATTGGTAATGAGGCCATCGATCGTTCTGAATACATAGGGGGGAAGAATTTTTAAACGGGTGCGCCCCCTCGATGCGCGGAGTTCCCCCTCCACGGCCGCACAATGCTCAAGCGCCCGAACCACGGTTGTGCCGACGGCGATGACGCTGCCCCCTTCCTTTTTTGTCCGCACCACCGCCTCGACCGTATCGGAGGGAAGCATATACTCCTCCTCGTGCATGCGATGCTGGGCCGGATCGGAAACCTTTACCGGAAGGAATGTGCCGGGTCCGACGTGCAGGGTCAGGAAAGCGCACCGGACCCCTCGTTCCCGAAGCGCCGCCAGCAACCGATCGGTAAAGTGAAGTCCCGCGGTCGGCGCGGCGATGGCGCCGCGATGGCGGGCATAAACGGTTTGATAAGCTTCATGGTCATCACTCCCTGCCTGACGCCTGATATACGGCGGGAGCGGCATATCGCCGCAACGTTCGATGAGTTCAGCAAGGGAACCGAATCCGCTCCCGGCCGAAAGACGGATAATCCGTTCGCCCATTTCCCCGCTGCCGGTAACGCGCAACTCCCCGACGAGGAGATCCTTTTCCACGATTACCGTCGAACCCGGTAAAAGCCGGCGTCCCGGTTTCACCAGCGCTTTCCACGTAAGAGCATCGATCGCTTCCATAAACAGCAACTCAGCCTTGCCCCCGCCTGGCCTGCGGCAGAAAACCCGTGCCGGCAGCACCCGGGTGTCGTTTAAAACCAGCAGATCATTCGGCCGCAGGAGACTTACAAGGTCGGAGAAGGCATGGTGCTCAAATGCGCCCGTGGCGCGGTCAATGACCATAAGTCTGCACGCGTCGCGGTCCTTGAGCGGATTCTGGGCAATGAGTTCTTGCGGGAGAAGAAAATCAAAATCCTCGGTACGCATGTAAAGGCGACTTTCAGAGATTGCCCGCCGGTATTTGCGGAAACAGACGGAACGTTTTCGGCGGCAGGCGGCATAATTATCATGGAAATCCGCCGCCCTTGATCAGGAGCTACTCATTTTCCTGCCGGGGAGGATTCCGTTCCCACGGGAGCTTTGAAACATCAAAATAGAAGATGAGCTTCTTCTGAGAAGAAATCAGCTGTATCTCGATAACATCGTAGACGCGCTTCTCTTCGCGAAACATGGTCTGACCATGCACCTGCCACGCCTTGTCCTTTTCGCCGAATATCTTGCTCAGGAAATAGTATTCGGCTTCGACGCCTTCGCTCTGTCGAGGGGCGCCCCTGATAATTATAGCGGTCTCTTTCGTTTCTCCATTCCCTCCGGAGTAAAGAATTTCAGAACCGAGGGAAGATCGGTAGCGAGACGGCATTTGATGACTTGCACAGGCGATCAGGAGCATCAAGGGCAGAAGCACCGGAATTCGGGTTTTCATGAACACCTCCTCGGGAAAGAATGGCAACGGCTTACGATTCGAGAAAATAATTGCATGCGATGCGTAATACAAATCCGGCCCGAATATCGCGATCATTTTTGTTTTACATTTTTATGCGCATAAATTATCTTATTCTCATTACCGGATGTCTTTATGACATCTATATTATTCATTTTTCAAAAGAGGTTTGCTGTATGCCAACAGGTGTTGTCAAGTGGTTCAACGAGGCCAAAGGGTACGGGTTCATCTCACCGGACGACGGGTCTCGAGATGTCTTCGTCCATTTTTCCGCAATCCAGTCCTCCGGGTTCAGAAAATTGGAAGAAGGTCAAAAGGTGCAGTTCGAAGTTGTTGATGGCGCGAAAGGTCCGAATGCACAGAATGTGACGCCACTGTAAATTCTTCGATTATACGCACGCACCGGGCCTGTGATACCATCGCAGGCCTTTTTTATCTCCCCCCGGCAAATAACGGCTCGGTCAGATGCCGATTTTCCACAATGTCTGCCCGATCGCATTGATCAAGCCAATCAAGGTCGGATGGGAAATTTCGAATCGCCGGGCGGAAAGCTTCATCGCGCCGAGAGACATCTCAAGAAGTTCGGGATTCTTTTCGGCGCGCGTTGCTTCGCGGATTGACGTTTCGGCGAACGCGGCGATACTGTGAGCATCTTCGCTATGAGTTTCGGCAAGCGCGGCAACTTCTTTTTTAAGATCCGCCACGAGTGACAGAAGGTCGTCCCGTTTTTCCGCGCTCAACCCCTCGTTTGTTTTAAGGCATTCTTCAATGCGGGAGATCGTTTCTTTTATCATCAGATTCGGCATAGTCATAAAATACTCTCCGGCAAAAAAAACTATTGCAGGCCTATTATTTACACGCCGTTGACCTCGCCATGGCGCCTTTGGGGTACAATGGGTAATGTCAGCGCCTTTGCAATTTCTTATACTTCACCCGTTGCGGCTGGTCGGCGCTGGTGCCGAGCCGCCGGTGCCGTGCTTCTTCATAGTCGGCGAAATTACCCTCGTGCCATATCACCACGCTCTCGCCCTCAAAGGCCAGGATGTGCGTCGCGATACGATCGAGAAACCACCGGTCATGGCTGACCACCACTGCGCATCCGGAAAAATCGAGAATTGCCTGTTCGAGCGACTGGAGCGTCTCCACATCAAGATCGTTGGTCGGTTCGTCAAGGAGCAGTACGTTGCTGCTTCGCTGTAAAAGCTTGGCGAGATGCACCCGGTTCCGCTCGCCGCCGGAGAGTTCGCCGACGAGGCGCTGCTGGTCCTGTCCGGAAAAATTAAACTTGCCCACATATGCCCGTGAGTTCATGACAAGCTTCCCCAGCAGGATCGAATCGGCTCCGCCCGTTATCTCCTCGAACACCGTTTTTGAATTGTCCAGCGCGTCGCGGGTCTGATCGACGTAGCTGAGATCAACGGTCTCACCGATTGTCAGCGTGCCGCCGTCGGGCTGCTCCTTGCCCATGATGAGCCGCAGAAGCGTCGTCTTCCCGGCGCCGTTGCCGCCGATGACGCCTACGATGCCGGCACGGGGAAGATTGAAATTCAGGTTTTCGAACAGGAGATTGTCCCCGTAGGCCTTGGTCAGGTTTTCGGCACGGATCACCACCTCTCCCAGCCGTTGTCCTTCCGGAATGATGATGCTGGCGGTCGTGATCCGGTCGGCGGTTTCGAGGTTTCGCAGTTCTTCGTAGGCATTGAGACGCGCTTTGCCTTTTGCCTGCCGCGCCTTCTGCGAAGTATGCACCCATTCGAGTTCCTTCTTCAGCCGGCGTTGACGAATCGACTCCTCTTTCTCCTCCTGCGAGAGACGCACCATCTTCTGGTCAAGCCATGAGCTGTAGTTCCCCTTCCAGGGAATGCCGCGGCTGCGGTCGATTTCAAGGATCCATTCCACCACGTTATCGAGAAAATAGCGATCGTGCGTCACCAGGATCACAGATCCCGCATATTCGCGCAGGTGCCGTTCGAGCCAGGCGACCGATTCCGCATCGAGATGGTTGGTCGGCTCATCGAGGAGCAGAAGGTCCGGTTTCTCGAGAAGCAGCTTGCAGAGCGCGACACGGCGCCGTTCGCCGCCGGAGAGCTCTGCGGTCGGGGCATCGCCTGGCGGCAGCCGCAGGGCGTCCATTGCTATCGCAAGATGGCGGTCAAGTTCCCAGGCATCGATGGTATCGATTTGATCCTGCAGTTTCGCCTGCCGTTCCAGGAGTTTTTCCATCTCGGCATCGGACATCGCCTCGCCGAATTTCGCCGAGACCTGTTCGAACTCATCGAGCAGCTTGCGGGTGGCGGAGACCGCGAGTTCTACATTGCCCTTTACATCAAGTGAGTCATCGAGCCGGGGCTCCTGCGAAAGGTAGCCGACAGTGCGTCCCTGTTCGATCCACGCCTCACCCTCGAATTCAGTATCGATTCCCCCCATGATTTTCATGAGCGTGCTCTTGCCAGAACCATTTGCGCCGATGATCCCGATCTTTGCGCCATAGTAAAACGAGAGTGAAACTTCCTTCAGAACGGTTTTCTGCGGCGGGTACACTTTATTGAGGCGCGACATATAATAAACAAATTTTTCAGCCATTGCAGGGGTCCCTGGTTAAACGTGACCGGGAAAAATAGATAACAGAACAGGAAGCGTCAACAGCAGGATAGGGAAAATAAATCGCCCCCGGGCCCGGCCTGCTTTGCCATGTAATATCCGGGGGCGAATCGTTGCTACGCAATTAAGTCGCAGAAAACTGCTATTACATCATGCCCATGCCGCCCATACCACCCATACCACCCATACCGCCCATGCCATCCATGCCACCACCACCCATGCCGCCCCCGCCGCCCGGAAGTTCTTTCTCTTCCTTCGGGAGATCGGAGACGACGCACTCGGTAGTCAGGATGAGACCGGCGATGCTCGCGGCGTTTTCAAGCGCAGATCGGGTCACTTTGGTAGGATCGATAATGCCGCTCTGCAACATATCCTCGTACTTGTTGGTATACGCGTTAAAGCCGAACGCGCCTTTGTTTTTCTTCACTTCATTGCATACCACCGACGGCTCCATGCCCGCATTGGCCACGATCATGCGCAAGGGCTCTTCGATCGCGCGCCGGATAATATCGGTCCCGGTCTTCTCATCCCCGGTAAGCGACAAGGCATCGAGCGCCTTGGCTGCGCGGATAAACGCAACTCCGCCTCCCGCCACGATACCCTCTTCAACGGCGGCGCGGGTAGCATGCAGGGCATCTTCGACACGCGCTTTTTTTTCCTTCATTTCGGTTTCGGTCGCCGCGCCGATGTTGATTACCGCAACGCCGCCCGCGAGTTTCGCGAGCCGTTCCTGCAGTTTTTCCCGGTCGTAGTCCGACGTGGTTTCATCGATCTGTTTGCGGATCTGGTTGACGCGCCCCTTAATGTCGGCGGGCAATCCGGCGCCTTCAATGATGGTTGTATTTTCTTTGTCAATAACGACGCGCTTTGCCTTGCCGAGTGAATCGATCGTCGTGTTTTCAAGTTTGAAACCCGCATCCTCGGAGATCACGAGGCCGCCGGTCAACACCGCGATGTCGTCGAGCATGGCCTTGCGCCGATCGCCGAAGCCCGGAGCCTTGACTGCAGCGACTTTGAGCGTGCCGCGAAGCTTATTGACCACCAGCGTCGCCAGAGCCTCCCCCTCGACCTCTTCGGCAACAATGAGAAAATTCTTCCCCATTTGCGCAACTTTTTCAAGCAGGGGAAGAAGGTCTTTCATGGTGCTGATTTTCTTATCGTAGATTAGTATGAATGGATCGTCCAGCAGACACTCCATGGTATTCTGGTTGGTAACGAAATAGGGGGAGATATACCCGCGATCGAACTGCATGCCCTCCACGACTTCAAGACTCGTATCGATGCTCTTGGCCTCTTCGACCGTGATGACGCCGTCTTTGCCGACCTTCTCCATGGCATCGGCGATAAGCGCACCGATCGTCTCGTCGTTGTTCGCGGAAATAGCGCCGACCTGAGCAATCTCTTTTTTCCCTGCAATGGGCTTGGAATCTTTCTTAAGTTGCGCGATAATCGCCGCGACGGATTTTTCGATGCCCCGTTTGAGGGCCATCGCATCGGCGCCCGCGGTCACGTTCTTGATGCCGAGACGAGCGATGATCTGGGCCAGCACCGTTGCGGTGGTAGTCCCGTCGCCGGCGACATCGGAGGTCTTTGATGCGACTTCTTTCATCATCTGCGCGCCGAGATTCTCGAACTTATCCTCGAGTTCGATCTCCTTGGCAACCGATACGCCGTCCTTGGTGACCGTCGGCGAACCGTAGCTCTTATCAAGGACAACGTTTCTTCCCCGCGGCCCCAGCGTCACCCGTACCGCGTTGGCCATGATGTCCACGCCGCGCAGAAGTTTATCCCGCGCGACGACATCGAATGCAAGTTGTTTCCCTGCCATAGTTTCAGTCTCCTGTCTTTATTTGTTAGTAGTTAAAGTCTTCCATTCATCCGCCTCAGGACACATCTGCCATTAAATCACCGCCAGCACATCGCTTTCGCGCATGATGGTATACTCATTCCCCTCGAAGGTCACTTCGGTGCCGGAGTACTTTCCATAGAGTACCTTATCGCCGATTTTCAAGGACAGCGCGACAATTTTGCCGGAATCATCAAACTTACCCGGCCCCACGGCGATCACTTCACCCTTTTGCGGTTTTTCCTTGGCGCTGTCAGGGATGATGATGCCCCCCGAAGTTTTAGTTTCGGCCTCAAGCGGCCGGATAATGACGCGGTCTGCCAACGGTTTTACCTTCATGCTACTCCTCCTTTATGCTGAGTTCACTTCATCGTTTCAAGGGCCTGCACGCGCGAATCACGGGCACGGTCATAAAACCCCATTCAAATCGAGCGCCAAAAAAATATTTTCGAAAGAAATCGTGAGTCAAGTTTTTGTGCAGTGCTCCCATGGTCCTTCACCGCTATATAATAAAACAGGCGATATCGGCGCTTCCTTCGGGGGTGCGCGGCGATAACGAGCCCCCGCTGCAGGGAATACGCACAGGATAACCCTTGACCTCCTCCAGATCAGGCGGAAGTCTCCTTGTTCGGGCGGCACGCCCGGAAGAGATTTTTCCTTAGCATTTCCTCTGCAACATATAGTATCATTTATAGTTAGAAAAAAGGCGTGATTTTGTTTTTCAATCAATGTATCTTAAATACAGAATATAATCCGGCATACCGCACCGTTGCAGCAGCTTCGGCGAGGAACACGAAGGAAGCCTGGATACCATGAAAAACATCACGAAAAAAGATCTGGTCGAACAGATCGCCGAGCGGAAACGGACCGGCCTCACGCGTGTTGACACGAAAATAATCGTCGAATGTTTCCTCGATTCGATTTCCAAAGCTTTGCAAGACGGCATGAATATTGAAATCCGCAAATTCGGCCGGTTTAAAACGAAGAAAAAGAATGCTCGCCGTGCGCGAAATCCCCGGACCAACGAGTATATCGATGTGACGGCCGGCTACAAGCCGGTCTTCGAGGCTTCGAAGGAGTTGCGGAAGAGGATCAACGATGCGGTCGGCCTCAAACCCACAAACTCCGTTATCGCCCCCTAATCTAAATTATAGGGGACCAAGAACGGCGTCGCCCTTCACTATTACTCTAATTCTCCAGCGCTTCCGATCGTTTTGTCGCGGCAACCACTGCCCTGATCACTGCATCTTTGACAGCATGGCGTTCCAGCGCCATGAGGCCGTGCGCCGTGGTTCCTCCCGGTGTCATCACCTTTCCTATCAGATCGGTTAAACTTTCCCGGGAAACCGCCGCCATTTCCGCCGAGCCGATAACGGTCTGCAAGACGCACTCCCGGGCGACGTCGGCCGGCAATCCGGCCATGATGCCGGCTTCGATGAGCGACTCTAGAAAGTAAAAGACATAGGCGGGCCCGCTCCCCGAAAGGCCGGTGATCGCATTCATGGATTTCTCCTGGACCAAAAGCGCCTTACCGCAAGCGCCGAAGATCGCGGCGGCCAGCGCGGCGTCCCCGGAAGTCGCATTTGCACTGAGCGCATAGGCGCTCATGGCCTTGCCGATCAGGGCCGGCGTATTCGGCATGACGCGACAGATCCTCGCCCCTTCAGGCAGAAGCTTCTGCAGGGAGGCGATGGTTTTGCCCGCGGCGATGGAAATCCACAACGGCCCAATGACCTGCACGCCGACGTCCGCCGATATTCCCGTAAGCGCCGTGGTAAGGTCGAACGGCTTCACCGCAACGACTACCGCATCGGGCGCGCTCCCTCCGGCGAACCATTCGGCTGGCGCTTTCACCATCACCGCCGCATCAAGATTTTGCAACGCTTCGCTTTTTGCATCCCAGGCGAATAGTTCAATCCCCTCTCCGTACGCCTTGCGCACCCCGGCAAGGATCGCTTTACCCATATTGCCCGTTCCCAGCATCGCCAGTTTCATGATTAAGATCCCCGCTATCAGGTCAACTCTTCATTGCACTAAGAAATTCCTGGTTGGTTTTTGTGCTCGATATCTTCTCGTTGAGGAATTCCATCATTTCGATCGGCGTCATGGTAGCGAGGAATTTTCGCAGGATCCACATGCGGTTGAGCTCCTCTTCTGTGAGCAGCAGTTCTTCCTTTCGGGTGCCGGATCGCATGAGATCGATAGCGGGATACACGCGCCGATCGGCTATTTTCCGGTCGAGCACAAGCTCCATGTTGCCGGTTCCCTTGAATTCCTCGAAAATCACCTCATCCATGCGACTGCCGGTTTCGATGAGAGCGGTGGCGATGATCGTGAGGGAGCCGCCGTTGTCAATGTTACGCGCTGCGCCGAAGAAACGCTTCGGTTTGTAAAGTGCCTGCGAATCGACGCCGCCGGAGAGGATCCTGCCCGAATGAGGGGCCACGGTATTATGGGCGCGGGCAAGCCGAGTTATGCTGTCGAGCAGAATCACCACATCGCGGTTATGCTCGACCAGGCGCTTGGCGCGCTCGATCGCCATCTCCGCAACCACCACATGGCGTTCAGCTGGTTCATCGAAGGTCGAACTGATCACTTCGGCTTTTACCGAACGCTGCATATCGGTCACCTCTTCGGGCCGTTCGTCGATGAGCAGCACGATGAGAAATACTTCCGGGTGATTATGCAGGATTGCATTGGCGATGGTTTTCAGGAGCACGGTTTTTCCGGTACGGGGCGGGGCGACAATGAGCCCGCGCTGTCCCTTGCCGATCGGCGTCATCAGGTTCATGATGCGCGTCGCGACATCCTTGGGGTTGTATTCGAGATTGAAGCGGACATCCGGGAACAGGGGAACAAGATCATCGAAATTGATCTTTTTCTTACACTCTTCCGGATCCTCGTAGTTGATCATCTCAACGCGAAGCAGGGCGAAGTAACGCTCGGAGTCCTTCGGCGGCCGCACCTGGCCCGAAACTGAATCGCCGGTTTTCAGATAGAATCGCTTGATCTGCGACGGCGACACGTAGATATCGTCCGGTCCGCTCAGGTAGCTGTTGCTGGGCGAGCGGAGAAAGCCGAATCCGTCGGGCATGATCTCAAGAACGCCTTCGGCGAACATCTGTCCGCTCTGCGCCGCCTGGGACTGAAGAATCTGAAAAATCAACTCCTGACGGCGGAGGCTGCGGTGCTCGCCGATATTCTGGCCGGCGGCAAGGTCATTGAGTTCCGACATCGACATCGCTTTGAGTTCAACTACATTCATGCGTGAATCACCTCTTATTAAAGAAAGGAATGAAACGCACCTGACTTCCTGCCGGATAGCCCGTGCGATAGAGTGAGAGTGTATGTTTATTTGTTATTGAAGAGCCGCGGATTTTTATTCGTTCGTACCTTTTGTTTCTGGTGCTTCAGCCGATCATGCGGTGAAAATCTTCTGAAGAGAACTCTTGATTTTTAAGCGTGTTGCTTCCCGTAGCGGAAAAACCTTTCCGAACATCCACGCGTCAACGCACTGGTTTTTATTTCAAGAATCTATTGCGACTGCCGGAGTTATCTCGTGAATGAACGCAGATGGGAGATTCGCGCAAAAGATTCAAACCCGAATGAACCTTCTGGCTTTTATATAAATATGCTGTTTTCCAAGAGAAATGTCAATAGTTTAATTTAATGCCGCCGATAGCGATTAATTTTAAAAAAACAGGGCATTTCGGCTTAGCCGTCGCACCCGAATAACTCTTTTCATCACTCCACTCTTACTACAAGTCCTTTAAGGTACTCTCCCTCCGAATGCGCCATGTTGACCGGATGATCGGGCCCGGCCGTGAGGATATGCAGGAGCTGCACGTTCCTGCCGCTGTCGGAAGCCGCGGCAAAGACAATCTGCCGGAAGAGGCGGCTGTCAACCGCGCCCGAACAGGAGAAGGTGAAGACGATGCCGCCCCCAGCGACCTTCTTCATGGCAAGGAGATTGACATCCTTGTAGCCCCGGGCTGCCTTCGCCACCTCGGAAGGGTGGCGGGCGAACGTCGGGGGATCGAGTACGATAAGGTCGTTGCCTTCACCGCTTTCGCGCAAATAGGTGAAAATATCGGCGCAAACGGTATTCGCACGAGTTGCATCGTACCCGTTTCGAGCGAAATTCTTTTCAGCGGCATTCACGGCCTGTTTTGAACTATCGACCGCAATGACCGAAGCGGCGCCGCCGGCAAGCGCGTTGAGGCCGAATGCGCCGCTATAGGAGAAACAGTCGAGGCATCGCCGCTTTGCGGCATAATCGCGCACAAGCAGGCGATTCTCGCGCTGGTCGAAGTAGTAGCCGGTCTTCTGGCCGTGCGACAGATCGACGCCGATGACAATCCCGTTCTCCCGTATGACCAGTTCGCCGGGCAGGCTTCCCCGGATGCACCCCTCGCGCGGCTCCAACCCCTCCCGCAACCGCGCCTCGGTATCAGAGCGCTCGACAATGAATGCGGGAGCGAGGCGGGCACAGAGTGCCCCGATGATATCTTCACGAATGCGTTCCACGCCCCAGGTCAGGATCTGCACGCACAGTCCTTTTCCATAGCGGTCCACGATGAGCCCGGGCAGGAAATCTCCCTCCGAATTGATGAGCCGGTACGAATCGGTCTGGGCCGGCGGCCCTTCCAGGCCGGCGGATTTCGATCGGGCGGCTAACGCTCGATCGATCCTCGACCGTAGATGCGCAGCTGTAAATGGGGTATCGCCCCGCGTAAGCATGCGTACGGTGATTGAGGATTTTGCATTGTAATACCCGTGGCCGAGTATCGCGCCCGATGCGCCGACAACGCGGCACGGCTCGCCCGATGCCCCCCCGCCCTCGATGCGCTGCACGGCGCCGGAGAAAATCCACGGGTGCCCGTTTCTGACCGGTTTATCCCGGCCTTCCTTCAAATGGATGTTCAGCATAGATAGCCGATCGTACTACAGAAACAGCTTCTTAACGCCGTTTCCGATAAAGAAAAATGCAAAGACCCTCAGGAAAGCGGCGCAGAAGCCCGCAACGACGCGGTAAATCCTATCCGTAAAAAACGCTCTTCCCCGCTCAATCGAAAAGGACACCAGCGAATACCAACCGAGATCCGCCATGATATGGCCGATGAAAAAAACAACGACGCCTGCCGCGCCCCACCGCCCTGCCTGCAAGACCCACGCGAGCCCGACAGTGGCCCACCAGACACTCCAGTAGGGATTTGCCATACTTATAAGAATTCCAGAGATCACCAGACGGCTCCGCGGGGACTCCCTTTGGAGTCTCACTCCAATCGCAAGCGTCGGGAGCGACCGGAACATGCCGAAAGAGAACCACAAAAGGATGGCGGCGCCGGCGAGGCTGATCACGCCGGTTACACGCTTATCAGTGAGAAACGGGGCAAGGCCGAGAAAGAGCGCGCAGACCAGGGCAATTTCAAGAATCGCATAACCTGCGATAAGAAGCGGTCCGGCGCGGAAACCATGGCGCGAGCTTTCAGCAATGGTTGCGGTCAGAAGCGGTCCGGGCATGAGAGCGCCGGAGAGCGCAACAATGAATGAGGCGAGGAAAATACCGGACAAGGAAGCCATGCGGTCTAAAATATTTCATGAAGATCAGCCGCGAGATACGATTATCGCGCAGGAACACCCGTGTCCTGCAACTCCTTTTTTTTAATTTGGGCAGCCAACCTTTTTTTCCGGCGCTCGTGCACGAAGGTCAGGATAAGAAACGAGAAGGCAAAGGTGACGATCGAACTTACCACTGCAAAAACGCTGCAGCCAATCAGCCATTGGACGAATCCATCCAAAAGCTTCTGGTGGTTGGAAACATGCGTCACCCGGTTAATCATCTCGGGGGTAAAGAGGTGCTTCGTCAGATGAAACAGATTATTGACGATGTGATCGAACAAGTGATCTGGCAAGAAATTGCGAAGGTCGTCAACCAGCCTGCTCGCTGTTTCCAGGGAAACCACGAGTTTACCGGTAAAAATTCCGCCGGCAAGCCAGATGGGAACGAACGGCAGGATGGTCGTGCTCGCGGCGAGGACCGCCAGGACCCGGTTGAGCCGCAGCAGGAAGGCAAGGGCGATGACGATCGGGGTATGCAGACCGTAAAGCGGGCAAAAACCGACGAGGATGCCCAGTCCAAGCGACAACGCCGCGCCCAGCGGCGACGAGTTGGTATGCAGCTCATGCAGCGTGGCCGCTTTCAGTTTAAACAGTATGGGTTGAATTCGCAACGGCATGTCCGCCTATCGCCTCGTTTCAGGGTTAAGGAATGATACCGCACTTATGCACGGCGAGAAGCGCATCTGCGTTCGTCGATTATCCTTGCATTCCTGCGCCATGCGCCCCGCATCGATTGAATGGTCGAGACATTGGAGATAAGGATCGGAAAACTGACCCGCGCGGCGTTTCGCACATGGTTGGCGATCCGTTCCACCGCAGAAGGCTGGGCGGCGACATGGATGTTGACGCGATCGCCGGAATTGTCGCCATCGATGGTAATGATATAATCGCCGATCTCATCCATTTCGTCAAGAGCGTTCGTGACGACCAGCGGAAAGATCGACTGGCCGCTTATTTTCAGCATCTCGTCCGTCCGCCCGAGGATGGGACCGATCCGTGCGGAGTTGCGACCGCAAGCGCAGGCGCCTTTAACCCTGAACGTGATGTCTCCGGTTCGGTATCGGACAAGAGGCATTCCCTCGGTGCCAAACGTTGTTGCCACGAGTTCGCCAGGCGTGTTGTCGGGCACGGGACTTCCATTTTCGTCGACGATCTCGGCATACAGAAGCTCTGGATGCGTATGCCCGCCCGATCGTTCCTCGCAATCGGCAAATGAACCTGCCAGTTCGGTAATCGCATAGGAACCGAACACCTTCGCGTCCCAGGCCTCCTCAAGCTTTTTCCCCGGGGGATTCATCGACATATCGGAATTTCTGAGGTTCTCCCCCACGCAGACGATTTTCATCACGCCGCTTTCGCCGGACCGGAAACCGTTTTTCACAAGGTCAATCGTCATCCTGCGCAGAAATGAAGGCGCGCCGAGCAGCACCGTTGGCCGGAACGATTCGAGGTACTGACGGCACAACTGGTGCGACGGCAACCCTGCCCGGCCAATGGTGGCATGCAAAAGCGTAAGTCCGCGATAGTAGCCAAGGCCGGGAAGCGACATGCCGTCCATATTTACCATAAGCAGCACCCGGTCGTCCGCCGATATCCCCATCGCACTGAACGAGAGCGCCTCGCTGAACGCAAGACGGTCGAGGTCGCTGCCCGTAAGCCCGATGAAGATCGGTTTCCCCGTTGTCCCGGACGTTGCGACGGTCTCGACAATCGCCAGAGGAGCTGCGGCAACGGTTGCGGTCGCGCAGGCCAGCACTGCCCGGTCGGTCCGGGGCAGATGAAGGATATCGTCAAGCGTCTGCAGATCCTCTGGTGCGACATCGCGCAGGGTTTCCCGGTAGTAGGGCGAGGATTCCTTAACGTACTGTATATGGTTTCGCAGGGCACGGATGGTTTTCGCGGCGATTTCATCGGCCGAAAGAAATTCCCACGAAAGCCCCGGATTGAAGTTCAATGTTTGTTCCTCCATGGAAAATTGCCAGATAAATCAAGTATTCAAAATAGTATAAAAACCAGAAAAAACCAACTGGCTTGCCCGCCGCATCCGCGTCCGGTTACCGCGCGACCGATTCCTTCCAGCGCGGCAATTCCTTGAGGCTCACCACTTGCTGGTGCGATATGATAAGGTGGTCGAGAAGCGGAATCTCAAGCAACTTGCAGATGGCAAACAGTCGTTCCGTAAGCTCCCAATCCGCCTCAGAGGGCGTTATTCCCCCACCGGGATGGTTGTGGGCCACGATAATCGAGGTGGCGCTATAGCGCAGGGCGCGATTCATGATGCGGCGAGGGAAAACCGCACACTGGTTGACCGTACCTTCAGCAAGAATTTCGGTCTCGATGATGTCATTGCGGTTGCCGAGAAAGATCGCGGCGACATACTCGTCACGCCGGTAACCGAAAGTTGCCCGAAGGTACTCTTCCACGTCACGCCAGTGGGAGATAACATTTTTCCGCTGGTACTTCTCCTTGAGGCAGTAGGACATGATTTCGCGGATAAAGGCGATGTGGGAGGCAGAATGGGGGCCGATACCCTTCACCTCGGCAAGCTCATGAGCCGGGGCGTTTAAAACCGCGCTCAGGCTGCGATAGCGTCTCACCAGTTCTCTCGCCAAGGGCTTGGTATCACGCCGGGGAATGGTAAACGTGAGAAGAAGCTCCACGATCTCATGGAGGTGCAGGCTGGCGAGCCCGCTGCCGACAAATCGGTCGAGCAATCGCGCTCGATGTCCGGCGGCTTTCTCTGAAGTGTTCTCCTCCCTCTCCATCATTTTTTTTCGTCTCTTCCCAGGTTATTGGTTGCTTCGTGACACGGTTGAGGTACTCCATTATACGGTAGGAATATAAAATAGCCCGATGACTATAAGAAAATATTTTACCTGATTTTGACGTTCCCGCTTTATAAACTCTGTGGAGGAGCACCGCTTTGCATTTCTCTCTGATAAAACTGCACAAGCTTGTGGTGCGGTCCCCCTCTCCATAGAGACCATCTTTGCAGCTTTATTTTTCGATAACAGGGGTTTCCCTTTTTACCGGAAAATAGCCAATTCAGCCGCGAGATGCAGCAGATTTTTACTATTATCAATGTCTATCCATGAAGAGGCTTTCGTCGGTTCGGGAAGCATCCGTTCTTGAAGCCGCATTCTGCCCTTTGTTATAGCTGTGTTGAGATCGGGGCGGCCGGCTAGGATGCGGCGAAGCCGCGTCTGAAAGGGAGCATGCACCCACAAGCAGACATCGAACAGAGATTCAAGGTGCCACAGCGGCAGGAGCGCCGCATCAAGGATGACGAGCCGGTTATGGCTTTCCGAAATACGTTTTTCGAGGATTTTGACGAGCGGTGGATGAACGATCATGTTGAGCCGTAACAGGGTCGCTTCCGAAGCGAATGCAGCTTGGCCGAGAAGATCGAACCGGATCTCCCTTCGCTCGACCACCCCTGTGCCGAAGGCTTCCACCAGGCGGTTCCTAATCCGGGGACTCTCCTGCATGAGCGACTTGGCTTCACGATCTGCATTAATAACCGCGCCTGCATGGTGTGCGAGAAGGCGGGCCACGGTCGATTTCCCGGCCCCCATATATCCCGCAATCCCGATGCGTCTATGTGTCATGGAATTGACAAAAGGAATTACTTTTCGTGATGGGAATGCGGTTTCCCGAGACATTGTGCTCCATTGTGTCGACAAAATGTCGAACGAGGAAGATTCCCCCCGCCTGAATCCTTTTCTAACTTTTCCAGCAGGATCGGACTCTGGAACCGGGGGTAACTATGCCGAGACCTTTAAGTGCAAAATAGCAATTGTTCAGGAAGTAGTCAAGCTCGAAGGGTAATCAATCCGATCACTTTATTATTGATTTATTATTTTTAATCTACGCCATCGCTCGCGGAGGAATCCAAAGGATGCCGATGCAAGTGCAAATATTATTATAGCTCTATACAACCGTCATCAAAGGAAATGCTCATGAAGGTTCTCGCCATTAGCGGCAGCGGCCGCAAAGACGGCAACACCGTGCTTCTCATCAACCATATTTTCGATGAACTTCACCATGAGGGCATTGAAACCGAGTTGATCCAACTCGCAGGGCACCTGATCCGTGGCTGCACTGTATGCAACCTGTGTATTAAGCGCAAGGATCGGCGCTGCGCCATCGGGAACGATCCTGTCAATGACTGCATCGAAAAAATGGCGGCAGCCGACGGTATCATCCTCGCCTCGCCGACCTACTTTTCCGATATTTCGCCGGAGCTCAAGGCGCTCATTGATCGTAGCGGACGCGTGGGCCGTGCGAACGACTTTTTGTACAAAAGGAAAGTCGGGGCGTCGGTGGTGGCGGTTCGCCGCGGCGGTGCGATCCACGCCTTCGATACCATCAATCATTTCTTCCACATCGCCCAGATGATCGTACCGGGAGCGATTTACTGGAATGTCGGCATCGGCCGCGAAATCGGCGACGTCGAAAACGACGCTGAAGGTGTGGAAACGATGAAAAGCATCGGGCGAAACATGGCCTGGCTGCTGAAAAAAATCAATCAACTTTGATCGCCGGCCCGTTTCACCACATCCTGTATGACAAGCCCTGCCAGCATGAAGCCGAAGGTGCCCGTGATATGCACCGCCGAGCCGTTGATCTGCTTCTTGGCCGCGCACCACTCCTTGTGCGTCTCCCCCTCTCCATCCGGCGACGATTTCGGACACAGGCAGGTGCCGGTACCGCAGAGATCCGCGCCCGGAAAATGTCGCGTCTCCTCAGGGCTGTAAATGCAGGTGACCTTGTCGGCGAACCCGGCCTGCCGGAGCTTCTTGCGCACATATTTACCGAGTGCACAGTTGTAGGAGTCCCACAGTGAACCGACAACGATCTGCGTGGGATCCAATTTCGATGAGGCGCCAAGTGAAGTATAAACCCGCGCCCCGGCCTGCGAAGCGCGCATGATGAGCTCTACTTTACATGAAATACTGTCGATGCAGTCGAGGACATAGTCGTAGGCAGTCAGGTTGAATCGGTTGGCGGTCGTCCGGTGAAATACCGCCTGCATTTCTATGATGTCGGCGGTCGGCCTGATCTCCCGAAGATGGCGCCCGAGCTCCGCGGTTTTGGATTTTCCCACCGAGAGCGACGTGGCCTGCACCTGGCGATTGATATTGGTGACGCACACCACATCTGAATCGACGATGGCGAGGGTACCGATGCCTGACCTGACAAGCGCATCGGCGCACCAGCTCCCTACCCCCCCTATGCCGAAGACGATGGCCTTGGTCCGGGCAAGAAGCTCCACAGCGGAGTCGCCCACCAGTAGCGAGATACGTTGTAAGGCGGGATCGAGTGCCAAAAGTTGGGAATCTCCTTATAAATGCATACAGTTACAAGATTGTGAACCACTGAAAAATTACATCATCCAGATAAATCGTTGAATGATCTTTCCGAATGGGTAGCGGCAAGTAACGGCCACTCCGAACTCAATAAATCCGGTATACCAGCACATTGGATTTGCGATTTTGAACAGATATGGGCGATTTTTTGTCACCTTTACAACCGATTTATAATCTTAACATATCATTTAAAGCAGATTATAAGCGGATTTTAATTTGATTCGATTTTGGAGTACCGACGATAATTAGCTTTGTCAGCATCGTTCTACGGATGGAAAATAGCTTCGCACGCTCCCGTCAATTCGCTCCAAGGATCGCCATCGCAGAGTCGATGGTCATCACCGGCAGTTGCTGCTGCTTAAGATACCGCAGAAAGCCCAGGAAGATCGACCTTCGGGTATAATACGAGTAAGTGATCGGCGGCTCGGTGTCGGTGAGCACCGCATGAAAACCCATGATGACAAGCGGCGCGCCGAGAAGACGCGCACGTTCGACACGGGCGATGAGGTCGGCGGTTGTATGGGTTCCCTTGACAGCGAAGTAGCCCAGATCCTTGCGGTTGACGCCGTCGGTATAAAGATAATCGTGCGCAGTCCGGAGATTCGGGAACCATATCCCGGCCAACGACTCGACCGCTGTCGTGTAGTTACCCTTAGGGTAGGCGAAACTTTCATGATGAAGGCCATTCTGCACCAGATAATCGTAGCAGGATTTGATCTCGACCGCAGCCGATTCCAGCGACACCGAACTCAGATCCACATGGTGCCAGGTGTGGCCGGCGGTTTGCCACCCTGCCGCCTCCATTATTTTCAGTTTTGCGAGGGTCATACCGATACCGGCAGGAGTCGTATCAAGAAAAATCATGGGGAAAAAGTGGGTTGCCCGGTAGGTCGTGTCAATCGAGCGCATGCATGGAAACGCCACAGAGTACACGGTCGGGTGGCCATCATCGAAGGTGATGCAGACGATCGGTTCGCCTGTTGTGGTGGTCAATTCGTTGACGCTGGGAATGCAGGAAGCGAGGAGCGCAAGCCCGGTAGCGGCTAGCCAGAAAGTAGTTAAAAAGCGACGCATATATTCCCCGTTAATTCGTAAAGTGGTGAAGAGGAACCGGTCCACGTGCGCTCGATGCCGATTGAGAGTTGCGAAGGATCGGGCGCCGGTGCGATGAACAGGCGCAGTCCCGGCGAATAGGTAATGATTCCGTCGTCGTCCATGCGTTCGCCGCCGCCACCGATGCCCCAGATGCGGCCCAGGAACCAGCGGCAATCGAGCCCGGTAAATACCTCCGATTGATTGAAATAGAGCGTTGAGTAGCGGTAAATACCGAGCATATCTACGATAAGGCTCCGAAACGGCGATAGTCTCCCCTCAAGAAATCCATCGAAACGATTTCCGGGCACCAAATCAGGTTGGGCATTGGGAGAATAGCCAAAATTATGCACGTAACACATGGCGAGGTGAATTTTTACAGCGTCGTTCTGTGCCGACGATTCAAGACCGAAGGTGAGATCGTTATCTTGATTATCAAGGGAGTAGGTCTGAAATCCGCAGAGCAATCCGGCTCGCATCGATGGGGTTTCGATGCCTGCATAGCCATTCACTGAACCGTTTTCGCGAGAGTTCATAAGGGCACACCCCTGAAGCACCACGAGTCCAGAATGCGACGACACCGCTCCGCCAAATCCATAGTCGTCCCAAATAATAGGATTTTCGAAAAGCGGGCTATAGGTCGACCACGGCTTATAGTATTCGCAAATTCCGTATCGGCTGGTCAGGTAGCCGCCGGAAAGCTGTACAGCGCTGTCACGCCATGACAAGGCGCCGGTTTCCAGAAACGGAAGGGGCAGAGCGCTATAGCCGCGCACGCCCACCGTAGCAGCCCAATGATCATCGAACTCGTGAAAGAGCACAGCGCGTAAAAAACCATTATCCGACCCCTTAAAACCGGATGACTGTTGATAGGTTGCCGCCGCATCGCCCGCCATAAACACCGAGAGGCTGTCATCTTGAAAGACATTAATCGCGGAGGAGGAGGGGGCTATAATGCTAACTACAGCGAGCAGGCGAACCGATATGCGCGGAATTACCTGAAGAACATCGAGGATTTGCATGACTTTTTAAAATAATTAAAAGTCCATCAAGGAGTGAAGTCAAATAAAATTGCTGAAAATGGCCACAATCGTTATCCGAACAACCACGCTTCTCATTGGCCGCGCCCCGACTGCCCTGATAAAGCCGGATTACCATAAATCGCACGACTGCTGAAAAGTATTTTTAAATTAAAAGGCCATCCGTGGAGGAATTGAGATTAAAAATGGGAAAATCCATAGCGAGAAAATTATTGGAAGCACATATTGTAGAGGGCCACTGGGTAACCGGCGCCGAAATCGGCATCAGGATAGATCAGACGATGACGCAGGACGCGACCGGAACCATGACATACCTCCAATTCGAAGCCATGGGGCTGTCGAAGATAGCCACCGAACTGTCGGTAAGCTACATCGATCACAATACAATCCAGATCGGTTTCGAGAATGCCGACGATCATAAATACTTGCAATCCATCGCTGCCAAGTATGGTATCGTTCTCTCTCGGGCTGGAAACGGCATCTGTCATCAGGTACATCTCGAACGGTTCGGAAGGCCGGGCAGGACCCTTCTCGGGGCCGATTCGCACACGCCTACCGGCGGCGGCATTGGCATGATCGCAATCGGCGCCGGCGGCCTGGATGTAGCGCTGGCCCTGAGCGGTGCGCCATTCTATCTGAGCTGCCCTAAAGTCGTCCGCATCAATCTTACCGGCAAGCTCTCACCCTGGGTGTCGGCCAAGGATGTGATCCTCGAAGTGCTCCGGATTTTCGGCACCCGAGGCAATGCCAACACCGTTTTCGAGTACGGTGGTCCGGGAGTAAAAACCCTTTCGGTTCCCGAGCGCGCCACCATCGCGAATATGGGCGCAGAGTGCGGAGTCACCACTTCGGTATTTCCGAGCGACGAGGAGACAAAGGCATTTCTGTCACTCCAAGGTCGCGCGGACTCCTGGATTGCCATCGATGCTGACACCGATACGGTCTATGATCAGGTAGCTGAAATAGACCTGTCTAAACTTGTGCCGCTTGCCGCGACTCCTCATTCACCCGGTAACATAGCAACGATTGTATCTCTCGAAGGCATGTCGATCGACCAGGTATGCATCGGCTCCTGTACCAACTCTTCGTACAAGGATCTGGCTACGGTCTCGCAGATCCTGAAAGGTAAAGTCGTCTCGCCGAATGTCTCTCTCATCGTTTCGCCGGGTTCACGACAGGTTCTCCAGAATATCGAGGCGGCAGGTTTTCTCGCCGACCTCATAGCGGCGGGCGCCCGCATCGATCAGTCGGTCTGCGGGTTCTGCATCGGCAACAGTCAGTCGCCGGCATCGGGCGCCGTCTCGCTGCGCACTTCGAACCGTAACTTCGAAGGCCGTTCCGGAACAATGGATGCCCGGGTGTATCTTGTCTCGTGCGAAACCGCGGCCGCTGCGGCACTGAAGGGCGTCATGACCGATCCGCGGAACCTCGGTATACCCTATCCCGTAATCGACATCCCTCAAACCTTCGTCATAGACGACCGGATGTTCATTTTCCCCTCTTCGATCCCCGATTCTAGCCAAGTCGAGATTTTCCGGGGACCGAATATCGGCGCGCCTCCCGAAAACACGTCGTTTCCCGCCGATCTCGCGGGAAGCGTGGTCATCAAGGTCGGTGATAAAATCACCACCGACCACATTATGCCGGCCGGGGCACGGATGAAGTACCGCTCCAATATTCCCAAATATGCCGAGTTCGTCTTCGAAACCGTGGATCCCGGTTTTGCCACACGGGCGAAAAATCTGCGTGATGCGGGAAGCCACAACATCATCGTAGGCGGTGCGAGTTACGGCGAAGGATCGTCGCGCGAGCATGCGGCCATCTGCCCCATGTTTCTTGGCGTCAAGATGGTGCTCGCGAAATCGTTCCAGCGAATCCATACGGATAACCTCGTGAACTTCGGCATTCTGCCCTGCACCTTTAAGAATGAACGCGATTACGATGCCATCGAAATGGGCGATGAATTGACGGCTCCTGGGATCGCACGAACGATTGTCGGCAGCGCGCCGCTTATCATACGGAATAACACCCGTGGCAAAGATATTGCGGTCGAGTATCGCCTGACGCCGCGCCAGAAAAAGGTTCTTCTCGAGGGCGGAGCTCTCCGCCTGATGGCAAAGCGGATAGTCCACCGATACCAAGAGCAAGAAAAACTGGGTTAATCAGATAAGACATTGCTGCCGGAAATGGATACTACCATAATAAATAAAAGAACATACGGATAATGGCTAAAAAAATCGGGACGAAAAACGTCATCGTCGAAATGGACGGCGATGAAATGACGCGGGTCATGTGGACAATGGTCAAGGAAAAACTTCTTGGCCCGCACATCGACATTAATGTGGAATATTACGACCTCGGACTTGCCAACCGCGATGCCACCGGCGATACGGTGACCTTCGACTCGGCCCATGCGGCAAAGAAGCACGGCGTTGCGGTCAAATGCGCCACCATCACCCCCAATGCCGAACGGGTCGCCGAATACGCCCTGAAACAGGAGTGGAAAAGCCCGAACGGTACGATCCGGGCCATTCTTGACGGAACAGTATTCCGCTGTCCGATCTTGACCTCGAATATCCACCCGACGGTGGCAACCTGGAAAAAACCAATTATCGTCGGCCGTCACGCCTACGGCGATGTATACAAAAATACCGAGTTCAGTGTCGAGGGCCCCGGCAGAGCGGAGTTGGTTTTTACTGATGCAAACGGCAAAGAGATATCCCGGCAGATAATCCATAAGTTCACCAGTCCGGGAATCATTCAAGGAATTCACAACATTGATTTCTCCATTACCGGGTTCGCCCGCGCGTGCTTCGAGTTCGCCTTGGACAGGAAGATTGATCTCTGGTTCGGCGCCAAGGATACGATTTCAAAGGTCTATGACGGCCGATTCAAGACCATTTTCGAGCGCACCTATGCAGATTATCGGCATAAATTTCAAAACGCCGGCATTGCCTTTAACTATACGCTTATTGACGATACGATCGCCCGTATCATGCGCTCCGAAGGCGGCATGCTGTGGGCGTGCAAAAATTACGACGGTGACGTGATTTCGGATATGGTCGCCGCATCCTTCGGGAGCCTTGCCATGATGACCTCGGTGCTGGTTTCTCCCGGAGGGCAGATGGAGTTTGAGGCGGCGCACGGAACCGTGCAGCGCCATTATTACAAGCACTTGAAAGGCGAAAAAACCTCCACAAACTCGATGGCGCTGATTTTCGCTTGGACCGGAGCGCTCCGCAAACGCGGCAAACTTGATAATACGCCGAAGGTGGTTGCATTCGCGGACGCCCTGGAGAAGGCGGCGCTTGCCACCATCGAAGCGGGCTTTATGACCGGCGACCTCACAAAACTCTCCTCGCCGCCGCCTCAGAAAGTCTGCAACACCGAAGAGTTCATCGACGAGATCGCGTGTACTCTGGACAAAATTTGGTCGTCGTGACACAATGGGATTTTGCGTTCATCAGGCGGTCTTGTGCAGGAGCGCATGCAAACGGTGTCGGAGCGGTATATACACGTGGCAACTATAACGCGGGCTGCTTGAGGTGTGCCTTTATACTATTTTGATTGAAGCGCAAAACAATCGTGGCTTTTGAAGCAATTATCTTCGTCCCTTTTTACATTTAAACCATTAATCATAATACGGCAAGGAGGTAGTTATGGCATCGGTCACAAGGGAACAGCTTGTCGAATTGCTGAACAAGGATCTGGGGCTCGAATACACAGCATGCGTCCAGTACACCCAGCATCAGGGGGTGCTCAAGGGCGCCATGTATCAGTCGATTCAGAAAGAACTCATCATTCATGCACAGGAAGAGCTCGCTCATGCCACGATTCTCGCCGCACAGATTGACTATCTCGGCGGCACGCCGACGGTGATCATGCCCGTTCCTAAGGCATCGCCGAATAATGAGGAGATGCTTCGGCTCGATCTCGACGGCGAAAATGACGCTATCGCCCGTTATATCGTCAGGTTGAAGCAGGCAGAGGAGTTGAACCTCTACCATCTTTCGCAGCAACTGCGGAATATTCTCGCCATTGAGCAAGAACATGCGATGGATCTGGAGCAAGCTTTGGGACGTTAGGAAGTACTGTCCGGCACTCCGAGAATATCTTAAAAAAAATCCGTGCGTGATTGAGATTGTCGAACCACGAACGGATTTTTAGAGCAGTTCTCTATCCGTCTTCTTTGGCCAGTTCTACCCGAAGTTCGTCCGAAACCTTCTGCCGGAGTTTCTTTTCGATCACCTGCGCAAGCGTCATGGAAGAAAATGCGCATGCAGCACAATGTCCGGTAAGCCGGACGTATACCGTGTTGCCTTCCACATCCGCAAGTTCGCAATTGCCGCCGTCCTGCGCAAGAAGAGGAATAACGTCCGCTTCGAGCGACTGGCGAATCCGGTCGATTTTCTGAAGAGTAGTAAGACGCGGAGGCTGTTTGGGTTGTTCGATGTGTTTAGTACTGTGCATGCGGTCGATGATTTTTTGTATCTCCTCATGGCAACCGCCGCAACCGCCGCCCGCTTTTGTAAAATTTGTCACGTCTTGAACGGTGACAAGGTTGTTTTCGCGCACCGCCGATTCTATCTCCTTATCGGTCACCCCGAAGCAGGTGCAGACAATCGTTCCCTCTTTCATGGCGGGTTTGGACACTTTACCACCCGACTCGTAGTAGCGGATCGCGGCATCCAGCGCTTCCTGCCCCATAACGCTGCAGTGCATTTTTTCCTTCGGTAACCCATCGAGCGCTTCGGCGATGTCCTTGTTGGTAATCTTTTTCACCTCATCGATAGTTTTTCCCTTGCACATCTCGGTGAGGACGCTTGCCGAGGCGATTGCGCTGCCGCAGCCGAAGGTTTTGAACAGGATATCTTTTACCCGTCCGCCCTGATCGAGCCTGAAGGTAAGCCGCAGGGCGTCGCCGCAGGAGATATTGCCCACTTCTCCAAAACCGTCGGGGTTCGAGATTTCGCCGACATTTCTGGGATTCAGGTAATGGTCGCGCACTTTTTCAGAGTAATCCCACATCGTAACTTCGGCTCTTCTCCTCGTGCCAGCGAAAACAATGCATCAGAGCAGTTTTTCCGGCTGGATATTTTTAATCCCGAAAAGTTCCTTCATACTATCTTCGAACTCCACCAGAATTTTATTGACCGTATCGGCTGTTACCGGGATGCGTCCGGCGGCAACCTTAGCGTGGCCGCCTCCGCTGCCGCCATGGCGTTCCGCTATCTGTTCCGCCAGAATTCCTGCCGTGGCATGGATTTTAGCCCTGATGGAAAAAAATATATGGTTTTTAAAGACGCCGGAGCAGACCATCCATTCAAGCCGTTCAAGGCTGTGGAACAGATCGGCCATCTCAGCAACATAATCAGGCGTGGAAACATTACCGAGGTAGGTATAGCCGAAGGCTTCGGAAGTGTAGGTGGCCTCCACCGCCCGATGGATGATGCGAAAAAACTCCTCATCACGATCAGGATTCTCGATTCGAGAGAGCAAGCGATGGTCTATGATATCGAAAAGCAGCTTGTAGCACTCAATATCTTCCGGAACGCTCTCCCGGCGTATCATATCGCCGGTATCGGTTTTAATTCCATAGAAGAGCGCGGTTGCGAGTTTAGGCGTAATTTTGCATCCGGCTTCAATAAGATACTTGGTAATTATTGTGGAGGTAGCTCCGAAATTCTCTCTGATATCGTGGAAATAGGGCGGCTTCAGGAGCGGATCATGCGGGTGATGGTCGATGACCGCATTGACGAGCGCATTTGCCGGAAGCGAGACATTCCCCTTGCTCGGGAAACAGTCGACCAGGATGATTCGATCGTAATCCTTAATCTCGGTTAAGGCAAAGGGAACAGAGGGGATGTTGAGGACTCGGATCATCGCGCGGTTCTCGGCCCTGCCGACAAATCCGCCGAAGGTAATGATCGACGATTTCACCCCCCAGAAGTGCAGAAGGTTTGCAATGCCGAATGCAGAGGCCAGGCAATCAGGATCCGGGTAATCGTGCGTGACGATAAGCACCGTCTCCGCTGGCAGTATATGCTGCTTGAAAGAGAGGAGTTTTTCCCGAAAATTATCGGGTCGTGGATTCAAATCTGGATTGCTTGTCTCGGATTGGAGGGTCATTACTGTTTCCGCGTTATGATCATGCCGTCAGGGGAAACCGGCGTTGTGTCCATTGCAACACCTACCGGAAACTGTTGTTCAAAATATAGCATCACATAAAATGGCATTCCTGACTATTTTACCCGCACAGTTAGGAAATATAAGTTATGATTCTTTTCCGAATTCCAGGATAATGAGTACGCACCTATGCCATCATATGCTATTTACGGCAATATTGAGGTATTACAGGTGGTGATGGACGGTACCGAGCACCGAAATATCGATGCCGTCATACACATAGGGAATATTGTCGGATATTATCAGACCCGAAACCGTGCCATTAAGGTGGTGCGAACAAGGGCATATCTTTGCGTTGCCGGCAATTACAACTATGTGACAATCGACCGGTTCGATACCCGCGACTTGACCTAATAATGCAACGCAAAATCAGGGTTAACCGCCAGCCGCTCTTTCTTGCCGAGCGTCTGGAAAACGGACGATAGGGTCCCCGGCAAAGCAAGTCTGCAGCCGTTAGCTGTATTGGCCATGTTTCCAGATTATAGTGCCTGAAACAGCGCTTATATAGACTATTGCACAATCGATCTCCATTTTCCAACAAAGTTCAAGGGTAAGAATCTTTTCTTTTTTTAAAGAACAATAACAGAGGATTCCTGTTGGTACCTGTATTTTTTTTTGAAGCGTTCCCCCGTTTAAAAATTTTTTCAAGGCTTCCGCAAATGAATATACAGGCGAGATTCCATTTATTTTAGGAGACATATTGGAAAATGTTTGAAACCATAGTGAAGATAGCCTGTCCTCTTTTAAACTTCCATAGACATAGGCTTCGTCAATTGGAATTCCGTTATAAAACTCGTTAAACCTGAAACCATTTGCACTATTCTTACCCATTTGCCTTTTTTCTGGTATAGAAACCTTATCCATTTTTAATGAAAACAATGGATCCTCGGGATACCCAGCTTCGCGAGCTATGTTTTTTCCAAAAGTCTGCCATTTTTTCCAACCCTGATCAATGGAAATGGAATCATGGGTGTTAATTTTAAGCCCCTCTAATTCTTTAATAATCGTTGCATATTTTCTATTTATTTTCTCGTCAAAATTCCGAATCTCAAAAATTCGAGGTTCATCCTTCAACAGGGTTATGACTATATTTTCACCGAAATTGTGAGTAAGCCCATTAATCTTTTTTTGCATTACCGGAGAGAGGCTGTCAATAGCGACCTCTTTTCCATCTATAAAAATCTTGCCAAAAATCGGCAGACTAACCATCATAATTATTTCTAAGCAGATATTCCATTTTTTCACATAAATCTCCATGCCATTAACCGATATCTTATCTGCTCTTTGTCATTGTATCAATAGTCTTCTCAGCATGAAATATCGCCTGTGATAGACAGCGTAAAATCAAACAATAGCCGATAAGCGACCATTGATTCCATGATGCTTCAAGAATGTTAGATTTGGGAAATCAAGGTAACGCCGATAATGGTTCTTTCGGCCTCGGTGCGCCGGCAACCACGGCAGAATTTATCAAGCAAAATCTCCGGTGCCTGTTTCCACTGTCGAGTATATCGACGAACTTCTTTCAAAGACTTGCTCGGCATTCTTTCATTCTGCTCCGCCAGCGTTTTACGATATAATACTATCGTTCACGTGGCGGAGCAAAAAAAGAAACCCTTGGCTGGAGGCCTTACTCGATAAGCGCAGAGGCAATCCTTACCGTTGCCCACTTTATTAGAACTGCGCCACGAGCTTGGTCATCCAGTACCACTGATTCGGAAGAGTCATCGCATCTTCAAATTCAGATATAGCCGAATTATCATCCAACGTCTGCAATCGCAAATGATCACGTGCGCATTGAACAATTACTTCAAAATGATCATGCGCAAACTTTTTTTTCGCATACACCGACCATTTCCAATGATCGTAATCATAAGGGTTCCTGGAATAATTGTACGGGAGAGGCAAGGTGGGAAGTGTGCTGGCGCCAACTACATGATAATAGTTATCAGGGTAATCGCAGCCATACCATTCCACTTCGGTGGAAAGCACATCCAGTAATTTAAAAGTAGGAAAGTTAAAACCGACAGTGATCGGAATTTTGTTGGCCAGAGTATCATATCCCCACGGGTTTTTTTGCGTGTTATACCCATACCCGTTAGCCGCTGCTAATGAATCATTTGCAGGATAATTTTCCAATCCGAGAATTGCTGCCTCCGCATACAATTTACAATCCTCCTTACCGAAGATATCCGTCTGAATGAATGGCTTGGGATCAAAGCTGAAACGGGCCATCAATTTTAGTCCCCTGAAGGTATAATACCCGGTATCGCCCCCTTGTACATATAGATCATTGCTGATTTTAGGAGTAGTCTGGCTTCCGTTAACAGATATCAGGTTGGCGAAATCGGCACCCCACCCGATATTAAGGTAATTTCCCACCTCGTAGCTGCCGATATAGGCAAGCGACATATCATAATAAGGAGGGAGATCGGTCGAACAGGAGAGAATAAGATCCTGATGAAGCTTTCCCAAAAGATCGCTTGAGATCTTCAAGCCGGTAAGTCGTGCATAAGGTTGATCGAAATCAGTGATTAGATAAGCGGGATAAGTTCCGCTGCGGAAAAGATACTCCCCCAGATTGCGCACATCTGGATTGTACTTATAGCGAAAGCGTCCGGCCGTTATGGAAAGATAGGGTGCCCCGGTGTCGCCGAATGAGTATGAGCCATAAGCATTATCGATGATAAAGGTGCTATTGTAACGCCAGACAAAATACGACTGGCCGGTTGAAGCGCCTGCCCCCTCAGGAATATCCTGCCACATTTCCCCCTCAATGCCGCCGACGATTCTGATTCTTGCATTGATAATGGCATCGAAACCAAGATCCAGAAATTCCTGCTGCATCCACTGATCTGTCTGCGGCTCATTCGAAGTGGCAAAGAAACTTTTCAATTGCCCGGTTTGCACCCAGCCCGCCACATTTATGCCGAGGTTGATGGTGGAGTCATCAGTCTTTATTCCCACTCGTGCGCTGACAACTGAAACTACGGAAACCACAGCCAGCATCATCCTGATTGCATGTTTTTTAGCGAGCATCGGCCTTTCTCCTCCTATCCGGTTTAGTTACTTTGTACCATTGTTTCAAAAGAAAACGATCCAATTTGGACGCATTCCGGAGGTTTCCATCCCTCCGGAATGAGATCAGTCAGCCTGCCCGATCTTACTGAACCAGTATTTTCTTATTAGCAAGAAATAGATTATTATACTTCATATTGACTACATACATACCGGACGCAAGCCCTTCGGCGATGGTCGCTTGCGTCCCCCCTCTCACCTCCCGATAGACAACCGTTTTTCCCGACAGGTTGGTCAGGCGAACCTGCCACGTCCCATTTCCACCGAGAGAAGCAAGGAGCGATCTCCCCGCAAGGCGCAGGGCAAAGGTGGCGGATTTTGGAATCGCCGGAAAATATTTTACCCCGATCTGGCCGGTCGTTTTGTTCAGGCTTACCATACCGCCATAATACGGTATCACCTTATCGATAACGCTGTCGGCGGTAATCGGTTCGCCCGCTCCATGGTGATGTGAAACCCAAACCACCTTGAAGGTCCTGCTCGTCAGCATGCCGGGGAACGATCCCGACGTCGGGCCGATGGAAAGCATCTGGGTCGCTTCGGTCCAAGTGATGGGAATAGTTGCAAAGGCGCCGTTCTCATAGTCGTAATTATCGCCTTCGTCTTCGTAAATAGTAAAGGCGCCGTTGGCGCCGGTATATACCCGCAGTTCAATCGGGTCGGCGGCGGAATCCGCGTACTTTATCTCCATGCCCATCGGGACAATCGATCCGGCCCGGACAAAGAGGGGCATGGTATCGAGCGGCGCACTCGTCGTAATGGTTCGCCCAGTAGGCGAGATAAGAGTATCGCCGGTCCAGAAATTATACCACGTTGATGCGGGCAAATAGGCACTAAGAGATGTGGCTCCCGACAAATAAACCGGACATACGAGGAACGCCGGGCCGAACATGAATTCGTTACTCAGATTGTATACATTGGGATCGCTTCTGAAATCAAAGGCTAGCGCCCGCATTATCGTGTAGCTTTGCTGGGTGACCATGCCAGCCATGGAATAGACATAGGGGAAAAGTCGATACCGTAGGTTGAGGTAGTTGACAAGAATCGACTCGGTTTGCGGAAGGGGGTTGACATTACCCCCGCTGTCATTATTCCAGCACCATACCTGATTGCAAGTACGGGTACCATGAACCCGGAAAACCGAATTGAAAGCGCCCCATTCAAACCAGCGGATCTCCAGCTCGGCAGTATTGGGACCGACAAAACCACCGATGTCGGTGCAGAAAAGAGGCATGCCGGTCATGCAAAAATTCAATCCCGCAGGGATCTGCTCCTGAAAGGTGGAAAATTGAACGTCGACATCGCCGGTCCAATAGGCCGCGCCAAGCCGTTGCGATCCCGGATAATATGAACGCGTCAGATCGGTCACGCGCTTCATATTATTATTTGCCTTACGATAGCCGTTATAAAGCGTCTGGCTGTGCATAAAAGGGAAAAGGTTCCCATATTCAATACCAGGCCCCAGCGCAGTACCGCAATACGGCCATCCGATGGATTCCGGCTCGGTAGCATCGGGCCAGAAACCGTCGACATTTTTCGTTACCAAGCTGTCATTGATGAATTTCCAGTAATAGAAGGCAGCGCTGTCATTGAACGCATCGTAGGTCTGGCCCAAGAAATCACTGACAGGAAGAAGATAGTTATTGGAGTTCATATAATCATAATTGACATTGTCGCCTGTAGTCGGTTTGGTAAATGAAGGCCATACCGATATGGTAAAATGGCAGTGCAGTGAATCATGCAAGGTATCGATCATTCCCTTTGGATTCTGGTACCGGGTTGCATCAAAACACTGGCAACCGTTAAATCCCGGAGGATAATAATTCCAATCCTGAACGATATTATCGATGGGATAATTTTTGCTTCGATACTCCCTTACCACGTTCATCAGTTCTTGCTCGGAGGCATAGTAATTCTTGCATTGCCAGAAACCGTAGGCCCACTTGGGCCACATGGTCGCCTGGCCGGTAATGGTGCGGTAGTCGGCGATGATCTGGTCGAATTCCGGTCCGTACATGAAATAATATTCGATAGCATTGTTGGTCGCCCATCCGCAGGTAAGGTTTATCGGCGGAGTAACTAGCATCCGCGAATAATTGACCCAGAACACGCCGAATCCTCGAGTCGAGATGAAAACCGGCGAACAATCGGTCTGATTGTGCTGCGCCAGCGAGTCCGTCAGTCCGTTCTGGTTGAGAATGCCGCTCTGATATTGCCCGAATCCATAGAGCCCCTCGGTGCTCGTGCCGTTGAATGCCAAGGCCCCGGTATAGGCGCTCACGCCGCTGATCGTTGTCGGCGTCAGTTGTTTCGCATTCGCGATCTCATTGGCAATCGGCGTACCCGCAGCGGTACTATAGGAGATCGCCCCGTTCGTTTTATCGATATTTACCATGAGCTGGCTCGTAGTGATTGTATAGTTCGTAGAATCCTCGCTGGTCGACCACGCGACCGAAGGCCAACTCCCCATCACCACCATGACATTCTGCGTCGGGCCGGGAACGGTCGTTCCGGCCGCATATACCGAACGGATGATGCCCGGGCTGCATACCTGCACGTACATGGTCCGGGTGCTCGACATGGAGACCCACACGCCGGTCGAATCTGGTGTAAACGTCAACTGCCCGAATGCCGTTTGAATTCCGGCAATAGCGAAAAACAGGAATATTCGAAAACAACGCATTCTTACTCCTTGAAATAGTTCTTGAAATAGTTTTAGTTATTATGAACAGTTAATGATAAGCCAGTGAAACGTAAAATTATACTACATTCACCTGATAATTCGCATTACCCCGCGCATTGCCCGGACTTCACTGCCAAACTTACTATCCTTTCCCTGAGCGAAAGGCGTTTCATCATCATATTCTCAGGGTAACGTCTTGATTTTAACAATATGTGCTCCCATTGATTCTCCGAAATCCTTTCGCAGATCAATCGATCCCGCCGCAGTCACGGTTCTCTTTAGAAGCATGCCGTTCAGATTGTAAATTTCCACGGATTTTGTCCTTCCGGCGAATGCATGCGGAAAGATAATTATGGATTCGGCTGTTTTAAATGACATGCTGAGCGCCGGGGCAATAAGGGGCGACGCACTGTGCAGAACACTTACCTCGCCCGAGGTCGTAATGGAAATCGGCGAGCCCGAATAGGTGACGTATTTGTCGGAATCGGTGGGCGCGATGGTCACGCTGCTGTCAAGACCTGTTCCATGCCCGTTTCGCACCCAGACGATTTTAAAAATACGCGTCTGGAGCATTCCCGTAAAACTACCGGATCGCGCCCCGATCGTCACCGTCTTTGAGGCGTCATTGTAGGTTATCGGAATAGTCGCGTAGGCGCCGGTCTCATAATCATAATTGTCACCCTCGTCTTCGTAAAGCGTGAACTGGCCGCTGGCACCGCGATAGATCCGCAATCCAATCGTATCGGGCTGTTTCTGATCGGCGTATTGAATGTTCGGCCCCATGGGCAGGATGGAACCGGCCCGGATATAGAGCGGCATGGAGGTTATCGACGCGCTCGCCGTAATGGTGCTGCCGGTATACTGGTTACCGGTCCAGAAATCATACCAGGTTGTTCCCGAACCGCCCGGCAGGTAAACAGTTCGCGACAGAGTGCCGGTACCGGATTCACTTATCGGACATACGAGAAAATCCGGCCCGAACATCCACTCCGTACCGGTATAAGGATTCGCCGAAAGAACCGTGGCGTCGTTCATGAAATCGAACGCCAGGGTACGCAGCATGGTATAGTTCTGACTCGTGACCATCCAAGCGAGCGAGTATATGTAGGGTATAAGACGGTAGCGAAGTCGGTCGAACGTGTATTGCGCCGAAAAAGTGGAATCGGTCGCATCGTACTGCTGGAATAAATACATAAATCGATAATATCCGTCGGCGTCACCGTGGACCCGCATGATCGGCATGAAGGTCGCCTCTTCGAACCAGCGAGTGAAACCGATTCTGAACGACTCATCGGTATACTCAAACGCCGATGATATTTGCCCCCCCGGGTACCCGCTCCCGTTATAAAACGCCCCCACATCGAATGTCCAGTAGGGATCGCCCGCAGCGCAGAAACTCATTCCCCACAACGGGTCGTTCCGCAACTGCCCCCAGGTGCACTGCTCATCGCCGCCCCAGCTGATCGCCGCATAGCGCTGAGCTCCGGCATACACGGAACGGGTCAGGATGCATACGCGTTTGGCCGATGTCGTGGCACGCTGATTAGTGTAAACACCGGAGGAGTGGGAGAGGGAGAATCCGTCGCCGCAATAGCGATAAAAAGAGCCCAGATAGTTCCCTCCCCCGGGACCGCTGCCCTGACCCTGCTGGCTAGTAATGGCACCATACAAGTTATTCTGCGTTTCACCCTGTGAATTTCCGGTTTCCGGTTCCGATCCATCAAACCACCAGAAATCGACGCCCTTATTGAAGTACCCGTTTGACCCTGCATCAGTGGAGACGCCGGTATTCATGTAATTCCATAACAAATTGCGGGCCGAGGGGTTATAGGCGTCATAGACGTAGGCATTGCCATACTCGTAATGCAGCGGCCAAGTCCATCCCCGACTCTTAAAATCGGTATAGATGCCGGTAATCGATCCCAGCGTCGGCCATACGGAAACCGCGTAATGCATGTGCATGTCATGAACGGAATCGATCATGGTTGCCGGGGAGGGAAATCGAGTCGGACTCCATATCAGGCTGTTCCAATTGCCATCGTTATTGCTAGTTCCGTTCCATGAGAACCAATCCTGCACCACGACATCGACCGGAATCGTGGGGTTATTTGTCCGGAACTTCGTAAAATTCTGCAGAAAGATTGCCTGCGAAGCCCCAGTGCCCCCATTATATGAATGCCAGAATCCGTAGGCAGCTTTGGGAAACAGCGGTGCCGCACCCGTGATGACCCGGTACCCGGAAATAACGCTGTCGAGCACGGCGCCGTAAACCACGTAATAGTCAATCTGGTCGGCGACCGTGGACCGCACGCTCATGGTTCGCGCCGTCGCGCCGAGAAAACTGAAATAGGTGTCCGAGTAGTTATCCCATAGCAACCCGTACTGGTTCGTCGAAACCAGGAACGGAATGGGCTTGTCCCGATTCGCCACCATCATGCGGACCACCATGCCGTTCGTGTTACGGTTCAGGGTGCTGTAATTGCCGTTCTTCGCCACCGGCTGGGCATTGTTTCCCGTTGCGCCGAAATTGCTGTCCGACTGAAAATGGCCGAGACCGAAGATATTTTCGCCCGTGGTGATATTGAATGCCAGATCCACGGTATAGCCGGTCGCATCAACCGAGGATATTGAGCTGATTTTGCCGGTATCCGGATTTTCGCCGAAGAGAGTAACGCCGGCGGTGTTCAGGAAATTGACGGCGCCAGTCGCCTTTGTCACTACTGCCTGCAGGTTCGCCACCTTGACCGTTACGGTTGAGGCGGTCGAATCAATGGACCAGGCAGGAGTAACGGGAAAGGTATCGGACACCATGAGGCTCGCTCTCGTGGAAAAGGAGGCTGTCGGCGAATAGATCACCCTGATAATGGAACCCGTGCAGGCCTTCAGCCTCATCTGCCCGGTAGCCATGGTAAAGAGGACGCCGTCGGTCTGCGGCACATACGATTGAACAGCAACCGGCGCGGCGAAGAGGCCGGTCGCCAATAGATAACCTCCAAGTAACGCCGACAGGATACCCCGTTTCTTGATCTCTTTCACTGAATCCCCCATACATCCCTCCTCTTGCCTACAATGTCTGAAATGAAAAGACGTATAACTTTAATGTTATTAAATTATAAAAAGGAGCAGGCGGAATCCTATAAAATTACTTAAAGCAGATGATATAATAATTGATCGCAATGCAATATTATAAAAAATCACTTTTGGGTGGGGAACATAGAGAGGCGCCTGGGGCGCCTCTCTATGCAGGTCTTCGGAGCAGAATGCTCCCACTCTCATCGAACGCTTACGGTGTCACTATTGCCTGCGCAACATAGCTTCGGCGTGTACCGATGCATTGCACCATATAAACCCCCGCAGGAATTTTCGGCACGGAAATTCCGACCGTCCCTGACCCGGAGGTTCGTGCCGTAACGATGGTCCGTCCGCTCGTCGAGAACAATCGCACAGCGTATCGATCGTTTTCGGGCAGCGTAAGCATCATTCTGCCGTCACGGATTTCCGCATGCAGAGCAACCGATGCAGCGCTCTGCGCCGCATCCGCAGATCTCCGAACCGAAACGCCATTCGGATTGGATAAAATAATCAGCATCACGCTGTAATAGTGCTGTGAAAAAGCCTTAGTAAAGGTTGTCCCGGTAAGAGTGGTCGTGGTAACAGAATCATAATGAGCCAGATTCGACGCCGCCCGGAGCGCATCCCAGTTGGCATTGGATGGAACCGCAGGCTTACCCTGGCTCACCCATTGCGTATAGGTATTACTGTGCGTGGTATCGACCAGGAAGTCCTCCACATGGACCTTACCCGGCGCCCAGGGGATATTATTGACGGTAAGGATAATGCTGTCCGTCGGCGCCGAACTCTGCGTCGTCGAAACGTAATGGTCGTAGATAAGTATCTGTATCGAATCATTGCCGCTGTCTGCAGTGGCAATCAGACTGACGCCGTTCGTCGCAGTAGCGGCGATCCCCCCATACGAGGAGTCTTCGAAGGCGCCTAATTTATGGAGCATTTTATAAGCCTGGAAAATCGGCTTCGGTATGTCCCAGGAGTTGGCGTAGTTCGGAGTTCCCCTTAACATCATCCCGAAATTGCCCTGTTCAAAGCTTATGGTGCCATCCGCGATCATCTCCTCTTCATAAATATCGGAAATTGCCCAGTAGGCAAACGTGGGTGGCGGCGGATAATTCGGCCCGCCCTCATTCAGCAGATGGATCGTTCTGGCCAGCCAGCTTGCACTTTGGTGCATGTCTCTGCACACGTACGCATCGTAAGTCGGACCCATTTCGTCTTCAAAAACCGGACCGGTAAACCACGAATACTGTGACTTCATATCATCGGTGACACTTTGCTGAACGGTAGCCGAATTATTTGCGTTGAGGATGGCCCCTGTTATTTCGTTGGTTGCATTATCGGCATACCAATGGTAGGAGAGAAAATCAATTTTTGTTCCAACCTTGCCAGTTGCGGCATTAGTGCCGGTGTGACAATGATTTAGCAGGTCGGGGAAATCGTCGCCGTCCTCAAAGATGTTCGTGCCTTCGCACGCCGGACCGCCTACCCGAACCAGGGAATCAGCTTGCTTCAAACCTTGGACGGTATAATCAAAAAGATCAAGATACGGCTCGGGAAAACCGGCATACCACCAGTCGGGTTCGTTCCATACCTCGAAGTACCAGTTGTTGCGGACCTCATTAACGCCATATCTTTTTTCACAATGGTTGACGATGCTGTCCATGAGCGCTACCCATGGGCCCCAGCCATACAAGGTCGGCGGGGATTTATTCGGAGAAACACCATTATAGTTGGCGCCAGTATTCAATTCAGTTGCGTTCGACGCAAGTGGCGGAGGCGTGCAGCTGATTTCACATATCGGATGCATGCCAACGGCCAAACCGGTATCATACACCTCGTCGAATCGGGTCCAGTTGAGGGTGAGCGTGGTGGCTGATGCAGCGGTGACGAGGCCGACGTCGGCATCCAGAACTGCATGACCCCTCCAGTACTGGAAACCTGCCGAGTCGTGGCCGATCTTCAGCGCATTACCGATTCCTCGGTTCCAGTAAGACGTAATCAGAGTATTCTGATGATCGGTTGCTACCGCCTTTTCATAGAACCGGTTCCATGCCTGGGTACGTTTATTGCCCAGAACGGTCAAATTGTAGGTCGCGGCCTGCGCCTCGAACAGACCGGCGGCAAAAAACGCGACCATTACCGCAAAGAAAATAATTGTACGCTTCATTGACAACCTCCCTTTGTAAATTTAAATAAAAGTACCGTCGATTCAATTTCATCATTTACCACGTTAAAAATCAAACCGCATCTTCAATGTCCACCACCAGTCACCGGGATTGAAGGTGACATCGGTCAAATCGTTGAAGTCATTTCCCAGTGGCTGACTGTAAGGCATCAAATGATCATTGGCCACCTGGCCGATGATGCTGACATGCGAAGCTATCGTTTTTTTTGCATACAGGGACCATTTGAATTTCGCATGCGACTGAACGGCTACGGGAACAGGACTCATATTATAGAGCACATTGGTTATGCTGTTGGGATAGGGGCTATCCTGATATTCGAGTTCAAAACTGAGCACATCGAGCACCTTAAATGTAGGCAAATTGAATCCGGCCATCATGGGAACGCGCCACAATAGAGTGTCATACCCGTCATGGTTCGCAGTATCAGGATCATGGTAATTCTTCAGGCCCAAAATCGCCGCCTCTCCATACAGCTTCAAATCTTCCTTGCCGAAAAGGTCAGCGAGAAAGGCATCCGCAGGAATAAGCCCTTTCACATCAAACGAGAACCGTGCCATGAGTTTAGTGCCGGCAAATGTGTAAGCTTTCCCTTGGAGGTTAGCAGTATCCGGAGTCGTGGGATCATTCCCAATAAAGAGTGCAGAATTATCGGCACCGACTGAAAATACATCGAATAGTTGTGCCCCCGCCCCGAAACTGAAAAGCCGCGGTATCGAATAGTCGGCAAGGTAGGAGAGCGACCAATCCTCATAGGGATAGAATTCCGTCTCAGTGGTCAATAAAAGGTCATGGTGAAAATAGCCCGGCCCTGCGGCAAGGGAGTTGCCGACACGAAAGCCTACCAGATCGGCGTATGGGTGGTCGAACTCATTTATGATGGCCGCTGGATAACAATAGGTCCGAAACAGGTATTCACCAAGGTCGTTCACATCGGGATTGTATTTGTAGGGAAAAAATCCCGCCTCCACCTGAAAAATGGGATGGTCGACACTGCCGATGGTGTAGAGCGCTTCACCGCGTTTAATCGTAAAAATCGTCTGGGGAAATCTCAACGAAATGTATTCATCATTTTGACCCTCTTCCTCTCTCCGGAAAGAGATTTGAAGCTGTCCCTCGCCAGCGACTAGTATGCGGAGATGATCGTTCACTGCGGCGTCGGCGCATAAACCCATATAACCGGTTTCAAGCCAGTCACGATCCAATTTGACGCTTGCGGCATCGCTGTAACCCTTCATAACCTCCCCGGCCTCGAACGAGGCATAGCCACTGATGATCGGCGTATAGTTCACGGCGGTATCGCCAGAAAAAGCCGCAGTTACTGAGAGCAATGCTACCGGCCCAATAAGTCGGAAATACCTCGAATTCATCTTTCTGACCTCCTTCTTTGACGAAAATGGTTAGGTAAAATCTACTAGGTATCCTATCCTCCCCTGCGACGGAAAATCGCACCGCGCCATTAATCCTGATGACATGTTACGACCTTTGCCTCACCTTCGGATGCACTCCCCACCTGTGACAACGACACGTTATCGCAGGCACCGAGCAGAAACATATATCTCAATCATGAAATCAATCGATGAGAAAAATGGCCGTTCGATTTTAACCCGATACGGCGGGCGATATAACGGTGTGAAAAATTTTTATTGGAGGATTTTTCCCCTTCGTAAAAATCCGACAAGAATATTCTGAAATCCGTGTAGTCAAAAACCCAAACCATTTCGCCCCGCCTTCCTTCCGATGTTTGAATATAAAAAAAACGGCAAGTTTTATACAATAAAATATTGCTAAAAACACGCTTAATAAATGAACACAATAAAGCACCTAGTTTATGTATTTATCGCCCTTCGCTGAAAGAAAAATAATTTTATCTTTTTCACAAAATATTTATTTTATTATTACTACGTTACGCTGGAGGAGTGAGTGAGCTCTCTGACTTTGCATACCACCGTACATACGATGTCTTTAGGATGCGATTACATCAGGGGAAGCGGGTTTTCGTTTCCCCAAATGATGACGAGTAGGGAGACGCTTCTCACCGGATCCAAGGTGAAACACATACGTACAATAGTTCCAAATTGTATCTTATGATTGCCTTTATTATTGCCGCCCTCTTCCCGGGCGAAAGCCCGAATCGCACGTCAGGCGGGCCTTCTGCATTCAAGGAACGATCGGAGTCTTCATGATGCTGAGTCCGCAGTTCGAAGCAATGTCCCGTCCCGAGCTTACGGTTCTGCAGAGCCGGAACTTACGTGCTCTGGTTGAACGGGTTTATGCACGAGTGCCGTTCTATCGCAGAAAATTGGATGCAGCGGGGGTGAAACCGTCTGATATTACCGATATTCGCGATATCCACCTGCTCCCCTTCACGACTAAGGCGGAGATGCTCGACGTGTATCCCTATGGCCTTCTTGCCTCGGATATGAAAGAGATTGTCGAAATCCATACCTCATCTGGCACCACCGGCAAGCCGGTAGTCGATGCGTACACGCAGAAAGATATCGATATCTGGTCGGAAACCATGGGGCGAACCTTGTCCATGGCCGGAGCGACGTCTGAGGACATCGTCCAAAATGCCTACGGGTACGGCCTCTTTACCGGCGGTCTCGGTGTCCACTACGGCGCGCGCCGTCTTGGCGCCATGGTCATTCCAATCTCCGGCGGCAACACGAAACGACAGCTTGCCGTCATGCAGGATTTCGGATCGACCATCCTCGCTTGCACCCCCTCGTACAGCCTGTACATGGCCGAGGTTGCCCGCGAAGAGAAGATTGATTTCTCTAAAATAAAACTTCGCGCTGGCGCATTCGGCGCGGAGTCGTGGAGCGACAATATGCGCCTCGAAATCCAGGAGAAACTACATCTCAAGGCTTACGATATCTACGGCCTGACCGAGATCATCGGCCCCGGAGTATCGGCCGAGTGCGAATTCCAGAACCGACTGCACTTCTTCGAAGACCACTTTTACCCCGAGGTTATCAATCCAGCGACTGGAGAACCGGTTGCGGAAGGAGAGCGGGGAGAACTCGTCATCACCACCATTACCAAGGAGGGAACGCCGCTTATCCGTTACCGGACCCACGATATCACTTTCCTCGACCGCTCTTCATGTCCCTGCGGCCGCATCTCGATGCGCATGAACCGCCTGCTCGGCAGAACCGACGATATGCTCATCATCCGGGGCGTTAATGTCTTCCCCTCGCAGATCGAAGAGGTCCTGCTCCGCCATGACGGCATCGAACCGCACTATGAGCTGCATGTCGAACGAAAGGGCAACCTCGATTCGCTGGAGGTGCACGTCGAGATGAGCGAAACACTCTTTTCGGATGAGGTAAGAAAAATCGAGAAAACGGAACAGACCATCGAAAAAGAGCTCCGCGAAGCCCTGCTTATCTATGCATTAGTAAAACTCGTCGAACCGAAGAGCATCGCGCGGAGCGAAGGCAAAGCCAAACGGATTTTTGACAAGAGAAAACTGTAGCGGCGAACACCGGCAGGCTGCAAGGAGAACAAATCCATGATCATCAAGCAAATTTCGGTATTTCTGGAGAACAGGGCAGGAAGGTTGGCAAAAGTCGCCGAGGCGCTCAAGAACAACGGAATCAACATCCGCGCCCTCACCATCGCCGATACATCGGATTTCGGCATTCTTCGCATGATCCTCAGTGATCCGGACCTGGCCTATCAGGTGCTGAAAAAGGCAGGTTTTACGGTCAGGGAGAGCGGCATTCTTGCCATAGAAATCGCCGATCGCCAGGGGATATTCTTTGAGCTGATGCAGCTCTGCGACGCAAACGGCCTGAATGTTGAGTATACCTACTCGTTTGTCGAGCAGGACTCTAAAAAAGCCATTCTATTCCTGCGATTCGAAGACAACGACAAGGCCTCGTCGCTCTTCCGGAGTAAAGGGTACAAGCTGCTTACCGATGAGGAGATGCAGAGAATCTGATCATAACGGACTCGACGAAGACCCTTTGTGATGTTGACGGTTAAAAAGGCAAGTACCTTCTGTATAGTGACAAATACCCCAAGATAAGGAGATTATATGTTGAAATTCCGCAAGATACCGGCGATGGTGATTGGTGCGGTATTTGTCCTGACTTTCGGCGTTGCTTTCATCCGCGCCGCAGCGGCCCCGGATCCCATAAAAATCGGCGCCATCTTCGCCGTGTCCGGTCCGGCATCGAACCTCGGCTCGCCTGAGGCAAACACGGCGGTGATGCTGGTAAGTCGGATAAACGCCAAAGGCGGAATCAAGGGACATAAGGTGATCCTGCTCCTGCGGGACTCGGGTAGCGATCCGCAGAAGGCCATGTCGCTTGCAAAGCAGCTCATCGAAGAGGAGAAGGTATTCGCCATCATTGGCCCCTCCACAAGCGGGGAAAGCCTGAAGATCAAACAGCTCTGCAATGACGAGCATACGATCCTGATCTCCTGCGCCGCGGCAGAAGGCATCACCAATCCGGTCGCGCAGTACGTCTTCAGCACCGCTCAAAAAGACGCCCTGGCCGTGCGCAAAATTTTTGAAACCATGAAGGCGCTCAACCTGAGCAGGATCGCCATTGCATCAAGTAATACCGGCTTCGGAAAGGCCGGCAAAACGCAGCTCGAAAAACTGGCGCCCGAATTCGGCATCGAAATCCTGGCGGACGAGGTCTACGAAAAGGAAGCGACCGACCTGACCGGCCTGCTGACCAAAATAAAGGCGGCGAATGTCCAGGCGGTGGTTAACTGGTCGATCGAACCGGCGCAGGCTATTCTCGCGAAAAATATGCGGCAGATCGGCCTTGCGCTTCCGCTCTTCCAGAGTCATGGCTTCGCCAATATCCGCTATGCAAAAGCGGGTGGCGCCGCGGCAGAAGGCATATTGTTCCCGTCCGGATGCCTGATCGTTGCCGAGGCATTGCCAAAGGACAATCCCCAGAAGGCGGTACTCATGGAGTTCAAAAAAGAGTATCAAGCGGAATACAAGGAGGATGCAAGCACCTTCGGCGGTCACGTCTACGACGCGCTGATGCTGCTCTCCCAGGCCATTGAAACCGCACCCGACCTCGATACGAAACAGGTGTGCAGCGCCCTTGAAAATATTAAAGGATATGTCGGCATCGGAGGCACGTTCAACCTGTCGCCGACCGACCACAACGGTCTTGATATAAACGCCTTTTCCATGCAGACGGTAAAGGGCGGAAAGTTCGTCCCCTATACCGGGAAATAATGCTCACGCCGCTCGCCATCAGGCAGGGCGTCGGTGAGCGGCTTTATTGTGAATTTGTCAATTTTGCGGCATCCTGACCGTCTATGTCCATCCCTCTCTTTCTGCAATATCTCTTTTCAGGCATCACCTCCGGCAGCATCTATGCCATCATTGCCATCGGGTTCAATATCATTTACAACACCACGGGTATCATCAATTTTGTGCAGGGCGAATTCGCGATGCTGGGCGGCATGACCGCCATAAGTTTCAGCCGCTTCATGCCGCTGCCCACCGCTATTGCTTGTGCCGTAGCAGTCACCGCCATTGCCGGCGGATTGCTTGAATTCATTTTCATCCGGCCCCTCAGAAACCCAACGGTCATCCAGATGATCATCGTCACCATCGGCCTGTCAATCCTTATTCGTGAATTTGCGCTGCACATCTGGGATGAGAAAGTACATTCGCTCCCTTATTTTACCGGCAATGAGATCTCCTCCATCAGGGTTTTCGGCGCTTACCTCTCACCCCAAGTCCTCTGGGTTCTGGGAATCTGCGCCTTCTTGGTTATCGGGCTTGGCCTCTTCTTCGCGCACACCGCGGCGGGCCGCGCCATGCGGGCCTGCTCCGCGGACAGCATTGGGGCGACGCTCTGCGGTATCAACACCCGCAACATGGTGACCATGTCATTCATGATCAGCGCCTCGATCGGCGCGCTTGCGGGCTGCGTTGTATCGCCCATCACGCAGACGACGTATGATTGCGGTATGCCGCTCGCCGTCAAGGGATTTACCGTTGCAATTATCGGCGGGCTTGGCAACAGCACTGGCGCCGTCGCCGCCGGGCTTCTGCTCGGCATCGTCGAAGCATTCTGCGTCGCTGTCATGCCCATGGCCTACCGGGATGTCGTCGTCATTGCCATCCTCCTCATGGCGCTCTCCTTTAAGCCCTCGGGCCTTTTCGGAAACTCGGCGTCGCATGCCTTGAAGGAGTTCTGAGCGTGCAACGATTCGCCTTTGTCGTTATGGCGGCCAGCATTATTGCCATTCAAGTTGCGACCGCCATGACCGGGTCGGAGTTTCTTCTGACCCAGCTTATCATGGCAGCCTGGTACTCCCTGGTCGTGGTCGGTCTCTGCCTGCTCATGGGCTATGCCGGACAGATCTCCCTGGGTCATGCCGCCTTCTTCGCCATCGGCGGCTATACAACCGCGGTTTTATCGACCGTGAATTTGCTTCCTTTGAAGAACGCTTTGCCCCTTAAAATGCTCGCCGTCCTCGGCCTGACCAAGGGCGGAACCGACCCGTGGGGATGCGAGGTGCTGCATCTGTCACCTTGGATATCGCTTCTCGCCGCCGTGACCGCGAGTGCGATCATAGCCTATGGCATCGGCATGCCGGTACTGCGGCTCAAAGGCCACTACCTGGCAATGGCGACCCTCGGGGTCGGCATCATCATCTACCGCATCGCGCTCGGCACTCCGCTCCTGGGCGCCGCCGACGGGTTGTCGGATGTGCCCCCATTTCCTTTTTTCGCGGGTCTCGCGCTCGACGGCACCCGAGCGCACCGCCTTTTCAGCTACTACTTCTCCTGGTCGATCGTCCTGATCGTCATGCTTCTTCTCGTCAACCTGATCGGCTCGCAGGCCGGCAGGGCTCTACGGGCAATCCATGGGAACGAAGCGGCGGCGCAGGCCATGGGGGTCGATACCGCGCGTTACAAACTCCATCTGTTCGCACTGAGCGCGATCATCGCGGCCATAGCCGGTGTTTTCATGACTCACTACAGCGGCGGCATCGGTCCGGCCGAAACAAGCGTCATGAAATCCGTTCGCTATGTTGCTATCGTTGCGGTCGGCGGCATGGCAAACGTGTGGGGAGCGCTCATCGCAGGGACGATCCTGAATTTTCTGTCACTACGCGGCTTCTTCGGAACTTACGACGATGCGGTTTTCGGCGCGGTGCTCATCGCCATGATGCTGTTCGCGCCAAATGGAATGGTAATGAGGAAAAAATCATAAGGGCGACCACGGGTCTCCCCAACAAATGCGATTTCGATATGATGGTTACTCCACGAGACCGGCAATAATGGCCCTCCTCGAAGTAAATAATCTCTGCAAATCCTTCGATGGCCTTCACGCCGTCAGGAAGGTGAGTTTTTGCGTGGAGAGAGGGACCATTCACGGCATCATCGGGCCGAACGGAGCAGGCAAGACCACGCTCTTCAACTGTATCGCGGGCAGTATCAGGCCCCTCTCCGGCGGAACGATCGTGTTTGATAACCAGCCTATACACTCCTGCGCGTCCCACGAGATTGCGCGTTACGGCATTGCCCGCACCTTCCAGACCATCAAGCTTTTCCCCCGCATGACCGTGCTCGAAAATGTGATGATAGGGTGCCATACCCGCAGTCGCGGTTCCATTCTGTCCGGCATGTTTTCGCTTCCGTCTACCCGTGCTGCCGAACGGTCGATCCGCAACGCCGCCATGGAAGAGCTTGCCATAGCGGGAATCGCCGACCTCGCTGCTTCGGACGCGCAGCAACTGTCGTTCGGCCAACAGCGGAGCGTGGAGCTCGCTCGCGCGCTGTCCCTTAAGCCGCAGCTTCTGCTCCTTGACGAACCGGCGTCAGGGCTTACCATGCACGAAATCGACCGAATGGGCGAACTCATCGGGCGCCTCCGGAACTCCGGCATCACGGTCCTCATCGTGGAGCATGACATGTCGCTCATCATGACGATCTGCGACAGGCTTCTCGCGTTGAGCTCCGGCCGTACCATAGCCGAAGGCACACCACACGAGGTGCAGACCCATCCCGAGGTCATTCGCGTATACCTGGGAGGCAGGTGATGCTGCGCGTGAGGAACTGCGAATCGGGATACGGCAAGCTCCGTGTTCTCAAAGGCGTGTCGCTCCATGTGGGAGCGGGAGAAATCGTTACCATCATTGGCGCGAACGGCGCAGGCAAAACCACCTTGCTTCATACCATCGCCGGCATTCTGCGCCCCCGCGCGGGCGATATCACCTTCAACGGCACCGACCTGAAGGGCGTGCCCGCCCATGCAATCGCCTCACGCGGCTGCCGCTTGATCCCCGAAGGCCGTCGCATTTTCGCACCCATGACGGTTGAGGAGAATCTACTCATTGGCGCGCATATCCATATCAAACGACGAGACTTCGCTTCCGTTAAACGCGGACACGAATACGTCTATAAACTGTTTCCGGTGCTGAAGGAGCGAAGACGGCAGCTTGCCGGAACGCTTTCGGGCGGGGAACAACAGATGCTCTCCATCGGCAGGGCGCTCATGAGCAATCCAAGTCTCATGATGCTCGACGAGCCATCAACCGGGTTGGCGCCGCTCGTGGTGAAGAGCATCTTCAACGTTCTGGCCGAGTTGCGAAAAGAGGGCACAACCATGCTGCTTATCGAACAAAATGCAAAAGCCGCCCTTTGCATCGCTGATCGCGGCTATGTCATGGAAACCGGCGTCATTGTGCTGGAGGGATCGGCCGGCGATCTCCTGAACAATAACGACGTCCAGCGCGCCTATCTCGGCAAAGAGTACCGCAGCATCGACGAACGGTAAAGGAGAACACCTATGAACGGCGAAATACTGACGCGCGATGAGTTGCGCCAGCTCCAGATCGAACGATTACAGACTACCTTGAACCGGGCCTGCCGGAATGTCGCCTTTTACCGCCAGGCCTTCGACGCGGCCGGGGTCGACCCCGGGACAATCCGGGATCTCGACGACCTCCGGCGCCTGCCCTTTACCACTCGGGAGGACCTCGCGGCAAGTTACCCCTACGGCATGTTCGCGGTACCGCTCAAGGATATCGTGCGCGTCCACGCCGCATCCGGGACCTCCGAGCGGCCCATCGCCCTCGGAGCAACCCGGAACGACATCCTGCACTGGTCGCAATTGACAGCGCGGCAGCTGGCGGCCTCGGGCATTACCGAACACGATGTAGTCCAGATTGCTTTCAGGTACGGTCTTTCCTCGGGCGGACTCGGCTTTCACTACGGCGCGGAAAGGATTGGCGCATCGGTCATCCCCGCATCGTCGGGCCGCAATGTCCGAGAACAGGCGCTCATCATGCGCGACTACAAGGCGACCGCGCTCGTGACCATGCCCACCCATGCCGCCTCCATCGCCGCGGCCATGGAGGAGATGAACATTCAACCCGACCGCCTCAACCTGCGCGTCGGCCTCTTCGGCGGAGAACCGTGGACCGAGTCGCTGCGCGAGCACCTGGAACGCCGCCTTCACCTTGTCGCCTACGATACTTACACGGTTGCCGAAATCATGGGCCCCGGCATCGCTGCCGAGTGTTCCTGCCGCAAAGGGCTGCACGTGAACGAAGATCACTTCATACTTGAAATTATCAATCCCGCGACCCTCGAACCGGCTTGCTCGGGCGACGAGGGCGAGCTCGTGTTCACGACCATCACCCGTGAGGGATTCCCGGTCATTCGCTACCGCACCCGGGACCGCGCCCGTCTCCTTGAAGGCCCCTGCGCCTGCGGCCGCACCATTGCCCGCATCAGCCGGATCGCCGGGCGAACCGACGATGCAATCTTCGTGCAGGGCAACCGGGTGCAGCCCCAAGCGCTCCGGGAAACGCTATTCGCAACCATGAAGAGCCGGCCGGCCTACTGCCTTCTGGTGGACCGTAAAAACGGCATCGACGACGCTGAACTCCAGATCGTTCTCTCTAATGTAAATAGTGTGGTGGATGAGTGGAAGACACTGGAAAAGCTCCGCAACGACGTTACCGCCCGGCTTGTCGAGGCGTTTGCCGTCGAAGTCCGGGTCACGTTTGTCGAAGCGGGGTCGCTGCAATGCGGCAAAGGCGAAGGTGCCGCCGTGGTGGATAAAAGAAGGTAACGGCAAAGGCGTTTAAGCGTATATGTGTATATGCGGGAATGCAGGAAGAAGAACGGAATAAATCAATCGCGCACGATGCCGCGTAAATTTACCCGTAGAGACGTAGCGCGTTACGTTTCTACGCGCTACGTCTCGATAATAAGCCGGTAGGAACGAATCAGAATGTACCCGTGAAGATGAGCTCCGGGCGCGTGAGTTCCAGGTAATTCAAGCCGGTCTCCGGATGCTCGTAAAAGACCCGAATTCGCGGGCAGATCGAATAATTTTTGCTCAGGAATATCGCATATTTCAGGTCATAAAACCAGAAATTACCATTATCAAGAGCATTGTCTTTATTGATATTGGTACTCATATTAAAATCAAAATCGAATTTTCCGGGGCCGATCATGACCGTGGTCCCGAGATTGACATTGGCACCCCGATAATTATATTGCGTATCCTGAGTCGTTACTCCTGGCTCGGTTACCGGATTTGCCTCTACCATTTCGCCGTTCTGATAAGAATTGCTGTTTGAATTCTGGGCATAACCAAAACTCCCTCGCAGGGAAACATCGCTGCAGATTTTGTAGCCGAGATCGAGGCCGATCCCGAGTTCAGGATCTCCTTCATTCGTTACAGGGTTGTAGCTTCGATCGGGAATGATAAATCCCTGAGGCGTTGCCCTGAACCCTCCTGCGGTAATCGGCACTTCGAGCAGATACTCTATTGCGGGATGGTTGGTGACCATATCATCGGTAAGGGGTATGGCGGGGCTTGGAACCCACTGGAACATGGTGGTCATGGCATTGACCCCGACATTGACCGGGCCGCTTACAATCGGCGCACCGATTTTCAATCCGGTCTGGCTGAAGTTGGTGACCACTCCCCAGGGAATAAAGGCCGTATACTCGTACGATTTATTGTTTATGATCGATTCGCCGAGCAGATCCATGAGAGCATTGCCGCCTACCGGAATGATACCGGCGGCGATATGCATGTAGCCGGGGTTCCACTGCGCATAGGCAAGATCAAAAAACGGGGTGGCGGCATCCCGATAGGGAATCTGGGGCAGGGGGGAAAAGAAGTTGCCGGGGATTCCGGTGGCGACATCGGTCCCATACCAATCGTTTCCCAGCTCGAACTGAACGAGTACATCCTTGGTGGGAGTTGCCTTCACCCCGATTTTATACCCCAGTTGATAGGAGAGGGTGTTGTCGTCTGCATCGAGATCCGCAGTCGTCTGGGTAGAGAGAATATCATCCCGAAACCTGAACATGGCCATCCCATACCAGGTTACCGGCATTCCGCCGATATCCGTCGTCGTGCTTGCCGATGGAGTGACCGCCAGGGGGGGGGCCGTCTGGGCAAAAAGCCCGGTAACTGCAACTGCTGCAACCGCTAAGCATGCAAAAAATTTGGAATGCATGAAACCTCCTTGAGTTTGAGGGGTGGCCGATACGCATCAGCTGGTTTTTAATAGTCAATATTATCGCGGAACATTATCCTAACCGTATCCTAACAATATAATTATCCGCATTGTAAGATTATGACAGGAGATTTTCAATAGTGTGTTTCAGATCGTAGGATTCGGACGTTCCGACAACCTACCATATACAGAAATGAGGATGACGCAAGCACCCCCTTGCAAATTGAATGAACTCTCCATCTCTTCGCCTATACAATCCAAAGGCCATCACTATTGCGTCCATTAAACCGGATTCTGGCGGCTTAATGGGAAACTCTCCAACCCCTCCGCCATATCCGCCACGAGCTCCTTCTTCCGGTAGGCAAGGCCCTGGAAAACAGCCAGAAGAACGCCCTGACTGTCGGTCACGTGCACGGTGCAGGAAGCAAGCTTCGCACTCGTGGAGATCTCCCTCGCCTCGGCATAGATGATACCCGAGGAGACGGATTTTACAAAGGTGATGCTGGCGTTGATGGCCACGGTGACGATGCCGTGGGAGTTGACCGCCGCCGCAAAGGCGAGGTCGGCGAGGGTGAAGATCGCCCCCCCCTGCGCAATGCCGACGCCATTGTGATGACGCGGCGTTATGTCCACCGATACCTTCGCATACCCTTCGGCAAGATCAAGAAGTTTCACGCCGGCATCGGCCGCGAAACGATCGTTTTCAATCAGCCGCCGTACCGCATCGAATCCCATAATCACGCTCCCTGTGGTATAGGACGCATCCGTTCGCACCCCGTCCGCGAGAAATTATCGCGGTAATGTGTTATAAATTATATCATTAACATCGATAATAAGAACAAAACATCGCGTTCGCTACGCTAAAAAGCATTTTGCAGCCGAAACCGAATCTGGAAACACCCCAGCGAATTCTGCAGAAAGAGTATTCGCTTGGGGAAAAGGATGATGGGTTGGTTGGAGAAAGGCGAGGGGAAAAAGATAGGCACGAATCGAGCACTGATGGTTAAAACGTGCCAGGGGCCAGGAGGGCGAACCATAAAACGGTATATAGGCATATGCTATACCCGTACACCCACCCGGAGATATTTGGCCGTTTTTCCCCGCACGGAGCGACTTCAAACGAAAATAATCTTCCCTCTAAGAAAAATATTTACAATAATCCGTGATCGAAATTATTTTGCATAGCAAAAGAGGTTTTAATAAAATGTCTAACACCGCTTTTTCCTGATATAGGGAAGGTAACTAAAAATTATTTGTAGAAGGCGTAAATGACCGACAGATCGACGAGTTAGTATACGAATTTAACGTACTGACGAAGAAACAAATAGCGATTGTGGGAAAAACCAACGGATAACCTGATAAAAGGTAAATAAACATGAAACTTTCTTGGAGTATTTATTCTGTTTTATTCATCGTTATTGTTCTATCAATAGTTTTCACGATGACTTTACCTGACGAAGACATTTTGAAATATGTATATACTTCGCCAGGTATTCTTGCCTTATTGGGTGTTTTATATCAACTTTTACGTGATGACGCTAAACACCAAAAAGAACTTATTCGCCAACACGACCAGCAAGCGTTTGACTTAGGTGCTACTACCCACATGGCCGATGTCGTATTTGATAAACATGTTCTATTCTGTGAAGAATACATGAAAGAAATGCAGAACGCTATGGAAACCCTATTCCGCAAGGGGCCTTCCCCAGAAGGATTGACACTTGCTTCGAGCTTGTTAAAAATAAGAATTAAACATGCCACTTGGTTAACCAACGAAATTGATAATAAACTCCAAAGAATTGAACAGGCAATTAGGGGAATTGGGGCTGCGGCAGAATTCTATAATAATGATCCCAAAAATGCGGTCGCTTCTGGAGAGGTTGAAAAAAAGTATGACACCTTTAAAAAGGTATTAAATTTGTCTGGAGAAGGCCCCGACCCTGATATTGCCATAGAAACGGGTATTAAACGTATACGGGATATTCTGGGAATTGAGGGGCTAACAAATTTAAGACGAAAATTAATAACAGAGGGCCTCTAAATATTGGTTCTGTCAAGATAATGTTGAAATTAAGCAGCAATCACGTTTTAAAACTCAAAAAATGAATTTTTGTATATGCCCATCAAGAAAAGGGGAATGAATCTTTAGAAAAGCCAAAATATTGAATAAAAAATTGCGTTAACGCGCGGTATCGTTTCAGCCGAAAATTAGCACTTTTCAAAGTTGTAGAAGCGACACTGACGAGAACGCGCCCAGTACGGGCGCGTTCTCGTCTTGTGTTTCTACAATAGGGTGTAGCAGCCCTTCGTGAGAGGCGTGAACTTGAAGTTTTTGCCTTTTTTAATTTAATGAATCAATACGAAATCATGGCGAATGAATAGAAACCTATTCAAAATTTACGCGCAATAGAAAGGGCCTGTATTATGATCAGATATGGAATCGGTATAATAATCAGCTTACTTGTTTTGGGATGCTCAAGTGGTATTGAATTTGTTCCCAAAAATCTTACCTTAACAAACTTTGATCTGACCAGTTATTCAAAAAAGGGATTCCTTTTCACCCCATACAAGTACCTTGGAGACTATGAATCTATCGGCATTATGTCCATAATAGCGACACCTGAAGCTAAGTTAACGGATATCAATACCGGTAAAAAAGATCATTTTGAACAACCAATTTTTGAAAAAATGTGGAAAATTAATGATGTTCCAGTTGCAGAGGCTATGGATAGCCTTTATGCAGCAGCAATGAAGTTGGGTGCCAATGCAATCGTTGATTTGGATTTAAAGGAGATTGATCATAGTTACAATGCGGAGGCGGGAAAAGCACATCCTGTGACTATTTATGGATATAAAATTTATGGATTTGCCATCAAGCGGCTAGGCACTTTCAAGACCGATACCATTAGTTCACAATTAATGAAAGATAACTATACAAACGAAGGCAAATGATAAAACCGGGCGGCTGAAATAATCCATGAACTTGGAGTTCGCGCCTTTTTACTACGGATCGATGCAGACCTTATACTTTCCCCTGGAGACAGCATGAGATACATGGCTTTAATCTGTTTTGTCACGTGTTTATGTGTCCGTAGTTTTTCACTGACCGTGGATAATTTTCGAAACCTTGATTCCACCAAAGCAACGAGAGTAAGCCTTCCGGACCTGGTTGATGCAAAATATCTTATAGATGAACGGATAAATTATTTATTGAAGTACGACGCGAACGACTCGTCTACGGCCATAGAAAAATGGCAATCGGTAAAAGCAATCGTTCTATCCCGAATCGACTATTTAAAGGTTGAATGGCCTTTAGTGCATTTTGATCTCGATTCCGCTGGAATCGCGGCGATGGACCGCCAGGACCTGTTGAATGCAAAACGCGTGATCGATGACCAGATACATACTCTGAATGCAACAACTCCATCGGACCCGGAAGCGTTGAAAAGGTGGCAATCGATACGGGATATGGTCGTATCACGTAAGATTAACGGTAAAATTCTGGCGAAGGGGTTCTAAGTCTATTCGTTATTTAACGACCGGGAAATTATCGGGGGAACACCGATTAATAACCTTTGAAACCGCTTGAAGAGGCAACGAAGAAAAAACTACCACGGGCGGCCGCGGACAATCCGAAAACCACGGTTAAACCATCCTTAAAATAGCAAACTATTCAGAAAAAAATCGCAAATCACACGCACCATTACAAAAGAAGGGTTGTAGAATGCAAAAAGGGACGACCCTTTATGGGTCACCCCTTTTTTAAATGCCTGCGTCCTTACTATACACTACGTCTATCGTACGTTGACAACTTCCTTCGTTTCCTGCAGCTCACCCGCACGGATCTTCAGGAAGTAGACCCCGGTGGAGGCCTTAGTCCAGTCATGGAACAAGGTATGACTCCCGGCAGCCATTTCTCCCCGCAGCAGGGTAAACGACTCACCCTTCGGATTGACCAGCGTTACCGCGACGTTATTCGCTTGCGGCAAAGTGTAGGAAATCATGCCGGATTTCATATTCACGGCGATACCGAACGCGGATTTCGCCGACTGGGCAAGGCGGTCAACCCCGACGGTTGAAGTTCCAACTTCTATTAATACGCCGGTATTATCGATCGTGAGGGTGCTGCCGAACGTGATCTGGTACTCGGACGTATCGGCGGGGTTGACCGCAATCGTAGCCGTAACGGGGCTGCCGCCTGCGGCCGGCTTAACAACCGTCACGTTTTGCGCGAACAGCTTCTTCGTATAGAACGTGTTGAACTGCATCGAGTTATCAAACCGGATGACGAAACGCTGGTAGTTCGGGGTCGATGTCGTGACCGCCTTGTAATCCACGGTGCCGCACGAAATCGGATTGATGAGCGGCGCGGAAACAAGCGAGTCCATCGCATATTGCGCACTCGTCGGCAGCGACGGCTTGAGACGGAGTATCTTCGCGTTAACGTCGATTGAAAAACCCGTAACGCCGAAAAGAGCGGCAAAGCAGGCCGGCGGGTTCATGTACCGGTCGATGCCCCAATCCGTACCGTTTCCCGCAACGCTCATTTTGCACGGCATATTATAAACCCTCGCGTACTTGCTGAACATATCGTTCCAGAAGGCTTGCAGCGCCCGCATGCTGACATCGGGCTGATTGTGGCCGAATGCGGTGCACAGTTCGCCTGCCCCATAGGAGCCATAAGTGATATAACTGGATGGACTGCCGCCCATATTACAAAAAGTCCCGGTTGGAGTGGGGCCCGTGCAATTAACATCCGCGTCAGCCATCATGATCGAATAGGCCGGCGGATTATCATGATCCAGGCATGCATCATAGATGGACAGAAGCGAGCTTTCGATCCTGTATTCAGGATGAATCGGACCGAGCCCGCACACGTCGGCGGCCCACTGCCCGATAAGCTCACCGTCCCATATGGCCTTTCCATTAGCGTTAGTGATGTTTGACGAGCCGGTGTAATGGCCGAGCCTCCCGGTTACAGTGGGGGTGGTAGAGTCCCATAAGCCGCTGCTGGCGTAGGTAGTGTTGGTGGCCCGCTCAAAACTTGCGGAGACCGTATCGTAGCGGCCCATGTAGGCGGTTGTGTCCGCCGGCGAGCCGGCCGCCACTGCGGTCTTCGCCGCAGCTTTCAATGATGCAATATACAGTTCGTCTTCATACTCTTTTGAGGGGATGACCCATCCGTCCGATTGCGGATTATCGAACGTGGTGAAATAATTGTCGTCGCAAAGACCATCGGTGGTGGTCGTATTCAGGGTTCGCATACCGGCGATCGCATTTTTAATATCGGGATACAGCGTCGTGAGCTGGGCGGTGTTTCCGGTCCATTGATAAACCTTGTATGTCTCAAGAATGAACTTCGGCCCCACGTCAACGCGGTAATCGGTGCCTTGTTCGCCAAACATGTGGTCGAACAAACCGTTAGGCTGCTGCGAACTGGTCATGCGGGCGACCTGGGACCATTCGGCCTGCGGCGCGAAGCACGACAGGGCGAAGTTACCATGGTATGCTTGATCGTTGCAACCTATGGTGCCGCCGCTGCTGCTCATGGATTCCTCCATGCCGTAGCTGCCCGTAATGCCGTTGGCTGTCGGCGTTGTCCATTCTGTATTGCAAGTGTACACGTAAAGGCAGTTGATGACGAGATCCTGGAGCCAGGACGGAAGATTTGAATTCAAAATCTTATTGTGCCAGTTGTCGACCAGGGCTTCCAGAACAGCGGCGCTGTCTATGCCGTAGGTCGCTATCCCCTGGGCGCTGGTCAAATAA